>Ga0209166_10000198_pt1 | contig 78591 bp, 68 predicted proteins | sample Coa_R1_3_FD_187151 | JGI IMG/M metagenome (GOLD analysis project Ga0209166, IMG submission 187151) | Surface soil microbial communities from Centralia Pennsylvania, which are recovering from an underground coalmine fire - Coalmine... | ecosystem: Environmental > Terrestrial > Soil >...
CTGGAAGCCCGGATGATAGTCACAACCTATAATCAACATGTTCGGCTCCTTTCCTCCGAGCCCTTTGGTGGTTAGCGCTTCCAAAGTTTACTCGGGCCTGGGAGCCGACATTGTTTATGGAATCATTGCCCTCAGAATCCCTCCCTCCGCGAACTGACTCTCAGCAACAATGGCCGTGCTCGCTAGATGGGGTTTCACGGTCGGAGCTGATAGTTGACCTGGATCTGCGTCTCGACGGCTACAGGTTCTCCCATCAGCAGGTACGGTTTGTACTTCCATTGACGCACGGCGGCTACGGCAGAACCTGCCAGCTCGATTGGGCCGCCGATCAGCTCAAGATCCATGATGTCGCCGGTCTTGCTGATCTCGGCTAGCAGCAAGACCGTGCCCTGAATGTGCGCAGTTCGAGCGTCGAGTGGATAAGTGGGCACAACTTTCTTGATCAACAAGCCGCTCGTAATCCCACTCGCCACCTTCACCCGCTCCGGCTTCGCCATAACCGGCATTGAGGGCGAGGTCTGAATATTTTTCTGCCCCGCCGATTCCGTGGAATCTGCGGCGCTTGGCTGGGGCAATGCCGTGATCGAGTTGAGAGTCGCCAGGATCGCGTCCATCCCCTTCTCGTTAGGCGCACCCGCATTCCAGAGCAACAAGTGGCCGTTGGCTGTGGTGCAAATAACGCAATGACGACGTCCTCCGACTTCGTGCAAATTGACACGGAAGTAGTCACGGCCCGCTGCCGAGAACTGTTCCACGCCGCCCTCAGGCTTGTCCTTGTTGTCTTGGGAGCGGGCGATCATGGCTTCGAGGCTCTTCTTGCAATCGGCTGGCCGGCGGTACGCGCGGAGTTCAAAGAAGGGACTGCTGGCCGATAGATCCGATTTTGGAACATACACCGCAGCCAAGAGGATGTCGAACTTCGGAGGATTGAAGGACTCACCTTTCGTCCGCCATAGCTGCGTGGCTCGGACCCAATCGTTCGAAAGCGGGTAGACGAGTCCGAAATCGCCGATCGAGACGTGCGGCTGCGGTGCGTCGTCAGTCTCGGGAACGGCTTGGGAGTGAGCCCACACCGCGGCCGAAACGAGCAGGCAGGCGCAGAAAACCTTCATGCCCGTAACCTTCTCCTTACGAAAATGCGAGGAGCATATTATCATTTCGACGCCTGCGGTCGAAGAATTGTCTTCTCACTCATACCACTCAATCAGCGAAAGGCCCTGCTTACGTCTCTTGACTTCCCGAGTCTAAGGACCGAAAGTAAGGCGGTTCGGACGAACAATTGTGTTCTGTTCCCTATCGTCATTGTGGTCGGAGGCACGACGATGAGGCTATTGGCCTGGTGTACATCGCTTCGGCGTATTGTGCAAACGCAAGTCCTCATTTCATTCCTGACGGCGTTCTCGCTCGCTTCGGGTTTTGCCCAGCAGACGCCCGCGGCAGAGTCCACGGGCGCTCCTCAGAATTTCCTGCTGACCGACATCACCGGCCTTTCGGTTATCGGCGGAAAGGCCGAGGCAGCCGAATACCTGGGTCGCAAGGCAGTCAAACTCACAAGCTCGTCCGAGGACAGCGACATCTTCGCGTATGTCAACGGATCGGCCATGCAAGATGGCGTCATCGAGGTCGACCTGGCGGTGAAGGTCACCACGCCTCCGGGTGTACGCATGCCGGGATTCACCGGTATCGCTTTTCGCGCGCGCTCTGATGGTTCGCATTACGACATGTTTTATCTTCGCCCTCGCAACGCCCTGGCAGACGATCAGGCGATGCGCAATCACTCGGTTCAATATGTCGCCAAGCCCGACTACGACTGGTACCCCCTGCGCCGCCAGTGGCCCTGGGTTTACGAATCGTGGGCCAACCTCAAGCCTGAGACCTGGACCCACGTCAAGATCGAAGTCCATGGCCGCTCTGCAAGGCTTTTCCTGAATGACTCGGATTCACCCACTCTGCTTGTGAATGGCCTTAAAGGCGAAGATCTCTCGGGCGGAGTCGCTCTGTGGGGATATCCGGGTGAAGAATCCTACTTCTCCAATCTTCGTGTCACGCCTCAGAAACCGCTGCCCATCCACAACGGGAGTGAGGCTGCGGGGAACTGGAAAGTCAGTTGTGCGACCGACTATGGAAAATTTCAGGGGACGATGGAACTGCATCGCGAAGGCAAAGCCGTCACCGGAACGTGGTCGGGTGACTTGGGGAAAAACCAAAACGTCACTGGTATTTGGCGTGACGGCTATGTCGAGCTCACGTTTACCGGCAATTGGCAGGAAAACCCCAAAGACACTCCAGTGCCCGCCACGGCGACGCTTGCCGGTTGGATCGACGGAGACTCCGCCGCGGGCCGAATGAAGATAGAAGGCCGTGCCGACGGACAGTGGACTGCCTCCAAGCAGACAAGCGCCCGATGATGGCGGGTTCCCAACCGAAGGGTAGTTGGCTACTTTAAAGCTGGCCCTTCTTTTCTAGCTGGATTGACGATCAGCCCTTTTTCGTGAGGGCGGCGCGAATTCGGTCGCCTACGATCGCATCTTCGCCGGGCTGCAACATCCAGACTCCAACCACGAGCGTGTTGGCATCCGCCGGGATGCCCTGGTTGGGCTTTTGGCCGGTGTTCGGATTCAGTTCAATCGAAGGCGTACCGGTGCGCAACGTCTCGACGATCTGGGGAGTGGTGACGCCAGTGGACGCCGGGTCGAAGCGAATCAGCAGATGAGGAACATGGTTCGCGATCCTTGGAACCACCGTCTCGGTCCTGACCGAAGGGATGCCCTTCACCGCGGCGGCGATGAGATCGGCACGCTTCTGGTAGTCGCCCTGCATCGACTCTTCCGTGTGCGAGAGAACCCAGTCGACCGCCGCCACCATTCCGACAATCTGTTCTTTCGCCACCTTCATGCCGCGGCCGATTCCGTCCCCCGGATTATTGTTGGCATGCGCCAGGTCGGTCAGAACCTTGCGTCCCAGCAGCAGTCCCGCGTTTTGCGGGCCGCGCATTCCCTTGCCTCCTGAGAACGCGACCAGGTCGAAACCCATGCCGGTGTATTTCCATAAATTAGAAATCGGAGGCATATCGGCGGCAGCGTCCAGATGGCATGGAATCTTGTATTCGTGCGCCACGCGCAGCCACTCGTCGCGGCCGATCTGCGCGCTCGCGGCGATTCCATCCTCGTCTTCCGCCGCGTTGAAGAAATTTGTCATCACGGCGTTGCCTGCTTCGCACGCGCGCTTGTAGTCGTCGAGTGTGACCACCTCGGTCACGCGCGCGCCGCACAGATACATGGCGCGGTCATACTCGTAGCGGTGCGCACGCTGCACGATGACCTGATTCTTCTTTCCGTCAATCGCCTGCGGCATGTCCAGAATGTTGATGTTGTTGGCATACTGCAGGCAGGCCGCAGTCGCGAGGCTGATGGCTCCGGAAGCTCCCGAGGTGACGACTGCTCCCTCGCACTTGAGGCGACGCGCGATGTATTCTCCCGCCTTCTGCTGCAGTTCATGCAAGCGCACCGGATGAAGCGCAGACTTCTGCACCGCCGCCAAAACCTCCGGAGGCATGCAGGCAGCTGTCAGCGTGGTGTACGTGCCGGCCGCATTGATGATCGTGGGGACGCTGAGCTTCGCATAGTAATCCTCACCGTCTGGCGATGCGGCGGGCGACGACGCCTTCGACGACGAAAGGGCTTTGGCGGAGGCGGCCAGCGGCGCCAGGCCCAGTGCCGCGGCCAGCGAACTGGCCCAGCCAAAAAATCCGCGACGCGAAACAGGTTGCAATTCACTCGATCCTGCCATGATGGCTGCTCCTTGTATCCAAAAAATTTCAGAAGATTGTGGACAGAACAGTGTGGCTACAATTCTAGCCTTTCGGCAATGCACTCGACAGCCCCTGAGCAATCCCGAATATCAACAGAAGAGTTCTAGACTTCCTGCTCGACTTGGCAAATGCGGCCGACGAGGTAGGCGGAGGCGGATTTGCCTGTGGGGATGGGCAAGAGTTCGAGGGGGGAGGAGGAATTGTGGGGGCGAAGAATTAGACAGTCTTCTGCGGCTTCTGCGTAACGAATCGTACAAGTATCGTTTTTCAGAACAGCGTACATATTGAATTCATTTTTTCGATAGGGCTTCAAAGAGTTGTAATGTCGGTCGAGCAGCAGGGTGGCGCCGGGGGCGAGGCGGGGAGACATGGGGGCGGCGTCCCGGGGATCGAGCTTGATCAGGACGAAGCGGTGCCAGGCGGAACGGTCGCCCTCGGAATCGGGCTTGAGCTTGTGGAGAAAGGACTTCTTGAACTTGAGGGTCCCCAGAACGCGGTCGGCGGTGATCAGGGGACGGGTGGCGGCAGTGGAGGGGTCGGTGACGAGGATGTTCTCGAACTCGTCGGGGCTGGGAGGCAGGATGGAGGCACGCTGGTTGACGGCAGCGGGATCGAGCAGATCGAGGACGGAAAGATGCTGAACCGAAAGGACTTTGTCCATACCTTCGAGGCTGAGGCCGCGCTTGCGGTTGAGGAAGTTGGAGATATGAGCCTGCTTGAATCCGGCTTGCTGCGCCAGATGGAGTCCGGTGAGCTCCCCCGCTGCGATGCGTTCCAAGAGAATTTTACGAAGGTTATCCTGCAGGACTTTGAACTTCATTGGGGCGAGTATAGCAAAGCCGGGGGCGGCTTCTGGAGCCGGGTTCGAGTGGAAAGACTTCACCACAGAGGGCACAGAGGATCACAGAGGAATGAGAAATCCATTCACCACGGAGGACACAGAGGATCACAGAGGAATGAGAAATCCACAGGAGTTTGGCCCGAAATGAACGAATTACGGGCGCGAAGTTTTTTTCGGACTTTTTTTTGAGAGTTGCGGGGAAGGAAGTGCACACGGGAAAGACTCTCAGCTTGTTGCAATGGCGGAAGTTGGGGGAGGAGAAGGCGCGACGTGAGGAGCAAAAAGTTTTCCACAGACAAACGATGTTCAGATGACCTTGACCGAAAATTTCCACAGACGCTAGGATGGCGACAAATTAAGGGCGAATCCGTTTCAGGGACAAGACCATGACGAGCCAGGCAGACAACTTCAACGAAGAAAAGACCTTCGGCGAATTTCGGCGGAAGGTGAAGTCGGCGGAAGTGCTGTCAGCGTCGATGGAGCGGTTGCTCTTGTCGCTTCGCTTCACAGGGAAGGTGAGCGTGGTGATGCAGAACGGGCGCGTATTGAAGTCGGGCTACGAGGAAGGATACTTCCGGCAAAGCAGTGCGGGCGTAGACGACGAGATCGCGCAAAAACTGTAGAAGCGGAGGTCGAAGTGAGGGGAGATAGACGACAAGGGTGACAATCCCTGTTCTGGCGCAAAAGGCGCGAGAAACGGGCATCCAGGTGAATACACCAAGAACTAAATAGCCAGGCAGGCCTTCGTAAAAGAAACGAGCCCTGCGTTCGGTTCCCGGAAATGTACGGGGATCTGACGCAGGGTTTTTTTCTCTGAGGTGAGCAGTGAGCAGTGAGCAGTGAGCAGTGAGCAGTGAGCGATGAGCGATGAGCGATGAGCTGTGAGCGATGAGCGATCCAGTTCAGCATTACGAATTTTTTGGAGGAGATATGAGGAGCGATTCGAAAAAATTGGAACAGAAACATACTCGGGTGGAGTTGAAATATTGCGAGCACTGCGGAGGGTTGTGGATCAGGGAGGGAGGCGGAGGAGTGTATTGCGAGCGGTGCCAGCCGAAAGTGGCCGATCTGCCGAGGCCGAAGAAGAAGACCTCTGCGCACAAGAGCCGGGGTAGGGCGGTTTTGCCGGTCGGCCGGCGGACCGTCGTGGAAAATTACGGGGCGGAAATCGACGATGAGAACTCTGGGGACATGGAAGCTGCAGGAGGTGTGGCGTGAATGAGATCGTGGAATCGAGTGGGGGTGCGGTGCGTGGGGTTGGCGAGGTTCAGCGGAGAGTACAACGCGACCGGCCTGATGTTGAGAATTTGCCGGTGCATGGGTTTCCGGGGAAGGTGGGACAGGGATGTACCAGAACATCCGACGAAAATGAGAATGCATGTCCGGAGCGGTTGGAGCTGGAACCGGAGGAGAAACGGGAGAGGAGGATCTATCGGGGGAGAACGGTGGCGATGTTGCGGCGGTACATGCGGTATTCGATGGAGACGGGGAGGCTGCCGTCGCTGCTGGGGCGGGAGTTTTTTCGAAGCAAGGTGACGTCGTACACGGTGGTGACGTTCGAGGATCGCGTGATCTTCGTGCATGACATGGAGAAGTGCCTGGAGCGGCTGGATGAATTTTCAAGGGCGGTGCTGGCGCGGATCGTGCTGCAGGAGTATGGGCACGAAGAGGCGGCGAGGCTGCTGGGGTGCAGGCGAATGACGGTGCATCGCAAACTTCTGGAAGCACTCGATGCGTTGAGCGATATTTTGCTGGAGCTGGACTTACTGGAGTCTCTTTCGCCGAAGCGCAAGAAACCTTGTCAAGGGGGTTTCAAATCACAAAAGTTCGTAAGTGGTTGTGAAGATAGAAAATAAAAAACCTGATTCGATGTTACAAATGCCCTTATCAACTTGGTATTCTGGATATAGAGAGTAGGAAAAAGAATAACTCTCTAGAAGGCGCGTCCTAAGGGGCGCGCCTTTTGAATTTGGGGAAAGGTCGCGAATTCATAAGCGTGGCATGGACGGCAATGACTAAGAAAAAAGCTAAGAAGAGCAAGAATAGCGCGAAGCAGGGCGAGGAGAAGAAGACGAAGGAAATCGAGAAGACTCCCGCGGAGGTGCGCAAGCAACTCGCAAAGCTGGTACTGGAGGACGCGGAAGCAATCACGAAGGCGGTGCTCGGGGAAGGAAAGAAGGGGCAACTGGCGACTGCGAAATATGTGTTCGAGATGGCGCACATCTTTCCGGAGGTGAACGACGGGACCGACGCTACGCGGGACGAAGATTGCCTGGCGAAGACGCTGCTGGACCGGTTGAATATTCCGGACAAGCCGGTGGTGGCGGATGAGGAGGGGGACTTTGTGACGATTCCGCCGCGGAACGTGGAGGAGGAGAAGGCTCCTGCTGAGGAGGAGAAAGAAGTGGTTGTTGGGTAGGTGGTTCGGTGCTCGGGTGGAGGTTGGCATTGCACAGATGCTAAAAGCCTTTTACCGCTGAGTTCGCTGAGAAAGGCTGGAGCACGCTGAGGAAGCAACTTCCTGCGAGTGTGGACATTTACGATGTGGGATCCTTCGCCTTCGCTCAGGATGACAGACTACACCTGGCTGGATGACAGATTACAGCTGGATGACAGATGCCGGTGAGGTTGGGTGACGACGCATACCGTAGAATGAGGCGAGCGATTTTGGAAGAACGAGTTGCGATTTGGGTGGGAGAGAGGAAAGTCAAAGGGCCCGCTCTTAATGGCGCAACGTTTCGAACGGGCCACGCGCAGAAGTTTCGAACCGGGCACGCGGAGGCGGGAAATCGCATCAGAAAGAGAGCGATGGATATTACGTGGGTGACAGATCGGATTGCGGTGGGGGGCGGGATCTGGAATGCGGAGAATATGGCGGCCGTCGCGGAGGCGGGGATCACGCACATTATCGACATGCAGATCGAGTTCGATGACACGCCATTGGCGAAAGAACAGGGCATCGAGGTGCTGTGGAATCCGACGGACGACGACTTTGAGCCGAAGCCGGCGGAGTTGTTTCAACGCGGGGTAGATTTTGCGGAGAAGGCGCTGGAGGAAGAGGGCGCGAAATTGTATGTGCATTGCGCGGCGGGGGTGCATCGGGCTCCGACGATGACGCTGGCGCTGCTGGGGTCGATGGGGTGGGATTTGGAGGACGCGATGAGGCTGATTCAAGGGAGGCGTCCAGTGGCGGATTTTGCGGATGTGTATGTGCGGAGTGTGGAGAGATTTCTGGATGGGAAGGCGGGGTTCGCGGCGGAGACGCGTCGACATGGGGAGTAGCGCTTACGTCGTTTCGCTCGAGTTTTGAGCAAAGACTTTAACCGCAGAGTTCGCTGAGGAACGGCGGAGGACGCGGAGAAAAGCGCTACCGGCAAAACTAGAAGGGATCCGGGTGATTTTGGGTGTGGAGGCGGGGACGCCTCCACTACAGCCGGCGGGACGCCGGCGCTACGGTGAGGAAAGCGGTACGGAGGGGAACAATGTTGGACGCGGAGCGCCGCCCTTTGGGGCGGGTTTTTTATTGGGCGATGGTGTTCATAGCAGCTTCCGGAGTAGGGCTTGCCGGTTCCGGACTTAGCCTGCCGGCTTTCGGATTGGGGCTGGCGGCTTTTGGGGAACAACCGGGGGGACTCGCTACTACTACGGTTGCGGATACGGTGTATATGGCCGACGGCAGTTTCGCCTCCGGAAATTTGATCATTACGTGGCCTGCGTTTGTGACGGCGGATGGGAGTGCGGTGGCGCCGGGTTCGACGTCCGTCAGACTCGGTGGGAACGGGGGCCTGAGCGTGGCGCTGGTGCCGAATGCCGGGGCTAATCCGGCGGGCGTGTATTACTCCGTGACTTACCAGCTTGGGCCGGGCCAAGTGAAGACAGAGAGCTGGATCGTGCCTGCTACGTCTCCGGCGAATTTGGCGGCGGTGCGAGCTACGCCGGGATCGGGAGTGGCGGCGCAGCCGGTGTCGCAGCAGTACGTGAATTCGGCGCTGGCGACGAAGGCGGACGACAGCGCGGTGGTGCATTTGAATGGCGTGGAGACGATCAGCGGGGCGAAGACGTTTGCGAGTTCTCCGAGCGTGCCTGGACCGACGAATTCCGGAGACATCGCTACCAAGGGCTATGTGGATTCCTCGGTGGCGAATGTGGGGGCGGGAAATTATTTGTCGACTGCAGGCGGGACGATGACGGGTCCGATTATGTTGCCGGGCTCTCCGTCAGCACCGTTGCAAGCGGCGACGAAAGGTTATGTCGATCAGGGTTACGCGACCAAGGCGGATTTGATTGCGGGATTGATCCCGAGAGGCGAGTTGGGAACGGGGACGGCGAATGCAGGCACGTGCCTGCTGGGCGATGGAACGTGGGGAGCTTGCGCCGGAGGGGGCGGAACGGGGAATGTTTCGACCGCTCCGGCGGCGAGCCAGAACGTGGCGCAGCCCAAGGGAACGCAGTTCTCGACGAACAACCTGGCGAATGTGCGGTATGTAACGGCGGTGTGGAACTGGTCGCAATCTCCGGCGGACAGCCTGGCGACGGCGGGGAGCAATACGATCCATTTGAACCCGTGCCCGGTGGGAATCGATACGAGCAATAACACAAAGAGTCCTTATTACGTGTACATCGCGGGCACGGGAACGGCGGAGGCGGCGCTGGTCACGGGAGGTACGTGCGCGAGCGGGGCTGCATCGGGAACGATTGTGGTGACTACGGCGGCAACGCACGGGGCGGGATACACGGTGGGCTCGTCGACATCGGGCATCCAGGAGGCGCTGAACGACGCGGGAAACCTGGGAGCAGGAATCGTGATCCCGCCGACGGGAGCGAACGCGAATGCGCTGCCGGTTTATTCGACGATCTATGTGCAGAGCAATAAGAGTTCGCTGCGCGGAGAAGGCAAGGCAACGCTGCTGTGCAAGACGAGATCGGTGTGCATGTTCATCGGCGACCGGGTGAATGTGAATGACGTGACGGGCGTGGAAGTGAGCGGGCTGCGGTTTGCTGCGGGGAACTCGTTCGACGGGATTCCGGTCACAAATACGGCGTGCTCGGCGAACGTGGCGACGATCACGCTGAACAATACGGGGCCGAATGCGGTGCAGGCCGGGGATTTTGTGGACGTCAACTGGACATTCACGAATCACTACCTGGGAATTCACCAGGTGACGAGCGCGAGCGCGACGCAGTTCACGTATGCGGATCCGAATTGCGGAGGACTGGGAACGATCGCGGCGCAGGCGACGGCGGGATTCGCGTCACTGGAAAATGCGGCGATTGAAGTGAACGCGATGGCGACGTCGCTGCGGGAAATTCAGATGTCGGACAAGGGGTCCCTCGGGACGTGGGGCGTGTGGCAGAACCAGATCGTGGTGGACAACGACCAGGCATTCAAGCTGGATACGCTGAACATCGATGCGGGGCCGAATTGCACGGCGAATTATTGCGGGCAGTCGATTTACTTTCCGGGGCCGTTCAGCACGAATGCGGCAGTGGCGTGGCTGAATCATCTGAATCTGAGCCTGAATTGCGGCGGCAACGGAGTGACGGATTGGGCGGGGAACACGCTGCGGATTCAGAATTCGGTGATCCAGGGATTCCGGCAATGGGGCGTGCTGGACGGAACGATGCGCGGCGGGTACGGCGGCGGCGAGTTCGACGATGTGTATGAAGAGGTGGGCAATTGTACGAACCCGATGTATCCGGGGACGGGAGCGGCGCAGCAGAGCGCGACAGGGCTGCTGATGAGCGGGAACGGGAACACGATCCATGGAGGAGAGTTTCCGATCGGACAGATTCCGCAATTTGCAGCCAGCGGAAACCAGGGCACGCGCTACAACTACTGTTTCGTGGTGCATGACACGAGCAAAGGAGTGTCGAAGTGCCTGACGGCAGGATACGCGCTGGTGGACGGCGCGAGTCCATCGGGAAACATCGTGGTGTCGTGGCCGCGGGTGCAGGGGACGGGGACGGTGAGCTACGACCTGGTGCGGTATTCGGGGGCGATGCTTTCGGTGGCAGCGCCGTACAACGGGGGATGCGGCGGGGGATCGGCGACGGCGTGCGGGAGCGTGGCGACAGCGGTGGCGCAGTGCGGCACGTCGCTGTGCTCGTTCACGGATACGGCGAGCGCGAGCACGAGCAGTTACACGGTGGCGGCGGCGAGCTATATCCCGGGAATCTTCTGGCTGCCGGGAGGGCTGGTGTCGGTGAGTTCGGCGGACACGACGACATTTCTGACCAACCCAACATTTCTGGATGACACAGCGATGGTGAGCGTATTGTCGCCGATCACGACGGAAGCGGGATCGCAAGTGCCGCAGATCTTCTCGCAACGCTGCAGCTCTGCGAATGGAAACGAATGGATCTCGTGCCTGGGGGGAAATTCGAACGGAAACAATGCGATGCCGAATGCGACGGTGCTGCAGTACGGGTACGCGTCGGGAGGTCCGGCAGCGAATGTGAAAGGCAGGCTGAATTTCACGAGTTCGCCGAGCGGGATGATCAACAGTGGAGAGATCGTGACGCTGGTGGATTCGAATCCGGCTAAGACGCTGGCGACACCGGGGAACCGTCCAGCGGCGGATGCGGCGGATACGTTCCTGGGGACGGACAGCGGAGGCACGAGCTACGGGAATGCGGGGCTGGCGATGGGAGCTCCGGTGTCGATTTCGTCGTACATCAACACGCTGCCGAACGGGACAAGTTTTCTGGAAAGGCTGACGGCGGGAGCGAAGACGTTCAACGTTCCGGTGACGGTGAATGGAAATGTGGCGGTGACCAGCGGGACGGTGACGCTGCCGGTGACGGGATCGACGCAGTGCCTGCACGTGAATTCGGCGGGAGTGGTGAGCGGGACGGGATCGGATTGCGGCGACGGCGGAGGAGGCAGCGGATCCGGGACGGTGAACAGCGGGACGGGGATGCAGATTGCGATGTACTCGGCGAATGGGACGGCGGTGAGCGGGGACAGCACGCTGACCGACAACGGGACGACGCTGAGCTATGCAGGGGCGGGAGGGATTTCGGCGAGCAGCGGAAATCTTTCAGGGAACCTGATGCTGGGCGGGCAGTTGCTGCTGACGGGGCCGTGGCTGGTGAACTCTCCAATTCCGCAGGCATCGATGGCGAGCGCGGGGACGGGGACATCGTCGCTGGGAATTTCGAGTGATGGAAATTTTTATGTGTCGGCGAATGGCGGAACTCCGAGCCAGATTGCGACGACGAGTTCGCCAACGTTCAGCGGGAGTTCGACGTTTATGGGACCGGTGAGCGGGACCAGCGCGAGCTTTACGGGGAACGTCACGGTAGGCGGGCAGATTATTGGAACGGGGCCGTGGGCGGTGAGCGGTCCGGCGGTGGGAGTGGGGATCACTCCGGTGGTGGGGCTGTCGCAGGCGGCATTTGACGCAACCGGGATTCTGACGGTGTCGGAGAATGGCGGGCCGGCGACGCAGGTCGCGAAGGTGAATTCGAATATCACGGGGTCGGCGGCGACGGCGGCGAATCTGACGGGGACACCGACATTGCCGAATGGAACTTCAGCGGCGACGCAAGGGGCGGGAGATAACAGCACGAAGATCGCGACTACGGCGTATGTGGACGGGAATTACATTTCTCCGGCGCTGGATTGGGGCAAGGGATTTACGACGAACAGCACGCAGACGGTTGGGTTCAATACGGCGACGAATCACGCCAACCTGTTCGGTATCTACATCGATCATGCGGTGCGGTGCTCGGGGATCACGGTGTTTATCGTGACGCCGGACAACGGCGCGAATACGTATGACATCGGGTTTTATTCCGGGGTGTCGGGGAGCGCGAACAACCTGATCGCACATACGGGGGCGGTGGCAGGAAGCGCCTATTTTGCGACCGGGTCTTCGTATGTGACGGTGCCTTTCGGGAGCACGGTGACGTTGATGCCGGGGCGGTACTATCTTGCGCTGTACGCGAATGCGGCGAATGCTCCGCTGACTCTGGCGGGGAACACAGCGGCAGACTGGGAGTTTTATCATCTGCCCAGCTTCAGCATTACACCTTCCGCGGGAGGACTGCCTGGCGCGCTGACCGGGCCGGCGGATGGGATTACGTCTAGCGCTACTCCTCACTTCTTATTGAAGTGAGTTAGGAAAAGGCTTTACCACAGAGGACACAGAGGAACACAGAGGAAACCAGAGGAAACCAGGGTGCGGAAAACGATTGTGCTGTTCATTTTGGTTGGGGTGATGCGCGGGTGGGCTACGCAGTATTACGTCAGCTCGGGGAGTGGGAATGATTCGAATAATGGGACTTCGGCGGCTACTCCCTGGCAGACGCTGGCTCGGGTGAACTCGCAGACGTTCTTGGCGGGAGATGTGATTTATCTGAAGCGGGGAGATAACTGGAACGAGCAGTTGATTCCTTCGCACGGCGGCGGGACAGCGGGAAATCCGATTCAGTTCGATGCTTATGGGACGGGCGCGGCGCCGCTGATCACAGCGGCGGCTGCAGTGCCGTTTGTTGGCGGATCGTGGATGTATGTGTCGGGAAATGTGTGGAAGACGACGGTAACGACGGGGATAGCATCTCCATCAATCAGCATGGTGCAGTTTGGGAAATTGTATGGCAACCGGAAGACGGGCAGTTGTACGGCGGCGATCGCGAGCAAGTATGACTGGTGCTACATCTGGTCGTCACCAAATCTGTTCTTGTACGTGTATTCTCCGGCGGGAACGAATCCGGTGACGACCTATGCCACGGATGGATCGGTGACTGCGATTGTGGCGCAAGGAGCGGGGCTGCAGATGATTTACGTGAACGGCCAGTCGTGGCTGACGATGCAGCACATCAGAGTGCAGGCGTTCGATTATGTGGGCGTGGGAGTGGCGGGAGCGTCGGACAACTTAGTGTTCGCGAATATGGAAGTAGACGGCGGGGTTCCTTATGGGACTTCGCCGCTGGGATTTTATGTCAATGCCAGCAGCGGGTACGGAAAGAACATTTCGTTTCTCAATGATGACGCCAACTTGAATTACGACGGATTTCGCATTGATGCGGCGACGTCGGTCACGGTGACGAATTGCCAGGGATATGCGAACCGGGACGCGGGGCTGAAGGATAAATCCGGGAACGCGACATATTCTTACTCGCATTTTTACGGGAACAACATTGCGCAGCTGCCGGCGAACGATGTGGTGGACGGGATTATGGGGAGCGGAAATATTTCGTCGGCTGTCGCACCCCAGGTGGCGAACGCGAATTCGTATCCGGCAAGGTTCTCGTTCACGGTGGACGATGTGGGATCGTCGGCGAACACGGAAGCCTACGTCAATACGCTGATTCCGGTGTTCAGCGCGCGGGGGATGAAGTTCAATGCGGCGGTGGTGCCGTCGTACGCGGTGGATTGGACGAGCGTGAATCAATGGTATGCGGCGGGGCATGAGATCGATTCGCATTCGTGGTCGCATCAGTACTACACGTCGAACTCGAAACCGGAGAATGCGACGCCTTATCCGAATGCGGCGGCACTGGATATCCGATACACGGGGAGCGGCACGGCGGCGACGCTGACAATTGCCGGGAATGTGCTGAGCACGAACGTGACGGGGGCGGCCGGGGATAACTTGAACGTGAATCTGGACACGAGTACAGATCCAACGAATCCTTACCAGATGATGGCTGGGCTGGAGGCGTATCTGGCTGGGCAGCCGCATTATTCGGTGAGTTATGACGCGAGCGGGCCGATTCCGCGGCCGAATACGCATAGCAAGAACTTGTTGAGCGTTGCGAATGTGGATATCAAGACGGCGGCGGTTGCGCTTGTCTATGACCAGACGAAGCTGGAACCGGATGAACTGGCGGCCTCGAAAAAAGCGATCCAAGACAATGTGGCGGGACTGACCGAAACATTCTTTGTGTATCCGGACGGGCTCGAGGATCCGACGATCGAGGCGGATACGGTGGGAGCGGGATACACGGCGGCGCGCGGGAGCCTGGCGATGAAGGGGCAGGACAATACGATGGCGAGCGCGAACTCGGTGTATGCCAATGGAATCAATGTGCAGAACATCACAAGCCTGGGAGCGATCCAGTTTCATGGGAAGACGCAGACAGAGATCGATCAGATGGCGAGCAATCTGATTTTCCGGGCAGGAATCTGGGGCGCACCGTATGGGCTGTTCACGCATTACAACTCGCGCGGGGATGATACGCCGGACATGAGCAACACGGAGTTGGGGTGGATGCTGGATGCGATTGCGGCGCACGGCGGGACGGTGATGAGCAATACGGCGATGGCGGGCGCGGTCACGTCGGGGACGAATTTTGGTGGGACGACGCGGTGGGCGCAGAATCCGACGGGAGGCGCGGCGAGTGTGGCGGTGGCGGGAGCGGGATCGCCGACGGTGGGAGCGGGGACGGTGACGGCGTATCCGATCGATTTGAATGGAGTGGATCGGTCGGTGGTTGGAAGTTGGGATATTGGCGCGAGTAATTATGTGTCGCAGCGGTATGGGACGGGCGCGGGGATGGGGCAGTGGAAGGTGCAGTAGGCGAGCACGGGGGCTAAAGCCCGGTTGATTTTATGCTCTAACGCGGCCCTAAAGGGCCGCTCCTCCACGTAAGGCGGCGGCTCGTGCGTGGAGAATGGGGATCGTCAGCATCGAGTTCTTCTACTCAGAACGTTTCTTAGAGAAGGCCTGAAAGAAAAAAGGTGAACAAGTGATGCGGTTTTTTTGGGTGCTTGCGCTCTGCGCGGGCGTGTGCGCGGGGCAGACTACGATCGACGGAAGTGGCTCGGGCTCGGGATGGGCTGAGGAAGGTACCGGCGCCGGGAGCGGGACGACTACCGTGGGCGGCTGGGCGGTGCCGGCGTGCGGGTGGCCGTGGTACGCGTGCGGGTCGGTGAGCATGGCGGCGATCACGTATCCGGCAGCGCCGAATGTGGGCGGAGTGAGCGGCGCGGGGAGCACGTTTTTCGATCCACTGTTTGGCACGCCGGGAGTGCGCGTGACGGATGCTTACACCAGTCCGGCAGGAATGGGGACGGCGAATAATCAGTACGCGATTTCGAACGGTGGCAGCGCCAGCGATCATCACCTGAGCCTGCCGCTGAAGAAGGCAGACCCGTTGTCGGCGGAGATGCTGCTGGTGACCGATCCAGGGACGAACAAGTATCTGCACGTGATAAATCCGCGAACCCTGGAAATCTACCGGCCGTATGCGAGCTACACGAGCGGGTGCCCGTCGCCGCGTTCCAATTGCTCTTCTTATGGAGGTTGGGGCGTTGGCGCGACGGTGGACTTTGGGGCGGACCCGAATAATCCGTGCGTGATCTATGCGTACAGCGGAAGTTCAGTTGTCTCGTACACGTTTGGAAGCGACGTCGCGCCGTGGCCGAATGATTGTTCTCCGAGCATCGTTGGGCCTCCGGCTGCGGTGACGGTGTTTAACTTCATTGAGCCATCTGGAAACTGCCTGCCACTGGATTTCGGCACGCCGACCTGGACCAGCAATTCGGGGGTGACGGATAACGACTACCTGCTGGGAGGATCGTTCTCGAGCGCGAAGTATCACTGGGTCGGACCGGCCTGGCAGGCGAGCACCGCGTACACGATCAACAGCATCATTCAGCCCACAGCGGGCAGCAATGCAGGATTCTTTTCTTACAAAGTGACGGTGGCGGGGACATCGAGCGGATTGGAACCGAACTGGGCTGCGTGTCAGACAGTGGGCAGCACGTGCTCCGATGGCGGTGTGACCTGGACGAATAACAATACCGGGGCGGGGCAGGACACCGGCATTTATACCGCGGTGTGGAACCAGAGCAAAGGCTGCATGGCGTGGAACACGATGACCGGCGCGATTACCGCGGATCAAGGCTGGGCGGGATCGCCGGGACTGAGCTGCGATGGCAGCGGATGCACGGGGATGGGGACGTTCGGATCGAGTTGCACGATTCACAGCGGCAAGCTGAATCCTGATGGGCGGGTGATGTTCACGAATCCGATGAAAACCATCAGCGGGGATTGCCAGGGAAATAAATCGAACACGATTGCGTGGATTACGGGAACCACGACGACGTACATGACCGAGATCGGCCACTACAGCGGGCATGGGTGCTGGGGATATCTGGGGATGCTGAATAATCCCGGGTCGCCGGCGTGGGGCTGGTACTACCGCGCCATCCCTTCGACGCCAACGCCTGGGATCGAGTGGAAGGTGAACAACATCGTGACAGGCCAACAAAGCCTGGATACGCATTGCGCGTGGCAGACGGATAACGCGACTGACACCGCGCCGTTCGTGATGTCGGCGACGACGAACTCGCTGAAGAGTTGGGGTCTGGCGCCGAACGATCAACCGACGGGGCCGTGGTGGAATGAGATTGATCTGGTGGATACGAATGGCGACGGCCTGACGCACCGCGAAGCGCTGACTTTTAATACGGGGTATTCGACGACCTTCAGCGCGCAGAACAACATTACGACGGCGTCGAGAGCGTGCTTTGCCGTGGGCAGCGATTGGTACAACATCCGCAACGCAGGCGGGACTTCGGCTTCGTGCATTCCGAACGGCCCGACGTGGCACGCGTCGTGGAACTACTCGCCGATGTACGGGATTCCGTACACGATCAATCCGGCGGCGGGGACGAATGCGGGGAACTATTCGTATCAGATTTCAAGCGCGTGCCTTTCGGGAACCACGGAGCCGGGGACGTGGAACCAGACGGTGGCGGGGACGCAGAGCGATGGGACATGCACGTGGACGAACATCGGCGTGCCGTCAGGGGTGAATGCGTGCGGCACGGACGTGTATGCGTGGTGTCCGGGGGCACAACCCAAGCAGCCGATCCCGAATATGTTGTTTGGGGCGTCCTTCCGGCTGCAGGGCGATTGGCCGCCGGTGGATGGAAATTCGCAGAGCGCGAAGATATATGCCACGCGCATTTGGGATGACTGGGTGACGTACCCGTCGACGGGTGGATTGAAGTGGAGCGACCTCCAGCCGACCAACACGACTCCGACGTTCACGAATCTCGACATTCGAGTCAGGACCCAGGCGCTGCCCGCCGGGATGAGTGTCATTTACACGTTTGGCGGCATGGTGAACTGGGCGAGTGCGTGCGCTGGACAAGCGGACCCGAGTGCGTGTCTGCCGGGGCCGACAGGGAGCGGGTTTGGCGGAGGGCTGCAGTGTAAGGGGCCTACCGACTACGGGTGTTTGCCTCCGTCGGATGTGGCGGCAGACGGCACAGGGGCGGATGCTTACTACGCTCAGTTGGCGAACTACATTGCCACACGCTATGCCGGGCAGATCAAATATTACGAGATATGGAACGAAGCGGACGCGCCGCAATTCTGGTGCTATCCGCATTTATCGGTAACTCCGCCGGCATCCACGTGCGGCAGCATTGATCCGAATACGAGTGCAAACGCGGAAAGCTCCAAGCGGCTGGTGCGGATGGCGTGGGACTTGAAAAATATTATTCACTGCATCGATCCCGCCGCGAAGATTCTGAGTCCGAGTTTCCACGTTGATACGGCGTTGACCTGGTTTCATTACTACAACCTGACGAGCATTAACGCCCCCGCTGGGGTGGCCGGCGTGAATGGAGTGCCGGCGGGTTGTAATTGGCCTGCGCAGACCGTGAGCGGCAAGCAGACTTACGACTATGTGAACGTCCACGCACGGGGAAACAGCACCGTTGCGCCGAGTGTGACCGGCAACTGGAATCCTGATGCGATCGTCGCGGCCTATAACAACACGGTGGCGGAGATTGCTAACGATGGGCTGCCGAATCCGGGTGTCATCTTTAATGACGAGTACGGATATAACAGCACCACGGAGGGCGGCGGGAACGTAAACAGTTACTCGGCGTACGTGGCACGCGGGCTGGTGTGGTGCGCGTCTTTGAGCTTCGCGGAATGCCTCTGGTATCAGTGGGACAGCCAATTTGGCGCGCCGCTTGGGGGAACCGCGACCGGCACGGCTTATGACACAACCGTGGGTTGGCTGGCGGGCGCGATCATCACCGCACCGTGCGCGGAAGTGGGCACGCTCTACACCTGCGGGGTGCGGCAGGGCGGAGTGGATTATCTGATCGCGTGGGACAGCAGTACTACCTGCAATCCCAGTTGTACTTACAACAATTACAGTTTCGGCGCGCAGTACGGGCACTATGCCGATTTGAGCAACACCGTGTATGCCACCAGCGCGGGAACTGGAACCGCGCCGGTGGGATGGCAACCTATCCGGCTGCAGCCTTAGTTGGGGCGAGGCTTTCAGAATTCACCCCGGGGGAAAAATCTTAAACCGCAGAGACGCAGAGAAAGACGAGAGCGCGGAGAAGGGCTGCCGGGGGAACAGAAAATACTTCTTTCACATGATTCTTGCTCTTCTTGGAATTGTCTGCGCTTGAGGTAACTACTGGTGCGGGGGCGAGACGCCCCCGCGACAGCCGGCGGGACGCCGGCGCTACGCGTACGGCGACAGATCCCCGCTTCTGCGGTGCGGCGGCGGTACTGTGAGACGTTTTGGCTCGGCGCTTGCGCTGGGCTTTTTTGTTTTTGAGATTGGAGGAATTCAGATGTTTCGAAATTCGGTTGGGAGAGGTGGGTTAGCGGTTGTTTTGTGTCTGTCGATGATTTTTTCGGGGTGCTCTACGGACTGGGTGCGCGAGGCGGAGTCGATTGTAGCGGCGTTGATTCCGGCGGCCGCTAACCTGGTTGCGCTGGTGGCGGCGCTGGAGGGGAAGACGGTGTCGGCTTCGGACTTGCAGATTGTGCAGAATGCAGGGACGCAAGCGGCGGCGGATCTTCAACTGGTGCAGTCGCTGATTGTGGCTTATGAGAAAGCGGATGCGGCGGGGAAACCGGGAATTCTGAATCAGATTCAGAGCGCGATTGGGGCGGCGCAGGGGAATCTGCAGGAGTTGCTGCCGGCGCTGCATATAAAGGATGCGGCAACGCAGGCGAAGATTACGGCAGTGGTGGGCATTTTGTTGGCGGAAGTGCAGTCGCTGGGGGCAGTGGTGCAGGGGACAGGGGCCAGGGATCAGGGACCAGGGATCCGTGGGCAGTTATCAGTTCGGGCGGAGGTTCGGACTTCGTTGTTGTCTGCGGGGGAGTTTGTGAAGTCCTATAACGCTACTTTGACGGCGAAGACGGGGAATGCGGAGTTGGATCGGGTGGCGGCGGGGTTGCGGATTCATGGAAAAGCGTCGCGTTTCGCAACCGCCGGGGTGATGAAGTAGGGAGAGCTTTTCATCTAGGCCGGGCGAAAAGCTTCAACCACTAAGGACACTAAGGTACACGAAGGGAAGACCAAGACTTGGGCAACTTCGACCGCTTTTAACCGCAGAGTGCGCTGAGGAGTCGCAGAGGACGCCGAGAGGCAGGAATTGAGCGTTCTGATACGGCGCCTGCAATACACCATCGCTCTACTGCGCTTGGGATTCCTAGATTCACGAGGACTGATTTGATGTGGAGTGATTTGCGGTTGGTGGAACAATTCGGGCCTTATCTGGATTGGCAGGCTAAGGATGAGACGGTCAGGGACATGCTGATCCGGTCGCTGCTGACGATCCGGGTGAAGAAGGGCGGGATCCGCTATTTGAAGTTGAATCGCGCGCAGAAAGAGTATTCGCGGCGGGCGACGAAGCGGAACATCGTGCTGAAAGCGCGACAGGTGGGGATCACGACGTATATCGCGGCGCGATATTTTATCCAGACGATTACGAAGCCGGGAACGCTGACGGTGCAGGTAGCGCACAGCGACGAGTCGGCGCAGGCGATCTTCAATATCGTGCACCGGTTTTGGGAGAACCTGCCCAATTCGAGGGTGCGCCGGGGAGCGCTGGTGAAATCGCGCTCCAATATCCGCCAGATTATTTTTCCCCGGCTGGATAGCGAATACCGGGTGGAGACGGCGGATGCGAACGCGGGGCGCGGGATGACGATCCATAACTTGCATTGCTCGGAAGTCTCCCGCTGGCCCCGCGGTGCGGCGGAGACGCTGGCATCGTTGCGGGCCGCGGTGGTTCCGGATGGGGAGATTGCTGTGGAGTCGACGCCGAATGGGGCGTCGGGACTGTTCTTCGAGGAGTGGGACAAGGCGGAGGAGAAGGGATATACGACGCATTTTTTTCCGTGGTGGTATGAGGCGTCGTATAAAGAGGATGTGAAGAAGAAGCCCCTGGGAGCGCTGACGGGGGAAGAGAAGACGTTGATCGAGCAGCATGGGTTGAGCGAAGAGCAGATTGCGTGGCGGCGGTGGCGATGGAAGATGATGCGGGGCCAGGCGAAGCAGGAGTACGCGGAAGATGCGGTGTCGTGCTTCCTGGCGTCGGGGGAATGCGTGTTCGAGTTCGAAAAGATCGCCGAGGCGGCGGCGAAGCGGGCGCCGATGGTGGAGACGGAGGATAACGGGCGATTGCAGGTGTGGTTTCCTCCGCTGGATTCGCGGCAGTACATCATTGGAGTGGATGCGGCAGGCGGAGGGACAGAAGGAGATTATGCGTGCGCGCAGGTGATCGAGCGGGGATGGGCGCTGCAGTGCGCGGAACTGCATGGGCACTTTCCTCCGTATGAGCTGGCGCGGCGATTGGTGAAGCTGGGGCAGCGGTACAAGAATGCGCTGATTGCGGTGGAGCGGAAGAACCATGGATATGGAGTGCTGGCGCACTTGAAGGATCTGAAGTACGAGAATCTTTTTGAGCAGGGCGGGCAGGAGGGGTGGTTGACGTCGGTAGTGACGCGTCCGGCGATGATCGAGAACCTGGCGGCAGTGCTGCAAGAGAGGGCGGACTTGTTTCATAGTCCGCGGCTGTTGCAGGAGATGAAGACTTTCGTGCGGCATGCGGATGGACATTCGGCGGCTGCCGAGGGGGCGCATGATGACTGCGTGATGGCGATGGCCATTGCACTGGCAGTGCGGCGGGAGGATGCGGGTCGGGTGCGGCGGAGGCCAGTGGGGCTGGCTTGTTTGGAGGTGGGTGGAGCAGTACTCAGTACTTAGTACTCGGTACTCAGTGTTTGGGCTGTGGAAATGGTCATTCGTCACAGACTTGGATTTGGTGGCTCGGTATGATGGGCGGTTTTGAAAGCGTGACACCACAGAGGGTGCAGAGGGGCACAGAGGAAGGCCAAGATCTGCGTTGTGCTCAACGGTCGAGATTCATTTGGTGGAGGCGGTCCAACACGTACGGAGGATGCGGGGCGGGGCGCAGGGTCATTTGATGCGCTGCTCCGATGGGCATTTTTATGTGGTGAAGTTTCGGAATAATCCGCAGCATTTGCGAGTGCTGGCGAATGAACTGCTGGCGACGCGCCTGGCGGAGCGCGTGGGATTGCCGGTGCCAGTGACTGAGGTGGTATCGGTGGATGAATGGTTGGTGGCGCATACGCCAGAGCTGAGCGTTCAGCTGGCGCATAACACGATCCGGTGCGAAGCGGGACTACAATTTGGGTCGCGTTATGTGGTGAGCCCGCTGGAGGGGCAGGTGTTCGATTATCTTCCGGTGGAGATGCTGGGGCTGGTGAGGAATCTGGAAAGTTTTGCGGGAATGCTGGTGCTGGATAAATGGACGGGGAACGCGAACGGGCGGCAGGCGGCGTTTTGGAGGAAGCTGCGGGAGAGGAAGTATACGGCGTCGTTTATCGATCAGGGATATTGCTTCAACGCTGGGGAGTGGACGTTTCCGGATTATCCGCTGCGCGGGGTGTATGCGCGGAATGAAGTGTATGCGAGCGTCCGCGGGTGGGAATCGTTTGAGCCGTGGTTGTCGCATATCGAGAAGATGGGGGAGTCGGTGGTATGGGAGGTTGTCAGTGAGATTCCTCCGGAGTGGTATGAGAGCCAGGACGAGGAATTGGAGAAGCTGGCGCGGGCGTTGATCTCGCGACGAGGAATGGTGCGGGAGTTGATTGAGGCGTTTCGGATTTCGGTGCGGAGGCCTTTTCCGGAGTGGAGGGAGCAGGCTTAAGTGCATCAACCACAAAGGACACTAAGGTTCACGAAGGAAAGCAGACTCGCGATTTTAAGAACCGATGGCTGACAAACGAAAAATTGAATTTTTCCTGCTGCGATATATGCCGGACGCGGTGAAGGGAGAGTTTGTGAATTTCGGGCTCCTAGCGCTGGAGAATGGGGCCGAGGGTGCGTCGCTGGTGGATGTGCGGTTCGCGAAGGACTGGGGGAGAGTTCAGTGTCTGGATCCGCAGGCGGATTTGGATGTGCTGGGAGCGCTGGAGCGGGAGATCCGGCAGGAAATCGGACAGACTCTAGATCGGTCTGCGCTGTTGCGGAGGATGGAGGATTCGTTCTCGAACGTGGTCCAGGTTTCGCAAGTGATGCCCGCACTCACAGAGAAGGTCGCGCTGGCTGAGGTCGATGATGTCGCGAGAATCTTCCTGGAGACTGCCAAGGTGAGAAGGACGCGAGAGCCGGCGGGACGTCAGAAGATTCTGGACACTATGAGGACGGCGTTCGAGGATGCTGGGGTGCTGGATTTTCTGAGTGGGGTTCCGGCGGAGCCGTATACGAAGGCGGGAGATCCATTTGAGTTTGACTTCGGGTATCGGGTTAGAGATGAGATCAAGTTGTTTCATGCTGTCTCGATGAGGGCGGGGATAGATTCGGCGGTGTTGCTGGCGGCGCGGTATCCGAGGATTGCGCCGGCGATGAAGCAGTTGACCTCCGCTACGTCGATGTTGACGGCAGTCGTCGAACCGAAGTTGGACAAGGAAAGAAATGAAATTGGTTTTGCATTAGCGATGATGGAAGAGAGTCACATCAGAATCGCAGAAACTGCGGAGATGCCGGACATTGCACGGAGAGTACAACAAGATTTGAGAGCGTGACGGGGATTGACCGGTCATGCGGCCGTTCGCCGCAGCGAGGATAAGAAGCAGTGAATTTGAGAGATGGCTCCGCGGAGGCGGAGCTTTTTTGTTGAGAGGCAGAAAAGCTTAACCACAGAGGGCACAGAGGGACACAGAGGGAATCTAAATCGTCTCCCTCGATCGTTCGGCAGGAAAACAACTTTATGAAAATTACTGAGGCGGTGCGCGGCGCTTGGCGCCGGGTGCCGGGAGTGTCCTCGGGCGCGGGCGCGCCTTCGGATGAGATGTTAACCAAGCGGCGGCGGACTTCGGCTTTGCCTTCCATCTTTAATTCTTATGGGCCGATGACGGAGGCGATGCCGAAGCCTACGCCATACAACTTGCGGAAGTTTTCGGAGACGCCGATTGCGCGGCGGGCGATCAACTGCATCAAGGATCGGATTGCGGGGATGCGGTGGAGGGTGCAGCCGCGGCAGGGGTTCGCGATCGAAGAGATTCCTGGCGGGGCGGAGCGGGTGCGGATTTTGACTTCGAATTTTGCGGCGCCGAATCCCGAGGATTCGTTTCGATCGCTGGCGGAGCAGGTGCTCGAGGACATCATTGTCGGCGGGTATGGGGCGATCGAGGTGCAGATGAATCCGGGGTGGGAGGATGCCTCGCTGCGCTCGGCGGGAGGGACGAATGCGTCCGTCCCTACGCAGGCAATGGGGGAGGCTGTCGCTCCACTTATTTTGTGGCCGGTGGATGGGGCTTCGATACGGATGAATCTGGAGTGGGATGGGTCGCCGCATTCGCAGAGATATTTGCAGGCATCAGATTCGTCGAATACGAAGATCGAACTTGACGACGACGAGCTGATTTATGTGCGTCTGAATCCGCGGACGCACACGCCATTTGGGTTGGGGCGACTGGAGGTGGCGTTTGAGACGATCAATTCGTTTCTGGGAGCGCACCGGTATGCGTCGCGGCTGGCTTCGAATTCGGTGGTGCAGTATGCGCTGTGGCTGCAGGATCTGACGCCGGAACATCACGAGCGGCTGATCCGGTGGTGGCAGGACGAGATTGAGGGCACGGGGAAAGTGCCGATTTTGTCGGTTGAGAGCAAACCGGAGGTGCTGAGGTTCGGTGGAGGCACCGATGCAGATTTGCGATTGCAGTGGCAGGAGTTTCTGCTGCGAGTCGTCGCTTCCGCGTTTGATCTTCCTCCGTTTTACCTGGGGGTGGAGCGGGACGTGAACCGCTCCACCGCGGAGGAAATGAATGACCTGGCGTTCCGGCAGGCGATTGTGCCGACCGCGCGCTTGCTGGCGGAGGCGGTGACGCGCGGGGCGATTTCGAAAAAGCTTGGATGGGACGATTTGGAGTTTGTGTTTGCTGATGTGGACGCGACGGATCCGATGGAGGAGGCACAGATCCAGGAGATCCTGCTTAGGAATGGGGTGTTGACGGTGCAGGAAGTGCGGAGGATGCGGGGGTTGGGGACGTCAACTGCTTAACCAGAGTGGGCGCGGAGTCGCGTGACTTATAACCACAGAGGGCACGGAGGGGCACGGAGGAAAGGCAAGATCCTCCTTACTTAACCACAGAGGGCACTGAGGGGCACGGAGGAAGGCAAAATCCTGGCGCTGGGCGATTGCTTTGGACGTGGGATCCTTCGCTGCAGGATGACAACGAGTATGGACGCTGAGGATGACGAAGATTAGGGAGATGAATTGTGACGATTGAACTGGAGAGTATGGCGGTGGAGATGCCGGTGGTGGCGGGGCATCCGAACCGGGCGGCGTTTCGGGGAGTATTGACGGTGGTCGATACACCTTCGAAGAGGGCGCCGTCGGGGTCGGGGGGAAAGCGTGTGCTGTTGACGCGCAAGGCGGCCGAGGCGGCGCTGCCGTCGCTGATCGGGATGGCGCTGGATTATGCGCCGGCTTTTGATGGTCACGATGTGCGGCGGAAGGTGGGAGTGATCACCAGCGCAGATGTCGTGGGACGCAATCTGGAGATCGGCGGGTATTTGTATGCGAAGGACTTTCCGGATGTCGTGGAGGAAGTTGCGCAGTCCGGAAAAAGGCCGGTCGGGTTCCGGTCTTCAGAGAGGAAACCTCCTGGGGCAATCGCCGCGGCGCGAGATTCGCGAACGGAAGGTATGCGGGTTAGAGCTTCGTTGAAGGCGGCAGTGCAGGAGATTCGCGGTTTCATCCATTCGGTTCGCAGGGGAAGACGCGATGCAGCGCCCATTGTATTGAGGGCGGAGGCGAGCGGTGGGAATGAGGCGGGGCTGGGAATGTCATTTGAGGTCACGAATGTGAACACGCTGGACAAGCGGGCTCACATTTGGACGCTGACGCAGGTGACGTTCACGGGGGCGGCGATCTTGCGGAAGAGTAAAGCGGCGTTTTCGGATACCTGGATTGAGCTGGTGCAGTAGCACGGAAATCAAAAACAGAACCACAGAGGGCACAGAGGGACACGGAGGAACACAGGATGAATGAGGAGATGGTGCAGCAGTTGATGGCGGCGGCGGAGAGGCTGGCTACGGCGGCCGAATCGTTGGATCGCGTGCTGGGGAGACTGGACGCGCAGCAGGATGCGCTGAATGCGAAGGTGGATCGGATCGTGGCGGCCGTGGATGAGCGGACGCCGTACGAACCGGAACACAGCGAGGCTACGCAGGAATTGCAGGAGCGCGTGGCGGAGCTGGAGAAATCCAATACTGATCTGAAGGCACAGGCGTCACGTATGGTGCGGAAGACGCTGCCTCCGATGGTTTCGGCGATCCTGGCGAAAAACGATCTGGGCAGCGAGAAGATCGAGAAAGGAGTGCTGGATAAGACGCTGCAGAGTTTGAGCGTGGAACAGCGGATTGCGGTGAAGGCGGAGTTGGCGAGAGCGGGCATGATCGAGTAGCAGTGGGCAGTGGTCAGTGGGCAGCTAGGCGCGATCTCTCGCGCCTTTTTCATTAGCGAATTAAAAAGCTTAACCACAGAGGACACAGAGGGGCACAGAGGAAGTCAAAATCCCCACCCTGTCCCGCATAACACGCGGGACAAGGCTGGGGCAACCGGGATCGAGAGTTTCGATATTGGGAAGAATTCAACTCATAAGGAGAAGACATGCAGGGACGATTTATGGATTTGATGGCGGCGGCGGATTTTCTGGGGCCGGGTGCGGTGGAGGTAGACCGGTACCAGACGGAAATTTTTGACATCGTGCGGCGGCGGGGGGTGTTCGGGCAGCGGATCAAGCAGGTACCGGCTACGGGGCATCCATCGCGGTTTTTTGAAGAGACGGCGATTGCGGCTCCAACGGCGGCGCAGGGATTCGTGGATCCTCGCAACATCGCTCCCACGGTGCTGACGGCACTGACTCCGCCCCTGCCGACAAGGGTGGAGATGAGTGTGCCACTGAAGGCGCTGGTGTCGCAGATCAACTACAACCTGTTCGACCTGGAAGTCACGGCACAGCAGAGCCAGTTTGCTTATTTGCAGGCGAAAGACCTGGCTGACGCCGTGGACGGACTGATGCGGACTCACGATGTGGCGCTGTGGAATGGCAGCGACACGTCGCTGCTCTCGCCGGCGACGCCGCAGTATTTCGGCGTGATCGGGCAGATCGGGTCGGCAGCGAATCCGCAGACGGTTACGGTGGCGAAGAGCAGCGGCAACATTGTGCAAACCTTCAAGACCGCGGTTGCACAGATGGTATCGAATTCGTCGTATCAGGTTCGACCGACGGCGATTTATGCCAATCCGATGCTGCTCGATTTGATCGATCAGGAACTGAAGAGCCAGTTCAATCAGGTGCTAAACACAGTGGAGATCACTGGGGGCTTCACCGTGAAGGCGTTGAGCACGCAGGCGGGCGAACTGCCGCTGATTCCGGAGTGGGCGCTGGCGTACTCGGGGACATTGGGATCTGGGGCGACCCTGCCGGCGTACATCGTCACGGAGGATCTGATCGAGTATCACTGGCTGACCGATCCGAATCCGCGTGTGTTCAAGCTGGGACTGCCGAACACGCTGTCCCAACAACAGGTGGTGGTGAAGTTCGGAGCTCCGGTGGTGAAGGGGGCGAACTTCGCACACTACGAGGTAAAGGTGACGGACTAGGAAACGGTTCTCAGTTTTTTGGCTGTCAGTTGCTATTGAGAACAGCCGATCACAAAGGCAGAGGGAGTCAAAATCCCCACCCTGTCTCCGCAAAAGACGCGCAGACAAGGGTGGGGCACCCTCGGAATGTCAGGAAGAGAAATCATCATGAATTATCTGGATGCAACGGAATATTTGACGTACGGGCTGGAGGTCGCGACGGACGAGTCGTGGGTTACGGCGGCCTCGGCGATCATCGATGCGCATTGCCGGCGCGCGACTTTGGGAGTGAACCAGTACCAGGAGCGGCTGAAGATGCCGCCGAGTCTGAATACGGTGCGGCTGAGTTATCTGCCGCTGGTGGCGGTGGCGCCGGCGAGCTCGCCGATTGTGACGCTGCAAGGACGGTATGGAATTCCCAGGCGCGGGGAGTGGCCTTATCCGGAGCTCAGCCTGGACTTCGCGATGGTATTTGCGCTGCCGGGATCGTGGACGGCGATCGATCCGGCGTCGGTGGATATCTGGGAGGAGAGCGGGGAGTTGACGTTTCCGGTGAATGCGCTGGGCCTGTTCTTCAACGAAGTGGATGTGGTGTACAACGCGGGCCTGGCGGCGATTCCGGCGAGCGTGAAGGTTGCATGCGCGCAGATCGTGAAGAGCGCGCAAGCGACTCCGGCGCTGAATGTGAAGTCGGGAAAGATCGATCGGATGCGGCTGGATTATTTCGGGGACACGCTGGTGGATGAGACGGTGCGGAGCTTGCTGGAACCATGGGTGGCGCGGAAGGGGGGGTAGGGGTCAGGGGTCAGGGGTCAGGGGTCAGGGATCAGGGGTCAGTGGTCAGTAGTCAGTGGTCAGTAGTTGGTGGTCGGGAGAACCGTTTTGTGGGAGGTCTTTTATGGGATGCGGGATTTGCGGGGCGGCGGTGGTGCGGGAGGCGAATGCATTGTTGAAGGCGTTGGGCGGAGACACGGTCGGACTGCTGTTGCCGGCTACTGCGATGACGGCCGATGCCGCGGGACAGTTGGGATTGGTGGATCCAGGTGTGCAGGAAGTGGTGATCTCCGGGGTGGTGATACGGGAGTTAGCTACCGGGAACCTTGGTCCGCGACGAAGAGTGGAATTTACGTTGTCGGCTGCGGGAGTTGCCGATCAGTTGCCGTCGTTGGGGATGGGATCGGGGGAGGATTTGTTCAAGGCCGTCCTGGGACTCAATTATGCGGGGCAACTCTTCCATATTGAAAAAGTCGTGCCGGAGAGTTTTGCGGGGACGGTGTGCTTTTACGTGGTGACGGCGGTGGAGTGACTAGTGAAAAGACATTAACCACGAAGGACACTAAGGTACACGAAGGAAATCAACATTACATTCGCGCCTGAAAGATTTAACCACAGAGGTCACAGAGGGACACAGGGTAGGCCTGCCCGCAGGGAACACGAGCAGCGGGGACCGGGCCGGCGAGGATTTTTATGCAATTTGCTAAGGATAGTTTTTTTGTGGGGCTACAGGAGAGGCTGGCTGGGCTGAATCCAGCGCGGACTGTGAGCATGAACGGCGCTGTTGTGCCAGCGATTGTGGTGGTGGAGAATCTGCCGCCATCAGCGGCGGAGCCGGAGCCGAATACGTTTTACATCGAGTGGGGCGCGGCGGAGGTGGTCGCGGGACGCGCGGGCGCGGCGCTGATGAGCTTGAACGTGGTGATTTCGTATTACAGCTTCGGGTCCGTGGCGAGCATGGTGGACCGTGGGCGAGTGCTGGCGCAACTCGATACCGAACTGTTGAGCATCTGCCAGCCGCCGAGCACGGAGAAGCGGGATTACACGCAATCGCCCAGCGCAGATTTGGGCACGCGCGTGTTTTGGAGCCAGCCGGCATTTTCGGAAGGCAAAGGATCGGGACGGTTCTGGGGACATGTGTCGTTTCCGCAGCGAATGAAGAGTGGAGTGACGGACGACGCGGAAAGTCATCAGGACGGGCGCGTGGAGCGGAAGGCGCGGTTGACGGTGTATTTCTTTTCGGAGGTGACGTTGTCATGAGCACGGCTCCGTTACGAGCGGCAATGGTCCCGGTGACGCGACAGATGCGGGCGTACTTTGCGCCGGTGAATCGGGGGAACGAGGCTCCGACTATTTTTGATCCGGGATTGTATGCGGGCTTCGCGCTGGACGCGCCGCCGGCACCATGGGTGGATCTGGGATGGGTGGAAAACTTTGCGCGCTGGCACAATTCGCCCACCGATGCGGTGAGATCGGGAGCGAAGGGACTTCCAGCGGGGCAGTATCGCGGGGCGCTGGAGGCGCGGGTTGAATTCGATTTTGTGCAGTGGGGGAAGTTGCAGATGGCGCTGGCAGGCGGATCGGAGCATATGAATGTGCTGGCTCCAGCGGGGAGCACCTGGCCGGCGCCATCGGGGGGAACGCCAGCAGCGCCTGTCGCGGTGCTGCCGGGATCGACGGCGATTGAATTGATTCTGGGAGCCGGGGCCGTGAATGCGTTTCCAGTGGGAAGCCTGGTGGCGGTGGACGTGGACTACCAGCAGCAAACGGGGTACGTAGGATCGGGAATCGCGGCGGCGTACGTGAGCAGCGCGACGGCAGTGAAGCAGGATGCGAATTACGTGCGGCGGGTGACGTTCAATGTGGGGCGCGTGGCGGAGGCGACAGCAACATCGCTGGTGCTTGCGCAACCGTTGCTGGGCGGTGCTCCGGTGGCGGGAGCGTCGGCGCAGAGAGTGGTGGCGTTTGTGGACCGGGAGGGCGGATCGTTTTTCCAGGAATGGTCGGGGCTGTTTGTGGCGGAAGAGGAGTCCGGGGGGCGAGTTTGCTTTTACTATCCGCGGCTGAGTGCGAGCCAGGCGGAAAGCAAGGGCGTGCGGGAAGAGTTCACGGCTTTTGCGAAACCTTTGTCGGCAGTGTGGTTGAAGGCCTCGTTTTTGGCATTGCCTTTTACGGATACGAATGATGGGCAGGCGGTGTTGTGTTACCGGAGCTATTTTCCCGCGGTGATGGCTGCGGCTTATTGAGTTGGCGGCATTCGGCAAAAAATTAACCACAGAGGGCACAGAGGTGCACAGAGGGATTCGTGTCGAATGAGACTTACGATTGACAATTTGCAGGGGGCTGGGGCGGTAGATTATACGGCCGCGTTGGATGCGAGTGTGGCGCCGGCGATTGAGAGAAAGTTGAATGCGCCGGCGGGGCTGCGTTTGACGCTGATGCAGCCGTCCGCGGAGTTCGTGATGCCGGTGAGTGGGGCGCGGATCGTGTTGACGAAGGCGAGCGGGGAGTTTTGGTTTACAGGATATCTGACGCAAGATCCGCAGGTCGAATATCTGGGATGGGGCGAGCGGGGGCCGGTGTATCGGTATGAAGTCGTCGCGGAGAGCGATGAGTTCCTACTGGATCAGAAGGTGCTGCCAAACGGGGCTCCGTTTGTGGCGCGTACGGCGGGATCGGCCATACGGCAATTGGTGCAGGATCTGCTACCCAGCGGGTTTGATACGAGTGGCGTGCAGGATCTGGACGTGCTGGCGGCGTATCAAGTGAATCCGGCGAAAAAGTTTTCAGATCATGCGGCGGAGATTGCGCTGGCGGCGCGGGCGAGTTATCGGGCGATGGATGGGGCGTTAATACTCGCTCCGATAGGGACTGCGATCTATGCCATTGCGGAGAGCGATGCAAAATTTTCGCCGTCAGGGTTGAAGTTGAGCTCTCCGAGAATAGCGATCAACGATGCGACAGTGGTTGGATTGGAGGAGCCGCAGAGTTACGTCCGAGACTATTTTGTGGGAGATGGATTGAGTTTGAGATTTTATCTTTCGCAGATGCCGTTTACGCAGAATCGAAGGGCGATTATCGAGGAGCGATATGCGGGGCAAGCAGTGGATACGACCACATGGACGGTAAGCGATCCGGCGGCAGCAATTTCTGTGGCGGCGCAGGCGTTGCAGGTAAGCGGGGGAACAGGGCAGGACGGAAAGACGACAGTTGCGTTTTTAGAGCAGGTGGAGTTGGGCGGAGCGCTGGAACTCCAGCATGGGGACGTGAGCTTCAGCGCAGCGTCCCGAGGAGTCATAGGTGGACTTTACGCCGCAACAATTTCAGCGGCTGGATGCCTGGCGGGATTTCAAGTCACACCAAATGGCTCGGGGTCGAATCTACAAGCGCTGATCAATGGGGCGTTGACGGGGCCGCTAGTGGCGACGACGGCCGGACATCGATATTTGCTGACAACTTACGTCTATTCGCAGGAAGTATACCGGGCGGGAGAGAAGTATCACTCGGCGCTGCATCCGGCGGGGAACGGTTGCGGCGGAGATGCGATTGACGCCGATGTGCGGGTGGTGCTCCAGCTGCAGGACATCGATCCGGCGAATCCAGCCTCCATGGTGGCTCCAGCAACGGTTTTGTTCGATGGAGTGATGGCGAATGCGCCGGGATTTTGTACGTACGCGCTGGTGAACGCAGCCAGCATGCAGTGCAGTATCGCGTACACGTATGGCACGCACATTTCGCTGGCGGAGGTGCGCACGGCGTTGCCGAACTCGGCGTACAGTACGCGGCTCGTGGAGTCGCTGGGGGACGGCGGGGAGTGTTTCATTGCGAGTTCGACGACGCTGGATTTCTATCCGCAATATGTGCCGGCGCTGGGAACGCTGATTGTAGCCAGTTATCGCGGGGCGGGGGGAGCGGTGGCGGAGGTGGTGAACGAAGCGTCAATCACAGCCCTGCAGAACGAGAGAGATGACGGGGTTCGCGGGATGGTGCGAACGATCAAAATTCCGAGCGCGCGGACGCAGGCGGATTGCGAGAACGCAGCTTTGGCCATGCTGGAGGATGCGGGACTGGGAGCGTGGCGCGGGTCGTATGAGACATGGAGCGATTTTCTGCCGGGTAGCGCGAGCGACATTTTCCCGGGCGATGCGGTAGCTGTGAATTTGCCATCGCAGAACGCTGCGTTTAACGCGATCGTGCGGAAGGTCAGCATTGCGCTGGCGGATGCGGGGAACGACCGCGGGATGTATACGATCGAGTTTGCGAACGATCTGGCCGAGCCTTTGGGGATGCAGAGTGGAGAAAGCGGAGGAAGCGTTCCGTTGCAGGATGTGCCGGCGCGGCTTTCGATGACGCAGGTCGGCTCGTATTACCTGGACAGCCTGAAGCATGCGCAGATCACGCAAACCTCATCGACGACCGTGCAGGTGGATGCGGGAGTGGCGCCGACGAGCGGGTGCGGGATCGAGGTTCGGGCCCACGATTTTGGGTGGGGAGCGTCGAACGATCGGAATCTGCTGGGGAGGTTCGGGACGCAGACGTTCAGCCTGGCGCGGCTGGCGCGGAGTCAGACATATTTTTTGCGGATGTACGATGCGGCGGGAAGGTATTCGCGGTATGCGGCGGCGCTGCATGTGGATTATCCGTTGTAGAGACGGCGTTCTCGGGACGGCAGCACTCGGTCTCGGTAGTCAGTACTCAGTACTCGGTACTCAGTACCCGGTACTCAGTACTCGGTACTCAGTACTCGGTACTCAGTACTCAGTAGTTTGTACTCAGTTTCCAATCGTTGCAAAGTTGGGGAGGCATATGGGGTGACATTTACGGAGCGGGAAGCGCAGGCAATGAGGGTGCTGGATGCGGAGTTTCAGCGGGAGGTGTTGGAGAAGCTGGGGCGACTGGAAGCGAAGATGGACATGCTGGTGGGCAACGGGCAGCCGGGGAGAATGAAAGTGGCAGAGGACCGAATATTGGTGCTGGAGAAAAATGACGTGCGCCGAAATGTCATTGAGCGCCTGGTGAATGCGGGGACGGCGGTCGTCATCAGCGCGGCGATTGCGATGCACCGGCTTTGGTGGAAGTAGGGTTCATCGTGACAAAGCAAAAGCTTCAACCACAGAGGACACAGAGAAAATCCGCGGAGAACGCAGAGAAAGGCCTCCTCGGGCTAACGTTTTTGGGGAGTTCACAATCAACGTAAAGGAAATGAGGAATTATGAATTTTGTTAATTTGTTAATGCGAGCTATTGGGTTCATTCCTTCTTTGGTGACCGGGATTGAAACGATGCTGACCAGCCGGTCGGGAGTGGAGAAAAAAGATGCGGCAATGATGTTTCTGCAGAATGCGATCAGCATGACGGACGCTGTCGCGTCACGGGAGATCGTTCAGCCGGAGCAGTTCAAGAATGGCATCTCTCAGATTATCGATGGCGTGGTGATATGCATGAACGCTTCGGCTTGGGCTAAACAGAAGCCTCTGGCTGAAGTTGCCGGTGAGCGGTAGGTAGGAGTACGAAAACCCACTTCTTGCTAGCGGGGCGAAGTGGTGCACCTCCTGTGTGGAGCGCCCACGTCCTTCTTTTGCGCGCGCCTAGACAATGCGAATCAAAATCCCCAGAGAGCATCGTCAGAGAGGGCACAAAGGAACCGCGGTAACGACGTCATGTAGCGATCCTTCGACGCGCTGAACAACGCGCGCCTCAGGATGACAACCCTTCGGGTTCGATTTGACTCGCCTTTAAGGTGTAGCCGATTTCTTCGTCTAGTCGACTGAACGTTTAGCCGATTTCCTCGGACCAGGTTTGCAGGTTCTTTTTTACCTGGGCCATGAACTGGTCGGCTACCGCGCCGTCGATCAGGCGGTGGTCGTACCCCAGGGTCAGGTGAACTACGGAGCGAATGGCGATGGAGTCGTTGCCTTCTTTGTCGGAGATCACCAGCGGTTGCTTCGTGATTCCGCCTACCCCCATGATCGCGGAGTTCGGCTGATTGATGATGGGGAGTCCGAAAACCGCGCCGAACTGTCCAGGGTTGGTGATGGTGAATGTCGAGCCTTCGACATCTTCGGGCCTGAGCTTCTTGGTGCGGGCGCGCTCGCCGAGATCGGTGATGCCGCGTTGCAGGCCGAGAAAGTTGAGGTCTCCAGCGTTCTTGAGGACGGGAACGATGAGGCCCCAATCGAGGGCGACGGCGATGCCGAGGTTGATGCTGCGATGATAGCGGATATTGTCGCCTTCGATGTTGGCATTGATGATCGGCCACTGCTGCAGGGCGATGATGGCGGCGCGCACGAAAAACGGCATGTAGGTCAGGCGGACGCCGTGGCGCTGCTCGAATCCGGACTTGTGCCTGGCGCGCAAGTTCACGATGCGGGTGAAATCCACCTCGTACATACAGTGAACGTGCGCGCTGGTGCGGCGGGACTCGATCATGTGCTTGGCGATCAGCTTGCGCATGTTCGTCATGGGGACGAGATCGCCTGGGTAAGGAGCGGGAGCCGGGGGGCGCGGCGTTTGCGCGGCAGCCGTGGGCTGAACTGGCACACCTGGGGCCTCGCTGCGCTCGGCGGGACGGACGACTGCGTCCGTCCCTACGTGGGCGGATTGCGATCCCTGGCTTTCGATGAACTGCATGATGTCTTGCTTGGTGATGCGGCCGCCGAGTCCGGTGCCGGAGACTTGCGAGAGACTGATGCCGTGCTCACGGGCGATCTTGCGGACCAGCGGGGAGGAACGGGCTTCTTCGGCTTCTTCTTGGGCGGCGGGGCGGGGCGCCTCGGGCTCGGGGCGGGGGCGAGACGCCCCCGCGACAGCCGGCGGGACGCCGGCGCTACTTTGTGCGGGCTCGGCCGCCTTCGGCGCGGGTTTCGCTGGCGCGGGTTTGGTTGCTGCGGATTCGCCATCTACCGCGATCGTGCCTACTACTGTGTTTACGCCTACGGTGGTGCCTTCGGTGACTTTGATTTCCTGGAGGACGCCGGAGGCGGGAGCGGGGATCTCGGCGTCCACTTTGTCGGTGGAGATTTCGAAGAGTGGCTCGTCGCGCTGGACTTTGTCTCCGGGCTTTTTCAGCCACTTGGTGATGGTGCCTTCGACGATGGACTCGCCCATCTGGGGCATGATGATGTCAGTTGGCATGATGTCTTTCCTTGAGGCCCACGGGCTGGTAAAGAGCGTGAGGCGCAAACGAATATTATAGCGGGTGAGTGGAGCGGATCGCAGCTAGGGACAAATCTATCGTGTGGGTTGGACGATCAGGATCATTCCGGGGCGGATCACGTCTACGTTGCGATTGCTGCGTTTGAGTGCGGCGACTGTGGTGCGGTAGGCGTTCGCGATCGAATAGAGCGTTTCGCCGGATCTTACTTTGTGGCGCACCACGGCAGTGGCGGGCTTCAGGCGCTCGATCTCAGCCGACTTGCTTGCCGGAGGCTTGGCGCTGGCGGTCTCGGTCTTATGTTTCTTGCTGCGGGTGGAGGCTACATCCAAATCGCGAGCGCTGGGCGAAATCGGCAGGTGCAACAGCAGAACGCGGCGTCCCCCGAGGCTTTCGCCGCGCAGGCCGTTCCAGCGGCGAAGTTGCTGGGCGGAGATGCCGAAGTTATCGGCGACGCTCTGAACGGTGTCGCCGCGGCGCACGTGATAACGAGTGATGCGGCGGGCGTAGGTTGCGGTGTCGCTGGAGGGATGCTTCCCAGGTGCGACGGGAATCACTAACCGGGCCTCGGATTCCAGATCGCTGTCGGCATCCAGATGGTTTGTGGTCTCGATGGCCTTGATCGTGGTGTGATAGGTGCGGGCCAGCGAAGCCAGCGTGTCGCCGGCGTGCACGTTGTGATAGCGCCACCACAGCCGCATGTCGGTGGGAATGGCGGCGATGGCGGTTTCGTAGTCATCTTTCGTGCCCGGGGGGAGATGAAGGGCAAACTTGCCGGAGCGCGGCGTGGTCATGCGCAGGAGGCCGGGATTCAGGTCCTGCAACTCGCTAGGCGTGGAATTCACGCATTCGGCCACCAGGCGCAGATCCACGGGATAGTCGATGGTGATGGTGTCATAGTCTTCCGGCTTTTCCATCTGGACATCTTCGAGTCCATACTGCGCGGGGTTCTTGGCCATGATGGTCACGGCCAGAATGATGGGTACGTAATTTTTGGTTTCCTTGGGCAGGACGTTGCGGTTGTAGAGTTCCCAGAAATCCGCGTAGCCTGTGCGCTTCACCGCCGCCTGCACGGTGCCGGGGCCGGAGTTGTATGCGGCCATGGCGAGATACCAGTCGCCAAACTGGTTATAGAGGTCTTTCAGGTGGCGGGCGGCGGCGCGGGTGGATTTTTCAGGATCCTGACGGTCGTCCACATAAATGTTGTGAGAGAGACCGTATCCGCGGGCCCGGCTGCCCATGAACTGCCAGATGCCGCGGGCGCCGGCACGCGAGACGGCCAGCGGGTGGAATCCGGATTCGGCCTGCGCGAGATAAATCAGATCCTGCGGAACACCTTCCTCTTTCAAGATCGGCAGCATCAAGTCGCGATACCGCCCGGAGCGAGCCAGAGCACGTTCGAAGAGGCCGCGCCCGCGATTAGAAAAATACTCGATGAAACCGGCAACCTGGTCGGTCATCATGAGGGGCAAGTCGGAGCGCGTGTTTTTGATGTCCGCTTCAGCCTTGGCTTTGGTGCGGGCGTCGGCGGACGGGCTGAGGCCGTTGGTTTCGTCGATCGGCGCGGGTTCGGATTTCTGTTGCGGCTCCTGCGCCTGGTCCGGGTCGGCGGCTGTCGCCTCGGCGGAGGTGCCGCCGGGATAGAGCTCATTCACGCCCTGAACAATGCGGTCGAATTCTTTTTCCAGACGCGCATCGGAACGAACGTCCACGTTGCTATCGAGCAGCGAATTCAGGGCCTGATCGAAATTCTGCCGGGCGTCGTCTGACTTGCCGGCGCGGTAATTGGCAAGTCCGACCTGGTACTGATTTTCGGCGCGGCTCACCACATCGGCCACTGGATCAGGCAAGGGACTGATGGAAGCGGCCGCCACCGGAGCGGCGTTCTGGGCGGGAGTTTCGTCCTGCCGTGGAGCTTCCTGTTGTTGGGCGGATGCGGGAGCTTGCGCCACTCGGGATGCTGCTGGCGCAGCCGGTTTCAGAGCCGGAGCCGCAGCGTGAGCGGGAAGAAGCGAAGCCGGTTTCTGCGCCGACTGGCACGCGCAAGCCATGGCAAACAGGGTGGCTAGTGCGGTAGTCCGTACATAGAGGTTGACTAATCGCATATTTCTCTATGAGATGCGGAGCTTCTCCCGAGGGTTAAGTCGTGAATTCTATCAAAAATCGTAATCGCCGGGCGCGCAATGGTCAATCGCCGAAAAGGCATCGGTGAAGTTACTTTCGGCACAGGCTCAGGTGGTTACCCGAGCCTGGGTTCTGGCGGCCTGACGACCGACCTCAAATTTTGATGCGGAGCGCGATAACGCGGTTGGGGGGTAGCCGTGTCCGAGAAGGGTAATTTCACTTATGCGGGATGCATTTAGAGGCTATCTCGGGCGGGAAACTTCCTGGGGAGAGTCCGATTTCGACTCTCCCCAAGGACCGAGTTCGTTCAGAGTTTTGAGAGGATGACATTGAGCTCGGTGACCAGCGTATCCAGAAGGCCGGTCAGATTGGTTCCGTTCAACAGGTTTGCGATATCGCAGAGCAGATTGCCAAGCAGATTGCCATTGCCCGGGATTGCCACGATGTTAAGTACGACCTGGTTCAACGTGATCTGCAGGCCCAGGATGTTTAGATTCAATGGGCCGAGGGTGAGGCTAAGGATGGGGCAAGAGGCAGTCATACCCGTCACGGGTAAGGTTGCAGACTGATTCGTCACCTGCGTAACGGATCCAGTGGAACTGGTTATGGTGCCATTCAAGACGCCATTGGCGACCAGTTGATTTCCCTGGTTGGCAAAGCTCTGGACCGTAAATACAGCGCTGAGCGCGTTACCGAGGGTGTCAGTTCCCTGGACATAAGCGGTGGGGAGGTGTGGGGCGGTGGTCGGGGCCGTGGTGGCCGCCATGGCGCCGGTACTGGCCATCATCATCGAGCAAAAGGCAAATAGAACCGCCAGCGTTGTGGCGCGGAATTTCATGCTTACTGTGGACATCGAATTCTCCTTCTATGCTATGAATTGTCTATTCTTGGGCTGGATCTTGCGTTACCGAGGAGTCCTGTACACCATGCCGTAAAGCGGGTAAGAACCAGGTGGGCCGTAGCGTAAAAGCCCTAGCAGTTTTTTCTATCCGATGTCCTTCGCGAGGAGCTTGCCGATAGGCAGTGCGGAACCTGCGACGCGAACATCTCAAGGCGGATTCTTCTTGATTGGCGTGCGGTCTTCAATACCGAAGAATGCCCAACTAGTCAGTTCGGGCTAGGCAGAAAGCTGTACTATGGGCACGAGTCGCAAGAGCGCGAGCAGCCCCTGTTTTATTGGGGAATTCCGCGAATTTTGCGGAAGTATCTACATTCGAACCGCATACACTCGTGACCTCAAAACCTATCAGCGGGCGGCATCAGCCTAAGTGGGATATGGCGGAGAAGTCTGCGAAAAGCGACCGGCGGGTATCCCGTGAAGAAGTAAACCAGACCAGAGTGGATTTTTTAAAAATTGACCTGGGGTTGGCGCTTGAGTTCACTCAGATCGCGTTGCAGGCACACGATCTCAAAAGGACGAACAGGAATCGCAAATCGGCGCGCAGAGCTTACGACACCATCGTCAGCCTGCGGGATCGAGTTGCGCAGACCGATGAAGATGCGCAGCTTCTAATAGAAGGCCTGGAGCAGCTGCGGTCCGACCTTTTGAAGCTTGGGGAAGTGTTTTAAGCGGTAACCATTCGTCCGTCGGGAAATCCGCAAAGCTGCTATCTGGCCGCCCATGCGCCGGAGTCCGGTCCGCCAGAGTCCGGTCCACCTGCACCGCCTTCATACCCTCCAGTAATCTGGACGCCAGTTCTGAACCGCCTTCTTGATATCTTTGCGCGAGAGCTTTTCGTTCAGCGCGCGCTCCGCCAATTTGGGAACCTCGGCATCGGGGGCAAAGCGCAAACCGATGAGCTGGTCTTCGGTCAATTCGGGGATGCGCGAGCGCAGCGGCTCGGGCAAAAGCTGCGTCAAGCGCAGGCGCTCCTCCAGGCGAATGACACGATCCTGCACCTTGAGCGCATAAAGGCGCGTCTTGAAGACCAAGGCCAACAGGGCGAAGGAAAGAAGGATGAGCAGGATGGCATGAAAATTGTCACGGAAGTCGGCGTGTGAGAGGTGCGCAAAGAAGTGGATGAAGGCGAAGATCACGCCGAGCAGGAAAATCGGCGCAATAAAAAAGTGAAACGGCGGATCGAAGCGGGTGTGATTGGCGAAAGTCTGGGGCGTCTTTTCAGCCATGGGGAATCTCCTTTTGCAGGGAACGTGCAAGTGTAGCAGAGCGCGGTTGGCGTGTTGCGGGGCCGGGGCTCGGAGGGATCGCGCAGACCTAAAGCAGCATCACTATCGTCAGGTCCAGGGCCCAAGCGAGTTCGTCTACACTGTGTTTATTGTGCGAAGAATCGTCTGGCTGATTTTGCTCGTCATGATTGGCGGGGCGGGATGGCTCGCGTGGGCACTGCTCATGCCGGTCCAACCCTCGGGCCAGACGGTGGTTCTGTTGCGTCCGGGATATTCGACGAGGCGCATCGCAGCCGAACTGAAGAATGCAGGCGTAATTCGCAGCAAGGAAGCTTTTGTATTGTGGCATTACTATCACCGCGGGCGCTCTCTGAAGGCCGGCGAGTACCTGTTCGACAAAGCGGCCAACATTATTCAAATCCAGAAGCGGCTGCGCCGGGGCGACGTTTACTTTCATACGCTGGTGGTGCCGGAAGGCTTCACCATGTTCGATATTGCCGCTGCGATGCAGCAAGCCGGGCTGGGGTCGGCGGACGATTTCCTGAAAGAAGCGCAAACGGATACGGCGCTGATTGCCGATCTGGATCCGGAGGCCAAATCCCTCGAAGGATATCTTTTCCCGGATACGTATCAGTTCTCGCACATGATGACTATGCAGGAGATGGCGGCAGCGATGGTCAAGCAATTTCGGCAAGTCGCGGCGCAGATCGGGCTGACCTCGAGCCCCTTGCGAGTCGTCTCCGACGGGGCAAGTTCGCTCTCTCCGCACGAAGTTGTAACCATGGCGTCGATCGTGGAGAAGGAAACCGCGCTGCCGGAAGAACGGCCATTGGTAGCGAGCGTCTACTACAACCGACTGGAGAAGCACATCGCGCTGGACGCAGATCCGAGCGTTATTTATGCAGAACGGCTGAAGGGGACCTTTCAGGGCGCGCTGCACCACGCCGACATGCAAGTGTCATCTCCCTATAACACGTACCGCAATGCCGGATTGCCGCCGGGGCCTATCGGGAATCCGGGACGAAGCAGTCTGGAAGCTGCGATGCACCCCGCGCAGAGCGATTTCTACTATTTCGTCGCCGACGCGCAGGGGCATCATCGTTTTGCGCGCACCATCGAGGAGCATAACAAGAACGTCGTGGCGTATAGGAAGGCGATGCGGGGACGGTAGGGCGGACCTCGGACTTCGGACTTCGGACCTTAGACTTCAGACTTCGGATGCTGACCTCAGAACTGCAGACAGCGCCTCCACGCTGGGGGTTCGAGGGCGGATGGATTGTAGCAGGGCGTTTAACATTCGGCCGGTGACTGCAGACAAGCGAATGAGGGAATCTGCCTCGCCCTCACCAATGTAGTTCAGTCTCGCAGCAATCAGAATTTGTGTCTCCAGTTCCAGCAGCGAGCCACGGGCTTGCGAGAAGAAATGTGCGCGGTCGCGGTCCGTCAGCCGCCCTTTGCCTTCGGCGATATTACTGGGTACGGAAACGGCTGCTCTGCGCATCTGGCTAGTCAGGCCGTATCGTTCGTCTTTTGGAAAAAGCTGAGTAGCTGCATAGATACGGATGACCAGATCCATAGCTCGTTGCCAAACTCTAAGATCACGATATGATGCGATCATTGCAAGACCTCAGTTTGTGATGGTCTCAAGTGGGGCTGTGAGGCACAAGGTCAGACGTCACACAACGTCGCTTCTGAGCTGTGGAAAAAGACGATTTATGCAGCATTCCTCCACGCGAGGTCTGAGGTCTGAGGTCTGAGGTCCGGGGTCGGGGTGACGCCTATAATTCGCAATGTGAGCTTGCAGCACAAAGCGGGGCGCGTCTTGGGATTGGACGTGGGACTGCGGCGAGTTGGGGTGGCGATTTCCGATCCGCTGGGCATCACGGCGCAGGGGCTGGAAACGCTTCACCGCAAGAACAAAAAATACGACCTGCAGCATCTGAACCGCATTATTCGCGAATACGATGTGAAAGAAATCGTGGTGGGGCTGCCGCTGCGGATGAGCGGCGCTGAAGGCGCGCAAGCGGAGAAGATCCAGGCCTTTGCGGAAGACCTGCGCAAGCATTTCAAGCTTCCGGTCCACCTCTGGGATGAGCGCCTTACCTCGGCCGAGGCGAACCGCCTGCTCCGCGAAACCGATCTCTCGATCGAAAAGCGCGGCAGGGCCGTCGACCGTATGGCCGCCATGCTGATTTTGCAGGGCTGGATGGAGAGCCAGCAACGCTAAACTACTACCCTGCAAGAAGCTGCATACCTTGCCTTCCTACAGCCCTAGGAGTAGCATATTTACAGTACTTTACGATTGTTCTTCCCCACGAACCCTCCGCCCGACTGGGTGCCCGAATATGAGCAGTGCGGATTTGAATTTCCACATCGGCGACAAAGTCGTCTACCCCAACCATGGGGTGGGAGTCATCGAGCAAATCAGCAGCCGCTCCATCGGTGCGACGGTCGAGAGGTTTTACCTGCTGAACATCAAAGCCAGCAGCCTTAAGGTGATGGTGCCCTGCCAGAACGCCGGCAGTGTGGGCCTGCGACGGGTAGTACGAAACGGCGAAATTCGCAAAGTGCTGGAAGCTCTTTCGGTCCACGACGGTAATGGGAACGGAGACTGGAAAGATCGCTTCAAGGAAAATTCCGACCGCATGCGCACCGGGTCGCTGCTGGAAGTAGCAGGAGTGCTGAAGAACCTGATTTCGCTGCACCAGGCCAAGCCGCTCTCGTTCCGCGAGAAGAAGATGCTGGAGCGCGCGCGCTATCTTCTGGTCAGCGAATTGGCCATGGCCCGCAACTGCGAAGAGTCCAAGATTGAAGAGCTGCTTACCGAAGCCCTCGCCAAGTGCAAGCTCCGGTTCCCGGAAGCCTCCGAGTTCCAGGCGTAGAAGTTCGGACCTCGGACATCCGACTTCGGACCTCAGACTTCCGACCTTAGACTCGAACGTCTGTATTCTGACCTCGGACTTCCGACCTTAGACCTCAGATTCGAATTTCATTGCATAGTTTCCAGATTAGTCTTCACTAAAGTCGTGGCAAGGCGAGAGGCTGAAGGTGTCTGCAAGATGAGACCGACGTCTGAAGTCTGAGGTCTTTTTTTCTTTTTGGGCCCGTATAATCTCGCCGATGGGAACCTACGAGGCTCCGTTTGGCGTTGACCGCTCCGTCCTCCGCCTGGATGGCCACGATCCGTATCTATGCCTGCACTTCGCCCTCATTTATGTTCGGGATCAGGAGCGGAGCCTGCGGTTTTACGTCGACAAACTGGGATTCCGTGTTGTGGTGGATCACCGCTTCGAAAATGGCCAGCGCTGGATCGAGGTAGCCCCGGCGGATGGAAACGCACATCTGGGACTGACGCTTCTTCAGCCCGGCGACGATGTCGAGAGGCTCATCGGTCCGGAAGCGCGCATTTGGTTCATCACCGAAGATGTGGTCCGCAAATACGAACAGTGGAACACGAGCGGAGTTCCTTTCGAGTTCCCGCCGCAAGTGCCCGCGTGGGGAGGCATCCATACCCGCTTTAAGGATCCGGATGGAAACTGTTTCGGCCTCGCCGGATTCGACGAACTCACGCGTAGCGTGGAAGCGCAACGCCGCATCCTGAACCAGAAGGCGGAAGCCGAGCGCCGCAGGGCACAGGAGATCGAGATTGCCAAGCAGGTACAGGCGCGGCTGTTTCCGCAAATTCACCCGCCAGTAAAGACTCTGGAGTACGCGGGACTGTGCCTGCAGGCGCGCGAGGTGGGCGGAGATTATTTTGATTTCCTCGAACTCGGCCAGCAACGGCTGGGGCTGGTGATTGGAGATGTTTCGGGGAAAGGAATTGCGGCGGCTCTGCTGATGGCGAACCTGCAGGCCAATTTGCGCAGCCAGTGCGCCAGCGCGCTCACGCATCCGGAACTGTTCTTGCGCTCGGTGAACCGGCTCTTTTATGAAAATACGGTGGACAGCGCCTTCGCCTCACTGTTCTTTGCGGAGTATGACGATCAGTCGCAGAGATTACGGTACGCCAACTGCGGACATTTGTCGGGGCTGGTGGTACGCGCGGACAACACACTCCAGCGTCTCGAGTCTACGGGCACCTTGCTGGGTCTTTTTCGTGAATGGGAGTGCGCGTTTGGAGAGTGCGAACTCGGCGCCGGCGATCTGCTCGCGCTTTATACCGACGGAATCACCGAGGCGTATAACGATGCCGGCGAAGAGTTCGGGGAGCAATCCCTGATCGACCGATTGCGCCAAAACCGCGGGTTACCTTGTTCGGTGGCCCTGAGCGCGATCGCCGAAGAGGTTCGCACGTTCAATTCGCAGGAGCAGCACGACGACATCACACTGATTTTGGCTAAGTGCCGATCCCGGGGTTGAGCTTGGGACAGCCGCCTCTCGCGTCCCGGACGTACGCCCGCGGAGAAAAATTCACCACAGAGACACGGAGTCACGGAGAAATTCCAGGAGATTTCCCTCTGGACTCTAACGCTCTATATATGACGCGTCGAACGAGGAGCAGCCAGTTCGACGGGATTGCAACTTTCTTAATTAGGAAGTTCCTTCTGCCGGATTTTCCCGCCTAACCATGCGCAGGGGAGTGCCGTAATTACCAGAGCGAGCGGATACCAATGCGGCCCCATTTCTGTATGCTTCCAGGTCACTGCCGCGCCCACAATGCTCAAGACCAGCCCCACGAAGCACCCGCGATTGCATGGCCCATCGGGCGATCCGGCGCCAGACGGGCGGTGATGTAGCTGCCCAGGATTGCGTAGACGACTCGGTAAATGGTCGCGAGCAGGAAGATCCGGTCCGACATCGTTTGCCCTAACGGAGAAAGGATCTTGAGCGTACGCAGAAAAGCATCCGTGCCCAGGGTCAGAATCACGACGGTTACAAACCCCGCCGCCAGCGCTCCAATACTCCGCCCCCATCGCCGAGAGGGCGTGACTGCTTCTATGGGAGGTGTGCTCTGAGTCGGCATTCGAATCTCCTTGACGCAGTTTCAAGGCCACAGTTCAGGATTGCCACAACCAGGTTTCCCGCGAACCGATTCACAAGAGTCTACCCGTTGTGCGCAAGGGGTGCGTGGTTCTCTCAGCTTCTGACGGCATTCGGAACTCGCATAACGGAAGCTGGAAGCCGAACGCCGCGCGGATGGCGAGCGTATAATGTCCAAAGCTTTGCCGTAATCCGGCCTTAGTAGACAATGACTGACCAGATCAAGCGCAAATTGCAGGAAGAGATCAACACGCTCGAACACGAGTTGATCCACGAACTCCCCAAAGAAATCAAGAAAGCCGCAGCCCTCGGTGACTTGAGCGAGAACGCCGAGTATCACATGGCGAAGCAGCGGCAGGAGTTCGTGAAGGCGCGGGTGCGCCAACTGGGCAAACGCCTGGCCGAGTTGTCGATGATCAACATGAATAACATTCCTCACGACAGGGTGGGATTGGGCTCAACCGTGAAGGTCTACGACAATACCAAGGAAGAGGAAGTCGAATACAAGCTGGTGACCAGCGAAGAATCCGACGTGGCGGCAGGAAAGATTTCGACGACCAGCCCGATCGGCCGCGCGCTGTTGAATAAGAAAGTAGGGGATGAGGCGATTGTGGTGACGCCCAACGGAAAGCGCGAACTGGAAATCCTGAGCCTGAGCACGATTCACGACGAAATCGAGGAGAAGCCAAAAGAGGCGCAAGCCTGAGATCATGGACCATAAAGGGCACGAAGGTGCACGAAGAAAGCGATCTTTAGCTTTTCCACCGTGTAAATCACTGTCCTTCGTCGTAGATCGACTGCCTGACGCGGGGCCGCGCCGATGAGCGCTTCGTGGACCTCTGCTTTCGGGCGCGCCTGCGGGGTCCTACTCGATACCATCGTCCGCTGGCTGGCGCTCTCCCGCATCAACCCTAATGTGCTGACGTTTATGGGCCTGGTAGTGAATACCTGGGCCGCGATTCTGTTCGGCTCGGCCAACGCCGCGAACCAGAAACGCATGTTCATTTATGCGGGGCTGGTCATTATTTTTTCGGGATTCTTCGATCTGGTGGACGGGCAGGTCGCGCGCGCCACCAACCGGGTTACTCGCTTCGGAGCCTTTTTCGACTCGGTGGTCGATCGCTACTCCGATGCGAGCCAGTTCCTCGGTTTGCTGGTGTTTTATGCCAGGGGCGGAAGATTCTTTTACGTGGTCCTGACGGCCTTCGTGATGATCAGCGCGATCATGGTGAGCTATACAAGGGCGCGCGCTGAAAGCTTGATTGGTTCCTGCCGGGTGGGATTCATGGAGCGTCCCGAGCGCCTGGTGCTGGTCATTCTAGGGGCATTATTCAATCGCATGGCGCCAGTGCTGTGGGTCATCGCGGTGCTGAGCACAATCACGGTCATTCACCGCATGCGCTATACCTGGACCCGAACCCAAGATCCCCCAGTGTCCCTGACACCGGGCCAGGCCGCATGACTCATCGAAACGCGCATCGGGTAAGGCTGACAGTTTCCCACTCCTAGTTAACAGCACACAAACCTACGTGCGCACAATCACAGTCGCGGCTCTTCCGCACTTGTAGAATTTTGAGTTATTTTGGGTCTCCCGATCTAAATAACCCGTTCGATCATTCAAGGAGGAACCTCATGCGAATCACCCAAGTGCTTGTCTTGATTTTAGTAGTCGCAGTTACGATGTCGGTTGCGCTGCCTGCGTTTGCCGCAGACGGAGCGGCTATCTATAAAACAAAGTGCGCCGCCTGCCATGGCGCCGAGGGCCAGGGCAAAATCGGCCCCGCGGTGAAGGGAGTCAGCCTTACCGCCGAGCAGATCACCGATCTGCTGACCAAAGGCGATGACGCTAAGAAAGCCCCGCACAAGAAAGCCATCTCCGGCGTAGCCGGCGAGGATGCGAAGGCTGTTGCGGAATACATCAAGACGTTGAAGTAATCGCCACCCCTTCGCCGAAATCGGGCCCTCAAGCTTTGTCAGTTGAGGGCTTTCGCATCTTTGACACCTTAACGGGCTCAACTGCTCACGCAGCTAGGGCAGGATGCCCTCGCGACAGCCGGTGGGACGCCGGCGCTACGGCGAAGCTTTGGCGAAGATTCTACAGAACAGGGAGAGGGCTTTGGTTTGAGTTACCAAGCGAGTGAGTTTGCGAGGGTAGGTGTGTGTGCAGAACGCCGATGTTCACTCAAAAAAGTCTCCGTTTTCTTCTTCCCTTTTGCGGCTCCGCTGTGATAACCCAATACGCAGTGGTATGTGTGTGCAGTCCTTGCAGCCTGCACTGAACGTCGTGCTATAATCGCCCGCCGTTCCAGCAGAAGTTTCCGGTGGTCTTTTAATTCTCTTGTGCCCGCAGCCAGGGCGGCGAACCCGCTTCCCGGCCGCCACTGAAATCTAGGAGGAGCAATGACGTTCGACCCCACTCTCTACGGACGTGACGAAGAAGAAGAATTCGGCGACAGCGGCGCTTACAGCGAGTCGCTCGAAGAAGATTTTGAAGAGGAAGAAGAAGAGGAAGAAGAACCGGGCATGTCGACTCCTGAGCCGATGGAGCCCGAACCCATGTCGACTCCAGCCCCAGCGGCTCCCAAACCAAGACCGGCCGCACCCGCCGGCGGTGGCGGAGGCAGCCGTCCCAAAGCCAAAAAGAAAGCCGCCAAGAAGAAACCTGCGGCCAAAAAGAAGGCGAAGAAGGCTGCTAAGAAGAGACCCGCGGCCAAGAAGAAAGCCAAGAAGGCAGCCAAAAAGACCGCCAAGAAAAAAGGCAAAAAGCGCCACTAGCCGTCGACAGGCTACTACGGCTATCGGGCAATACGGGATCTAGACGTGCTACCCCTTTAGCTATGAACTCAACAACCGCGCCCGCACGGGCGCGGTTTCTTACTTAAGGGCGAGTTTCCCGGCATCCAGGACCCTGCCTGAACCGAGGTTTGGTGTGATCCGGATCACAGGCAGCCGTATAGGGCTTCACCGCCCCCCTGGCCGCGGCACGGTAAAAGAGTGAAGAGGCTGTACACACCCTGGGGGAAGCTGGCTTTCCCTGTAGGCACGCTATGGCGTATGATCTAGCTGGTTTAATTTTTTTGGGAGGCTGCGATGTTAGAAGGTCTATTTCAACCGATGCACCTGCTGGTCATTTTTTTCATTGCTTTGCTGGTGTTCGGCCCCAAGAAACTGCCTGAGCTTGGCAAAGGTCTGGGCGAGGGGATTCGTGCCCTGAAGGATGGGATGAAGGACACTCCCGCGCAGGCGTCCGCCGACCAGAACAAGAAGACTGAAACCAAGAGCTAACCGGCTCCTTCGTCCGAACCCAGAGACGGGCAGCCCACCGTGCCCGGCTCGTCTCTTGCTCTCTTCCCTATCATTCCGAATTATTCCGAGGTTCTTGCAACGCTGACGTTCTTAGCAACTCTGGGCTCCCAAATCGTTACTTACTAATCTGCAATTTGGAGGCTACTTCGTGCTCAAATCCAAGAACCTAACTCTGCTCGCTCTTCTGGCCCTCTCTTCCACCCTGTTTGCCGACCAGGTCACGCTGAAAAATGGGGATCGGCTCACGGGGACGGTGGTGAAATCCGACGGCAAGACGCTGGTCCTGCACACCGATGCGGCCGGTGATGTCACCCTGAAATTCGATGACATTCAGGAAATCAAAACGGACGAACCGCTTCACGTCACGTTGAAGGATGGGAAGACCGCTGTGGGCCCTGTGACCACTACGGATGGCAAGATCGAGGTCGCGACCAAGAATGCCGGTACTGTCGAAGCTCCCAAGGATGATGTGACGCTGATCCGCAACGACGCCGAGCAGGCAGCCTACGACAAATCACTGCACCCTGGATTGCTTCATGGCTGGAATGGCGGCGCGAACGTCGGGTTCTCCGTGGCACGAGGCAACAGCCAGACCGAGAACCTCGCCCTCGCGTTCAATGCCATACATCCAACGCTGCATGACAAAATCACGCTTTACGCGACTTCGATCGATACCAAGAACGATCTCGCCACACCCACGACCGTGGCGAACTTGAATACCGGAGGTCTCCGCTACGATCGCGACCTGAATCCGAAACTGTTCGTCTTTGGCGCCGGGGATTTCATGAGCAATGCGCTGCAGTTCCTCGATCTGCGGCAGGTGTACAGTGGCGGCTTCGGCTTCCACGCGATCAAGAACGATCGCACCATCCTCGATTTTCTGGGTGGCATCAACTACACCCACGAAACCTACTCGAATGGCACGCCTATCCCCGGCACCAATCCTATTGCCTACACTTCGTATGGCATGACGAATCGCTTCGTGGCCCTGACGCTGGGAGAAGAACTGAATCAGAAACTGGGAAAGAGCACAGTGGTCACGCAGAATCTGTACTTCTATCCCAACCTGCAGCAAACAGGCGAGTACCGCATCACGTTCAATTTCGGTACCGTAACCAAGATCAGCAAGATCTTTGGCTGGCAGAATCAGTTCAGCGATATTGACGTCTCAAATCCGCCGATGGGAGCTAAGAAGAACGATGTGCTGTTCACGACGGGGTTGAACATCGCGTTCACGCACTAATGCAACATAGCGGCGAGAGGGCCTCGCGGGCCGGACCAAAACCTCAAACGAGCGAGCCCGTCTTCTAAGCGGCGGGCTCGCATCTCTCATGCGAGACCACAAGCTTTTTACGGAACCACAATCTTCGGATCGTTGACACTCATCGACACGGGTACAACGATTTTGGGATCGCTCACCACTCCAAGTCGCGCTTTCTTTGTCGTGGTTGCAGTCCCTTGTGCTGGGACGTAAACACAATACTCAGTCATGGCATTGGAGGCTTCGTCAGCGACCGCCAGAACTTCTGGTTGATGTGCCTTCAGCTCCAGCCACTCCCGGCGGAACAGCGCTACATTGGTGAAGTGCAGTGAGCACGGCTTAGTTGCGAGAAAGGTCACGTTTTTGTGGATGCCGGTATGTTCTGTTTCGCGGCAGTCGAATTCCGCTGAATCGGTCCCAATTACGATCTCAATCCAGAGGGTCTTTTCATTTGGGGCTGGAGTGCCGGTCATAATCGATTTGAGTTTCTTCATGGCAGCCTTAGAAGAAGTCATTTCCAAGACCGGGGATGTGGTCGGCATAGTTCCTCCTTCTTCTTACACGACGACCTGACATGGTCAGGGTTGAGGTTGAACTACTTTTTTGTTGAATTCTTGCTCGATCTTTCGAAATCTAGGGTCCGAGAGCAAGTCTCGTTGGCCGGGATCGTTCTCTAATTGTTTGATAGTCCAGCCGCGAGCCAGAGCTTTCTGGACCAACTCCAGAGCACGGCTGCGCTCGCCTAGGTTGTCGTAGGCTTCACCTGCGCTCGCCAGCACGCCGGGATCTTCCGGAGCACGGGCCAAGGCAGCTTCAATCAGAGGCACCGCTTTCGCTCTCTGTTTCCATTTCGAATGCAGCAGAGCTCGCTCTACATCTATTTCCGCATCGTCGGCGCCGAGCCTCGCATTCGCATCCAGTCGGGCGAACTCGTGGCGAAATGCCTCGCTCGCTTTGTCGTTCTCATTCAGCCACAGGAGCGCCAGCCCGAGATTCGACCACGCCCGCCAGTCATTGGCGTTGATGTCGAGCGCCTTGCGCGTCATCTCCACCGACTCGGCCCATCGCCTTTGCCGGTAGTACAAAGCGCCCAAATTGGTGTAAGCCGCATAGCCCGGCTGCAGATCGATCGATTGCCTAAGATGGCTCTCCGCGTCGGCATCTTTTCCCAGTAGTTGCATCATGCCGCCCAGCGTCGCGTGCGCCATCGCGTTGTCAGGAGTGCTAGCCAATACAAGATCGAACTGCGCTGCCGCATCGCTGTAACGTCTCTGCCGGTAGTAAAAAACTCCTAGCTCATAATGTCCGTTCCAATCCTGGGGGCGAAGCACGGTGGCTTTTTTGTAAGTACTCTCCGCTCTTTCCACCTGTCCCATGCTTGCATAGACCGACGCTTGCTCAAGCCATGCGTCGGGGTTGAGGGGTTCCAGCCGCAACGCCTGCTGGATCTCCTGCAACGCGAGATTGGATTGCCCCCGTCCGTTGTGAACGCGCGCGAGCATGACGTATACGGCCGGGAGCTCCGCATTTAACTCCGCGGCTCGCCGGCAATCCTTTTCCGCTTCGTCGATCCACCGCGAATCGTGCTCCAGGCGGTATTTCGCCCAGTGCGCCTCAGCCAGTCCGCTGAAACCCAGGGCGAAATTCGGATTCGCGGTCACGGCCTGCTGAAAGCTTCCAACCGCTGCATCAAGATTCGACGGCTTGTCCCAACGTTCCAGGTATTTCAACCCCATCAGGTATGACTCGGCTGGTGCGGGCTGAATTGGCACGCTGGTTTCCTGGAGGTATTGCTTGTCAACCGTGTGACGTAACACCGCATTCAGGCGCATTCCGATAGCGATTACGGCCAACAATGCAGCAAGAGCCGTAATGGGTCCGATCCACCGTTTCCATGTCAAGCCTGTGGAGGTTTGGGCCAGAGGCGATCCTGCGCGTCGCAGATCCACTGCGATTTCGTGCGCGGAGGCATATCTCCGGTCGGGATCTTTATCCAAGCACTTCTGAATCACAGCTTGGATGGCGGCACCAATGGTGGGGTTGAGCTTGCTGATGGCGGGGGGCGACTGGTGCAGGATGGCATCAGTCAGAGCCGGACCGGAGCCCAGAAATGGTCGCCGTCCCGTTGCCATCTCAAATAGCACGCAACCCGCCGCCCAGATGTCGGTGCGCGCATCCAACTTCCCTCGCAGCAACTGCTCCGGAGCCATATAGGGCAAGGTTCCGCTCAGGGCATCTCCTGCGCTGAAACTCTGCGTTACGTCCGTAGGGCTGGTTTCGCGACGCAGAATGACAGCGAGACCAAAATCCAGAATCTTAATGCGCGCATCGGAAGTCATGCGGACGTTCGCCGGCTTCAGGTCGCGGTGAATCACATTGTGGGTATGCGCTGCGGCGAGTCCTTCCGCCAATTGCGATCCGAGTTGAATGATCTCCTTCTCAGTCAGAGGTCCGGAATTCAGCATCACGTCGAGCGACACTCCGTCGATGAACTCTTCGACCAGGAAGTCGACACCATCCTGGGTGTCGAAGTCGTGAACCGTGGCAATATTTGGGTGATTGAGCTTGGAGAGCGTCAGCGCCTCTTTGTGAAATCGCTTGCGCGCTGCACTTTCAATGAGCTCGGCAGGAGGAAGAAGTTTGAGGGCCACATCGCGATCGAGGCGGTCATCGTGGGCGCGATAGACCACCCCCATTCCGCCTTGTCCAATTTGCTCGAGAATACGGTAATGCGAGAATGTGGCCTGCATGGGGACACCTTGGCCGCGTCTTCCGACTCGGTCCCCTTGGCCCGGACTTCAGTTCTGAGAGCCAGCAAATTGTCGCGCAGGCATTCTCCGCCTGCAGTGACCACGCTCACAGTGCATTTGTGGAGACCGGACTGGCTGCGCGCGGTTATTGCTGGTTCTTTCTTGGGGTTTCACTACTTCTGGCAATTTCTGCAGCGCTCCTTCCGGCGGCCTCGGCCAACCCACACTTCGACGTAGAAAATGCCCGCCGATTCATTCCTTGCCGCCGACGCCGTCCGTCGCGGGGGCTGCGCAGGTCCTGTGTACCGGTTCGCGCTACTGCCCGTTCTTCGCCACTTCTGTCTTCGCGTTGCGCAGTTCGGGGCGATCCGAATGCTTCCCACCATCGCAATTCTTCAGGAGCTGCGAATAATACGAGCTCGCTTTCGCGGCCTGATGCGCCATTTGCGCGGCCTGCGCCGCGCCCGCCAGCCCGTTGAAGCGACTGGGGTCAATCTTCATCGATTTTTCATATTCCACCAATGCATTGTCCGATTGCTTCAGTTGCAGGAGCATGTCGGCGAGCATCTCGCGAGCGGGGATATCGACTTCCGGCTTCCCTAGCTTGTCCTGGGTGTCGGCGACCTGGCGCATCTGTTTCAGCGCCTCGTCGTTCTTATGCTCCGCGAACGCAAGCCAGGCGTGTACCTCACCTTCGCTGGAGCGGGGGCCGTCCAGTACGTAGGCGTATTTCGAATTGCGTGTCGCTTCTTCCGCCTGCTCGAACATCTGCGCGTTGCGGCGCGTTGCTTCCACATCGCCCATGTGCGCCGAACCGATCGTCCGCGCCCAATAAGTGATCATCTGCAAATGCGCGGGCGTATTCTCCGCCGGTTCGAGCGCGGTCGCGTCCTGCCAGTGCCGCATCTCCAGATCGTAGAGCGCCGGGAAATGTGCTCCCGCAAATCCGAGGTACTCCAGCATTCCAGTATCGTCCCCGTTCTTGGGCGCGGTTGCTACGATTTGCTTCGCCTCGTCGACAATCTTCTTCGCCGCATCATCCTGTCCGGTCTGAAGGTAAGCGTAGAGCAGGAAATGCATGGCGTGAAGTTCGTGGCCGCGCATGTACATTGCGCCGGAATTTTGCGTCAAAGCCACCGACTTCAGGTTGGCCTGGATATCTTCATTCCATAATCCGAGGCGCGCGAAGATGTGCGAGGGCATATGCACGGCGTGGGCCGAGGATGGGGCAATCGCCGCGTAGCGCCGGGCCGCGTCCAGTCCAGAAGCCGCCATCTCCGGCGAATCGCAGGAGTGAATGATGTAGTGCGCGAGCCCGGGATGATCGGGCTGCTTCTGGAACAGCGGATTGAGCACCGCGACCGCTTTTTTCTCGGCTTCGTGTGTCGTGTCGTCCGGCCGGTCCGAAGCCAGCAACGAAAGCGCGTAGAAAGCTCCCGCCTCCAGGTCATTTGGATTCTTCTGGTAGACCTTGGCCATCGCATCCGAGTACGCGGCCGCTTGTTTCAGATAATCAGCCTTGGAGCCGCTGCTATAGAACACCGCCAGCGCCGAAATGTAGTCGCGCTCACGCTCGGTTTTTGCGCCGATCTTCTGCGCTTGTTCCATCTCCTGGTGACCGCGTTTCAAAGTTGCGTCTTCCGGGCGTTCCCATATCTCGTGGAACAGGCTCATGGCAACGCCCCAATGCGCCATGGCGCACGATGGATCGTTTTTGGTGATGGCCCTGAATTGTTCCTCGGCTTCTTCGTAGCCGAACGAGTGCAGCAGCGCAACGCCGCGCTCGAAAGCTTTTTGCGAATCGGGCGAGCAGGATACGGGAAATGAAACCTTGCCCAACTGTTCGGTCGCTTCGTGATGATGCCCATGCATTTCATCTTCCTGACCGAATGCGGGGACAACGCACAGAACACAAAACGAAACCAGCAAGCAACGCAGGGATTTCATGCGTAACATCTTCGTGCCTCCACAGAACCGGTGTACTACTTTAGTAGAGTTTGGCCGTTTAAACCACAGTGGGGCCTGAGTCAGCAGCGCGAATTTTGAAACGATCAGGCCTCGGACCTCAGACTTCTCACCTCAGACCACAGGCAGACCCTGTCAACGAGCCACTGACCACATCCTCGACACAGACGCGCATCCAGCGATTCGCCTGATGGCATCCGCGCAGGCGCAGTTTCAGGTAATTGTCAGTGAGGGCTTCGGTGAACTCGCCGCCGGAATAATTTCCCGCAACGTTCAACGTGATCGCCTGCAGAGTCTTGCCGAGGAAGCTGCGCATGAAGGCTAATTTCTTCTCCGCGGCCATCTCGCGCAAAATGCGGTTCCGTTCTCTGGCGACGTGCACCGGCACCTGATCGGGCATGCTTGCCGCCGGAGTGCCCGGGCGCGGCGAATAGGTGAAGACATGCAGGTAAGTAAACGGCAGGTCGGCGATCATGCGGCGCGTGGCTTCAAATTCGGAATCGGTTTCTCCAGGGAATCCCACCATCACGTCAGCGCCAATCGCGGCGGCCGGCATGGCAGCACGAATTTTCTGGATCTTGTGGCGATAGTGCCAGGGACGGTACTTGCGATGCATCCGGCGCAGCACCGCATCGCTGCCCGACTGCATGGGCACGTGGGCGTGCTTGGCAATTCGTGGAGATGAGGCAACGAGCGAAATCAGATCGTCAGACCAATCCATCGGCTCGATGGAAGAGATGCGGAGTTTCTCGAGGGCGGTTTCCGAGAGAATGGCGCGAACCAGCGACGCGAGATCCGGCTTCGAGAATGCGGACCTCGGACCTTGGACTTCAGGCGTCAGCGTTTCACCGCTGCCTAAACTCTGAAGCCTGAGGCCGGAGGTTTCGAGGCCGGAAGAGTGCGGCCTGAGGTCCAGATCTCTCCCCCAGCGCCCCAAGTTAATGCCGCTGATCACGACTTCACGATAGCCGGCGGCGATCAGTGTGTTGACCTCAGAGATGATGCGATCCAGCTTCAGCGAGCGGCTTTGGCCGCGGACAAAAGGAATCACACAGAATGAGCAGCGGTTGTCACAGCCGTCCTGCACTTTGAGGTTGGGGCGGGTGCGCTCGTTGGCGGCATCGAAGACTGGAGCGGCGAGGAGTTCGGTGTGAGCGAAGATGTCGGAGACGTAAATCGAGTTGTCAGTACTCAGTACTTGGTTCTCAGTTAGCCGCGAAAGCGAGATGAAATCCGAGCTTGGATTTTCTGGAGCACCTGAGGCTCGCAGTGCGATTTTCGCGAGTTGATGCTTGTGGGAGTTCCCCACTACGAGGCTCACGCCTGGCAGCGCGGCAATTTCCTCGGGAGCGCGTTGAGCGTAACATCCGGTGACCACAATCTGCGCCTCGGGATTCTGCCGGCGCACACGCCGGATGGCAGCGCGGGCGTCCTGATCCGCCCCAGAGGTCACCGTGCAGGTATTGAGGACTATCACCGAAGCTTGTGCCGCGGTGGAGACACGATCCAGTCCGCGCTCCTCGAACTGGCGTTCGAGGGCCGCGCCATCCGCCTGCGTGGCGCGGCAGCCAAAGTTTTCTACAAAGAATCCAGCCACACCTTATGGTATCGCACACTCCGGGCATAGCTTGCGGCCAAGGGAGTGAGTTGGCGGATTAAGCCGATGCCGCGGTGCGCCGCGACTGGAAACACTCGCGGCAAAACACCGGACGGCCCTGGGTCGGGCGGAAAGGAACCGTGGTCTGCTTTCCGCATCCCGAGCAGGTGGCCTGGGTCTCGACTTTTGTGTAGCGGTAGTTCGGTCCCGGCGTGGGCACCGCACCGAGCACCGAGACCCGTTTGGTCTTGCATGCCTTGCAGCGCTTAGGTTCATTTTTGAATTGCTTGTCGTGAAAGAAAAGCTGTTCCCCGGCGGTGAAAATGAATTCATTCCCACAGTCGATACACTTGAGCACCTTGTCCTGAAATTCCATTGAGGATGGCTCCCTTCAGCCCGTTTCCGCGCGCCCACCCGCGGGGAAAGAACTGCGGTGGTAACACCGAAAATACAGGTTGTGTACAACTCCCCCTCTAACTGCCCCATGGACTCGGCCCGCCGCGCGCCCGGACGGCGCGTGGGTACAACTTATCGAAATATGCCGGGAAGAACGTTCAGTTTGAAATCCCTAATGCAGCTCAACTTGGTGGGGGCCAGATTGAGCAGAGCCGCCCCGGGAAGGAGCGGCCCTTTGTTGCGCTAATCCTGTTCTTTACGTGTCTTCTTGCGCGCCCGCTTGCGAGCCAGCGCGGCCTTCACACGCTTCTTTTCGCCGGGCTTCAGGTAAAAGGAGTGACGCTTGACCTCCTTGATGATGTCTTCCTGTTGCACCTTGCGTTTAAAGCGGCGCAGCGCGTTCTCGAGGGATTCTCCCTCTTGAAGCCGAACTTCTGCCAAACTGATACACCCCCAGACTCGTCCGGATGGACCGAATAGTTATTACAAGGATTTGAACACAAGTCAAGAGGGGCTGACGAATTTCACCACAGCGGCGAAGGTTTCTGGAGATCATGTGGATCATTTTGAGACGAATTTGGCGATAGGGGGAACTATGATGCGGGGCGGGACGCCCCGCGACAGCCGGCGGGACGCCGGCGCTACGGTCGAAATGTTATTAGTTTTGAGCTTTGCCGCGCAGGATGGTTACCGAGGCTCTGGGAAGGGTGATGGCCGTTCCTGCGGGAATGGTGCTTCTTACGGGCGGGTCGTTTGGGTTGGGATGGCTGTTGGGACCATCCGACTTCCACATGTACTGCTCACTCCCGAAGGTGAGCACAGAGATGGGACCGGAGAACGGCTTGGCGTCATCGAAGGCAATCTGCACCTGGTGCGGGTTGGATTGGTCTTTATTGATGACCATCACAGACCATTGGCCGTCTGGACATGTAACCGCGTAGGCGGTGATCAGAGTGTGTCCGGCGTTGTCTTTCAGATCGCAGGAAGCGGGATATAGCTCGTGCATCCCGGCGCGGTGTTGCACCCATTCCAGATTGATGAGTTGGCTGGTGTGGTATTGCGCAGTAAAGGCTCTGATCTGGAGATTCTCGTCGGCGACATAGTTGCCGTAGGTGCCAAAACCGTGGCAGCCGGGCCGCAGCGGCTCGGGCTGAATCGGGGAATGATAGTAGACAGCGCCTCCAGCCGTGAGAAACGCGCCCACGCTATCTGCAAGCCAGAGGGCGGAGAAAATATCGATCATCTGCTCCGCGTTACCATACGTGACATTGCTTTCGGTGTTCATCATGGGCACGTTGGCGGGGAGTCCATCCTGGCGCCATACGTCGAGAATGTGGCTGATCAGCTCGGGCTCGCGGAACAGGTCGGCCCAGACGATATCGCAAGGCGGATAGGGATAGTGCTCAAAGCTCATGAAGGCCAGGTCTGACAACCGGTCGCGGGCCTTCAGGTAATCGAGGAAACGCCCCAGCCATGATGTGCGCCCTTGCGCGTCGGGCCATACCTTGATGTCTTCATTCACGCCCTCGAAGACGGGACCGCCGAGCTTCAAATCCGGATTCACGCGGTGCATCGCTGTCGCAAACTGCAGATAGAGCTCGGCATAATCCTCGGGCAGCATGTTCTGCCCATCCGGTTCCTCGCCCATCTCGACGTAAGAAATCGGATAGCCCCGTTTCTTCAGATAATCCATCTGCGCGGCCGCATCGTCGGGAGTGCCGTAGAGCAGCGAGATCGGGATCATCGCCGGCAGATTGTTCGTAATGCCGCTGGTAAAGAACAAATCGAGCCCGGTCTGATCGCCATGGCTATCGAGATCGGCCTCCGAATGCCATGGATCGATGGACGAGCAGAAAGTCGCGGTCTGGTTCTGGTCGGCCCGATGCTGAACGAAATCTACAAATTCTCCCGCCGGGGTGAGCGATCCGACATAGATCTCATGGATCGCATAGCCCACAGCACTGCGCGGATCTTTGGGATCGTGCAATGCGCCAGGCCGCGAGTCCCCGGTATTCGACGAGTCGGTCATCCATACGCGCAGGAAACGAACTCGGATCGGCGTGGAAGCGAGGAGAATGTCTACCCGGCCGCCCTTGCCGTTGGTGACGATGCCGGAGGGAAAAGCCGTCCATAGGCCGGACGTGGGCCGCTCCATCGGACTCGCGGGATCTTCGGCATCTTTCTTTTCCGCCGGCTTTTCCGACGCCCAATACTGTACTTCGTAGCTGCGGGCGTAAGGCTCTGCCCAGTCGATGCGCACCTGTGAAACCAGTTCGTGGGAACCGAGATCGAGGACGACCCACTGCGGATGAGCGGAATCGCGCTGGCCGGTGAACTTGCCGGCAAGATAAGGATTGCTCTTCCAATAGCTCGCAGGATTCCCATCCGTGATTCGCGAATGGCCGTGCTCCGAGCCGCCATTGCGGGTCGTGCCGCGATAGGGTAGAGGGTAGCCGTACGAATGCCGGATGGGATCCTTCAACTCTGTGCTCCCAGTGAAATATCCCCGCTTGTTGGCGGCGTCGCTCCAGGCACCTTTCGGATTCCAGTGCCACGCGCCAATCGAAAGGTCGGTATTTTGCCGATAGGTGATCGGTCCCCAGCCTGCCGAGAGGCACTGCTTGACCATCTCGGGTGTGTAGATCTTCTCAACGACATCGTACGAGAGGATGTCCATTGAACTGCCCAAGGCCTGGTCGGGATCGAAGAGGATGGGAGTTGCCGAAGACGCAATGCGGATGCTGGAAATTTCCGAGATGGCCTTGGCGGATTGCCCTGCTGCGGCGCGAAGAGGAGCTGGAACCACGGCCAGCGTCGCCGCAGCGCTGGCAGTGCCGAGGAATTTGCGGCGGGAAATACCTGAGTTTTTCATGGGAACGAAAAAGTATATAAGAACCGCTGAAAGTGGGGACAACCAGCTTTCTTCTGATGAAAGCAGACGCGGGCAAGGCGCCCGCTCCACATTCACCTGCGCAACCTTGCGTATGACCTAAAAAATAAATTTCACGGACAACTGCACCTGCCTGGGCGCGTAGGCCGCATTCGGCTTCATGAAATTGCCCGGCAGCTTGTAGTAGCCGGGATACGGGGCGATGTTCGCCGATACGTAGTCCTGCACAAACGTGCTCGCCGAGGCCACCATCCCGTTCGAGGTAAGGGCCAGGCGCTGGTTGTCGCGATTGAAAAGATTAAACGACTCAGCCATCAGGTTGACTTTGTAGCGCTCGCGGAAGCGCAGCACTCGCGTCAGTCGCAGGTCGGTGGTCGCGTAGTCCGGCCCGGTGAAGGCATTGCGGCTGTACCCCGGCAGACGGTCGTTGAGATCGTTGCCGTCCTGGTTGGGATCGCCGGAGACGGTCGCGTTGTAGGGGCGACCGGTGCCGTAGTTCACCACGCTCGAGACTTTCCAGTCATTGAAAAAGCGGCCGAGAAGCTCGTGTCCACGATGGAACGGCCGCAACTCGGCCGAGAACGCCACCACTAGCCGGTGCCGCTGGTCCGTGACGCTGGGCCCGCGCTCGGCACTCGGGTTGTAAGAATTCTCTACTGTCGCGGGCTGGCCGGCTACGAGCGCATCCTGGCCATCATCGATGGCGTGCGCGTAAGTGTAGGAAAGCCGGGCGTAGGTTCCCCGCGCTACGCGGCGATTGATCGAGAGCGTGGCCCCGCTGTAGTAGCTGGATGCCGCGCTTTGGAATTCGTCGATGGCGCCCAGTTGCGCGATCGGGCGTCCCAGAGGATTAATGCAGGGAGGCCACGGGCAGTCGAGCGTGCGGCTGAATTGCCAGGTGGCAAACGAATCCACGGTGTAGTAGCCGTCCTGGAAAATCGAGCCCGTGGAGTTGAAAAGGGGGTAGGTCAGGGCGGAGGGCTGCGGCAGATTCACATCGAGGGCGCGAATCAGGTGCTCCCCATGCACGTTGAGCAGCGACAAGCTCACCGTGGTGCGTTCGGCCACTTCCTTTTGCAGCGTAATGCTCGATTGCTGCACCCGCGGTGTAACGAAATTGCCGGCAAAAGCCGAAACATCATTGGTCACGCCCTGGGTGAAGCCCGCTGGAAGGACGCAGTTGGCGGCGTACAATCCGCAATTCACCAGCGGGTTGGGATAGGACGGAAAGACCTGGTGGTCATAGTAATTTGAGTTGTTCAGAAATACGTGTGCGTCGGTCACTCCATTTTCGGTCTGTATCACCGAGTTGTAAATCTGCGGAATACGAACATAGAAAATGCCGTATCCAGCCCGCACCACGAGCGGACGCCGCTTGCCGAATGAGTAGGCCAGGCCAGCACGTGGCGCGAAATTGTAAGGCTGGAAGGGAACCTTCCCTGCCAGCGGAAACAGCGGGGTCGAAATGAGTCCCGCAGTAGTGAACGTTTGCAAGTCCCAGCGGACGCCGAGATTCACCGCCAGCCGGTTGGTGACGCGAACCGTATCCTGTACAAACGCCGCGTATTCGTTCGTATCTGGGTGCGAAGTGGCGCTGCCAAAATTCTGCAAGTAGTAATGCGGCACCTCGTGCGCGTACGCGCGCAAAGGTGTCAGCTTCATTCCAGCTTCCATCGGCTCGAACGTAAACGGATTGACCTTGAGCGGATAAAAAAGATATTCGCCGCTCTGCTGGTTGGGAAAGAAATCATAGATCCGGGTAAACAGGCCATCGCCCCAATCTTCCAGGAATGCCGCGCACCTTCAAAGCTGATCGTTTCGGCCAAATGCAGCCGGTGCTCCCGCGTCTGCCGGGGCAGGATGTTCGAGCGTCCCATGCCATCGAGAATGGTGGGAATTTTCACCAGCACGTCGTTGGTGTTGCTGGACGACTGCTGCCGGTCACGCGAGAATTGGGTGCGCAAGTGGCTGATCCAGCGCATGGAAATACTGCTAGTCAACGACAGGTTGGCCGTTTCGGTCGAGACCAGTTCCTGCCCGTTGTTGCTGATGGCATCGTAGGTGACCGGACTGGCGGGATCGAGAAAGACATTGTTCGATCCCCAGTAGCGTGTGGTATTCACGCGTAGCGTCAGCTGATGACGCGAGCTCAGATTCATATCGAGCTTGCCGTAAGAAGAGTTACCGATTTGCGCCGCGCGATACTCCCCAGTCAGAGAACTCAGTTGCGCTGCCGAGGCAAAGACAAGCGCCTGATCGGTGGCTTCGTAGTCTCCAGCAATACCTGGACTTCCGGCCTGCGGAAGAAGCTGGGAGCTTCCGTCCAGGAACTCGACCACATTGGGCACGTGAAAAATGTGCTGGTCAAATCCGCCAAGGAAGAAAACCTTATTGCGCTTGATAGGTCCGCCGATGGTGCCTCCGACCTGCTGTTGCCGGTTGTGCGGCTTGAATGCCAGGAACGCGCCTGCCGCACCCAGTGAACTGTCGCGCAGGTAATAGAAGACCGTACCGTGGTAGTGATTCGATCCCGACTTGGTTACCACGTTCACCACGGCTCCTCCCGCGCGGCCCTGCTCGGCTCCGTAGGAATTGGACGAGACCCGAAACTCCTGCACAACTTCGGTCGAGAACTGGTAAGGGGCGCGATAGCGCCCGCGTGCCTGGGAGAAGAAGGCGTTGTTGTAGTCGCTCCCGTCCACCAGGAAGCTGTTCTGGAATCCCCGAATACCGCCGAATGACAAGTCGCCGTTTGTAGCGGAAGTCAGGCTTCGTGGATCCTGCGTCACTCCAGGCGAAAACAGCGCCAGGTCCGAAAATCGCCGGCCGTTGAGCGGAAAATCGTTCAGGGCACGCTCGTCCAGCAGCGTCGAAACCGCGCTGGGCTGGGTATCGACGATGAGCGGCGCGCTCGACACAGTCATGCTCTCTTGCGCCCCCGCGATCTTGAGGCGGAACTCCAGTTCGGACGTTCCTCCAACATCCACGTGCAACGGCGGCGTGACCTGGGGCGACATGCCTTGGGCCTCCACGCGAGCCGTGTAGTCGCCCGGCAGCAAATCGAGCGCGAAGTTGCCCTCGGCATCGCTGGTCGTAGTGTGGCGGTTCCCAGTTGCGGTGTTGACGATGACAATCGTCGCCTGCGCGATGCGTGCTCCCGCGGAATCGAGCACAGTGCCACGGAGGGTACCCGTCGCCGAGTCCTGCGCGCCCAGAATCGAAGTGAAGCTTAGGACTGCAAGAATGACCAGGAGAAAACAGAGATGCTTTGCGGACATGAGTTCGCCTCGGAGTGCGAGATAACACTCGGAGGGGCGCCCCGCGGGCGAACCGGACGCGCCGCGGGATCATCCTGGGAGAAGGACCGGAAAGCGACCGACGCGGCCGGGAAACTTCTCCACCAGAAGAAAACCACTTCCTCTATAGCACTTGCGCGAGAAGGAGTCTGTGATCCGGCAATTCTTTTTTGCATTCTTTCCCGGAGTGGGAAACAGCTGAGGCTTTCAGGGAGAGGCTTTCACCACAGAGGGCACAGAGGTTCACTGAGGAATATTCCCCAAATGGCTTGCCCTTACGCTGGAACGCGCTCTCGTGTTAACTTCAATTTCCTTGCAGAAACATGATTCGATCCTATAAAGGCGTCCGGCCGACTATTCCGGCCACTTGTTATGTGGATGACTCGGCCCAGATTATTGGCGACGTGGTGCTGGGTGAGCACGCCTCGGTGTGGATGAACGCCGTCGTCCGCGGAGACGTCCACGAGATTCGCATCGGCGCCTGCTCGAACGTGCAGGATAACAGCGTGCTGCACGGCATGAAGCAGCAGTGGGGCGTTTATCTCGGTGAATACGTCACGGTGGGGCATTCGGTGACGCTGCACGGTTGCGTGATCGAAGACCGCTGCCTGATCGGGATGGGATCGATCATTCTGAATGGCGCCCGCATCGGGGCTGGATCGATTATCGCTGCCGGGACTCTAATCCCAGAGAAGACCGTGGTCGAACCGGGCTCTCTGTGGATGGGTTCGCCCGGCAAGTTCCGGCGCAAGCTGGGTCCGGATGACGACGAGATGATCCTGAGGTACGCGAAGAATTATCTTGGGTACAAGGATGAGTATTTGAAAGAAAGGTGAACAGTACTCAGTACGCAGTACCCAGTACTCAGTAACGGCTCTTCTGCCGGCACTGAGTACTAGGTACTGAGTACCGAGTTTTTAATGATCAAAGCTGTCCGAGGAACGCGAGACCTTCTGCCGCCAGAGACGGCGCTGTGGAACTTTGTGGAAGCTGCGGTGCGCGACGTGTTTCGCGCCTACAACTTCCAGGAAATCCGCACGCCGATTTTCGAGGAAACGGCGCTGTTCGCCCGTGGCGTGGGGGAAGAGACCGACATCGTCGCCAAAGAGATGTACACCTGGGAGGACCGCTCGCGTGCTGCGAGCGAGAAGGGGCAATCGCTCACCCTCCGCCCCGAGGCTACCGCTGGGATCGTCCGGGCCTACATTGAGAACAAGATGTGGGATCGTGGATTGAACAAACTTTATCTGATCGGGCCAATGTTTCGGCGTGAGCGTCCGCAGAAAGGACGCTACCGGCAGTTCTATCAAATCGACGCGGAGGTGATCGGACCCGCGTCGGCGGGGAGTGATTCGCCCGCCCGCGATGCCGAGATCCTCGAGATGCTGGCCACCTTGCTCGACCGGCTCGGCATCACTGACTGGAATCTTGAACTGAACTCCGTGGGATGTCCCAGCGACCGCGCCAAGTTCAATGAAGCCCTGCGCAACGCGCTCGAGCCTGTGAAAGATAAGATGTGCGCCGACTGCCAGCGCCGCGCCGTCACCAATCCGCTGCGGGTTTTCGACTGCAAGGTGCCCGAGGATCAGCCGATCATCGCGACGCTGCCGCGTATCAGCCAGTTCCTGGATGAGGGCTGCCGGACGCATTTCGAAGCGGTGCAGGCAATCCTGACTAAAGTTGGCGTACGCTTTACGCTCAACGACCGCCTGGTCCGCGGCCTCGACTACTACACGCGCACGGCCTTCGAATTCACTCACGGTGCGCTGGGTGCGCAAAACGCCATTCTCGGCGGCGGTCGCTATGATGGCCTCTCGGAAGCATTGGGTGGACCGCCCGCACCCGGCATCGGATTCGCCATCGGCGAAGACCGCCTGGTCATGTCGCTGAGGGAGACTGCTGAGGGCGTCATCAGCAAACCTCAGGTCTATATCGCTCCTATGGTGGGGATGAACGCGGAGGGAGCTCTCCTCGCGCACGAACTCCGCCGCCACGACCTGGTCGTCGAATTGGGTGACGATACGTTCCGCCTCAAGAAATCCTTTGAAGCCGCGACCAAGGCTGGCGCGAAGTACATTCTCATCGTGGGCGAGAACGAGATCCAGGCCAACGCCTTCGCTCTCAAGAATCTCTCTACGGGCGAGCAGGTTTCCGTGCCGCGAGCCGAGTTGCCAACTAAGATTCGGCAATGATGCAAGGCCTCGCGGTGTGCTAACTTTTCCTTGTTCCTCGCTTAGCTTGTCATTCCTCGCTCATCCCGTTGATGAGAAGAGCGACAGCGATGAGGAATCTGCTTAGGGAGGCGTCCATGAAATCTGCTTTCGTGACTTGTGTGGTTCTGATCTTCTGCTGCGCCGCGGTCGCACGCGCCGGCCAGGCTAACAAGCCCGCTCCTCCTCCGACTCCATTCGAGCAAGCCCTCATGGACGCTGAAAAGGGATACATTGCAGCGGCCAAGAAAGGCGACGTCTCTTTTTTCAAGACTACCCTTACCAGTGATTTCTCATTCGTCGCCTTCGATGGCCAGCTTTACACGCGGCAGGAGATGCTCGATCAATTCGCAGAGGGTGGCTTCAATGTGATGGCCTACGAAATGAAAGTCATCCCGATCAGCGACGATGCTGGAATCGTTACCTACAACGTCGTTCTGACCGTTCCTGTCAGCGAAGACCAAGGGCCCCCGCCGCGCTACCAGCATTTCAGCACTGTCTGGGTAAAAGAAGGCGGCGAGTGGAAGATGAAATTTCAGCAGATGACTGCGAATCACTGGGGAGACTGGTAGTCGAAGGTGGTTATTACGGTATCAGCCAAATTGGTTTTAGCTTTTTTCTTTGGTCGGCGGGAGAGTCCATGAAATTAGTCCCAGATGTTTTGTTGTTAGCCCTTCTACTCGGAGCGAGCGCGGTGACGCAACTCCGCGCGCAAAACGCCGATCAGGGGGCTAGTGCAAGCCAGTCCCCCGCATCGCCGAAAGCCCAGACTACCAGCGATCAGCAGTATTCGGGCATGTACACCTTCCTGAAAGAAGGCGAATTTGTGCAAATCACGGTGGAGGATGGAGCCCGCGTAACCGGCTTCATCTCGCGCTATGGCGACGGCGAGAGCGACAAAGGCGCGTTTCTGGATCAATTCTTCAAGACCGGCAAGCTCGAAGGAAATGTATTGAGCTTCAGTACCGAGATCGTGCACGGGGTATCGTTCGATTTCAACGGCTCCATCGAGCGTGGCGAAGGAAAGAAACCCGGGGACGAAGCCTATTATCTTTTGAAGGGGACGCTGACAGAGAAGTCCACCGACGTGAACAAGAAAGTAACCGCGCACCAGCGGGACGTGGTATTCAAAATGTTTCCGCAGGACGCTCAGTAGGACAATACAGAGTGCGCATCGCCGGATTAATCAGTTGCCTGGAGCCGTTGTTCTCTTCTTATCCAGCAGTTTCTCCATCTCATCCATAACACGGTTCATCTTTTGGACCGTCAGCTCCAGAGGCTCGTCGGTGGTCATGTCCACGCCGGCGTCTTTCAGGAGTTCGATGGGATATTTCGATTTGCCCGACGAAATGAAATGCAGGTAGCGCTGGGTGGCACCGGGATCGCCCGAGAGAACTTTCTCCGACAAGGCCGAGGACGCAGTGAATGAGGTCGCGTACTGGAAGACATAGTACGAGCTATAGAAGTGTGGGATGAAGGCCCACTCGTTGGCGATGTAGGCATCGACGACGCAGACGCCTTGATCGTGGCCATAGTATTTCTTGACGATCTCGCCATAGAGTTTGGAGAGTGCGTCGCCGGTCAGAGGCTGCCCTTTTTCGACCATCTCGTGCATGCGCAGTTCGAATTCGGCGAACTGCGTTTGCCGGAACACGGTCCCCTTAATGCTCTCCAGGTAATTTCCCAACAGGGATAGCCGGGTGGCGTCGTCCTGGATGTTCTTCAGCATGTAATCCATGAGCAGGGCTTCATTGAAGGTGGATGCGACTTCGGCCACGAAGATCGGATAGTCCGCCAGCGGATAGGGCTGGGTCTTGTTGGAGAAATAACTATGCATTGTGTGGCCGAGTTCGTGGGCGAGGGTGCTCATGTCGTCGTACTTGCCGTTGTAGTTGAGCAGCATGTAGGGATGCACGTCGTAAGCGCCGCCGTTGGAATAGGCCCCGGCGCGCTTGCCTTCGGTGGGATAGATATCGATCCAACGCTCTTTGAAAGCGCGTTGAGCGCCCGAGGCGTACTCGGGGCCGAGCGGCGCCAGGGCTGCGAGAATGTTGTGCTCGGCGGCATCCACCGAGTATTTCGTGTCGACCGAGGGGACGAGCGGAGCGTAGAGATCGTAATAGTGAAGCTCCGGAACACCCATCATGCGCTTGCGAAGTTTCAGGTAGCGATGGAATGTGGGCAGATTGCGGTTGACTCCCTCAACCAGGCGGGAATAGACGGAGACGGGAATGTTTGGCTCGTCGAGCGAGGATGCGAGAGAGGTATCGTAATGTCGCGCGTGGGCGTAAAAGACCGAGGTCTGCACGTTGGAATTCATCATGGAGCCGAAGGTCGCGCGGTACTTTCCGAGCGCGGTGAAGAAGGCTTCCATGACCTTCTGGCGGTCCTCGCGGGACCCCGATGCGCGCTGCAGCGAGAAGGTCGCTTTATCGAGGACGACGGTCTTGCCGTCGGTGAGGGTGACAGAGGGATAGGGGAAATCGGCGTCGGCGAAGATGCCGAAGACACTCCGCGGACCGCTGGCCATGACCGAGGCTCCGGCCAGAAGCTTTTCCTCGTTATTGCTGAGCGTGTGGGCGCGGCGCCGCGCGATGTCTTCAAGGTAATGGCGGTAGATCTTGAGTCGAGGTTCCTGCGCAAGAAAGTGCTCCACCGTCGTATTGTCCATCTTGAGGATTTCGGGTTCGATGAAGGCAGATTCAGTGCCGAACACGGATCCTAGTTGAACCATTTCCTGCTGCATCCCTTGGTAGAGGCTCACGCGCGTGTCCTGGTCGGAACTCATGGCCGCGTAGACGTAGAGCCGGGAAAGTTCTTTGTCGAAATGGCTCTGCATGTCGAGTGCGTCCGCTAAGGTTGAAGCCGAAGGGGCGAGCTTGCCCTGAAACTGGCGAAGCTTGGGCAGGTCATCGACGAGCTTTTCTTTCGCGGTACGCCAGGCTTGATCGGAGGGATAGACAGCGGTGAGGTCCCACTTGTACTCGTCGGGAATCTTGCTGCGGTCGCGTTCTTGCGTTTGTGAGACGAGGGTCGAAGCGGCGAACAGCACGAGGGCTCCGGGCAGCAGGATGGTGACGAGGTCAGGGTGCATGAATAGTGCTCCTTCGGGATAGACGGATATAAACATGAAAGAGAAGCGAGATCAGGACCTGGATCAAAAATAGCAGATTGGAGCCGGTTGAGGAGAGATTGCAGCTGAGCGGCCATAACATCAGTCCTGTAAATTGCGGGTGCTACACTGGCTCCGAATCCGCTTTTCACGCTACGAATGCCTGCTCAAAACGAAAAACTTGGTTTAATTGCCGGGAACGGGAAGTTTCCGTTTCTCGTGCTGGATGCGGCGCGGGCGCAGGGGTATGACGTGATCGTCGCGGCGATCAAGGAAGAGGCATCGCCTGAGATCTCCGGGCAGGGCGCGGCTGCGGTGCACTGGCTTTCTCTGGGCGAGCTTTCCAGGTTGATTGAGACCTTCCAGCAGGCGGGAGTGCGGCGGGCTGTGATGGCGGGACAGGTCAAGCACAAGCAGATTTTTTCCAGCATCCGGCCGGATTGGCGGCTCGCGAAGCTGCTGCTTTCGCTGACGACGCGCAACACGGATTCGCTGCTTGGGGCGGTAGCAAAGGTCCTGTCGGATGAAGGAATTGTGCTGGAAAAATCCACTTGGCTGCTGGACCCGCTGTTGGTCAAGGCCGGCGTGCTGACGCGGCGCGAGCCCTCCGAGCAGGAATCGAAGAACATCGAATATGGGCGCGCCGTTGCAAGGAAACTGGCGCAGCATGATATTGGGCAGACGGTGGTGATTGCGGAATCGGCCTGCGTTGCGGTCGAGGCAATGGAGGGCACCGATGCGACAATCGAGCGCGCCGGGCAGATCATGCGCTCGCTGCAGGGGGATGCTTCGACCCTGAGCCGTGCTCTGACCGTGGTGAAGATTGCCAAGCCGAATCAAGACATGCGGTTCGATGTCCCGGTGATCGGGGTCAAAACTATGGAGGTCATGCAGGCGGCGGGAGCGTCCTGCCTGGCCGTGGACGCAGGGAAATGTTTGTTGCTGGACGGCCAAAGAGTTGTGGATGCGGCGGATGCCGCGGGCATCGCTATTTTGGCCTCGGAGAATTGAGGAGCGAGATGAAGCCGCAGACGAAGATCTCAGAAGCGTCCGGCCTTGCCGACCAGTTACGGCGCGCCTTCTATGGCGACGCCTGGCATGGGCCTGCACTGATGGAACTACTGGAGGATGTCAATGCAAACATCGCGGCCGCCAAGCCGCTGCAGGACGTGCATAGTATCTGGCAGTTGCTGTTGCACATTGCGGCGTGGGACGGGGCTGGGTTGGTGCGGCTCAGCGGGAAGGTGTGTCAGCTCACAGGCACGAAGAATTTTCCAGTTGTCCCGGTGAAACCCACGGAGGCCGCATGGCAGCAGGCAATTCAGGAGGCCAGGCGCACGCATGACACGCTGGTGGAAACAGTCGAGCGATTGAATGATTCACGCTTGCAGGATCGCGTGCCCGGCAAAAAGTACGACTTCTATCACATGCTGCACGGGATTGCACAGCATGAGCTATATCATGCCGGACAGATTGCGATTTTGAAGAAGGTGGGGAAAGGCCGGCGGTCTTAGGTGGTGGGTGGTAGGCTTTGGACCTCGGACTGCGGACTTCGAGCCTACGATCTAAGTCTGAGCCAGTTCACCATTTCTTGAAGATTACGGCTACGGCTACGACGATCAGGGCGAAGCCAGCTACGTAGTTCCAACGCATCGGTTGTTTCAGATACAGCACGGAGAAGACGGCGAAGACTGTGAGAGTGATCACTTCCTGGATCATCTTCAGCTGGGCGGCGGTGAATTCATACGAACCGATGCGGTTGGCGGGGACCTGGAAACAGTATTCGAAAAACGCAATCAGCCAGCTCAGCACAATCACTTTATAGAGCGGTACCTCGCGATATTTCAGGTGTCCGTACCAGGCGAAGGTCATGAAGACGTTGGAGACGGTGAGCAGCGCTATGGTTCGCATGGAGCAGGAGGTTCCTTTCTCGAGTTGGGGAATTGGAATTGAGTAATTGGGGAATTTAGTAATTGAGTAATTTAAAGCTTCTCGGATCTTACGTGTAAGGTCTTCGGTCTGAGGAGCTAACTGGCCACCGGCCACTGATCACCGAAGACCGACGACGTGATACCGAAGATCCGAATTCTCTCTGGCAGATGCTCTTTCTTGGTTTTGCGTTTACAATCTGATGTTTCTTCCGGCAACCGGCCAGCGAGAACTCTTCTGTCAGCCCAAAATTCGATTTCCGTGGCGGTAGTCGGCGTTGGCGTCTTCGGGCGCAATCATGCCCGAGTGTACAAGGAACTCGAACAACAAGGGGAACCGGTGCGATTGTTGGGCGTGGTCGATCCGGACACGGCGCGGGCCGATGCGGTGGCTCGCGAGTTTGGATGCAAGGCTTTTGGCTCGGTACAGCAGTTATTGACCACGCATAGCGAGGTGCAGGCCGCTTCGGTCGCGTGCCCCACTGTGCACCATCTTTCAGTCGCGCGCGAGTTGATGAAAGCTGGCGTGGACGTGCTGATCGAAAAGCCGCTAGCGCCAACCCTGCCCGAGGCAGATGAACTGGTCGCGTTGGCAGCAAGCCAGAGGAAAATTGCGCAGGTCGGACATCTGGAGCGCTTCAATCCGGCGGTGCGGGCGACGCTGCCGATCCTGACGCGGCCCATGTTTTTTGAGGTACACCGGCTCAGCGTGTTCACGCCGCGGTCGCTCGATGTGGACGTGGTGCTCGACCTGATGATCCACGATCTGGACATCGTGCTGGCATTCGCGAAGTCTCCAATCAAAGAAGTGCGGGCCGTGGGGTTGCCGATTCTGTCCGGGAAAGTGGATATCGCCAATGTACGGCTGGAGCTGGAATCGGGCTGCATCGCCAACTTTACGGCGAGCCGCGTTTCTACTGAGCGCGTACGCAAGCTGCGTTTTTTCCAGCCGAGGCAGTATATTTCGCTCGACTATGGTCGGCAGGAAGCGCTGGTGTTTACGGTCGGAGGGGATGGGGTATCGGGGGTGCCTTCGGCGAATCCTCAGATCGGGGTCAGCAAGCCTCCGGTGGCGGCGGAAGAACCGCTCCACGCGGAGCTGAAGTCTTTTCTGCAGGCAGTGCGCGAACGCTCCACGCCAGTTGTTCCGCTCGAAGATGGGCGGCGAGCGCTGGCGCTGGCACTCGACATCTTGGCAGCCATTCGCGAGCACGGGAAAAAAGTGGGGCTCGCGGGAATGACTCAGGCGTAGGCTCGAACTTCGGACCTCAGACCGCAGACTGCGGGCCACGGACTTTTGGCGATCCAGATACTCCCCGGCACTGTTTTGCGACGCTCTACGTGGGATTCGTGCGCTATTCTGAGGTCCGAGGTCCAAGGTGCGAGGTATGCGTTCTGACGCAGTATCTCAGTATTTACATATGTTTACAGACCGAAGACGCAGAACAATTCTGGGAGCGGAATGGCCAGAAAGATGCGAGAATAGAGGGAAGGAAGCGGTAAAGCACTGCGCGCCGATTGCATAGTTCCCCTGAAGGCCGGATGCAACGCCGTGAGTGCCGTTCGTCTCTAAACGACAGGCGGATAAATAAGTTCAGGCATGCCGATCACACAAATTCCATTCCAGGATCCGATCGCTCCGCCTGAAAAATCCCAGCCTGAGCAGCTTGGGCTCTACGACACCGAAGACTGGGAGACCGCCTACAGAGATCTGGATGCGCGAGTCCCGCATCTGCTGATCCAGTTACAAGATGACCTGGCGCGCTCGCGAAAGCGCGAGGCGGCCTGGATCTCGATCATCGCGCACCTTCTGCTGGCAATCCTGCTATTTTCGCCATTGTTTGACATGCTTCAAAGAGCTGTGGGATGGCATTCGGTGGCAGTCGTCCCCCTGAATACCGAAGACAAGAACACTACATTCCTCGCCCTGCCACCGGACTTGCAGAAGCCGACGCGTAAGCCCAACACAAATGTGATGTCGGACAAGGACCGGATCGCGACGTCGAGGCATCCGGAACTGGATCCGAAGGAGTTAAGGAAGATTCTGGCGACGCCTCCCCCGGGAAGGCCGGGGCCGAGCGCGCCGCCGACGACGCAACCGGCGGCTCCGCCTGCCATGGCGCAACAGGCGGCTCCGCAGCAACAGCAGCCCACGCAGCGTCCGCAGTTCCAGACGAACCAGACGGCGCAGTTACAGATGCCGCCGCAGCCGAGCAACAGCTTCCGCAAATATGCGGAGGGGATGAGCGCGGGGTCGGCAATTCAGCAGGCGGCGCAAGCGGCTGCGGCGCGCCGCGCGGCCGGGGTCGGGAGCGGAGGGCAGGAGGGCGATTTCGGGTTGGGCACCGGCGCGCACGGGCGGCAGTTGGGCGCGCTGGATATTCTCAGCGATACGCAGGGCGTGGATTTCGGGCCTTATCTGCAGCGGATTTTGCAAAACGTGCGGGAGAACTGGTATCACCTGATCCCGGAATCCGCGGAGATGAAAAAAGGCAAGCTGGCCATCGAATTTGCGATCACCAAGGATGGCAAAGTAGCGGATATGCGGCTGGTCGCCAGTTCTGGCGATATTGCTTTAGACCGTCCCGCGTGGGGAAGTATTACGGCATCGAATCCGTTTCCGCCGCTGCCTGGCGATTTTACGGGACCGTATCTGGCATTGCGATTCCGGTTCTACTACAACCCGGATAAGGCCGATCTGGAGTAGCGCGCACCAGACGTCTGCTGCGAATCCTTTTCTTGTCACCACAATCAAAAAGTTAGCAATTATTGAGCACTAGAGTTGCGGTCCTCGGGTCTTTTCGTCCCGATGCATATCTCAATGACCAGGACGAAAGAACAAACCGCAGAGGACGCGGAGAGAGGCTACGGAGAACGCGGAGAAAACAATAACGTTCTCCAGGCACCAAACGATGGCGGAAAAGATGCCGGTGTTGTTCGTCGGGCATGGATCGCCGATGAACGCAATTGAAGATAACAAGTTCACCGAGGCGTTGACCGCGCTCAGCTCGCAACTGCCTCGGCCGAAGGCAGTGTGCGTGGTGTCGGCGCATTGGGTAACGGCCGGAGCGCATGTGATGGCGTCGGCGCATCCGAAGACCATTCATGATTTCTACGGATTTCCGCGTCCACTCTACGAGGTGCAGTATCCTGCGCCAGGGGCGCCGGACCAGGCCGAGAAGATTGCGAAGAATCCAGAGATCACAACGGACGAAACGTGGGGACTCGATCATGGCTCGTGGAGCGTGCTGCGGCACATGTATCCCAAGGCGAACGTGCCCGCGTTTCAATTGAGCCTGGACGAGCGGCGAACCTTCAAAGAGCATTTAGAACTGGGGATCGAGATTCGAGCTCTGCGCGAGCGTGGAGTGCTCATCCTGGGCAGCGGAAATATCGTTCACAATTTGCGCCGGATTGATTGGAACAACCCAGCTGGCGCGTACGATTGGGCTGTCGAGTTTGATTCCAAGGTGAAGGCAGCGGTGGAAGCGCATGACCAGTCTGCGCTGGCCGAGCCGCAAAAGTGGGGAGAGAAGTTGCTCACGACGGCGCATCCGACGGTGGAGCACTACTTGCCGCTGCTGTATTGCATGGGTAGTACCGACGAGCGAGACGAGGTTTCCTATCCCTACGAGGGGTTTGATTTCGGCAGCATTTCAATGCGCGCGATTCTTTTTGGTGCTCCTGCCATCCGTCAGACTGGGAATTCGTCTAACTGAATAGAACGCTACCGGGCTGCGCGGTTTACCTGCTAAATTTTGAGCCGTGCTTCCTGCGGAAGAATACGGTGAGCGGCGGCGTGCCCGCGAGGCGGAGGTCGCTCGCCTGGAAAAGATTCATATACGCCTGGGGAACGTGCGGCTCTTTCTGGCTGCGTCCGTTCTAATCCTCGGCTGGCTTTCCCTCCGATCCCATCTTCTCTCATTGTGGTGGTTGCTTGCTCCGTTGGCGGGATTCGTAGGGATTGCCTTCTGGCATTCGCGGGTTCTTCGTCAACGCGAGTTGGCGCAGCGCGCGGTCGCTTTTTATGACCGAGGACTGGCACGGATCGAAGATCGCTGGGTGGGAACGGGCGAGACCGGCGAGCGGTTCAGCGATCCTCATCACGTGTACGCGGCGGACCTGGACTTGTTCGGGAATGCGAGCTTGTTCCAACTGCTCTCGGCGGCGCGCACGCGCATGGGGGAAGACACGCTGGCGCGGTGGTTGCTTGCTCCGGCAAAAGTGGACGAAATCCGCAAGCGGCACGCTGCGATCGGCGAAGTCCGCAACGAGCTTGAGCTGCGCGAAGATCTGGCCGTGATGGGGCAGGACGTGAGGGTCGGTGTGCATCCGGAGGCGCTGACGGCGTGGGCGGAGTCGCCGAATCAGATGGGCCCGCGTTGGTTGGTTTGGCTCTCGCCTTTGCTTGGTGCAGCCGCAATCATGGGTGCAATTTCGTGGGCGGTTTGGGACGTGGCCACGCCATTGGTGGCTGTGATTGTGATCGAAGCGGCGTTGACCTGGGGATTACGCAAGAGGCTGGACGCGGTGCTGCATGGGACCGAGCAAGCGTTTCGCGACCTGGATCTTCTATCGGGCGTGCTGGGACGCATTGAGGCGCATTCGTTCCGCGAGGCCGGGCTGCAGGAACTGCAGGGCGGGTTATTGTCGAGCGGCGTAACCGCCTTCCATGCGCTCAAACGCTTGCGGACACTGGTCGATCTGGTGAATTCGCGCCACAATTTTTTTGTGCGGCTTATTGATGCGCCGCTGATGTATTCGGTGCAAGTCGCTTTTGCGGCGGAGCGGTGGCGCCGGGCGCACGGCGGGGCTGTGCGGAGTTGGATTGCTGCCGTGGGACGGATGGAAGCGTTGCTATCGCTGGCCGCCTATAGCTTCGAACATCCCGGTGATCCGTTTCCTGAATTCATCGCTGGCGTTGCGGCGTTCGAGGGGGACGAACTGGGACATCCGTTGCTGGCGTCAGGGCTGTGCGTGCGCAACGACGTGGTTGTGGCCGGGGAGGCGCGTGTCCTATTGGTGAGCGGTTCGAATATGTCAGGAAAGAGCACTCTCTTGCGCGCGGTCGGGATCAACACTGTGCTCGCGATGGCGGGAGGGCCGGTGCGCGCCCGCAGGCTGCGGCTCACGCCTTTACGCGTAGGCGCCAGCATTCGCATCAACGACTCGTTGCAGGAAGGCAGTTCGCGATTTTATGCCGAGATTACGCGACTGCGGCAGATTCTCGATTTCGCCCGGCGTGAGCCATCGCTGCTGTTTCTACTCGACGAACTCTTGCAAGGCACCAACTCGAAAGACCGGCGCATTGGCGGAGAAGGGATTGTGCGCGCTCTAGTCGACCACGGTGCGATTGGCCTGGTAAGCACCCACGATCTCGCACTTACCGACATTGGTGGAGCTTTGCACGGACACTTGCGCAACGTCCACTTTGAGGACGAACTGGCGAATGGCAGGATGACGTTCGATTACAAATTGCGAGACGGCGTGGTCACGAAAAGTAACGGCCTGGAATTGATGCGGTCAATCGGACTCGATGTGTAGCGCTCGTTGCGGCTAAAAGTGATTTAGAGAACATCTCTCACATCATTGCCGATGTTCGCAGCCTTTGAAGTGCCGAGGATTCGTGCTCAGGTCTTTCGGGGCCCGGCGGACCGAGCCGATAAGGCCTGCTTCTTTGGCGAGTTCGTAGGCGGACTGCGGTTTGCGTACTCGATCGAGATGCGCCTGAAGAGCGGCCCGCACTAGGTCGGAAGGAATCTTGCCCCGGGAGCGAGACTCGACTCGAAGCCGAGCGCTCAAATCCTTAGAAAGCCGGACGGTGATGCGCGATGCCATTAGGACCTTCAGACATTGTAACCACAGATGTCTGAAAGGCGTTCTGTTTCAGCCTTTTCTCAGATGGATCGAACCATCGCCGGTATGGATCGTTAGTAGGCTGCCGCCGCCATTGATCTTGCCGTGAATGTCGTTGCCGCGGATTTTGCCCTCCGTCGATACGGGCATATCGAGATCGATGTGGCCGTCGCTGGTATGGAGATCCACGTCGGCGGTCAGATTGCCGGGTACTTCCAGAGACACGCTGCCGTCGCCAGTTTCGAGCCGCCAGCTGGAGGACAATGAGGAACCCGCTCCGGCGCGAACGTCCACGTGGCCATCGCCCGTTTTCAGTTCCAGTTCATCGAAGCGCCCGCTGGCTTCAATGTGTCCGTCGCCGGTGGTGGCGTGCAGCTTGCCATCCACGTGGTCGAGGTTTTCGGAGCCATCGCCGCTGTGCAGGTCCATCTGCCCTTTGAGCCCGGCAAGCTCGATTCTGCCGTCTCCGGTGCGCAAGTTGACGTTGCCCTCGCGCGGCATTTGGATGATGACGTCGACGCGATGATTTCCCCATTCGAAGCCCACATAGTGGTGGGGATAGCGCACATCGATTTCCACCGAGTCGCCGGTCTGGCGCTCGTCAATGTGGATGCCGCCTTCCCCGATCTTGTACCGACTGCTGATCACTTTGGCTTCGATCGTGTTCTGATCCCAGGTGGTGACGCGAATGTTGGCATCGGAAGTCTCGATGCGCAAGTCAGGCTTGCCGGTGACCTTGTAGGTTTTCGACCAGTCATCGGCATGGGCCGGCACAACGGCCAGGAGAGCTAGCCCAACCACGGCAAAGAACGCGTGCTTCATGAGAACAGATTTCATACGATCCTCCGCGGGCACACCTTCTCCCGCCCTCTTAGACGTGGTTACGGGAAATGGGTGAGGTTGGTTCCATGAAAATCAGGCGGGGTGCCGATCAATATATGCCATCCGAATTAGGGTGCGCTCCGAGAACGGCAGGTATAAAAGTGCGGCGGTGGCGGCAAAGGCCATGCCGAAGCCGATTTTTTCCGTCAGCAGAAATGGGGCGGCCGCCCAAAGCTGGTCCAAGGCCAGGACCGCGGGGAAGAGCTGGCGAAATTTCTGTCCCAGACCCTGGTAGTCAAAACCCACTCCGGACATCAGGTAGAAGCGCAGGGGAATGCCGACGCCTGCGGTGACCATCACCGCGGCGGTCAACGTGGTGGATCCCCAGGGCGGTAAGAAGGAATCGGCGATGTTCTGAATGCCGCGGAAGCGGAAAAGAGCGGCGAGGTAGAAGACGAGATACATCACCTGAATCAGGGCAAACAGGCCTCGGGTGAGGCCGCGGTGAGGGATGGGAACGTCGAGGTCGGGATGGAGTTGGACGGGCGGCGGAGCCTCGACTTTGGGAGTGGGGGCGGGCGGGGGCTCGGGCGGCCGGGGAGAGGCTTCAGAGCGAACGGGCGCAATGAAGCGGTATCCGCGGCGAGCCAGCGTCTCGACATAGCGCGGGCTGGAGGCGGAATCGCCCAGTGCCTCGCGGACTTTGTTGATGGCGGTGTTCAGGCTGTGGTCGAAGTCGACGAAGGTGTCGGAAGGCCAGAGCTTCTGCTGCAATTCCTCGCGCGTGACCACCTCGCCGGCACGCTCAAGGAGCAGGGCCAGCACCTGGAATGGCTGCCCCTGCAAGCGCAGTTTTGCGCCATTTTTGCGTAGCTCTCCGGCGCTGAGATCGAGTTCGAAGACTCCAAAGCGCACGGGGCGATTGTTTGGCGGACCGGCCATGGACGACGGGTAGTGTAGCAACTTCTTCGCCGCGGATTCACGCGGATTTCACAGATCTTTGCTTTCATCTGGGATCGGCGCTCATCCGTAGAATCGCGGTTTGCTAGTTCAGCGCTACAATATGCGCGTGCCTGCCCCAGACAATTCTGCTCGCAAGCATCGTCGGCATGCCGTATACGCATCAGAGACCACCGGCCTGCTGCTGATTGCGTTTCTCCTGCTCATCCTCACACTGGTTCGCTACTGGCACGAAATTCACTGGAGCCTGCGCTGACGTTGGAGCGCCCTCACTACGCCGAGCCTTTGCTGGTCGTGATTCTGGGTCCAACCGGCAGCGGAAAGACGGCGCTGTCGTTGCGGCTGGCCAGGGAATTTATCGGCGAGATCGTCAATTGCGATTCGGTCGCAATGTACCGCGAGTTCGATATCGGCACCGCTAAGCCCAGTCTGAACGAGCGGGCACAAGCTCCGCACCATCTGTTTGATTTCGTCGAACCCACGCAGGAAATTACGGCCGGCGAGTACGCCCGGCGAGCAAGGCGTGTGCTGGCTGAGATCCGTTCTCGCCAACGTTTGCCGATTGTGGTTGGGGGTACCGGGCTGTATTTGCGGGCGCTGCTGGAAGGGCTGTTTGCCGGGCCACAGCGGTCGGAGGAGTTGCGCGAGCGACTGCGGGCGCGAGTCGAGGAGCGCGGCTCGGCATATCTGCATAGGATTTTGAAGCGGCTGGATCCGGTATCAGCCGAGAAGGTTCACCCCAATGATGCCCCGAAGTTGATCCGCGCGATCGAGGTGTGCCTGGCGTCGCGGAAGAAGATGTCGGAGTTGTGGCAGCAGGGGCGCGATCCGCTCAAGGGATTTCGCGTTTTGCGGCTCGGGCTCGATCCAGAGAGGGCTGCGCTGTATGAACGACTTAACCGGCGGGCGCACCAGATGTTTGAAAGCGGGCTAGTGGAAGAGGCTGCCCACATACTCCAGAAGTACGGGCCAGCCGCACGGCCGCTGTCTTCTCTCGGATATAAACAAGCAATACAGTTCTTGCGGAGTGAACTAACTCGGGAGCAGGCCGTCGAGGCGGCGCAACAAGCCCACCGCAACTACGCCAAGCGGCAGATGACCTGGTTCCGGCGTGAGTCAAGTGTCACTTGGCTGAAGGGCTTTGGCGACGAACGGGAGACTCAGCAAGCCGCGATGCGCGCAGTGGACTCGCATTTGGGTCTTGGGTCTTAGGTGATGGGTCTTCGGGACTGACCAAGTCCTGTGTTTTCCACTGAGAATTCTTCCGGCTTGTGACATCCGTCACAGCTATGTATGGGTCGGTTTTCGTATGTTTTGTCGGTTATGGAGAAGACCAGCGGAACCTATGAGGATCTGAGGGTTTGGCGCCGTGCGATGGATTTGGTCTTAGAGGTTTACCGATGTACCGCCTTATTTCCCAAGCAGGAGATTTATGGTTTAACAAGCCAGATGAGGCGATCAGCTGTTTCAGTTCCAAGCAATATAGCCGAAGGGAAGGGCCGTTTCTCGCGTAAGGAATTACTTCAATTC
>Ga0209166_10000199_pt1 | contig 78201 bp, 68 predicted proteins | sample Coa_R1_3_FD_187151 | JGI IMG/M metagenome (GOLD analysis project Ga0209166, IMG submission 187151) | Surface soil microbial communities from Centralia Pennsylvania, which are recovering from an underground coalmine fire - Coalmine... | ecosystem: Environmental > Terrestrial > Soil >...
GAATGAGCGGAAAGGCCAATCCATGGACATCCTGATCCTGCTCGGAACGATGGTGGTCTGCTTCCTGATCGGCATGCCGATCGCCTATGCGCTGGCGATGGCGGCGATCGTTGGCGCCATGTGGATCGGGATTCCGCTGGAAGCCTTGATGCTGAAGATCTCCGACGGCGTCAGCAAGGTCGCGATGCTGACTATCCCCTTCTTCGTGCTGGCCGGTGCGATCATGGCCGAAGGTGGCATGGCGCGGCGGCTCGTCGCCTTTGCCGACGTGCTGGTCGGCTTCACCCGTGTGCGCGGCGGCCTCTCGGTGGTCAACGTGCTGGCAACGACCTTCCTGAGCGGCATCTCCGGCTCCGCGGTGGCCGATACCTCGGCGATCGGTTCGGTGATGATCCCGCAGATGGAGAGGACCGGCTATCCGCGCGTGTTCGCGACCAACCTCACCATCTCCTCCTCGGTGCAGGCGCTGCTGGTGCCGCCGAGCCACAACGCGGTGCTGTATTCGCTCGCAACCGGCGGCACGATCTCGATCTCGGCCCTGTTCATGGCCGGCGTCTTCCCCGGCCTGCTGCTCGGCTTCTCCCTCATCATCCTGTGCCTCGTGATCGCCTATCGCGAGGGCCATCCGCAGGGGCAGAGCGTGCCGGTCAAGGACGCGATCAAGATCTCGATCGACGCGGCCTGGGGACTGGTGACGCTCGTCATCATCCTCGGCGGCATCCTGGGCGGCATCTTCACCGCGATCGAAGCGGGCGCCGTCGCCTGCATGTGGGCGTTCTTCGTCACCATGTTCATCTACCGCGACTATCGCTGGCGCGACCTGCCGGTGCTGCTGCATCGTACGCTTCGTACGGTCGCGATGGTGATGACGCTGATCGCCTGCGCCTCCAGCGTCGGCTACATCATGGCGCTGACGCAGATGCCGGCCAAGCTCACGGCGTTCTTCCTGTCGATCTCATCGAACAAATACGTCATCCTGTTCATGATCAACATCCTGCTGCTGTTGCTCGGGACGCTGGTCGACATGGCGCCATCGATCCTGATCGCAACCCCGATCCTGCTGCCGGTGATGCAGAATTTCGGCGTCAATCCGGTGCATTTCGGCATGATCATGCTGCTCAATCTCGGCATCGGGCTTTGCCATCCACCGGTCGGCTCGATCCTGTTCGTCGGCTGCGCGGTAGGCAAGGTCTCCATCGAGGAGGTGATGCGCCGGATCTGGCCGTTCTACGCGGTGATGTTCATCGTGCTGATGTTCGTCACCTACGTTCCTGAAATCTCGCTGTGGCTCCCGGGGCACGTCCTGCGCTAGACTCTCGGCGCAATGTTTCCCCGGAAGGCCCTTCATGAAAATCGTCGACCTCAGTCGCGAGCTTTATCACCGTACCCCGAGCTATCCCGGACATCCGCCCATCATCCACGGCGTGTGGCAGAACCATGCCGATGGGCTTGCCGCCTCCGGCAACGTCTGGGGGCTGGCATCGATGTTCATCTCGATGGCCGATCACGGCGGCACGCATATCGATGCGCCCCGGCATTTCGGTCCGAAGGGCATCTCGATCGACCAATACCCGCTCGAAAAATGCATCGTGCCGGGCATCTGCCTCGATCTGCGCCATATCACGCCGAAGACGGAGATCACGGCTGAAGACCTCGAGGCCGCCGTGAAGAAGGCCGGCGTCGGCGTGCCGAAAGGCGGCACCGTGCTGCTCTGCACCGGCCATCACCAACGCACGTTCCCACGCAAGGAATATTCGACCGACAATCCCGGTGTGAATGTCGCTTCGACCGAATGGCTCGCCAAGCAGGGCATCGTCCATTTCGGCATCGACTCGATGCGGCCCGGAACCGATAGTGCCGAGAATCTCCTGGTGCACAAGACTTGCCTTGAGCTCGATATCACCCATATCGAGAGTCTCTGCAACCTCGAGGCTCTGCTCGGCGAGGGCCAATTCACCTTTATCGGGTTGCCGATGAAGTGGCGTGAGGGTACGGCTTCTCCGATCCGCGCGGTGGCAGTGTTCGGCCTTTGAGACGCGGGCCGCAATTGCGCTAACCTTCATCGAGACAATCGGGAGCAAGCGCAATGGCGCGAAAGCTGATCGACATTTCCGTGCCGTTGCAGAACGACGTGCCGGCCGACCCGCCGGGCAATCATCCGACCATCCAGTATATCGATCACCAGCAGGGGCTGCCGCGCATGCTGCAGTTCTTCGAAGGTTTGAAGAAGGAGGACCTGCCCGATGGTCAGGGCTGGGCGGTCGAGCAGGTGTCGCTCTCCACCCACAACGGCACGCATCTCGATGCGCCCTGGCACTTTCATCCCACGATGAATCGCGGCGAGCGTTCCTGGACCATCGACGAGGTGCCGCTCGAATGGTGCTTTCAGTCCGGCGTGAAGCTCGACTTCCGGCACCTGCCGGACGGCTATGTCGCAACCGCCAGGGACGTCGAGAACGAGCTCAAGCGCATCGCACATACACTCTCGCCGCTGGAGATCGTCGTGGTGAATACCTCGGCCGGCGCCAAATACGGTCGGCCCGACTACGTCAATTCCGGCTGCGGCATGGGCTATGAAGCGACGATGTATCTCTTGGAGCGCGGCGTGCGGTTGACCGGCATCGACGGCTGGAGCTGGGATGCGCCGTTTGTCTACACCGCCAAGAAATATGCCGAGACCAAGGACGCGAGCCTGATCTGGGAGGGCCACAAGGCCGGCCGACATATCGGCTATTGCCACATCGAGAAGCTGCACAATCTCGAACTGTTACCTTCCACCGGCTTCACGGTGTCGTGCTTTCCCGTGAAGATCGAACGCGCGTCCGCCGGCTGGACGCGCGCGGTTGCGATCATCGACGGTTGAGTGTTTGCGGGGCGACCGGTCTATCCGCGCGCGCACGATCCGCGATGAATTTTTCACCGAATGATCAGAAAATCGGCGCGCGCGGGGCGCGCTTCAGTCGTCCGTGCCGGCGCCGGCCTCGGCGAGTTCGCGAAGCGAGGCAGTATCGAGCACGACGATGGCGCCGTGCTCGAGCCGGACCCAGCTCCGTGCCGCCCACGCGCGCAACTGCTTGTTGATGCTCTCACGGGTCATGCCGACCATCTCGCTGATTTCCTGCTGGGTGATGGCGATGGTCTGGCTTGTGGGCTCGAGCTTGCGCTTTTCGGTCAACCCGAGCAGCGCGCTTGCGAGCCGGCCCGGCAGATCCTGCAGGATCACCTGCTCGACCTGGTCGCTGGTCCAGCGCAACCGCGCGCACAGCAGCTCGATGAACTTCATGGAGAGTGCCGACTGGCTGCGCATGAACGGCAGAAAGTCGCGGCGGTCGATGACATAGATCTCGCAATTGGTGTTGGCGATCGCGTCCGCGCTCCGCGTCTGGCCGTCGAGCACGCTCATCTCGCCGAAGGTCTCGCCAGGACCGATCAGATTGAGGATGGCGTTACGGCCGTCTGGCGAAGAGATGCTGATCTTCACCGTCCCCGAGATCACCGCGTACAGGCTGTTGCCCGGATCGCCCTTGGAAAAGATGGTCGCGCCGCGCTTGAGGACTGTGTGCTTGGCGTAGCGCCCGAGCTGCTCGAGCGCCTCGTTATCGAGGTCGCTGAAGATCTCATGCTTGCGCAGCACCGACACTTTGCTGCTCGGTGGGCGGCGAGCATCTCCTGTGTTATCGTGCGGCACGCCGGTTCGAACTCCACAAGGAACGCCAAGTCCGTTCCTTCCGTAGTCAACGGCGGTCGCAATTTCAACCGGAAACCGGTTTTTGAGGCGCAGTCGGGGGCCAGAGGACGGACCAGAAGCCAGCCACCGCACAGCACAACGCCACCCGGGGCAGGCCGACCAGCAAATTCCGTGAGATGGATTTGGAGGCTGCAAAGACAGGGATAGGCTTGCGGGCAGAACGCCCAAGCGCTGGCAAGTCCGGGCCGCCGATGCGGACTTGTGCTGACATGCTGCCGAAACCCCAGCGGCCCCCAAAACCGGGCGGGTCCTGCCGGTTTTGGTACGACAGAGATGTCCGATTATCGACTATTTAAGCGAATTGTTCGGGCAGAGGATATGCATGCCGATATGAACATGGCCCTTGTGGACAAAAGTCCGTATGTGCAGGTCGTGCGTCTTGTCGACATTCTCTCCGACCTTCAGCACCATCGGCAGCGGATGGGCCGACTTGAGGTTTGAGGAGATCACCTCGGTCAGCCGGTTGCGGATGTGCTCGGGAATGTCGCCGGAATGTTTTTCCCAATTCTTGTGTCCGGCGGTCGATCCAGACTCATCCGCCCAGTCATCGGCTTTCGGCACGATGTGTTTGGTGTAGCCTTGGCCGAACTTGTAGGGCCCATGCTGCTTCTCGTATTCGGCAAACTTCTTGGCCGTCTCGCCAATGTTTTTCGGGCTGTATAACTCGTTGATCTTCTTTTCGAACTTGCCGCTATAAACCACTCCAGACATGCTTTGCTCCTGCCACATGCGGCTAAAATCGCCGTGTTCCAAAACACCTTTCAAAACCTCGAAAGGAGACTTCTAGCACTTTCCAGTTGAGCGGTCATTTTTGATCGATCAAAAAGTGCTATGGCCTGGAAAAGCTCCTCCTGAGCCTCAGCCATCCTTCCGGAATCGGCCAACAGGCGGCCGAGCGCGCTCCTTGCAAGCCCAAGCAAGGGCCGCGCTTCGATCCTTGAGGCCAGCTCAATGACCTGCTTGAAGCAGTCGATCGCTTCATCGGCCCCCGCCCCTTTCGCCGCCAAGGCGTTGGCCTCAGCGAGCGCGGCGAGCGCCTCGATGCCGACATAGCCCCTTTGCTTGGCACCTGCACGACAAGCGCGGGCCAACGTGATAGCTCGCAAGCTGTCACCAAGCTGGTTATAGGCCGAACTGAGATAGGCAGGGATCACAACCATGCTGCTCTGGTGGCCTAGGGACTCCGCCTCCTCCTTGGCCTTGAGCAGCAAAGCTTCCGCGCCCGTCGCGTTGCCCATCTGTGTATGGACGTTGGCAAGACTTCCCATCACGAGCGGCAGAAACTGCCGTACCTCATTGTCCTGCGCCAATTTGAGAGCGTGACCAAGCTCCTCTTCCGCTGTCGGCAAGTTGCCTCGCCACAGCTCGAGCACGCCATGGGCGTAGCATGCTGAAATGAGGTCGTATTGTCTGCCTTCGGCCTGCGCCAGTTGGCGCGCATCATCTGCACATTTCTCCGCGCACTCAAATTCGCCAAGCCAGACGTAGACGATCGATTTCATCATGCAACATAGGACAAGCAGATTTGACGCCGTAACTCCGGGCGGCACATCGCCAGGCGCTCCAGCGAAGCGCGTGCTTGCCTTTTCCAACCACCGCTCGGCCTCGCGAAATCTTCCGGCGAGAAAGTGAGATTGTCCCAGGCCAAATTCGACGAAGCCAAGCCAGGTTCTATTTGCCAACTGATTGACAAGCGCAAGGGCCTCCTCTCCTGCAGCAATTCCTTCATAGGGAGTGCCGTAGAAATTCAGCGCCGCGGCCCGCATCGCGATCGACGCCAGCCGACGCCCCTCGTCCTGCATTTTCTCGGAACGTTGTTCGGCTTCGCGGCAAAGGCCGAACCACTCCTCCATCTTGCCGAATGGACCGAACACAACCCGCGACTCGATCCGCAAATCAATCGCCCGTCGCTCGCGAACAGTCGACTCCGGCTGCTTGTCGACCGCATCCATGGCGATCTGGAAGTATTCCGTTGCATCGCGAAAGGCCGAACGGGCGAACGCTTTTTTCGCCGCGAGGTGCCCGTAGCGGTCGGCTTTGGCCCAATCCTGCGCCTTCACCGCGTGTTGGCACAACGCCTCGACGACTTCTTCCTCGCGTCCTGCGGCGCCAGTCTCCATTGCCGCCAGAATGCGCTGGTGCAGTTCGCCCCGTTGTGAGCGCAAGATCGAGTCGTAGGCCACCTGGCGAATGAGATCGTGAGCGAACACATACTCGACCGAAGCCAACCATCGTGACTCTACCAGGAAGTCCAGGATCTCGAGCGACCACAGCCGGCTCTGCAACGGCGCCATCGGCATTCCCGTCACCGCCGCCAGCAATTGCGGCGAAACCAGCGGGCCGACCGCCGAGGCAAGCTGCAGCAAGGTCTTGTCCTCGTTGGGCAGGCGGTCAATGCGGGAGGCGATCACGCCCTGCACCGTGGGAGGAATGCCCAGTGCCTCCCAGGCAGCCTTCGAGAGCGACGCAGCTCCGTTGGCCGGCGGCAGGCCACCCGCAATGAGCTGCCTTGCGACTTCCTCGATGAACAACGGCACCTGTCCGGTGTGACGCAGCACATGTCCCTTGATGTCATCGAGGTGGGCGCCCACGCCAAGCATGCCGTCAAGCAATGCCGTCGCCGCTTCGGTATCGAGTGACCGCAGCCAGATCCGCCGGACGTCAAGCCGCGCCAGCCACCCCGGCGTATTCTCCGTCCGCCAGGTGAGCAGCACCAGAAGCGGGCGGTGTGCGGCGAGCGATAGAACGCCTTCGATGGCGGCTTCGCTTTGTCCGTCGATCCAGTGAAGGTCCTCCAGCAGCAGCACGGTTGGCCGCGTTGCCACGACCTTGTCGATGGCGTTGAGGACGGCGTCGCCGATCACCCGCCGCCGCAGCAAGGGCTCAAGTTCGCCCCAACGCGCATCGGTGACCGATTGATCGAGGATCGCTTGAAGCGCGGCCGGCCAGAGATCGGAGTGCGGCGGCGGCTCTGCGGCCGACACCGTAGCCGCATCGGTCAGCGCAAGATCGCCCGCCGCCAGGGCGCTCTGCAGCAGCTTCTTGAACAGCGCAAAGGGAACGGCCTGCTCGAGCGGATTGCCGTCGGCCTCCAGGACTTGCCAGTTCTGTTGGCGCAGGCCGCCAAGGAATTGATGCGCCATGCGGGATTTGCCGATGCCCGCGGTGCCTACCAGTGCGACGACCCGCCCGGACGCGGCATCGACCTCGCCTGCCGCTCGCTGCAACTGGAGAAGCTCGTCGGCGCGCCCGACAAAGGAGGAGAGTCCTTTGGCCGAGCGGGCATGCCAGCGCGTCAGTCCGCTGATTTCCACAAGTTCGTAGCATGGCACCGGCGCGGGAAATCCTTCCAGCCGCTTTGGCGGCAGGGCATTGAAGACCGCGAGCCCGGATGACAGGTTCTGGCAGGACTCCGACGCGATGATCTGACCGGCCTGGGCGGCGCCTTCGAGCCGCTTGACCAGATGCACCGCGGGCCCGCCCGCTTCGTAGATTGAGGAGAGATCGGCCTCGATGACGTGGGTCACCACGTAGCCAGAGTGAATACCGACCCTGACCTGAAGTGCGGGATCATTCAATAGCTTGATGCGCCGAACGAGCTCCAGGCCGGCCTGGCAGGCCATCACCGCATGATTGTCGTCCGCATGCGGCGCGCCGAACAGGGCAATCAGGCCGTCGCCGCCTTCCTTGCTGACGATGCCCCGGTTGCGGCGAACCGCGACGCGCATGGCGTTGAGCGCAGGCTCAAGCCGCGAGATCGCGGATTCGGGATCAAGCTCCGAAATCAGGTCGGTCGAGCGCTGCAGGTCGGCACAAAGAACGGTGAGATATTTCCGCTCGCCCGCAATCCGAACGTCGGCCCGCGGCCGGGACAGGTGGTCCGGCACGACGGCACCGCAGAACGAACAATAGAGGTCGCCAGCTTTCAGGGTCGATGAACAGACCTGGCAAAACACCCCGAGCTTCCTCCAACCATCCGGGCCAGACTAGCGAAAGATCTTGGTAGAACAAGCGCTTGGGCCTGTGATCTCTGTGGGCTCATCATGCGCAGCGTGCAGGTTGCCACCATGCGAATGATTATCGGTTGAACCGAACCGGATGAGTACAGGGAGACAACGGTAGTACACAACGGTGCATGCACGCTGCGATGTCGGGACGCCCGGCGTCGCCAATGACGCCGTTGCCGCCACACGCGCGGGAGCGATTTCACTTGCTGCTGATTCCCATCTCCCTTGTTACGCGTCCATATTTCGCAAGCTGATCGCGGGTGATCGCACCCAGCTCCTCCGACGAACTGCCGCGCACGACCAAGCCCAATCCATCAAGCTTGCGCCGAACACCGGGTCGCTAAGCACCTTCAGAATCTCGGCATTGAGGCGAGCTACGATCGCCTTTGGCGTTCCGGCGGGTGCGACAATCGCAAACCACGAATTGAAGAACAAGCCAGGCAGCCCGGATTCGTCGATGGTCTGTACGTCGGCAAACTGCGGTAGCCGCTTCGGCGTGCAGACCCCGATCAAGCGAAGCTGACCGCCGCGCACCAGCGGCGCGACGAGCCCCAGCCCCTGGAAGCCGACGGGGACCTGGCCGGCTGAAGCCCGCCCTCGGGCTGACCCGACGGATCATGCGCAAGCGAAGAGCTAATGCGCGATGATGAGTTATCGCGCGGTTGGTCGCTCACAGTAGTTTGCCATCCGGACCGAAGAACGGATGCGGCCCGTCGAATTTCCCGATCGGGACCTGGTGCGTTACCACCTGTCCCAAGCCGTCGTCCTCGAACCATGTGTGGAGGTGGAATGCGGGCTGCTCGATCCGGAATGAAGGCGCGCGCAACTGGGCAAGATCGAGATCGACGGCGTGATTGGGAGCGGGGCATATCGTACAGGGCACGCCCGCAAACATCGTCAACGCGGCGCGATGGATGTGGCCGGTCGCCACGATCTGCACCCGCGGATGGCGCCGGATGATCGCCGCCAGCTTGTTTGCATTGCGCAGATTCTGTCGATCCATATGCCAGATGCCCGCGATGAATGGCGGATGATGCAGGAATAGCAACGCGGGCCGCTCCGGTGACGAGGCGAGCGTTTCGCTGAGCCACTCAAGCGTCGGCGCGTCAAGCTCGCCATGCGGCTTGCCGGGGACGCTGGAATCGAGCAGCACGAGATCGAGCGGGCCTTTCTCGATCTTCTGGTTAAGCGCGCCGGATGCAAAGGCATGGGGAGCGTCTGGGAACGCATTGCGCATCAATTCGCGGCTGTCGTGATTGCCGGGAATAGCGGCAACGGGCAGCTTCAGCGGCGCGAGCAGGCGCTTGAGATGATCATATTCCTCCACGGTTGGCGTGTCGGCCAGATCACCCGAGATCACCAGGAAATCCGGCGCCGGTTCGAACGCATTCAATGTCGCCACACAGCGCTCCAGCGCTTTGGCGGTGTCGACGCGGCCATAGGCGAGCTTGCCCGGCGGCTTGATATGCAGGTCGGAAATCTGGGCAATGCGAAGCTGTTTCGGCATCGGTCAGGTCAATCCTCAAGCGGTAACAGGCGGACAGCTTCCGGCGGGATCGACAGGCCCACGCGGTCCCCGGGTTTGGCCTGCACGGTGTTGGGCGCATCGATCGTCAACGGCTTGTCCGCGGCGCCGCTGACGACGAGGCGCTGACGGTCGCCGTTGAAGGCGACGCTGCTGATCGTGCCCGTCAAGGCCGCGGCGTCCACTTCGGCAAGCCGGATCGATTCCGGGCGGACCATGGCGACCACGACCGCCCGATTGACGTGGCTGGTGATGGGCTGTCGTCCACCCGGCAACAGCAAATGACCGTTCTCGACCGATGCCTCGATGATGTTGGCCGCGCCGATGAACTCGGCCACAAATCGGTTGCGCGGCGTGAAGTAGATCTCGCGCGGCGTACCCACTTGGGCAATTGCGCCCTTGCTCATGACGACAATTCTGTCGCCGAGCTCCATGGCTTCCGACTGATCATGGGTCACGTAGATCGCAGTGATGCCAAGCGCGCGCAATAGCCGATTGAGCTCGCCGCGCAAGCGTTCGCGCAAGGCGGCGTCCAAGGCAGTGAGCGGCTCGTCGAGCAGCAAGACGCCGGGGCGGATCGCAACCGCCCGTGCCAGAGCCACACGTTGCCGCTGGCCGCCGGATAGCTGATCGATCCTGCGGTTCTCGAGACCGGAGATATTGGTCAGCGCGACCAATTCGGCGACGCGCTCGGCGCGCTCCTCTTTGGGTAAGCCGCGCACCTTCAGCCCGTAGCCGATGTTTGCCGCTACGCTCATGTTCGGAAACAGGGCATAGGACTGAAACACCATGCCGACGTTGCGCCTTTCGATCGGCACGGAAGTCATGTCCTTGCCGTCGAACAGCACCCGGCCGCCCTCGTCCGGCACTTCGAGGCCGGCGATGATGCGCAGCATCGTGGTCTTGCCGCAGCCGGAGGGGCCGAGCAGCACCAGCGTTTCGCCGCGCGCGATGTCGAGCGTTGCAGGCAAAAGCGCGCGCGTACCATCGGCAAAGGTTTTGCCACAACCGTCGACGTGCACAGCGACACCGTGTCCGGCTGTCCCGTTCATCGCACGCGCTCCTTCTCGGCGAAGAGCTGCATCGCCACCAATAATGGAATGATCATGATGAAAAAGATCAGCGTATAGGCGGAGGCGACTTCCAGCCGCATTGACGCGTAGCTGTCGGCAAGGCCGATCGGCAGCGTCTTGGTCAGCGGCGTGTGCAGCATCCAGGTCAGGTTGAACTCGCCGAGCGAAAGCGTCACCACCATCAGGCTGCCGGCCAGGATGCCGGGCACGGCATTGGGGATGATGACGTCGCGGAACCGGCGCCAGGGTGAGGCGCCAAGGGAAGCCGCGCCCTCATCCAGCGTCTCAATGTCGACGGCGGCGAACACCGCCATCACCGATCGCACCATGAAGGGCATGGTGAAGACGACATGCCCGACCATGATAAACAGCCAGGAGCGTCGGAATTCGCCGAAGCCACCATAGGTAAGGAGCAGCGCAAGCGCGATCGCGAGCCCAGGGATGGCAAGCGGCAGCGTGATGAGCTCCTCAATGATCCGCGACAGCCGCCCTCCCCGCATATGCAGAGCATAGGCGCCAGGTACGCCGGCCAGCAACGTCACCGCCAGCGTCGCAAAGGCGATGACAAAAGAAAGCAGGATCGTCTCGGCATAGAGGTCCCAGACCTGCGCCACCCATTGCAGGGTGACGCCGGATTGAATGCCGCGGAAATAATTCACGGTGACGCCGGCCATGATTGAGAGCCATGCCGGCACCACCAGGAATGCGGCGACGATCAGGGTGAACAGCAACTGGCCGGCGAAAATCAGACGATCGCGCATGATCTCATCCGGCTGCGGCGACCGCGCTGCCCGAGAACGAACGGGCCAGCGCCAGGAAGAACCAGGTGATGAGGCCGAGCCCGACCGACAGCGCCGCGGAGGTCGCGAAATTCGCAGCCAGCGTGAACTCGGTATAGATCAGCATCGGCAGCACATCGATATTGGTCGCGAGCGTAAACGCGGTGCCGAACGCGCCCATCGCGGTCGCAAAGGCGATCGCGCCGGAGGCAACGAAGGCCGGCGCCAGCGCCGGCAGCACGACATCGCGCTGCACCGCCCAGGGGCCTGCGCCGAGCGAGCGAGCGGCTTCTTCGAGCCCGGCATCGAGCTTCTGCACCGCGGCCATGATGGTGAGGATCACACGCGGAATGGAGAAGTAGAGGTAACCGAGGAAGAGCCCGTAGATCGAATAGGCAAAGACCAGTTTCTCGCCGATCAGATGACTGGATAGGTCGCCGATCATGCCCTGGCGACCGGCGAGCAGGATGATCATGAAGCCGACCACAACGCCTGGAAAAGCGAGCGGAAAGGTCAACATCGCGATCAGCACCGCGCGGCCGGGAAAACGATGCCGCTGCAGGAACATGCCGGCAATGGTGGCCACGATCAGCGTCACTGCGGTGGTCGCAGCCGCCAGCAACACCGTGTTGATCAAGGTCGCGCGGTAGCGCGGCTCCGTCAGGATTGCGAGATACGCGGCAAGCCCCTGCGGTCCTTCCGCGCCGGTCACGACAAGGCGCGCCATCGGCAGCAGGAAAAAGGCCACGGTGACCACCGCGAGCGGCAGCAGGCATAGCCGGATAAAGGACCTATTCGACATCAGCGATGGCGCCCCAAGCCCTTAAAGCACCGAGGGCACCTTACTGCAATCAGTGGACCTCGGCGAGATAACGGTCGACAAAGCCTTTCTCGGTGTTTTCCATCTCGCCCCAATCGACGGCCTTGGCACGGGCGTAGTCGCTGTCGGGCAGGAACTTGCTCTTCACCGCCGCAGGCAGTTCGATCGGGCGCGCGGGGCGCAGATAGGCGTTGGTCCAGATCGCCTGACCCTTGTCGGACAGGAGATAGTCCAAGACCTTCTTGGCCTTGTCCTTGTCGGGCGCGTTCTTCACGAGGCCGACAACATAGGGAAACACCACCGAGCCTTCGCAGGGGATGACGAACTCGAAATTGCCCTTCTCCGAATACTTTGCGCGGTAGGCATTAAAGTCATAGTCGAAGAGGATCGGGATCTCGCCCGAGACCACGCGGGCGTAAGATGTCTGCTTCGGAACGATCGGGTCGTTCTTGTGCAATTCCTTGAAGTAGTTGATCGCGGGATCGAAGTTCTTTGATGAACCGCCGAGGGCGAGGTTGACCGCGACAGCGCCGACATAGCCGACCGCAGCCGAGGTCGGATCGAGATAGCCGACCATGCCCTTGTATTCGGGCTTCAGAAGGTCCTTCCAGCAGGCCGGCACCGGCTTGCCGCCGAGCGCGTCCTTGTTCACGAACAGCCCGAGCGTGCCGGAATGAATCGTGGTCCAGTAGCCGTCCGGGTCCTTCAGGCCCGCCGGTACCTCGTCCCATTTCGCCGGCTTGTAGGGCTCAAGGGCACCTTGTGCTTTCGCCTTGATGCCGAAATTGACTCCGAAATAGCCGATGTCGCCGACCGGATTAGCCTTTTCAGCGAGAATCTGCGCCAGCGCCTGGCCGGAGTTCTTGTTGTCGAGAGGGATGTCGTAATGCAGATCAGCCTTGATAGCCTTGAGCATGGAGGCCCAGTCCGCCCATTCCGGCGGACAGTTGTAACAGATGACGTCAGCCGCTTTGGCGGACTGCCATGGCGCAAGGCAAGCCAGCGCCAGCAGGAGCAAGGCAAAACGGATGGTCTTCATGAGAAAGCTCCGGTTTTTCGGGCAAGATCGCCGATGTTCCACTCCAACTATAGGCCGCGCACGAAGGATTTGCGACGGCGCTGTTTTGCCCTGCAACAAGGCTCGGGGGTGCATACTGGGCCGGACGTGCCTTGCGATGCGACGATAGTTGCAGATATCCTCTCGCCGCAGGGAATGCCGCCAGAAGACGTCCCGTTCAAACGGAGGAAGTTCATGAACCCGCCGGTCAATGCGCCCGCGATCAAGATCGTCAAATCAGTCCGTGAGCAGGTGAGCCCCGAAGAGTGGGACGCCCGCGTCAATCTCGCCGCCGCCTACCGCCTCGTCGCGATGTACGGTTACACAGAGATGATCGCGAACCACATCTCCTGCCGCGTGCCCGGCCATCACGACCAGTTCCTGATCAACCCCTACGGCATGCTCTATGAGGAGATCGACGCGTCCTGCCTGATCAAGGTCGATGTCGAAGGCAACACGCTGTTCAACGTCACCGACTACAATGTCAACGTCGCGGGCTTCGTCATTCACAGCGCCATCCACATGGCGCGTCACGACGTCGATTGCGTTGCGCATACGCACACACCGGCCGGCATGGCCGTGTCGGCGATGGAATGCGGGTTATTGCCGCTGGCGCAGACCTCCATGCGCTTCGTCCATATCGCCTATCACGACTTCGAAGGCATTGCCGACGATATCGGTGAGCGCGAGCGGCTCGTGCGTGACCTCGGCAATCACGAGGCAATGATCCTGCGCAACCACGGTCTGCTGGTGGTCGGCCGCACCATTCCCGCGACGTTCAACCTGCTGTACCGCATGGAGCGGTCGTGCGAGGTGCAGGTGATGGCGCTGTCCTGCAACACCAAGCTCATCATCCCCTCGACCGAGATTCTTGAAAAGACGTTCGACAGGGTGAAGCCGTGGCCGGACAAGCCGAATCGCAACGGCGATCTCGCCTGGCCCGCGCTGCTGCGCAAGCTCGACCGCGTCGACGCCTCATATCGGAATTGATTGACCCACGGGTGGTACAGCTAAAGCGCGATAGCTGCCCGCTATCGCGCTTTAGCTTTTTTGTTTGAGCATGATCTGTTCGGAAAACCGGTGTCCGCCCCGCTTCAAGTGCTGGGCAGGCTTTTCCGGATCATGCTCTAACGCGGCACTACCGCGGTAGCTTCGATCTCGACCCGTGCGGCCCTCTCGACCAAGCGCACGACCTGCACCAGCGCCATCGCGGGATAGTGGCTGCCGAAGATCTCGCGATAGATCTTGCCGAGCTCTTTCAGATTCGACAGATACTCGTCCATATCGACAACATACCAGGTCAGACGCACGAGGTGCTCCGGCCGTGCGCCGCCTTCCGCGAGAATCGCTGCGATGTTGCTGAGCGTCTGATGGACTTGCGCGACAAAGCCGTGCGCGAGCTTCTCCTGTCGGTCCCAGCCGATCACGCCGCCGGTGACCACAATGCGGCCCTCGGCGGCCATGCCGTTGGCGTAGCCCTTCGGCGCGGGCCAGCCGCTCGGCTGCAGGACCTGCGCTGAGGCCGATCTCTCCCCTTTCGCGCTCGTCTCGATCGCGAGGCTGGGCGCTTCCGTCGTATTCACGAAAATCTCCGTTGATCTATTCTGCGGCGACGCCTCGCGACGTCGCCTGGGCCTGCGCCATCTGGCGCAACGCATACCGTTTCAATTTGCCGGTTTCCGTCTTCGGCAACTGGGTCACGAACTCGACAGCGCGCGGATATTTGTAAGGGGCGATCTCGCGCTTGACATGCTCCTGCAAGGCAGTCGCCAGAGCCTCGCCGGCGCTCGCGTTGGCAGCGACCACGACATAAGCCTTGACGATCATGCCGCGCGCTTCGTCCGGCGCCCCGACTACGCCGCATTCGGCGACGGCGGGATGCGAGAGCAACGCCGCTTCCACTTCGGGGCCAGCGATGTTGTAGCCGGAGGAGATGATCATGTCGTCGGCGCGCGCAACAAAGGAGAAACGTCCCTTCTCATCGCGCACGAAAGCATCGCCGGTCAGATTCCAGCCGTCCCGCACGTAATTCGCTTGCCTGTTGTCGGCGAGATAGCGGCAGCCGGTCGGTCCGCGCACGGCAAGCTTGCCGACGGTGCCATTGGGCAATTCCCTCATCTCGTCGTCGACGATCCGGGCCTCGTAGCCGGTGACGGGATGTCCCGTCACACCCGCCGCCGCATCGCCCTCGCGGTTGGTGATGAAGATATGCAACATCTCGGTGCTGCCGATGCCGTCGAGGATGGTCTTGCCGGTCTTGCGGGTCCAGGCCTCGAACACCGGGGCCGGCAAGGTCTCGCCGGCGGAGACCGCCAGCCGCAGTGATGAAAGATCGGCGCCCTTGTCCATAGCCGCCATCATCGCCCGATACGCAGTCGGCGAAGTGAAGCAGATGGTCGCCTTGTAGGTCTCGATGATCTTGACCATCTCTGGCGGCGCTGCATTTTCCAGGAGCGTGGCAGTGGCGCCGAAGCGCAAGGGGAAGATCGCAAGGCCGCCGAGCCCGAAGGTGAAGGCCAGCGGCGGCGAGCCGACAAAGACGTCGTCGGGCGTAACCCTCAGCACTTCTCTCGCATAGCCATCCGCGATCGTCAGGAGATCGCGATGGAAGTGCATGGTCGCTTTCGGCTCACCGGTAGTGCCCGACGTGAAGCCGAGAAGCGCGACATCGTCGCGGCCGGTCTTCACCGCCTCGAACTTGACCGGCTTGTTCAGCGCCACACGGTCAAGCTCGGCGTCATGGTTCGAGGTGCCGTCGAAATTGACGACCTGCTTGAGGAAGCGGCTCGTCTTGGCGCAGGCGACGAGTTCGTCGGCGGTGCGGCTGTCGGTCAGCGCCAGCGCGATCTCGGCCTTGTCGACGATCCTGGCGAGCTCACCCGCACGCAGCATCGGCATGGTATTGACCACCACGGCTCCCGCCTTGGTCGCAGCCAACCATGCCGCCACCAGCGCCGGGTTGTTGCCCGAGCGGATCAGGACGCGATTGCCGGGCTTGACGCCGTAGTTCTCGACCAGTGCATGCGCGAGCCGGTTCGACCAATCCGCCAGCTCCTTGTAGGTACGCTGGCGGCCATTGCCGATCAGCGCGATATTGTCGCCCATCCCGCGCTCGACGATACGATCGGTGAGCTCGACGGCAGCGTTGAGATAATCCGGGTATTGAAACTCCGGCCGATCGCGCAAAAGCTCCGGCCATTGCTCCGGCGGCGGCAGGTTGCGCCGCGCAAAATCGTCGACATGCCCTGAAGGGCCAAGGTTCAAAGTTCTACCCAACATTTGTCCCTCGCTTTCTGAAAGGCCAGGACCAAAGTTCGAAAACGCCCGGCAGGCGCTTTATCCTTAAATATTTTATACTTAAAATATCTGGACGCAAGAGGGCAAATCCGGCTCGTCCAAAGGGGATTTTCGCACCCGACCTAGCGCCGCGCCAGGGCTTTCAGCCGCAACACCATCGGCGAACCCCCTTCCGCCAGCGGCGCAATCGCGGTGAAGTGATTGGCTCCGCCGATCGTTCCCGACCGCGTCGCAATTCCCGCCGCTCCCCAGGACTCGGCGATGGTGCGGCTCTGGCGGTGATATTCCGCGCTCTCCTTTTCGCCGACCACGGCATCGAGGATGCCCTGTGCCGGCGGTCTCCAGAACAGAGGGCTGGCGGCTTTGGCGCTTTCGCCATCGAGCCCAAGCGCCTTGTTGATTGAGGTTTCGACCAGCGGCACCAGGTCGAACAGGCCGGAGATGGCATAGGCCGCAATGACCAATTCCGTCGGCAAGGAGGTGTCGAGCGCAGGCCAATCGGTTGCCAGCATGCAGGCCGCCAGATGCCCACCCGCCGAGTGGCCGCTGATCACCAGCGGCCGACCAAGCCGCGCCAACTCACGTGCCGCGGCGCGCATCTGCTGAATGATGGTATCGACGCTGACCAGCGGACAGAGATCGTAAGTGGGCACCGCAACGTCGATGCCGTGGCTGTTGAGCCCTCTTGCGCAATGGCTGAACGAAGAGCCGTCGAGTGCCTGCCAATAGCCGCCGTGGATGAAAACGACGACCGGCCCCTGGCCATCGCCGGCGAAGAAATCGATGGTGTTGCGGCTGCCCGGTCCGTAGCGCATCGACCGCGGCGCGCGCTGCAGGCGGTAAGCGGCAGCATCCCTCGCCCAGCCGGCCATAAGCGCGGGGTTCTCGGGAACCCGCGCCCGGTTGTTGTATTCGACCTCGTAGTCGATCCCGCTCACGCGACTTACGGTGCTCGGCGGCTGGCGCTCTTCTGCGCCGAGCCCTTGGCTTTTGCCAGCAGTCGCATCAATTCGCGGACATCCTTCGGCGTCAGATCCGCGAAGATATCGGCGATCCACGCTTCGTGCTCGGCAGCCATGCGGCGAAATTCAGCGCGGCCAAGCTTGGTCAAACGGATGACCTGCACGCGGCGGTCAGATTCCGAGGTGCGCCGGTCGAGGTGGCCGGATTCAACCAGGCGCTCCACGAGCCCGGTCACATTACCGTTCGAGACCATCATGCGCTTGGAGACGTCGGAGAGCGTCATGCCCTCGGGCGCTCGGTCGAGCTGGGCCATCAGATCGAACCGCGGCAACGTGACATCGAACCGTTCGCGCAGGCGGCTACGCACGGTGCCCTCAATGAGCGTCGTGCAGGTCAAGAGGCGAAGCCACAACCGGAGCTCGTCGCCATGGTCGTTTTCAACGGCCTTGGTCTCGGAATCAAGGATCATGCTTGCCATTGCTACTACCCGAAAAGCTTTTTGCCAAAAAACGTCACGGCCCGTGCTCGCCCCGGCTTTGGCCATCGTTTTCAGCTTCAAATAATTTGCGGCATATCGCAAGTCAAACGCGGCGTTGCTCGTCATATTTCTTTAGGTTTCAAACAACTGGCCTGCAGCTTGCATGCGACATTCCTCGACCTCTTTCCCGGGGGCAAACTCGATCCCGCCTCGCTTGCAGCGATGACCATCGTCAGAATAAGCTTGGATATGAAGCGTAAGTCAGAGCTGGCTGCGGATATACGTGGCCGCCGGTGAGGAGGGATCAATGAAGCAGCGCTTGGGATTGGCTGGACTCGTGGTCTTGCTGGGATTTGCAAGCGGCTCGGCCGCCGCGCAGGATAAGATCAAAATCGGCGTGATCGTAACGCTGTCGGGACCGGCCGCAGCGCTGGGCCAGCAGGTACGCGATGGCTTTGCGCTCGGAGTGAAGGATCTTGGCGGCAAGATGGCCGGCAGGGACGTCGAGATCATTGCTGTCGACGACGAGTTGAAGCCCGACGCCGCCGTCACCAAGGTCAAGGGTCTGCTCGAACGCGACAAGGTCGATTTTGTCGTCGGGCCGATCTTCTCCAATATCCTGCTGGCGATCCACAAGCCCGTCATCGACACCAGGACGTTCCTGATCAGCCCGAACGCCGGTCCCTCGAGCTATGCCGGCAAGGAGTGCAGCCCGTTCTTCTACGTGACCTCCTACCAGAACGACCAGGTCCACGAGATCCTCGGCAAGGTCGCGCAGGATCGCGGCTACAAGCGCGTCTACCTTCTTGTGCCGAACTATCAGGCGGGCCGGGATTCCGTTTCAGGCTTCAAGCTCGACTACAAGGGCGAGATCGTCGAAGAGTCCTACGTGCCGCTCGGGACGCTGGATTTCCAGCCCGAGCTTACCAAAATCGCTTCGCTGAAGCCCGATGCCGTCTTCACCTTCATGCCGGGCGGCATGGGCGTGAACCTGGTGAAGCAGTATCGCCAGGCCGGTCTAGCCGACAGCATCCCAGTGCTATCGGCGTTCACGGTCGATGAATCGACATTGCCGGCGCAACAGGATGCGGCGCTCGGGATGTTCGGCGGCGCCGATTGGGCGCCCAATCTGGACAACCCGCAGAGCAAGAAGTTTGTCGCCGGTTATGAGGCGGCTTACAAAATCGTGCCGGGCACCTACGCAATGCAGGGTTACGATACGGCGATGCTGATCGACAGCGCCGTGAAGGCCGTCAAGGGTGACCTCGGCAACAAGGACGCCGTGGCGGCCGCATTGAAGAAAGCCGACTTCACCTCGCTGCGCGGCGGCTTCAACTTCAACACCAACGGCTATCCGATCCAGAATTTCTATCTGACCAAGGTGGCCAAGCGTCCGGACGGGAAATTCCAGACCGAGATCGTGCAGACAGTGTTCGAGAACTATGGCGATCGCTATGCCAAGGACTGCACGCCCGGCAAATGAGCGAGGAAGGAAGTACAGTATGAATACCGAAGTCGCCGGCATCACCCGCGCCAACGAAGGCATTCAGGGCATCACCTGGAATATCCTCGGGCAGACCTATGTGCCGAAGAACCGCACCGAGCACAGCTTCTCCTGGCACGCGACGTTTCCGCCCGGCACCTTTGTGCCGCCGCACATCCATCCCGACCAGGATGAATATCTCTACATCCTCGAAGGCCGACTCGACTTTTTTCTCGATGGCGCGGACGAGTTCGCAACCGCCGGCGATACGGTGCGCCTGCCCATGGGCAAGCCGCACGGCATCTTCAACAAGTCACAACAGAATGCGAAGACGCTGTTCTGGGTGTCCCCCACCCGCCGGCTCTACGACCTGTTCTGGGCCATTCACAACATGAAGCAGCAGAACCCCGAGGATGTGGTGAAACTCGCCGCCGAGCACAATATCCACTTCCTGCCGCCGCCTCCCGGCCAATAGGCCAGGCTATCGCGACACCACACGCGCCGCAAAGCCTGCCTTCGCAGCGTAGCCACGTACGATCGCTTCGCGCGCCTCGTAATTCAGGATCGTGTCGACGTCGGTGAAGCCTTGCGGCGCAAGCTGCTCGACCGCATCGATCACGCCCTCCGGCCCGCCGCGGCGGTTGGACGCGACGATGTCCGCGGTCATCGGCAACCGTTGGCGCTCATAGGCCGCCAGCGCCTGGCGGGGATGCTCGGACCGCGCCAGCGCATCGGCAAGGCAGCGTGCGTCGAGGATCGCCTGCGAGGCGCCGTTCGAACCGACCGGATACATGGGATGCGCGGCGTCACCGAGCAGCGTAGCCCGGCCGCTCGACCAACAGGGCAAGGGGTTGCGGTCGCAGCAGGGATACTCCCAGAACTCCGGCGTGGCGTTCACCAGCGCCGTGAAGTCGACCTGCGGGATCGAGAAGCCGTTGACGTAGGGCATGAGCTCGTCTCGCCGGCCGAGCCGCGACCAGTCTTCCCGGCGCGCCGGCGGCGCAGTGCCGTCGCCGATCCGCACCAGCACCGCCCAATTGGTGAGCCGGCTCGCCGGGCTCGAGCCCTCCGCGATCGGATAGACCACAGCCTTGGCGTTCAGGCCGCCCGCAATGATCATCGAGCGACCGGTAAGGAAGACCGGCCAGTCCGTCGCGCCGCGCCACAGCATCAAGCCGTTCCAGCAAGGCGGCCCCTCCTCCGGAAACAGCGTTTCCCGCACCTTGGAATGAATGCCGTCGGCGCCGATCAAGATGTCGCCGCGCGCGGTGCGGGTATGCGCGCCGCTTCGATCGAAGAAATAGGCGGCGATGCCGCCTTCATCCTGCGTAAATGACCCGAGCCGGCAGCCAGTATGGACGGCATCCGCGCCGAGCCGCTCCATCACGGCCTGATGGATGACGCCCTGCAGGCGGCCACGGTGGATCGAGAACTGCGGCACGTCATGGCCGGCATCCAACCCGCGCTTTTCGTGCCAGACCTGCTGGCCGTGACGGGTCAGATAAAACAGCTCATAGGTGCGGACAGCGACCTGGTCGAGCCGATCCAACAGGCCGATGGCGGCGAGCTCGCGGATCGCATGCGGCAACGTGTTGATGCCGACGCCGAGCTCGCGGATGGAATCCGACTGCTCGAAGAGCTCGCAGTCGATGCCGCGCGCCCGCAGCATGAGCGCGGTGGTGAGGCCGCCGATACCGCCGCCGACGATAATCGCCTTCATGGCCCAAACTCCACTCAACACAAAAAAGGACGCCGCCTAGCGTCGCACGGTCCCTTATTCGGCCGCAAGCGGCTTTGTGGCCGCCGCCTTGAGCTCGGCCCGCGTCTTCGGCTTAGCCTTAATTTTGAGGTCCTCGAAATCCTGGCGATCGCGCAAGCTGTTGCGGAATATCTGCTCCTTCCCTGGAAGGTATTGCGGCGGGCAGAAGATATCGGTTGCGCCGTACCAGGCGGCGGCCTTCATCGTGAATGCAGGATCGACCAGATGCGGCCGGGCGAGCGCTACGAGATCGGCACGGCCGGCAGCGAGGATAGTGTTGACCTGGTCGGCCGTCGTAATGTTGCCGACGCACATGGTGGCGACCCGCGCCTCGTTGCGGACCTGATCCGAAAACGGCGTCTGGAACATGCGGCCATAGACCGGCTGCGCATCGCGCACAGTCTGGCCGGTCGAGACGTCGATGAGATCAACGCCTTGCTCGGCAAAGGCCCGAGCGATCTCGACCGCGTCGTCTCCCGTGATGCCCCCCTCTGCCCAGTCGGTTGCCGAAATGCGCACCGACATCGGCTTGTGCGAAGGCCAGGCTGCGCGCATCGCCTCGAACACGTCCAGTGGAAAGCGCAGACGATTCTGGAGCGAGCCGCCGTATTCGTCGGTCCGCTTGTTGGTCAGCGGCGAGATGAAGCTCGCAAGGAGATAACCGTGAGCGCAGTGAAGCTCGAGCATATCGAAGCCGCAGCGCTCGCCGCGTTCAACTGCGGCCACGAACGCCGCTTTCACCGCATCCATGGCGGCGCGGTCCATCTCGCGCGGCACCTGACTGTCGGGAAAATACGGAATCGGCGAGGCTGAGATCACGTCCCAGCCGCCCTCGTCCAGCGGCCGGTCCATGCCCTCCCACATCAGCTTGGTGGCGCCCTTGCGGCCGGCATGGCCGAGCTGCAGCGCAAATTTCGCCGCCGAATTGGCATGGACGAATTCGACGATACGTTTCCAGGCCGCTTCCTGCTCGTCATTCCACAACCCGGCGCAGCCCGGCGTGATCCGGGCGTCGCGGGCAACACAAGTCATCTCGGTGAAGATCAGGCCGGCACCGCCAATCGCGCGTGAGCCGTAGTGCACCAGATGAAAATCCGTCGGCACCCCCTCCTTTGCCGAGTACATGCACATCGGCGAGACGACCGCACGGTTCTTGATCTCCATCTCGCGCAGCCGCATCGGCTGGAACATCGGCGCGAGCGGCCTTTCGACATTGACGTCAAAGCCCTTTGCGCGGACCTGCTTTGCAAAGGTCTTGTCGACCTCGGCAACAAAATCCGGCGCTCGAAGCGTCAAATTGTCGTAGGTGATAGCCTTCGACCGCGTCATCACGCCGAACGCAAATTGCACCGGATCGAACTTCCAGAAGCGATCGACATGCTCGAACCAGACGAGGGAAACGTCAGCAGCATGCTGGGTTTTCTCGACCTCCTCGCGGCGCCCTTCCTCGTAAAGCTGCAACGCAGCCCCAATCGTCGGCGCGTGCTCCATAGCCTCCGCTAGCGCGATCGCGTCTTCCATGGCGAGCTTGGTGCCCGAGCCGATCGAGAAATGCGCGGTAGCCTTGGCGTCGCCGAGCAGCACCATGTTGTCCTTGACCCAGCGCTGGCTGCGGATCATCGGAAAATTACGCCACATCGAACGATTGGTCAGAAGCTGATGCCCGCCGAGGAACCAGCCGAAAATCTCCGCCATCCGTTCGGCGGACCGCTTTTCATCCAGGCCCTTCAATCCCGCCCGCTCGAAGGTCGCGGGATCAGTCTCGAAAATCCAGGTCGAGCGGCCTGCCTCATACTGATAGGCATGCGCGATGAACGGGCCCCACTCGGTCTCCTGGAAGATGAAGGTGAAGGCGTCGAGCGGACGGGTCGAACCCATCCACGCGAAATAGTTGGAGCGGACGTCGACCTCGGGCTGGAAATGCGCGACGTGCTTGTCGCGGAAGCGGCTATTGATGCCGTCGGCGAGGACGATCAGGTCGGCATCGGCGAAGCGCTTTTCATCCTCGATCTCGACCTGGAACAGCAGGCTGACGCCGAGCTCGCGCGCGCGCTCCTGCAGAATGAGAAGCAGCTTGCGCCGCGAGCAGCCGCAAAACCCATTGCCGCCAACTCGATGCACCGTGCCGCGGAAATGCACTGCGATATCATCCCAGTAGGCGAACTCCTGGGTAATGCGGCGGTAGCTCGGCGGATCGTATTTCTCGAAGTTGTCGAGGGTGGCATCGGAAAACACCACGCCGAAACCGAACGTGTCGTCGGCGCGGTTGCGCTCGTAGACCACGACCTCGGCCTCTGGCCGCTGCTTTTTCAGCAGGATCGCGGCGTAAAGGCCGGCGGGTCCGCCACCGATGATCGCGATTTTCATGAGCGCCTCCGGGGAAACGGCAATCTGAAATATTTTAAGCTTAAAATATCTATTGGCAAGTCCCCGACCGGCGCATTTTGCTCAATTTCCCTGGAAGACCGGCTTCACCTTGTTGGAGAAGGCGACGAAGGCGCGCTCGAAATCGGCCGTCGTCATGCAAAGCGCCTGCGCCACCGCTTCCGCCTCGATCGCCTCCTCGACCGACATTGCCCATTCCATGGCCAGCATCCGCTTGGTCATGGTGTTGGCGAAGGTCGGACCTTCGGCGACCTGCCGCGCCAACAATTGCACTTCCGGCAAGACACGCTCGGGCGTGACGATGCGGCTGAAAAAGCCCCACCGCTCGCCCTCCTCCGCGGTCATGAAGCGGCCGGTATAGAGCAGCTCCGAGGCGCGTGACTGGCCGATGATACGCGGCAGGATCGCGCAGGCGCCCATGTCGCAGCCGGCGAGCCCGACCTTGTTGAACAGGAACGCGACCTTGGCGCCCGCTGCTGCCAGCCGCATGTCGGATGCCATCGCCACGATCGCGCCTGCGCCGGCACAGATGCCCTCGACGGCAGCTACGATCGGTTGCGGACAAGCCCGCATGGCCTTGACGAGATCGCCAGTCATGCGGGTGAAAGCGGTCAGTCCCTTGGTGTCCATCTTCACCAGTGGGCCGATGATCTCGAAGACGTCGCCGCCGGAGGAAAAGTTACCGCCGGCACCGGTAACCACGATCGCCTTGACCTCGTCATCGAAGGCGCAGGCGCGGAAAAAGTCGGTCAGCTCACGATAGCTCTCAAACGTCAGCGGATTTTTCCGCTCCGGACGATTAAGCGTCACCGTCGCGACGCCTTCCACCACCGCCAGCAGGAAATGCTTCGGTGAGTAATCGGCGAGTGGCACGGTAACGGGGTTAGCGGGTCGGTTCATGGAATCTCCCTTGGACGACTGTCTTGATCTTCAAACCTCGCCGCCGGCAACCGCAATCGCCTGTCCGGTGATAGCGCCGGCGCGCTCGCCGCACAGCCATACCACGGCGTCAGCGACCTCTTCCGGCCTGACCAGACGACCCTGCGGATTGTGCTTGGCGAGCTCAGCCACCGCCTGCCCATGGCTGCGGCCGGTCTTCTTCATGATGTTATCGATGCTGCCGGCGACGAGATCGGTATCGGTGAACCCGGGGCATACGGCATTCACGGTGATTCCCGTATTGGCAAGCTCCAACGCCAACGAGCGAACCAGACCGAGCACGGCATGCTTGGCGGCGCTGTAGGCGCTCACATACGCATATCCCTTCAATCCCGCCGTCGACGCGACCGCGATAATCCGTCCATGCGGCCGATCCCTCATCGAGGGCAGGGCAGCCTGGATCGAATAAACCACGCCCATGAAATTGACGTCCATCATGCGCTGGAACAGCGCTGAATCGGATTTCGCAAAGGGCGCGGATTCGGCAATGCCGGCATTGGCAATCAAGATATCGATGGGCTGCCGTGCCGCGGCTCGGGCGATCGCCGCGCTGATGGCCGGCTGATCGGCGACATCGGCGATGTCAGCGAAATGCGCATCGCCCGCAGCCACCGCCTCATTGAGCACCGCGCTCTGGCGGCCAAGCACCGTGACAGTCGCGCCAGCACGCGTCAGTTGGCCGGCGATGGCCCGGCCGATGCCGCGACCGCCACCCGTAACCAGCGCATGCAGCGAACGCGGTAGTCCGGACATTCGCTTGAACTCCTGATAAAACTCACGGGCATCGAGGTTTCCGCATATATTTTATACTTGAAGCTTTTGCAAGAAAGCGGCAGGCCTGTTAGCATCATCCAATGACGACGCCCATGAAAACGAGGGATGGCCGCTTTGCCTATGAGGCGGCAGGCGATCCCGCCAAAACGCCGCTCGTGTTCCTGCACGGCATTGGCGGCGCCGCGCGGGCCTGGCGCTCGCAAATCTCGGTTTTCAGCGCTCGCTATTATGCGCTCGCCTGGGACATGCCCGGCTACGGCGGCTCGGCGCCGCTTGATGCCGTCAGCATCGCGACGCTGGCCGACGCTTTGCAGGATTTTTTGCAGCAGACCAGTTCATCCCGGCCTGTGCTCGTCGGACATTCCATTGGAGGCATGATCGTCCAACAATGGCTCACCAGGCATCCGCGCAGCGCCGCGGCCATCGTGCTCGCGCAAACCAGCCCGGCCTTCGGCAAGCCCGACGGCGACTGGCAGAAGCAATTCATCGAAGCCCGGCTAGGTCCCCTCGACCGCGGCGAGACCATGAAAACGCTGGCGCCGTCACTGGTGAAGGAACTGGTAGGAGACAATTCCGATGCCGACGGAATGGAGATTGCGCGCGACTGCATGGCGAGCATTCCCGAAGCCAGCTATCGGGCGATGATACTGGCGCTGCTCGGCTTTGACCAGCGCAAGGCGCTCGGCAACATCGCCGTGCCGGCACTGGTGTTATCGGGGTCGAAAGACAAGAATGCGCCGGCACCGATGATGGCGAAGATGGCGACCTATATTCCGTCCGCGTCTTATGTCGAATTGGAGGGCGCCGGCCACCTAGCCAATCTGGAGCAGCCGAGAGCTTTCGATGCAGCACTCGAACAATTTCTTAAGACCGTCGAGGTGACAGCATAAATGACGGCACCGGTCAGCAAGAGTGCAACCGCAATGGCCAAGGTCGCGCTCGACGCGCCGATCTTCGATCCGGGCGCGTTTCGTCTGAGCAATGAGCAGGCTGATATCATCTCGCGGGCGCGCGAACTCGGTCAGAGCGTGTTCGCCGGCCGCGCTGCGGCCTATGATCGCGACGCGGCATTTCCGACTGAGAATTACAGGGATTTGCATCGCGCCGGACTGCTCGGCATCTCTATTCCGAAGAGGTATGGCGGGCTGGGCGCCAACTACCAGACCTATGCCCTCGCCGCCGCCGAGATCGGCCGTTATTGCGGCGCGACCGCGCTCACCTGGAACATGCATGTCTGCTCGACGCTGTGGTCCGGGCCGCTCGCCGACGATCTCGACATGGACGCCGGTATGCGCGCCGAGCACGAGCGCCGCCGCGCGATCCACTACAAGCGTATCGTCGATGACGGCGCGATCTATTCGCAGCCGTTCTCGGAAGGCGGCGCCGCTGCCGCTGGCGGCGTCGCGTTCGGCACGGAAGCACGGCCGGTCAAGGCCGGCTGGGTCGTCAACGGCAAGAAGATCTTTGCATCCCTCTCCGGCCACGCCGACTACTATGGCGTGCTCTGCACCGAGATTGCGGAAGGAGAAAAGGCGTCTCGCCGCAATACGCTGTACCTCGCCGTACCGGCCAAGGCCGACGGCGTCTCCGTCGTCGGCGATTGGGATCCGTTGGGCATGCGCGGAACCGTATCGCGAACGCTGCTATTCAAGGATGTGTTCGTAGAGGAAGATGCGGCGCTGATGCCGCGCGGCGTGTATTTCCAGGCCGCGCAGCGCTGGCCGCACATGTTCCTGACGCTGTCGCCGACCTATATGGGTCTCGCCCAGGCAGCCTACGATTTCACGGTGCGATACCTGCGCGGCGAGATGCCGGGCATGCCACCGGTCAAACGGCGGATGTATCCGACCAAGCAGATCGCGGTCGCGCAGATGCAGATCAAGCTGGAGCAGATCAAGGCGACCTGGTTCCAGGCGGTCACCGAGGCCGGCCCCAATCCGAGCAAAGAGCAGGTGCTGCGCGCCTACGCCGCACAATATTCTGTCATGGAAGGTGCCAACGAAATCGCTACCCTGGCGATCCGTACTTGCGGCGGCCAGGCAATGCTGAAATCGCTGCCGCTGGAGCGGGTCTATCGCGACAGCCGCTGCGGCTCGCTGATGCTGCCCTGGACCGCCGAACTCTGCCTCGATCGCATCGGCCGCGAAGCGCTGTACGAGGCAGGCGAAACGGACGACTGACGGTGGATCTCTCAGGTCTGATCGAGCGCAATGCGGCTTTTGCGCCGGACAAACCCGCGCTGCATTTCGAGGGCGGGACGCTGAGCTATGCGGCGTTCGCGGCAAGGATCGAACAGACCGCACGCGCCTTGAAATCCGAACTCGGCGTAAGCCCGGGCGATCGCATCGCGATCCTGAGCTTGAACCGACCGGACTATTTGGTGTTGCTCTATGCTTGCGCGCGGCTCGGGGCAATCCTTGTACCGCTCAATTGGCGGCTTGCGGTCGCCGAGCAGGAGTTCATTCTTTCCGACGCCGCGGCAAACGTTCTGGTGCTGGAGCAGGCGTTTGCCGCCGTGTTGCCCGCACTCGAGAAGAGCCTGCCCGAAACGGCGGTAGTTGGACTCGATTTCGTACCCGGAAGCGGCACCGCGTTTGATGCACTGCTCGCGCAAGCGAGCGGCGACGGACGCAACCCGCACGTAGACCTCTCCTGTCCGCTCCTCATCGTCTACACTTCCGGTACCACCGGAAGGCCGAAAGGCGCCGTGCTGCGGCAGGAAGCGTTGCTGTGGAACGGCGTGATGAGCCAGCACATGCATGGCCTCACCTCCGATGATCATGTGCTGACCGTGCTGCCTTTCTTCCATGTCGGCGGCCTCAACATCCAGACCACGCCCGCACTACAGCACGGTGCGACGGTCACGATCCACTCTCGCTTCACTCCCGACGCGACGCTCGCGTCCTTCGAGCGCGATCGGCCGACCTTGACCGTGCTGGTGCCCGCCATCATTCAGGCGGTGACCGATCATCCCGGCTGGGCCACGACCGATCTCTCGTCGCTGAAAGCGATGTCGACCGGCTCGACCATCGTGCCGCCGCATCTGATCCAGCGCTTTGTCGCCCGCGGCGTGCCCGTACTGCAGGTCTACGGCTCTACGGAGACCTGCCCGATTGCGGTCTACACGCGGCTTGGCGGCGATTTATCCCGCGAAGGCTCGACTGGTCTTCCCGGCCTTTGCTGCGAGGCCATTATCATCGACGACGTCGGCAATGAATTGCCGCCGGAAGCGGCGGGCGAGATCGCGGTGCGCGGTCCGAACGTGTTCTACGAATATTGGGGGAATGAGGAAGCCACGTGCGAGGCATTGCACGACGGCTGGTTTCGCACCGGAGACATTGGCCGACGGGATGCGGACGGCTATTTCTGGGTGCACGACCGCAAGAAGAACGTGATCATTTCTGGCGGGGAAAACGTCTATCCTGCAGAGGTCGAGCGCGTGCTGCTGGAGCATCCCGACGTTGCGGAATGCGGCGTGATTGGACGCGCCGACGCGCGCTGGGATGAGGTGCCGATCGCCTATGTGATCCGGCAAAAAGGTTGCTCGGTCGATGCGGAAAGCCTGCGAACACACATGCAGACGCAATTGGCGCGGTTCAAGATACCGCGAGAGATCATGTTTGTGGAGGATTTGCCGCGAACCGCGTTGGGGAAGGTCCAGCATTTCATGCTGAAGCAGATCGACGCTAAGACGCCTGAGAGGGGGGACGTCACTTGAAGATCGCGGTTTTGGGCGGGGGAAACGGCTCTTTTGCAGCCGCGGGGGATTTTGCGCTGCAGGGCCATGAGGTGCGGCTGTGGCGGCGAGACGCCGATCAAGTCGCGGCGCAACGGGCTGCGGGCTCCCTTATCCTGGTCAAGGATGTGAATGGCCGACACGATGCAAAGCTGGCGCTGGTAACGACCGATATCTCGGAAGCCGTGCGCGATGCCGAGCTGATCCTGTGCCCTGCTCCGGCTTTCGCGCAAGCAGACATCGCAAAGCAACTCGCGCCGTATCTGAGGGACGGCCAAGTGGTGTTCCTGCCGCCGGCCACCTTTGGCTCGATGATCTTTGCGCGCGCCGCTTACGACGCCGGTAACCGGGCCGACGTGAGCTTTGCCGAAACCGGGACGCTGCCCTGGCTGGCTCGCAAGCATGGCCCGTTTGAAGTGGCCATCACCATCCGCGCCAGGCGGCTTCCGGTTGGGGTATTTCCGCTAGCGAACGCCGATCATGCGCTTGCGGTGATCTCCCGGGCCTTTCCCGGCGTGATCGAGCGCTGCGGCGATGCGCTATCGGGCGCGCTGATGAACGCCGGCCCGATCATTCATCCGCCGCTGATCGTGATGAATGCGGGCCCGATCGAGCATTTCGAGCGCTGGGACATCCACAAGGAAGGCACGCAACGCGCCATCCGCCGGGTCACGGATGCGCTCGATGCCGAACGCATCGCCGTGCGGGAGGCGCTCGGTTATGCCGCACCACATTTTCCGCTGGCACATCACTATGCCAAGGAAGGCGAGATCTGGATGTACGGGCGCGGCTCGCATGACCGGCTCACCGACTCCGGCGACTGGCGCGAGCGGTTGGTCCTGACCGAGCACCGCTACATGCTTGAGGATTTGCGGCTGGGATTGTCACTGCTGGTCTCGGTCGCCGAGCTCGCTGGCGTCGCCACGCCGCTGGCAAGGGCCTTTCTCGCCGTCGGCGGCGCAATCTGCGCCGAGGATTTCATGAAGACTGGCCGCACGCTCGCGAGCCTTGGCTTTGGCGGTCTGCATCACGCCGAATTGCAAACGTTGCTGCACGAAGGATTTGGCGAATGAGAGCCGCACGTCCCGCCATCGCCTGCCTCGGCGCGGGCCGCATGGGCCGCGGCATTGCCGTTGCCTTCGCCTACGCCGGTCACGCCATCGCCATGATCGACGTCAAGGCGGGACGTTCCGTCGAACAATTCGCAGAGCTCGAAGCCGAGGCCTTGGGTGAAGTTAGAAAGACGTTGGCCAGCCTCTCGCGGTTCGGGCTGCTGAAACAAAGCGAAGCGGATTCCATCATGGCGCGTGTCTGCGTGGTTCCAGCGAGCGCCGGCGACGCCGTGCTTGCCGGCGCCGGCATGGTGTTTGAGGGCGTGCCCGAAGTGGCCGAACTGAAGCGCGAAGTATTGGCCGCCGCATCGAGATTGGTCGGTCCCGATATCATTATCGCGTCCACGACATCGACGATCCTGGTCGACGATCTCTCCACCGCGATCGAACACCCCGAACGCTTCCTCAATGTGCACTGGCTAAACCCTGCCTATCTGATTCCGCTCGTCGAGATTTCGCCGGGGAAAACGACTGATCCGAATGTTACTGCTCGCGTGAAGACCTTGCTTGAGAGTATCGGCAAGGTGCCCGTGGTGTGCGCGGCGACGCCGGGCTTTATCGTACCGCGCATCCAGGCGCTCGCCATGAACGAGGCCGCGCGCATGGTCGAAGAAGGCGTTGCGAGCGCCGAAGAGATCGACAGGGCAATCCGCTACGGGTTTGGCTTCCGCTATGCGGTGCTGGGCCTGCTGGAGTTCATCGACTGGGGTGGCGGCGACATCCTTTATTACGCCAGCCGCTATCTCGAGGGCGCGCTCGGCAGCGACCGCTACCGGGCGCCGGATGTGATCTCAAATAACATGCGCGATGGCCGGATTGGCCTCCGTACCGGCGCCGGCTTTCTCGACTATTCGTGTCTCAACGTGGACGAATATCGTGAGATGCGGCTCGCCGAGTTGGTCAATATGCTCCGCCATTTCGGCTTGGCACGGCCGCCGGTCCTTTAACCGTTTTTTGCGCATGATCTTATCGGAAACCGGTGCCCACTTTTACGGATCATGCGCTAGCCGAACACATCTTGCAGGACACCGTCGCGCACAACCGCGATGCCATCCAGCTCGATCGTCGTTCCCATGATGGGCAGGTCGAAATGGCCAGCGGTATAGCGGCCGGCGAATTCATTCGCGCCGGTCGAAAACAGGAAGTTGCCGGACACCGCGCGCAGCTCCGTGCCGTTGGTATCGCGTTGGTCATACATGGAGAGCGCCTCATAACGAGCGCCCGGATTCATACCGAATCCGACATGCGACACCGCATAAGCCTCGCGGTCGCCCCAGGCGGCCAGATACGCCCGCATCATCGCGGCATCAGCGCCCTCGCCTTCGAGATCGGTCACATAATCGTCTTTCAGGGTCATTTTGACCGGAGAGGTCAGATAGCGTTTGAAGGTGAGATTGATATCGCCGGCCGCCATCACGAGTATGCCATTGACGGCGCCGCTTTTCGGAAAACTGACCACGATGCCGCCCGGCCAGTGCGCCAGCGTGCCGGGCTTGTCGGTCCAGCCCCAAACACCGACACTCGAAGCGCCGACCATGTCGACGTCAAGTGCGGTGCCCGCCTTCGATGTCACGCGCATCCGCTTGGTCCCGCGGAGCATCTTGGCCGCCGCACGCACTCGCTTTTCCAGTGCACTGTCCGGCGCCATGCGTTCCAGCGCTTCCGGATGCTCGTTCGAAATGACAAGGATCCGCGCGCCGGCCTTCAGGATATCCGGCGTCTCCGGTGCGTGCATCAGCCCTTCAATGGTGCAATCGACGACGAAGCCCGCCTGCTGCAGCGCCGTCACGACCGGCGCCAGCCGCTGAATTGCTTCACTCGCGCCGGTGGAGCGGATGGGCACGATCTGCTTGTTACGCGGCGTCGGCACCACGACATGAAACGGCCTCGCGCCCATCCGCAGTAGCGCAAGTTCAGCCAGGTGCACGTTGAGCGCACGGGACTGTGTCTCCGACAAGATCGCAGCGGTGTCGCCTGCCTTCACCGCGCAACGTTCGAACACTTCGCAGAACGCGTCGATCCATTTCGCCTCGATGCGGTCCGCGAGCATGTTGTCTTCTCCTAGGCTTCCGGAAATCTACGCAGCAAGCACGATCGGCAATTCGAACAGGTCGTTCAAGGTGAGGCTCAGCAACGCGATCACCGGTGCTTTTCGTCGAACCATGGCCAATCCGCAGCACCATCGTGGGTCACCGCGCCACCAGGCGCCTGCCCCACCAGCTTTGCATATTTTGCGAGCCCGCCCGCCCGGTGCCGCGGCGGCCGCGGTTTCCAGGCCTTGCGCCGCTCGGCAAGCTCGCTCTCTTCGACCAGCAGATCCATGTGCCGCGCCGCCGCGTCGATCCTGATACGGTCGCCGTCACGGACCAGCGCTAGCGGCCCGCCGACAAACGATTCCGGCGAGACGTAGCCGATACACATGCCCCGCGTCGCGCCGGAGAAGCGGCCGTCGGTGATCAGCGCAACCTTTTCTCCCATACCCTGCCCGTAGATCAAGGCGGTGACGCCCAGCATTTCTCGCATGCCGGGACCACCAACGGGGCCTTCATTTCGAATAACAAGCACGTCGCCAGCGGCGTAACGGCGTTGACGAACTGCGTCGACACAGCCCTCCTCATCCTCGAACACGCGCGCCGTGCCTTCGAACAGGAGATTCTTCAAGCCCGCCACCTTGATGACGGCGCCATCAGGACAAAGATTGCCTTTCAGCACAGCAACGCCACCGTCCGGCATGATCGGCTTGCTAGTGGGAAAGATCACCTCGCCATCCGGCGCGTTAGCGCCGCTATATTCCTCGGACAGCGTCCGGCCGGTGACGGTCAGGCAAGTGCCATCGATATGGCCGCTTTCGATCAGCGCACGAATGACTACCGCTGTACCGCCGATATCATAAACATCCTTGGCAGTATATTTTCCGCCCGGACGCAGGTTTCCGATCAACGGCGTACGCGCAAAGACTTCGCCGACATCATCGATGGTGAAAGCGATGCCGGCCTCATTGGCGAGGGCCGGCAAATGCAACGCGGCGTTGGTCGAGCCGCCGGTTGCAGCGACGATCGCAGCACCATTTTCCAGCGCTTTGCGTGTCACGATCTCACGCGGCGCCGGCCCGCCGCGGGCCAGCATCTGCATCACCAGCCGCCCTGCCCGGCGCGCGATTTGCGCGCGCTCCGGATAGACTCCTGGGACCATCGCAACGTTGGGAATCGTGAGTCCCATGGCCTCGGAAACCATGGCCATCGTGTTGGCCGTGAACTGGCCTGCGCAGGCGCCGATCGTCGGCAGGCACGTTCGCTCGATTCCGGTCAGCGTTGTCTGATCAATCTCGCCGGTCATGAAACCGCCAACCGCTTCATAGGAATCGAGCACGGTCAGGGTCTTGCCCTGGAACCGGCCGGGCAGCGCGCTGCCGCCATAGATGAAGATCGAGGGCACGTTGCAGCGGATCATGCCCATCATCACGCCAGGTAACGTCTTGTCGCAGCCGCCAAAGCCGATCAGCGCGTCATACGCAAGGCCGTGGACAACGGCCTCGATCGAGTCTGCAATCAGCTCCCGCGAGAACAGCGAGAACTTCATACCCTCGTGGTTCATGCTGATTCCGTCGGAGACCGAAATCGTGGCGAACTCGCGCGGCGTGCCGCCGGCCTCGGAAATGCCCTCCTTCGCCGCCTCGACCTGGAAATCATGAGTCATGTTGCAGGGCGTCTGCTCGCCCTTCATGCTGACCACTCCGATCATGGGTTTTGCGAGCGCAGCGTCGTCCAGCCCCATTGCGCGCATGAAGGCGCGATGTGGCGCCCGGTCGAGGCCGTCGGTCGTTACCCGGGATCGCCACTTCATCATCCGCAGTGCCTCCCGCAGGCCCGGCGCCTTCCGGTGCCGAACAGGCCCCTCCATCAATTCCTGAAGCACAACCTTTCATGGTTCAAACAATCAGGCAAGCTATTGACGGGCTGCTTGTATTCGCCCGACACCGCAGGAATATTTGGCTGAACGCTTTGGGCCACTAGACCTTCGAATACGGAGAGGCGAATGATCGGAATGGGAGCCGGCGGACGGCAGGACGAAAAACTCGGTTATCTTGGGCTTGGCATGATGGGATTTCCGATGGCCCGGCGCCTGCTCGCTGCCGGTCACGAGGTCACCGTCTGGAACCGTTCAGTCGGCAAGGCCAAGGCGTTGACCGAAGCCGGCGCGAAGCCCGCGGCCAATCCGCGCGAAGTTGCAGCATCTTCTTCCATCATCTTCATGTGTGTGACCGACGCGGCCGCGGTCGAGGATGTGGTGTTCGGCACCGAAGGATTTGCGTCCGTACCAAGCGCCGATAAGCTGGTGGTCGACTTCTCGTCGATCCATCCGGACAAGGCCCGCGCGGTGGCGGTGCGCCTGAACGACGCGAACGGCATGAAGTGGATCGATGCGCCGGTTTCGGGCGGTACCAAGGGCGCGGAGGAAGGTACGCTGGCGGTGATGGCTGGCGGTGACACCGCCGATATCGAGCGCGTGCGGCCCTATGTTCTTACGATGGCGCGGCGGCTCACCCATATGGGTCCGACCGGCGCCGGGCAGATGACGAAGCTCTGCAATCAGGTGATCGTCGGCTGCGCCATGGCGGTGCTAGCGGAAGCCACGCGGCTTGCCGTCAACTCGGGGATCGACGCGGGACGGCTGCCTGAAGCGCTGGCCGGCGGCTTTGCCGATTCCATCCCACTGCAGTTGTTCGTACCGCGAATGGTGCAAGGCATCCACTCGCCGCCGCTTGGCCATATCGCGACCATGCTGAAGGATCTGGATACGGTGGCCGAAGTCGCTCACGACACGTCGACCCCGGTGCCCATGGCTTCGCTTGCCGCGCAACTGTTCAGGTTGGCCAAGGCCGCGCGCGGCGCCGATGTCGACGCACTCGAGATCTACAAGATTTCGGCGTCGCAAAGAGGTTGATGTCCGGCGCGAACTCTTTGCCGCAGAGAAACCGATTGCGCCGCCGCCTGGAGCGACTAGTCTCCAGGCCCAGCCATAGGAAACATTGCCATGTATAGCCCAGCGGGCGTCGAGACATCCCCCGAATTTCCTGTTCCCGAACGGATGAAGGCTTGGGTACTTGGGGGTCCCGATGAGCTATTCCTGCGTGACAAGCCAACGCCAATACCCGGACGCGCCGAGGTTCTGGTCCGCATCGACGCGGTCGCGATTTGCGCCACCGACCTCGAAATCATCCACCGCGGATCGCCGGCAAGCATTCAGGGCGGCCTGCCCTTCAACAAGAACTTCACGCCGGGCCACGAATATATGGGCACGGTCGCAGCTCTCGGGCCACATGTCGACGAATTCGAGATCGGTCAGCGCGTTACGGTTGAAATCCACGCCGGCTGCGGTCAGTGCAAGCGTTGCCGCCAGGGCATGTACACCTCTTGCCTGAACTACGGAAAGCCCGAGAAGGGCCACCGCGCCAACGGCTTCACGACCGATGGCGGCTTCGCCGAATACGCCGTCAATCACATCAACACCATCATCCGTGTGCCGGACAGCATGAGCGACCCGGAAGCCACGCTCGTGGTCACCGCTGGCACGTCGATGTACGGCCTCACCGAGCTCGGAGGGCTGGTCGCGGGCGAGAGCGTGGTGGTGATTGGCCCCGGCCCGATCGGATTGCTTGCAGTGGCCGTGGCGAAAGCACTTGGCGCGAGCCCGGTGGTGCTGACGGGAACGCGTGACCGGCGGCTTGCGATCGGCACGGAACTTGGCGCGGACCGCGTCGTCAATATCGGCAACGAAAATCCGGTCGATATCGTCAAGCAGCTTACGGGCGGGATCGGCGCGGACTACGTGATCGAATGCGCTGGCTCGGAGGCGACCATCGACCAGGCGATTCACATGACCAATCGCGGCGGAAAGATTTGCCTTGCCGCCTTTCCGCATGAACCGGTGATGACCAACATCGCGAACCTTGTCCGCAACAACATCTACGTCTACGGCATCAGGGGCGAAGGCCGCAGCGCGACCCATCGCGCCATGGAGCTAATGGCGGAAAAGCGCTTCGACGCGACAAAGATCCATACGCACACGTTCCCGCTTGCCGATCTGCCGACAGCGCTGCGTTATGCGCGGGACCGGGTCGAGGATGCGATCAAGGTGGTGGTGACCGCCCGGGAAACCAGCGCGATCGCCAGTGCGGCGGAGTAAAGCGATCAGATTCGCCCGAGCACGGTCAGGACAAGCTGCGGCGTCAGCGGAATCTCGGTAGTTGTCACGCCGAACGGCCGCAAGGCGTCATTGACGGCGTTGGCGACCGCGGCCGCGGCACCGGCCGTGCCGGCTTCACCCGCGCCCTTGGCCCCAAGCTCGCTCTCTGCTGTAGGCGAGACCACGTGGCCGACGTCGATGTCGGGCATCTCACCCGGCATCGGAACCAGATAGTCCGCCATGTTGGCATTCGTGAGTTGTCCGCGCTCATCATAGATGCACTTCTCGAATAGCGCCGCGCCCAACCCCTGCACCACCCCACCCCTGATCTGTTCATCAACCAGTTGCGGATTGACGACGGTCCCGCAGTCCTCGACCACCCAATGCTTGAGGAGCTTGATGAAGCCGGTGTGGGTATCGACCTCCAGCCAAGACGCCTGAACACCGTTGGTAAAGGCGAACGGATATTCGCGCGGGACGTAGTGTCGTGTCGCCATCAGCTCCGGCTGGATGCCCGGCGGCAGCGTATCGGGTCGGAAATAAACGATGCGTGCGAGCTCCCGGAGCTCGATCCGCGCCGCCCGATCGTTTGAATTCACGACGACGCCATCGGCTATATCAAGCTCGGTGGGCGCCGATTGCAGGATTGCAGCCGCAACGTCCAAAATGTTCTTCCGCAATATCTTGGTCGCCTGCAGCGCGGCCTCGCCGCCAATCCCAACCCCGCGCGAAGCCCAGGTGCCGCCACCATAGGGCGTGTTGTCGGTATCGCCGAGAATGACACGCACGCGCCTCATCGGGACGCCGAGCACGCTGCCGACGATTTGCGCCGTCATCGACTCCGAGCCCTGCCCTTGCTCGGTGATGCTGGTCTGGCAAATCACCGAGCCCTGAGCGTCCAGCCGAACAGCAACACCGTCCTGCGACGATATCTTTGCACCGCCGACCCCGTAAAATGCAGCACTCGGATTGGTGATCTCGATAAAGCTGGCGATGCCGATGCCCCGATGGATGTTCCGCCTGCGCAGCTCTGCCTGCTCGGCCCGTAAGCGGCCATAGTCCATCATCTGCACCAGCTTTGCGAGCGAGGCGTGATGTGAGAGCTTCTCAAATCGCAAGCCTGTCGGCGACGCGCAGGGATAGGCCTCATCGGCAATCAAATTCCGTCGCCGGATTTCGACCGGATCCATGGCGATCTTCATCGCGGCAAGGTCAACCAGACCTTCCGTCACGGAGCAGGCGATGGGATGGCCTACTGCGCGGTACTGGCACATGACATTCTTGTTTTGGAACACGGCACGAGCGCGCGCTCGATAGTTCTTGGTGACATACGGTCCACCGACAAGGCTGACGACCTGGTTCGCCTCGATCGCACTGGTGCGTGGATACATCGAATAAGGCCCGATACCGGTGAGATCGTCTATCTCGAATGCTGTGATCGTTCCGTCACGCTTAACGCCGATTTTTCCCTTGCAGCGATGGTCGCGGGCGTGGATGTCGGTGTTGAAGCTCTCAACCCGATCGGCGACAAATTTGATCGGCCGGCGCAGCAACTTCGATAACGCATAGGTCGCCATCTCATCGGCATAGATGTGCACCTTGATACCAAAGGAGCCGCCGACATCCTTGCAAACGACGCGCACCTGGCGTTCCTCGAGCCCGAGGTGCAACGCGGCGATGTTCTGCACCATATGCGGCGCCTGGCTGCCCTGATAGATCGTGAGCCGTTCTTCAGCCGAGCTCCAGTCGGCCACGACCGCGCGCGGCTCGAGCGTTACGCCGGTGTGCCGGCCGAAGATGAAATCTGCTTCCACCACCTCGTCCGCGTCGGCGAAAGCCTGATCGACAGCTCCGGCCTCGTGGATGCGCTCGAAGGCTAGATTGTCTCCGAGCTGCAGATGGATAACCGGGGTCTGCGGATCGAGCGCCGTCCGCATCTCCGTTGCGGCCTCAAGCTCCTCGTACGCGACCACGACCGCCTCGGCCGCATCTTCTGCCAGCGCCCGGGTGGTCGCAACGACTGCGGCGACCGCCTCACCCTGCCAACAGACACGATCGATGGCGATCGCATGTTGGGGGGCGGATTTCAGTCCTTTCAGATGTGAGAGCACGCCAACCCAGGGCGTGATGACCGCAGCAAGCTCCTTTCCGGTAACGATCGCGATGACCCCCGGCATTTGCTTTGCAGCGTGCGCATCAAGGCTAATGATCCTTGCATGCGCATGAGGCGAACGCAGGAAGACCACATGGGCCATCCGGGGCAGCACCATGTCGCTAACATATTGGCCTCGCCCCTGCATGAGCCGGTCAAGGTTCGGTCGCGGGACCGTCTTGCCGATATACGAATTCGGCCGATCAAGCACGGAAAGCGATTCCGGCTTTGTTGATGATGCGGTCATGATACCCGCTCCCTCCGCGATCGAGCCGTGGACTCGACAGCGTCGATAATGGCCTGATAACCGGTGCAGCGGCAGTAATTGCCGGACAGATGCTCACGGATTTGCTCGCGGCTTGGATCGGCGTGCTGCGTCAGCAAATCCTGGGCAGCCATCAGCATGCCCGGCGTGCAATAGCCGCATTGCAGGGCGTTGCGATCGCGAAACGCAGCCTGGAGGTCGGCGACCTCGTCGCTGTCCGACAGACCCTCGATGGTCTGCACCGACCCGCCATGTGCCTGCACCGCAAGCATGAGGCAGGCGCGGACGATCTCACCGTCCAGGCGCACCGTGCAGGCACCGCACACGCCGTGCTCGCAACCGACATGCGTACCAGTCAGGTGCAAGTGCTCTCGCAGAAAATCGGCCAGGTTGACGCGTGGCAAGACCTGCACGTCAACCCGTTCGCCGTTCACTTCGAGCGAGATTTGCATCGGCGCGGTCACGCCAGGCCCTCCGCGAGCTCAGGCCGATCGAGCAGCGTTGCTACGCAGCGGCCAAGCAGGACCTTTGCCAGATGCCGACGCATTGCGCTCGAAGCCTGCTGGTCATCCGGCGGATCTAGTTCTTTGCCCAGCGCGACGGACACCTGCGAAATCAACGCGGGCGTGACGAGCGTATTCAAGAGGTGATTTGCCGCTCCGGCCAACACCGGCCGGTCGCCGACGGCGAAGAAGGCAAGCCAAAGAGAGCTCAGGGCGTTGCCTTCGATCACCGCCTGTGCCGCGAGACCGGTGATAGCATAATCGCCATGTCGGCGCGCAAATTCATGGAAGAAGTGGGCTGAATTTTTCTGCGAGACCGGTAGCTCGATGGCGACCAACAGTTCCTCGACCGACAATGCCGTCTGAAAAATCCCCTGGAAAAAGTCGGCCGCGGCAATTCGTCGCTCGCCGTCTCTCCCTCGAACCACGAGGGTAGCGCCTAGGGCGAGCATGCAGGCTGGAAATTCGGAGGCCGGGTCGGCATGCGCAAGGCTGCCTCCAAGCGTTCCGCGGTTGCGTATCGCGGGATGGGCGACGTGTGCGACCGCCTCCGCCAGCAACGGCGCGTGAAGGGCGACTTCGGGGGAACGCTGGAGATCGACATGGCGTGTCAGCGCGCCAATACGAAGGATATCGCCATCGACAGCTATTCCTCGCAGCTCGGCGATCCCAGCGATATCCACGATCAGTTCCGGAGCAATCAGGCGCAGATTCATCGCCGGCATCAGGCTCTGTCCGCCAGAAAGAACTTTCGCCTTATCGCCATGCTCAGCCAGCAATGCCAGCGCATCGTCCACGCTGGTGGCGCGCACATAGCCAAAAGCCGCAGCCTTCATGGACGATGCCTTCCGAAAACGTTTGCGGTTTTCGGATTAGAAGGCCGCAATCCGGCAAAGGTCAAGCTTGTTTATCGACCGATTATTTCGCTACACTCGACCTCGGACCCGTCTTGTCAGACTGAGCGACGTGCGGCCTGGCCAATAGAGGATAAACGCCTGGGGAGGCGCTAATATGAATGTAGGTTTCTTTACGATGCCGATCCACCCGTTGGAAAAGGATTGGCGTGTCTCCCTGAATGAAGACCGCGAAGCGTTCCTACTCGCCGATGAGCTTGGATTTACCGAAGGCTATGTCGGCGAGCACGTCACCGACCAGGCCGAAAACATTACTTCCTGCGTCGCTTTTCTGGCGTGGATCGCGGCGGCAACGAAGCGGATCAAGCTCGGGACCGGCACCATCAACATGCCAAATACGCACCCGGCGACGGTCGCCGCATCGATCGCGATGCTCGACCACATGCTTGAAGGTCGCTTGATTTTCGGGATCAGTCCCGGCGGCCTGCTGTCGGATGCCGAGCTTTTTGAAAACCTGGATGCCGACCGCAACGCGATGTTCCTCGAAGCGATCAACGATGTCCTGAAGATCTGGGAGAGCGAGGCGCCCTACAACATCCAGGGCAAATACTGGAATATCTCGACGGAAAAGACCATGATGAAGGACATCGGTCAGGGGATCATCGCGCGCCCCTTGCAGCGGCCGCACCCGCCGATTGTCGTTACTGCGGTTGCGCCTTTTTCAAAGGGCGTCACGGAGGCCGCCGCGCGTGGTTGGGATCCGATCTCCGCCAACTTCCTGATGCCAGCCTGGGTCAAAAGCCATTGGCCAAGATATGTCGAGGGCTGCGAACGCAGCGGTCGCAGCGCCGATCCTGCCAACTGGCGCGTCGCCAAGAGCGTCTTTGTCGCCGAGGATGCAGCGGTCGCCAAGGCCTATGCCACCGATCCCGACGGGCCCTATGTCTATTACTATCGTTCGCTGTTCGCAAAACTGAAGAAGGGCGGCCGGATCGAGCTGTTCAAGACCCGTCGCGATCAACCCGACGATGAAGTCACACTGGAGTCAATCTGCGAGCGGCTCGTCATCTGGGGCACGCCTGAAAGCGTCGCCGACCAGATGCTGGCTTTCCAGGAGGAAGTGGGTAAGTTCGGAACGCTGCTTTATGCCGGCAAGGATTGGAAGGATCGCGAACTGGGGCGCCAATCCATGATCCTGATGGCCGAAAAGGTCATGCCGCGCATCAACGCTGGCGCATCAGGCCGATCCAAAGCCGCACAATAACTTCGCGGCCAATAGAAGAGGCGCGACGTGGCTCTCAGTGACCGCATTCCCTATCAGGCTCAAGTCGACCGGCCGAAGCTTGAGCTGCCGGGCGGCAAGAAGCTTGCGGTCTGGGTCATTCTCAACGTCGAGGAATGGCGGATCGAGAACGCGATGCCGCGCGTCGTGCTGAGCCCGCCGATGGGACAGCCGCTGTTGCCTGACGTGCCCAACTGGTCGTGGCATGAATATGGGATGCGCGCGGGATTCTGGCGGCAGTTCAAGGCTCTGACTGATCGCAGGATACCGGTGACGCTGGCCCTCAATGCCAATGTCTGCAACACCTATCCGCGCGTCGCATCCGCAGCGCTGGAAGCCGGCTTCGAATTCATGGGGCACGGCTTCGTTCAGGGCCCCATGCACAAGCTTGAAAATCAAGCCGACGCGATCAAGCTCGCTGTCGAGACCATCGCAAAATTCGCCGGCAAGCCGCCCCGGTCCTGGGAGAGCCCGGGCCTGACCGAGACGGACGCAACTCTCGATCTACTGCGCCTCAATGGTATCGAATATGTTGCGGATTGGGTGATCGACGACCTCCCCCAAGACATCGCAACGCCGCATGGCGCCATCACGACCATCCCCTACTCGGTCGAGACCAACGACATTGTCATCCATGCGCTGCAGCATCTGCCGTCCGAGCAATTCCTGAAGCGATGCACGGACCAGTTCGACCGGCTATATCTCGAGGGAGCCGAGAACGCGCGGATCATGGCCATTTCGATCCACCCCTACATCACGGGTGTGCCGCATCGCATCAAATATCTGGAGGCGTTGCTCGACTATGTCATCGGCCATGACGGGGTGGCGCTGATGACGGCAAGCGAAATCGGCGACTGGTATCGCGCAGCGATGAAGGCCTAGCATGACAAGTGCGGTGCCTTAGCCAATGACTTTTACTGGCGCGCGAACAGAGCCGCCTACACGGCCTCTGCCAAACACCCGATCATAGCCGGCGAGGAACGCATCCAGTGCATCGCAGATCATCTGCTCCTTGTTCTCGATCACCTGGGATTCGTAGATGTACTTGCGAACGCCGTAGTAGAAAATGCCGCTGTGAAACACCCAGGCGAGTTCGAGTTCTGGTGCAGTCGGCTTGCCCTCGGCCGGAAGTCCCATTTCGTGACGGCATTCCTTGACGATGCGCGTCAGAATCTGCTCACGCACGACGCCGACATACCAGCGGTTGATGTCGAGCCCCTTCAGCCCCGAATAGAGATAAATGCGCATCCATTTGCGCTTGAAGATGACGTTGGTGTATCCGCGATAGAACTCCAGCAAGCGGTCCCGCAGCGGCCGCGAACGGTCCGTGAGAAGCTTCTCCCAGCCAGTGTCGAGCGGCTCGAGATAGACCGTGCGATATACTTCCTTGATCAGATCATCCTTGCTGGGAAAGTAGCGATAAAGCAGCGGCTGGGTTACGCCGAGCCGGCGCGCGAGGTCGCGCGTACCGCCACCGAATCCCTCTTCCGAGAAAAACTCGGTCGCCTTGGCAACGAACTCCTTGCGGCGATCATCCGGCGAAAGCCGCTTCTGCTTGGGTCGCGCCTGCCCGGGTGAGGCCTTCTTCTTCATGACGTCGTATCGGTTGTGCGGCGATCATCCACCCCTAGGAACCGACCATAGCCGCCGCGAGCAAACAACAGCGGTTCCTTCCGGTTGTAAGAATAGGCCTCGACCGCGCCGAGGAAGATGACGTGGTCGCCGCCGTAATAGCGATCGGCGGCCCGACACTGGAAATTCGCGACACTCCCGGCAAGCAATGGCGCGCCGCCAAGGCCCGGTTTCCAGTCGACACCGGAAAATTTGTCGTCCGAAGATTTGGCAAACCTGTTCGCAAGCGCCTGCTGGCTCACGCCCAGCACGTTGACGGCAAAATGGCTTGCGTTCTGGAACGCATTAAGGCTCGACGAATAGAGGACCAGACTCCAAAGCACCAGTGGAGGATTAAGCGACACCGAAGCGAACGAATTGCAGGTCAACCCATATGGTTTTCCGTCGGCGCCGGCGGCCGTGATGATGGTGACGCCGGTGGCGTAGGCGCCGAGCGCGTTACGAAAGTCTCGCGGGTCGATCGGGGAGTGATCGCTGGCCAATTCGTTTGCAGGATCGGGATTGATCGGGTGCTTCGGCGCGTCGTTCATTCGCTGGCCTCAAAGCGTCAGGTTTTCGGACGGGAGGCCAAGCGCCACGCGGCCGTAGTTTGTCCCGGCCGCATCGAAGTTGAACGCAAGGTGTGAATTGATGGCATGGGCATCACGGAATTGCCGCTGTAACACGCCGGTGATAAACAATCCACGCGCGCCGCTCGCGGAAAACAACAACGACACCGCCTCAGTACAGAGATTGACCGAAAAAGCGCCATCGCGGCGCAGCCGCGTCTTGGCGGTCATGTCCAGAATATAGCCGCGCCTGGCGTCTGCCATCGCCTCAATGCAACTCGATCGCATGATCCGACGGGCTGCATCAATCTTGGCGGACGCTTCCGCAATCTTGATCTGCGTGCTCTGCATATCGGCAAGCCTGGTCCGGTTGTAGGTCGACGCGCGGTGCCGGGAGACTTCGATGTAGTCGTCGAGACACGCCTGGGCGTTGCCGAGCGCCACGCCGGAAAGCACATAGGGAAACAGCGAAAATACCGGCAACGCATAAAGCGCGCTGGGATTGACGGCACTCCCGGGGGTCGGTCCGCCGCCAAGGTCGCTCACCGCAATCGAGAGCGCATCGGGCACGAAAGCGTCGCTGACTTCGACATCATTGGATCCGGTGCCTTGCAGCCCAACCGAATTCCAAGTGTCGACGATCGTGTAGTCGCTCTTGTGGACCAAGAATATCCGATACTCGATTCCGTCGGCTTCATCATCCGATGAAACCACGCTGGCGAGCATATCCCACTCAGAGGAAGCAACCCCCGAGGAAAACGGCCAACGGCCGCGTAGGTGGTACCCGCCGTCGACCTTGCGCGCGCGACCGGCGGGAAAGATGAAGGACGAGGCAATCAGTGCATTCGGGTCCTTGTCCCATACCACGTCCTGGGCGCGCTTCTCGAACAAGCCCAGCATCCAATGATGGCTGGCGAGGTTGGCAAAATTCCAAGCTACGGAAGCGTCGCCCTTCGCCAGTAGTTCGGCGCAATCGACCAACGCAACATAGTCGAATTCAGAGCCGCCAACCCGCTTCGGTTGAACGATTCTGAATAGACCTGCATCATGTAGATCACGCTCGGTCTCGGGCGGAAGTCGCCGCAGTTCTTCGGTGCGCGCAGCCCGATCGCGGAGCCGCGGAATAAGCGCCTTCGCGCGGGCAGTCATCGCCGCATAAGCGCGATCATCCGAGCCCGCTATTGCGTGCTGGCCCGTGACCGACTTCTGACCGACGCCAGCCATTTGGCGTTCCTCGCTTGCTTGCCGCCGGATCACCGCATGATCGACAACTCGAAACGCGCTTGACCGGCCAAAGTTAGTTCGCGATTGTTTATCGCACGATCACCAATTAAGGCGCGGCCGGCGTTGCCCGTCAATCAGAAATCATCGGGTGGAAGCAGGTAACCATGGACAAGACCGTAGGAATTGTAGGCCTCGGCATCATGGGGGGTGCTATCTCACGCAACCTCGTCGAACGCGGATGGCGCGTGATCGGCTTTGACATCGACCCGGCAAGAAATGCCGAGCTCGCCCAAGCGAAGGTAACCATCGCAGGCAGCGTCGCCGAGCTTACTCGCGACGCACCCGTCATCATGACCAGCCTCGCGTCGCCGGCCGCAGTCGAGAGGGTTGCACAGGAAATCGCGGGTTCCGGGCAAGCCTCAAGGATTGTCATCGAGCTCAGCACGCTCAGCCTTGCCGACAAGGTCCGCTTCGAAGCGATGCTCCGGCAGGCAGGACACCTCGCGCTCGATTGCCCACTCAGCGGAACCGGGGCTCAGGCGAAGCTTCGGGATCTCGTGGTCTATGCCAGCGGCGACAGCGAAGCGATCAGGAAGTGTATGGGCTTGTTTGCCGATTTTGCGAAGCAAAGTGCCGATCTCGGGCGCTACGGCAATGGCAGCCGGATGAAGTTTGTTGCCAACCACCTGGTCGCGATCAACAACGTCGCCACCGCGGAAGCGATGTTGCTCGCCGAGCGAGCCGGGCTCGATCCAAGGATGGTGGTCGACGTGGTCGGCCCGGGCGCCGGCGGCTCGCGGATGTTCCAGCTACGCGCTCCAATGATGGTTGAACGCGTCTACGAACCGGCAACCATGAAGGTTTCAGTCTGGAAAAAGGACATGGGGATAATAGCCGAATTCGCGGACGAGGTAGGCTGCGAAACGCCGCTGTTTGCGATGACACAGCCTGTCTACGCCGAAGCGATGGCCATGGGATTGGGTGAGCAGGACACCGCCTCGGTCTTCGAGGTCTTGAAGAAGACGATTGTCAAAAACCGCTAAATCCAGCGCGACGTTGACGGCAAGACCGGGTGTCGCACCGCACCAAAAGGAGCGTCATACCAATTGATGTGGCGAAACGGACGCGCGGGCGTTCTCCGGCGTAGTTATCACTTGATCATTAACGGCTTCCATCGGATAAATTGCGCAATCAATAAAGCTCAGCAGATCGTCATTCGCACCGATCCTAGGGGAGGATTTCATGACGATGTCGCGACGACAGTTTGTCAACGGGGCTGCTGGAGCTGGCACAGCCGGCATGGCTGCTCCCAAGCTTGTTCTCGCCCTAAGCAGCGCCCCAATCCGCGTCGGGCAGCTGCGAGCCAACTATCTTGAGCAATAGATCGGCTTCTCCGGCGGGAAAGATCCCGCAAGCCGCCAAGAACAAGGTTGGCCGACGATGCAGTTTTGGATCATCCAGGGCCTCAACAGTCTCTCACTTGGCGGTTTGCTCTTCCTGCTGTCGTCCGGGTTTTCGCTGATTTTCGGCCTCATGCGCCTCGCCAACCTGACGCACGGCGCCTTCTTCATGCTCGGCACCTATTTCGCCGCGACGGCGCTCCGCTCCTTCCAGGGCTTGGACATCTGGGTGACCGCGCTAGGCGCAGGCGTCCTGGTTGCAGCGATCGGTGGTCTGTTTGAACGGTTGGTACTGACGCGGCTGAGAGGCAATCCGCTTGGGCAGGTGCTGGTCACGCTTGGCATGTCCTTCATTATTTCCGATGCCTGCTTGATGATTTGGGGTGGCGATTCCATTCCCGTTCCGACGCCGCAAAACCTGCAGGCACCGACACGCCTGTTCGGTTTCGTTTTTCCAACCTACCGCCTGGTGCTGGTCGGGCTGGCGATCGTCGCGGCAGTTGCACTGTATCTTCTGCTGGAACGCACAAGATTGGGAGCCATGATCCGTGCAGGCGTCGATGACCGGCAAATGGCGCGAGCGGTCGGCATCCCGGTTGCGAAGCTTTTCACGATCGTGTTCTGCCTCGGCGCAGGCATTGCAGGCGCAGCCGGCGTACTCGGTGGCCCAATCCTTTCAGCTTACCCTGGCCTTGACGCTGATATGCTGCCGCTCGCACTGATCGTCGTCATCCTCGGAGGGATCGGCAGCCTACTCGGCGCATTCATCGGCAGCTTTCTGATCGGCTTCATCTACACTTTCGGCACCGCGCTGTTTCCGGAACTGGCCTACATTATCCTGTTCCTGCCCATGATCTTCGTCCTTGCATTTCGGCCACAAGGGCTCTTTGGGCGCGTCGGTACATGAAGTGGCTAGGCGCAGTCCTGCTCGGCGGATCGCTGCTCCTGCCGCCGTTCCTCGCCGGAGATTTCTATATCAATCTGGCGAGTCAGATCCTGATTGCTGCGATCTTCGCGCTCAGCCTCAATTTGCTGGTCGGCTTTGGCGGCATGACATCGCTGGGACATGCGTCCTATCTTGGTGTCGCCGCCTATATCTCTGCATTGATGACCAGCCGATATGGTTTCGGTCACGCTACTGCCGCGCTTATCTCGATCTCCGGTACAGTTGCGATGGCCGCGGCCTTCGGTGTGATCGCGCTTCGTGCTAGCGGGCTTGGCTTCCTCATGATCACCCTCGCGTTGTCGCAGGTGCTGTGGGGCCTTGCTTACAGAATGTCCGATGTGACCAACGGCGACAATGGCATCACAGGTCTGACCCGACCCGCGCCATTCGGTATCTCGCTCGAAACTCCCTTTGCGTTCTATTGGTTCGCGCTGATTGTGGCTACGATCGCCTTCCTGATGATGACGATCTTCGTCTCGTCGGCGTTTGGGTCTTCGTTGAAAGGAGTGCGCGATCAACCGCGCCGCATGGCAGCGCTCGGTTTCAATCCCTGGCTGATCCGCTGGATCACCTTCATCTATTCCGGCTTCTGGGGCGGCGTCGCCGGTCTGCTGTTCGTCTACTATAACGAGTACATCCATCCGAGCTTGCTCTCGACCACCAGCTCAGCCGAGGCTTTACTTGGCGTGATTGCGGGCGGCTCCGGAACGCTGGGCGGTCCGGCCGTCGGCGCTGCTCTGGTGTTGCTCCTGAAAAACTACGCCTCGGCCTACATCGAACGCTGGAACATGCTTCTCGGCCTCGTGTTTCTTTTCATCGTCCTGGTGATGCCGGCCGGCATCGTTCCGGGCGTTAGCCGCCTGATGTCCGGATTGCGGCGAGGCTCATGATGACCGCGCCTGGATCCGAGTACGCCCTCGAGGTGCTCAACCTGAACAAGGCCTTTGGCGGCCTGGTGGTCACCCGGGATGTGTCTCTCAAAGTTCGGCCAGGCGAACGCCGATTGATCATCGGGCCCAATGGCGCAGGCAAAACCACGTTGTTCAATCAAATCAGTGGGGATTTGCAACCGAATTCTGGATTTGTTCGACTGTTCGGTGCAGATATCACTTACCTTCCTCCGTACAAGCGCGCGCATTGCGGGTTGTCGCGCACCTATCAGATCATCACTCTATTTGCCGGCGATACGTTGGAGCATAACGTCTCGCTTGGCCTGTTGGGGTTGCAGCGGACACGCTGGCAGATGTGGCGGCCAATGTCAGCCTATCGCGATCTTGCAACAGAAGCCCGCCGAACACTTGACACAGTTGGGCTTCTACATCTGGCAGACCATCCGATCTCCGACATTGCCTACGGCGAGAGGCGACGGGTCGAGCTGGCGGTGGCGCTCGCTCAAAAGCCACGCGTATTGCTCCTCGACGAACCGCTCGCCGGACTATCCAACACCGAACGCTCGACAGTCCAATCACTGATTGCATCGATTTCGCGTGAAACGACCGTGATCATGATCGAGCATGATATGGATACCGCGCTCAACCTCGCCGAGACCGTAACTCTGCTTAATTATGGCCGGGTGATTGTAGACGGCGACCGCGACGCCGTGATCACCGATGAACGAACGCGGGAGGTGTACCTTGGCACCTGACGCGCTCAATTTGACCAACGTCCACGCATTCTATGGCGACAGCCATATCCTGCATGGCATCAGCTTCTCCCTAGCTCCCGGTAGCGTACTGGCACTGCTCGGACGAAACGGCGCCGGCAAGACCACTTGTATCTCCACCATCATCGGCCTCCTTCGGCCACGAGAAGGCGAAATCCGGCTGCATGGCGAGCCGATCGCGGGCCTCAGCCCCGAACGTATCGCCCGTCTCGGCATCGGTCTTGTGCCTCAGGGCCGCCGCATCTTCCCCTCGCTCACGGTTCGCGAAAATCTGGTGGTGGCCGCGCAGCGACGCGAGACCGGCACGACACCATGGACTTTGGATCGCATCTACGATCTTTTCCCACGGCTACGCGAGCGACATACGCAGCTTGCCGGAACGCTCTCCGGCGGCGAGCAGCAGATGCTGGCGATTGGCCGGGCCTTGATGGGAAATCCGCGGGTGCTTTTGCTGGATGAGCCGTCGGAAGGTCTCGCGCCACTGATCGTGGCGGAAGTCGGCCGGACCATCAGCCGCTTGAAGACGGAAAGGCAATCCATCGTCCTGGTCGAGCAGAATCTCAAGCTCGCGCTCGACGTCGCCGACTCTGCCGTCATTCTCAACACGGGACGCAGCGTCTTCACGGGCACGACTGGCGAGCTGCAGAAAAATGATGACCTGATCGCGCAGAATTTGGGCATACACCATGCACGCTAATCCGACAGTTCACCTACGAGCGGAGGGCGACCAATGAAAATCGGCGTATGCGGAACAGGACGAATGGGCTCTGCGATCGCGCAGCGACTAATGGCGATTGGACACGAGGTCGGCGTCTGGAACCGCAATCAGGCCAAGACGAAGTCACTGACCAAGGCGGGCGCCAGGGCGTTCCCGACGCCAGCGGCGCTTGTTGAAGGCTGTGACGCGGTCTTCGTCATGCTCCTCAACGATGCGGCCAGCGAAGCGGTCTATCGTGGTCCGGACGGCATTCTGGCGGGAAAGCTGAGCGGCAAGCTTGTGATTGACATGAGCACGGTTCGCCCAGACACCATGCAAGCCATCGGAGCGTCCGTCGGACGGCACGGGGCAACATTTGTCGAGAGTCCTGTAGGTGGCAGTGTCGGCCCTGCAATAGAAGGCAAGCTATTCGCCTTGGTTGGTGGCGAAAAGGGTGATGTCGCCCGCGCGATGCCAGTGCTGGAACAATTGTGCCGTCGCATCGAACACGTCGGCGCGCTCGGCGCCGGTGCGACGGTGAAACTCGCTATCAACCTGCCGCTCTTGGTCTATTGGCAAGCACTCGGCGAATCCTTGACGATCTGCAAGTCACTCAACCTGCCGCCCGACCGCCTCATTGATATCCTGTCCGATACCGCGGGTACGCCAACCGCGATGAAAGGCCGTGGCGCCGTGATCGCGAAAGTATTGGCTGGCGAACCGCTCGGCCCAACAGCCTTCGGCCTCAGCGCCGCCAAAAAGGACCTCGCGACCGCGGTTCAATGCGCGCGCACGCTCCACGCCGAGCTTCCAGTCGCGACGAGTGCCCTCGCCTGCTTCGAGGAAGCCGAAGCAGCTGGTCTAGGCGATGCAGATGCCACAGCAATTTCAAGCCACTGGCCGCAACGGCAGACCGTATCGAAATCGTGATACCCACTAGCTGCCCGCTCAATCCCCAGGAAGCACAGGTCAAACATGATCGACAGCAAGAACCGTTACGGTCGCACCGCTGCCCGCATTCACGATGCCGACAGTCTCGCCCGCCGCCCCTCCTCAACGACGATCGATATCCATGCGCACATCGTGGTTCCGCAGGCCGCTGCAGTGGCGCAGTCGCATGTCGACATAAGCCGGATTCCGCTCGCTTATTTCGCCGACGACGCCACCAAGGAGGTCAACGCGCAGCAGGAGAAGGACCTCCGCGAGGTGATGACCACGATGGATCGAAGATTGAGCCACCTAGACCGGATGGGCATCGACATTCAGGTCGTGGCCCCTGCGCCGGGCCAGTGCTATTACACCGTCGATCCCAGGATTGGAGAAACGGCCCATCGTCTCGCCAATGATGGCGTTGCGGAATATTGCTCTCGCAAGCCCGACCGGTTTGTTGGGCTTGGCGTCGTCACCCTACAAGAGCCTGAGTTGGCGGTGCGTGAGCTCGACTACATCATGGGCACGTTGAAACTGAGGGGTGTCGAGATCCTCACCAACGTTGGCGGCCAGGAGCTATCCGATCCGAAATTCCAGCCATTCTTCGCACGAGCCGAGCAACTCGGCGCCTTCATCATGATGCATCCGAACGGATTCACCCACGGCGAGCGGCTGACCCATTTCTACTTCAGCAATGTTTTGGGGAATCCTCTGGACACGACGCTGGCCCTGCACAACCTCATCTTCTCGGGAACGCTCGCGCGGTTTCCAGAGCTGAAGTTGATGGCCGTCCATGGTGGCGGCTATCTGCCAAGCTACTCCGGGCGCATCGATCACGCCTGGGGCGCGCGGCGGGATTGTCATGCCGAGCTCCCGCTACCTCCAACGACCTATCTGCGCCAAGTCTATCTCGATACCGTCGTCTTCACCTATCACCAGTTGGCTTATTTGATCGACGTCTTTGGTCCCGACCGCATCGTCATGGGTACTGATTATCCGTTCGACATGGCCGAGTACAATCCAATCGGTCATGTCGCGGGCGTCGACGGCATGGACGAGGTCACACTGGCGCAGATCACTGGCGGAAATGCGGCGCGCGTCTTGGGCCTCGATCTCTGATCCCGGCAACAAGCTCAGCGCGCCGCTGCCGCTTTCTTGTAACCGGGCTGTTCGTAGGGATGCGAGCTTGCGAAGGCCGGCAGTGCAAAGCACTGCTCGGCAAGCTTTGCCACGATTGGGAACGTGGCCAGATCAAGCTTGAGAAAATGCGCCCCGATCACCTGGCTGGCGATGCAGATGTCGGCCAGCCCCGGCTCCGAGCCTAACGCGAAGGGTGCCGGAGTCCGGCGTGCCAGCAGCCGTTCGTAGGTTGCAAGTCCCTCTGTCGTCCAATGCTTGCCCCATTGCTCGATCGCATGAGCATCGGCACCGAATGTCTTGGCAAGATGATTGCGTACCCTCGGCACCACGAGGGGATGCGCGTCAGCGACGTTCACCAGCGCCAACGAACGCGCGTATGCCCGTTCCTTCGGATCGACGGGTATCAGCCGCGGTTCGGGCTTGATGTCTTCGATATATTCGATAATGGCGAGCGATTGGAAAACCGAATGGTCCTCATGGACAAAGGTCGGCACTACCCGCTCGGCGTTGACCTTCTCGTAGCCTGGCTCAAACTGCTCACCCGAAAGAATGTCGATCGGCGTCTCTTCGAACGACAGGCCTTTCAGCTTGAGCGCAACCCTCACCCGGAACGTAGCGATCGACCGCCAGAATCCATAGATCTGAATACCCATCGCAGTCCTCGTCCCAGATGCAGACCATTGTGGCAACCCAGGGATCAGGCGCGCTCCCGTTCCTTGCCAGCCACTTTATCGAGCGCACTCAACACCGCGTCGCCCATCTCGAGGGTTGAAAGCTTCTTGGCGCCCGGCTCGGCAATGTCCGCGGTCCGCGCGCCGCCCTCGAGCGCCGTTGCCACAGCCCTTTCGAGCAGATCCGCATCCTCGGGCCGATTCAGCGTCAAGCGCAGCATCATCGCAGCGCTGAGAATGGACCCGAGCGGGTTGGCGATGCCTTTGCCCGCGATGTCGGGCGCGCTGCCGTGGACCGGCTCGTACAGCGCCTTGCGCCGGCCGAAGCGATCGACGGGACCGAGCGAGGCCGAGGGCAGCATGCCAAGCGAGCCTGAAGCCATCGCCGCGCAATCCGAGAGAATGTCGCCAAAAATGTTTCCAGTCACCATCACATCGAACTGCCGCGGCTCCCGCACGATCTGCATGGCCGCGTTGTCGACATAGAGATGGGTGAGCTCGACGTCGGAGAACTCCTCCTTGTGCAGCGCAGTCACCTCCTCGCGCCAGACCACGCTGGTTTCCAGCACATTGGCTTTATCGACTGAACAGAGCCTGCTTCGCCTCGTCCGCGCCAACTCGAAGGCGGCGCGAGCTACGCGGCGAATTTGATTGGTAGTGTATTGCTCGGTATTGAATCCGCGCCGTTGACCATCCGGCAATGTTTCAATGCCGCGCGGCTCGCCGAAATAAATGCCGCTGGTGAGTTCGCGGACGATGACAAAATCGACGCCCTCGAGGATTTCGGCCTTTAGCGGCGCCGAATCCACCAGAGCTTGACTTGCCACAATCGGTCGCAGATTCGCATAGAGATCGTACTTGCTGCGCAGTGACAGCAGGCTGCCGGCCTTGCGGGCGGAAGCCGGTACTTCCTTGGTCTCCGGACCGCCGGTCGCGCCCCACAGAATCGCATCGGCCTCGTCCATCGCCTCGACCGTATCATCCGGCAACACCCTGCCGGTCGAAAGATAGGGGATGAGGCCGTATTGCGCCTCGCGCAGCGTCATCGGCGCGCCTCGCTTGGCGATGAACCAGTTGAGGATACGATGCGACTGCGCGGTAACCTCGGGACCGATACCTTCGCCGCCGACCACCGCGACCTTGACCGTATTGGATCGATTGTTCATGCCGATTTCCTCGCAAAATGGATCCACGGTCGTGCGGCGCGATCAGCCGCCTGAAAAGCCCGAATCTCGCTGTCGCGCTGCAAGGTCAGCGCAACCTCGTCGAAGCCTTGCAGGAGTCCCTCGCGGCGACGCGGATCGATCTCGAAGGTGTACCGCTTACCGGATGGCGAGGCGATCGTCCGCGTCTCGAGATCGATGCTGATCTTCCCTGCCCCTTGCGTCGCTTCAACGTCGGCAGCCAGGGAGTCAACGATCTCTTTGTCAGCGACGATCGGAAGAATGCCGTTCTGAAAACAGTTGGCAAAAAAGATGTCTCCAAAACTGGAGCCGATGATGGCGCGGATGCCCATCTCCTGCAGCGACCAGACCGCTCCTTCGCGGGAGGAGCCACAGCCGAAATTCGGACCTGTGACGAGGATCTCGGCCTGACGATAGGGCTCACGGTTCAGGATGAATGCGGGATTCTCCGAGCCATCCGGCAGATAACGCAGCGAGCCAAACGCCCATTTGCCGAGCGTGCCGCGAACCGAATTTCCGACCAAACGCTCGATCCGAATGATGACGTCCGTATCGATATTGCCGCGCATGATCGGTGCGGCGATCGCGGTCAATTTGTTGAACGGTTTCGGCATGGTCAGCGCCCCAGGCTCCGGACATCGGCAATCGCGCCTGCGATGGCTGCGGCAGCAGCGCTAGCCGGGCTCGCCAAATGGGTGCGCGCCCGGGGCCCCTGCCGGCCGACAAAGTTACGGTTCGACGTCGAGACCGAGCGCTGGCCTGGACCCACGGTCTCGCCATTGGCAGCAAGGCACATCGAACAACCCGGCTCACGCCATTCGAACCCCGCCTCCGTGAAAACCTTGTCGAGCCCTTCGGCAACCGCCTCGCGCTTGACGTTCTCCGAGCCTGGCACGACCCAGGCGCGCACACCTGACGCGACCTTGCGACCGCGCGCGATTTCTGCCGCTGCGCGCAAATCGCTCATCCGGCTGTTGGTGCATGAACCGATGAAGACCCAATCGACGGGTGTGCCCGCGATCGGCGCGCCTCCTTTCAGTCCCATATAGTCGAGGGCCGTCTCCATCGCAGCGCGCCGCGCTGGATCATCAACCGTTTGCGGATCGGGAATGCGTCCATCGACCCCGATGACATGCTCCGGGCTGATGCCCCAGGTAATCTGCGGAATGATCTTCTCGACGTCGATGACGACTTCCTTATCGAAGACCGCATCCGGATCGCTTGGAAGCTGGCGCCAGGCTTCGACAGCCCGCTCCCGCATATCACCTTGCGGCGCATACGGGCGGCCGCGCAAAAACGCGAATGTCTTCTCATCGGGTGCCACCATACCCATCTTGGCCCCGAGCTCGATCGAGAGGTTGCAGATAGTAAGCCGTCCCTCGATCGGCATGTTGCGGATGGCGCTCCCCGCATACTCGACGGCATAACCAGTGCCGCCGGCCGCTCCGACGTGCCCAATCAGTGCCAGGATGAGATCCTTGGCCGTTACACCCAGCGGAATCTTGCCTTCAAACCTTACACGCATGGTTTTGGGCCGGCGCTGGATCAGCGCCTGGGTTGCCAATACATGCGCCAGCTCGCTGGAGCCGATCCCGAAGGCCAGCGCGCCCAGCCCACCATGGGTGCAGGTATGGCTGTCCCCGCAGACGATCGTGCAACCCGGCAGACTCAGGCCGAGCTCGGGTCCGATGACATGGACAATGCCTTGTCCGGGTTCGTCGATGTCGAATAACTGAATGCCGCTGGCCGAAGTTTCCACCCGCAGCGCCGCCAATAGCTCCTGCCCGATCTTGCTGGTGCCGGCACGGCCAATCGCGGTCGAAATGGCATGATCCGGGGTCGCAAAAGTCAATTCCGGGCTGTGGACCTTGAGACCTCTGTTCTTGATATCGAGCAGCCCGCGCGATCCGCCGAGATCGTGCAAAAGATGCCGATCGATGTGCAGAAGGTCCGTATCTTCGCTGACCCGCGCGATGACGTGCTGGTCCCAGATCTTGGCCAGCATGGTACGGCCAGATGTTCCCAAGGCAGTCCTCCCTTCGGCTTCTTGAGGCCGGCGGCAATAATCGCTAATCGCCGCTTTTGCGGCTTGCGTTTAAGGCATCAAACCGTGGCCATCAAAGCACGGGATGCGGCGGCCCCGCTAGCTAGAGCGTACGGGAAGCGAGTACGCATGAGGCCAATGCAGCTCTGCTTGGGTCGCTGCCCGAGCCGTGAGGAACAGCCCAATTCCGCCTACTTGCCCGGACTGTGCGGTTTTCCGAATGCTCCTGCTTCAGCCAGTGCGGCAATGCGTTGATCGTCATAGCCCAGCGTCTTGCGAAGGATTTCGTTGGTGTGCTGGCCCAATAGCGGCGCCGCCGTCGGATCAATGGCTGGAGTGAGCCCCATATTGAGCGGCGTCTCGATATTGGGGACCATGCCGGCCGTCGGATGCGGGATTCGGCTAAGACGATGTCTCTCGCGCGCTTCCGGCGCGCTGAACCCCTGCTCCACGGTTCGGAGATAGCCGACCGGAATGTTGGCCTTCTTCATCTTCGCCATCCAATTTTCCAGTTTGTCGGTGGCAAAGACACCGGCAATGATCGCGCGCAGCTTCTCCTTGTTTGCCGATCTTACCCTGCGGTTGACAAACAGCGGATCGGTAATGAGGTCAGGCCGTTCAAGCACCTCCGTCACCAGCCGGCGATACAGTCGATCATTGGCACAGGCCATGTAGAGCGGCCCGTCCGCTGCCTCATAGAGACCAACGGTGGGAGAGCCGTTTGGTGAGTTTCCGAAGCGCCCTGGATTCGTGCCGTTGATCAGATAGGCCATGCCGTAAAAGGCGGTCATAGACATAGCGATGTCGAACAACGCGACCTCGACATGCTGCCCCTTGCCGATCCGATCACGCGCAATCAATGCGAGCAAAATCGCATTGCAAGCCGACATGCCCGTCGCCAGGTCGACGATCGGCGGCCCGGTCCGCACCGGCGGGCCGTCGGGAAATCCGTTCAGCGACATGAAACCGCTCTCGGCCTGCGTGATCGGATCGAATCCCGGCCGCGAGGCGAACGGACCATTGCGTCCATACGCAGAAATCGAACAATAGACGAGGCGCGGATTGGAAGGCGCGACCGACGGATAATCGAGCCCGAACTTTTCCATCACGCTGGCGGAGAAATTTTCGACAACCACATCGGCCCGCGAGATCAATTCTCGTGCAACATCGCGTGCCGCAGCCACCGTCAAGTCGAGCGCGATGTCGTGCTTATTTCGATTGAGGCTCAGGAACGCTGCGCTCTCGCCGGCGATCTCGGCATGTTCATAGGCACGGCTGTCGTCGCCGCCCTCGGGGTTCTCGATCTTGATGACCTCGGCACCAAAATCAGCGAGCGTCTGCGTACAGGCCGGTCCCGCGACGACACGCGTGAAATCCACGACCAGCAGGCCATCCAGCGCAGTCGGCGCGCCCTTTGGGCGCGGTAAGCGGTCGGGCAGCGGCACTGCAGCAGTCATGGTCAGGCGTTCCTCTGTCTATCGATATTTTCAAAAGACTTTAGGGTCTATCCTCGATAGAGCACAAGGGGCGCCATCCGCCACCCGTTCGACGCAGATCTCCATTGCAAAGCCGGGAGTATCTCCTGGCCAGAAATGCAAAAAGGCCCGGTGGCAGATAGCCACCGGGCCGGATGTCGCTCCCATGCCTGCATGCGGGCGATCTGAGGGATGTGGACCTTGATGATTTCAGGCGGGATCCCTCGCTTCGATGGATTTTCGCCAGTACAGCGTGTGCGGCCAGCCCCAGGGATATCGCGGCTGATAGAGCCTGTAGCCCGCTTTGATGAAGTTATTGGCCGAGACGATATTGTCCGTCGTGTCAGAAACGATCGCGCGCCACCCGCTCGCGCGGGCCCGGGCCTCGGTCGCCCGCATCAGGCGGAGTTGCAGCGCCCTCCCCCAATGCTCGCGCAACACGCCAACCCGGCAGAAATAGCCGGCGCTTTCGGCGTGCGTGGATGGGACCAAATCAGCGAAGGCGACCGGGTCGCGCCTGTGAAACACAAGCCACCAATATCCGAAATCGAATCTGGGAAGGGGTGCGCTCCCAAAGAATGTGAGACGATGAAGGTCGGTGAGAACATCCGAAATCTCGTCATCCTCCCCGTCTACGGCCCGTATCTGATACACCGCGCGGATCTCTCGATCATTTACCCAGCATGACCTTCACACCAAGCCAAACCGCTCCGACCAACCCCGCGACAATCACGGTGATCACAGCTTTGAAGGTGTAACTTTGCGCCTGCTCGACGCTCTTTCGCCAACGCCGGAGGTGCTGGAGGTCCGCCCGTAGCTCTCGACGGTCATCCTCGTCGATCCCGAAGGAGGTCAGCGTCGTTGCAACCGCTTTCAACGCAATGGCGTCGATATCATCGCGATGCAGCCCCTGCTGTTCGGCGAGCGTTTGCAGCACGATCGCCCTGATATCCTCGTCGCGCAACGCACTCATCGCCTGATGATTCTCGCTACGTTCTCGAAACCGCGTTTGCCGCCGGAGCCGAGCGCGACGTTGATGGTCATATCGTCGCGCGTCTTCCAGCCGCGCGGATCGATGTTGATCCAGGTATTGCGCAGCCTAACGGTCTGGAGCTGCTGGCCGTGCTTGCGGATGGTGCCGTGCAACAGCGAGAAGATGTCGCGCACGCCTTCGGCCATGATCCGCGCGATCAGCTTGATGCGCATCTGCGAAGCCGAAAATACCTGCGCCACCGCCGTCGCCGATTGGTTCTGCAGCGCGTCAGCATCGATGCCCTGCGTCTGCTTGGCGAGCCCCGTGCGCATCTCAAGCTCGGCATCGAGATATTGCAGCATCGGATAGATCGACGTGGTGATGTCGGGCACCACCTGCCAATTGAGCCCGCCCGGCGTCTTGGTCCGCACCACCCCGCCCGGCCGCGAGACCAGGAGGTCGTCGAGCGTGCTCGGCCCGGCATTGCTTTCGGCGACCTCGACGCGCGGGTTGTTGGACAGATAGAGATTGTCGAGCGCGCCGCGCTTGAGCGCTGTCTTCTCCCGCTGCAGCGGCATCACGAGATCCGCGATCGAGCGCCCGAAGAAGCGATGCGTCACCGGCACCGGCGTGGTCGCGGCAAAAGGCATCATGTCGAACGGCGTGATGCACTCCTTGCCGCCCTTGCGCAGGATCTCGCATTGCTCGCCACCGGTGATGACCTGATAGAGGCTGGGCCGCCCGTTGCCCTCGTAATCCATGCGCACATAGTGCTCGGTGATGCGCACCAGCCGCGCCGCGGAATTGAGCCCACCGGAATTGAACACGAAATGCTCGTCGACGGTGTCGCGCGCGAGCGTCTCGATCTCGGTCGTGCCGGTATAGTCGTTGAGCGATTGGATCTGCTCTTGGTCAAAGCCTTCGGCGATCAGTTGCGCCGCGGTCCTGGTGACGACTTCGTGGAAGCAGTAGTTGCAATCAGGAATCGAGCGCGCGCCGCGCTCGATGCCGAACTCTTCCGGCGGCACGCCCATCACCCTCGCCTGCGCGAGTTTTCGCGTGGTGACGATGGTAACGTCGTGGGAAACGGGGAGCGGCGCCGGCGCGGGCGGCGCCAGCGGCATAGGAATAGCCATGTTCATGAGACTCGCGAGAAAAGGCGGGTGAGACGTTGCGCGCGGTGGCAAGATCAGGGCGCGGAGCCGCCGTCCGGATTGTTGCGCATCCAGTCGCGGATCAGGCGGAGCAGGCCGCCGGGCGGCGGCTCATCCGGATTGGATGGATCGAAGAGGCCGCCCTGAGCCATCAGCCCGGGGATGCCGCCGGGTGCATCTTGCGTCGGCGGTGGAGCCGAACGAAAAGGCAGCGGCATCGTCCAATCATCCATGGCGCGGTTGCGATCGGGTGCAAGTAGCGCCTCGGGCAGAGACCACACCGGTGGAAGTGATGGAAGCGAAGGCGTGCCGCCGGCGATCGCAGGTGATGGGTCGGACACGCGCGGCGGTGAGTTCGGATCGACTGCGACGATGCCCAGCATGGGAGAGCTGAGCCTGCGAACCGAGGCCGGATTGATGTTCGAAGCCGGTGGAGCAATACTTTTCCACCAATCGCCGACGCCATTGCCATCGCCGATCTGGCCTGCATTTCCAGGCACTACCGGCGATGCCGCGGGCGCCGATGCGCCAGGCGCGCCGAAAGCCGGCGGCGGCAAGACCGGCGCGTTGTTCGCCGCCGCGCCCGACGCGGCACCAGACCCGCCCAAAACGTCGGGCCGGAATGGCCCGGGGACCGCGAACGGACCAAAGTTCTGTGGCGCATCCGGCGCAAAGTGCAGCGGCGGCAGCGTTGGATCGGCAGGCGGCTTCAGACTCGGAGAGGCCTGCAAGCGCGAGCGCGCAGGAGGCACCAAGGGTGCCGGACCATTCGGCCCCCCAATCGACGTCGGAAATTCGGCGCCGGGAATAGGCATGCCGGGCGAAGGCTGCAGCATAGGTCCCGATTGTGGGTTGCCTGGCTGCGGTACGCTGCCTGGAAGAGATGGTTGGATCTGTGGGGAGCGAGGCGACGACGTGGTTGGACCAGGTTGAGGCAGCGGCTTGGGCTCGTGGTTCTCGAACGGGAAGACCGGATGATTGATGTCGAACGTGTCCGGATCAGCCTTGTAGGTTATGTCGCTGGAATTAACTCCGAACCTTCCGTCTGGATTCAACGGCGCGTTGCCGGAAATGATCTCCCGATGCAGATGCGGACCGCTGGTGATGCCTCCCATCCGCTGAACATACTCCTTGGTGCCGATCACCGCGCCCGGGATCGGCTGATCCGCAGTCACCGGGGTGCCCGGGGCCGGCAATGGGCCAGGGCCCAAATGACCATAAAGCTGATAGAACTTGGTTCCGTCCGGCGCGGTTGATTTCACAACGACAGCCATGCCATAGCCATGGATGAGGCCGCTCCTGAATATCTCACCACCGTATTGAGCATAGACCGGTGTCCGCGGCGCAGCCGCATTATCAGCCCCACCATGATAGCCGCCCACCGAGTCGGGACGGCTCTCCAGGAAGCCATGCGATGTCGGCGCATAGCCCGGATATTTAGCATAGCCCCGATATTTATATGACATCTTCAGCTCCAATTATTGGCACCGCAGAGTTTGGACGTGCAGAAGCTGCACCAGAGTGGATCAACTGGATCAACACGTAACAGCCGTCCTTGCTGAAGTGGACGGGTCCAGCAGGACGGCTTCGGCATACGGAAATGAGAACGTTTGCAACCCGTTTACGTCGAGACGCGCCAGGCCGACGGTGGTTGCCAATAGCAAAGAGCACGAAGCAGCGGGTATGCGCCTGCTCCGTTATTGTTTCCGGTCGGAGTTGGAGACATCAATTCCGGGCCGTCCCCGCATAGCCGGATCATTCAATTGTTCATTTTCCGACAATCGGATTCGAGCGCCATGGCGTTTCCAAAACCAACATCGTCGTCGCAAGCCGATCTGTCGCCAAATGTGCCCATAAAATCGCAACTTTGCCGCAAGGCGGAAGCGCAGCGACTTGGAAAAGTCGTTCAGTCCACCTCATCACTGCAGCGATAGGACCTGACCTTAAAGCGATGCCGGAAGATCTTTTCGACCGCTGCTCGGGCCGAGAAAACCTCCCGCCTCTCGGCTCCTTTCACATATGAAATCGAGCACGCCTGCCAGCCGTCGACCAGGACATCGCGCTTGATTGCCTCTTCCGTGTTCTGATCTTTCTCTCCAGAAACGACGTTGGCCTTGCAGGTTTCCAGATCACCCGTGATCCGACACTGGGTATCAATGGCTTCGCGCCATACGGTCCGTATGTCGGTCTTCCCCTCCAACGCATCGATGTAGCGCGAACATTTTGCGGCTGATGGCGTGTACTCACGAAGCGCCGCCGGATCGCCCGAGGCCGCACGGGTCTCAACCGTGTTGAATTTGCACCAATCTTCCAGTTCCTCAAGACTCAGCTTTCGGTAGATCTCCATTCCTGGAAGCTCAATCACCGGAAGATTGGCTATTCTGTCTTTTGTCGACTCACATTGCCGCTGAAACTCGGCGGTGTTCGACGTGAGACGACCATGCGGGCCCGACCCCAACGCAATGAGGGGGGAGAATGGCTCGTAGAAACCGTCAACGAAGATCACGTTGATCGTATTCTTGAACTTTTCCTTTTCATATTTCGCCGGATCGAACCTGGTCTTGAATCGGCAACCGGCACCGTTTTCCCATTCAAGGGTTGCCTCAGCGCCGAATGAGTTGGCGGTGGAAATCGACAGCGCCAGAGCCGCGAGGCAGATGCAACCAAACCGCTTCATCGAAGAAAACTCCCGTCACCACTGTGTTCGCATCGGGATGCACTCGTTAGAACAAACAGGGAACCATGTCAATTCTCCCTCAAGTTGCGTCGCGTCTCGAGATCGCGGTGCGGCATCATCGGCAATGTGAGGGATCACTACGTCGACGTATGCAAGCACCGATGCATCCTGGCCCATTGCATCGCCGATGGCTTCCTTGTTTTGATATTTTTCTTCGGCCCAAACGCATGCTGGAAGAACCCGGGCTATAATTCCGCAACCATCCGACCGTCCAATACTCAATGCAAGCTGGTCAGCTCGTCGCCTCCGTCTTCTCCGGTGCCGCGGCGGGATCATGCACCGTGTGCGCCACGATCTTCATCGCGCCGCCAGACTCCATCACCGCCTGCGCGAGCAGCGCGAACTGGTCGTCGGTGAGGTCGTAATACGTCTCGCGGCTCTCCTCCTCGCGCTCCTCCCACCACACTTTCACGATGCCGACCTTGGAGAGCAGCGCGTCCTTGACGAAGGAATAGAGGATCATGAAGCCGGGGTTCTGCTGCATGAAGACGTGATTGACGTAATCGGTCTCCTGCTGCGCAGCGGCTTCGTCCTCGGGGCCGACCGGCTCGAAGCGCACGACCTCGTCGGAGCCGGCGAAGATATCCATCAGGTGCGGCATCAAGCCTTCGATGGTGTCGGCGACGTCGGTCGAGACCGCGCGCGAGCGGCCGTCCTGCGCCGGCATGTCCTTGCGCATGTCGCCGAGATAATAGTCCATCGCATCGGCCCGCTCCTCGGCGAGCCGTGCGGCCGAGATCGCCGCGAGCGCGTTGGCTTTTTCCGAAGCCAGCATGGCCTTCAGATCGGAGGTCGACATTTTTGGCATGATGTTACTCTTGGTGAGTGGCGTGGTGTGTCGGCGTCTTCCAATGCTGCCCCACGGCGATGGAGCGCGCCCGCACCTTTGGTGCGCGGGTCGCACATGGTCATACTTTTTTTCGGTGTTCGTAGGTGGAAGTAGTCAGATCGCAGCGCGGATCAGCAGGCCGCCTGCAAACAAAGCGATGAGAAGGACGATAAGTCCTACGAAACCTGCATCGCCGCACCCCGCCCCTGGTTCTTCACCGGCGGCTCGACCGCAAATCCGGCGTCGCGCAGATGATCCTCGTAGCGCTTGCCGGTGACGTTGTCCTAGCCGCGTGAGCGCGGCCAATTGATGAAAGGGTGGGCCGTTCGACGGCCGCTATCAGCGCGAATTCGCTTACCAGTTCGGCCTTTGCTCTAACGAAAGAGGCCGCCATTTCGGGCGGCCTCTTTTGTCGGTCTAAGCTCTGCCCGACAACATTCTCCGCTGGAGCGGAGTCAATTTCTTTCGATCAGGCGGCTCATGTGCCTTGCCTTTCCTGGCCGCAAAGAAGGCGTCCCGCGCCTCCTTGCCTTCTTTGGAGGGCGTGCCCTTGGTGAACTTCTTGTCACCGCCCTTGGATTTCTTTCGAAGCCATCCAAATGCCATCAAAAACCCCTGTAAGAACAACGGCAAGACCATACTTGCTCGTCGGGTTTCGTAGTTCGTCACGCAGCGTACTCTTCCAGTTCGATAACGACAACGTCATCATCGCGTTCCATAAAGGTAACTCTATACCTTGTCCCTGAAGGGAACAAAATCTCACGTTCTGATGGCTTATCGGCATATAGCCCCAGAATCCGGCCAGAGTAGGAGCGAATGGTAAAAAGGACGTTCCCCGGAAATGCCTCCTCGCGAACCGCGGACGTGCTGGTAAACCCCGGCCATCGTACGACGATGCCCACGTCGTAGGTTTCGCAAAACTCGTCCAAGTCCGCTGCATAATAGCCCCGATGCACAATCCCATCATGGGTAGGGAGCTTTCGCAATGCGACGTTCAGAATTTCGGAGAACTGTTGCACTTCGGTCGAGCACGACGGTGACCACAACTCGCCATTGATTCGCTCGTACCAGTGCTGATCTGTGCTGGAATAGATCCATATTGCAAGCCGCTCGGCGCTCGAAAGTCCATTTGGCTCGGCAGGATCGTCGTCAATCCGACTGCTTACGCAGCAATCTTCATAAAGCGCTCGGCCGCCCAAGAAGCGGACAAAAAGATCATCCAAGGCACGGTCGCCGTCGATTGGAAATGCAATAGGCAAACAAAAACCCCAAGTTGCGCAATTAACAGCACGCGCCGCCTGGGATGACAATGCTGAAAACGTCGGCATAAACATGCGTTGTCGATCTTTTCCCAACAGAGATCGACAACCAACCTAACCTGGGTCCAACGCATCAACTTGACGTAGATCACAGTCGAAAAGGACCAATCCCGATCCGCAATGCTTACACCCATCCCCGATCCGCATACTTGATCGGCCGGTTGAAGCTCGCCGCTCTGCCCGGCGCTTCGTAACAGACCGCCATCAGCCCGAGCGCGTCGGCGGCGTGTGACGACCAGTCGTGCTCGGGGCCGAGGCCGATATTGCGAACGTCGTCCTTGCGCTCGTGATAGAAGCCGAGCGCGTCGCGGCCGGCTTCGGTGGTCGCCTCGTTGAACCAGAGCTGGGGCCCGAGCCGCCGCAGCGCCTCGATCCGCATCATCGCGGCCCCCCGCCCCTGGTTCTTCACCGGCGGCTCGACCGCAAATCCGGCGTCGCGCAGGTGATCCTCATAACGCTTGCCGGTGACGTTGTTGGTGGCGACGCCATCATGCGGCAGATAGAGGATCGCGTCCTTGTAGCCGCGTGAGCGCAGCCAGTTGACATGAAACGCCAGCACCTGGCCCGCGGATTCATAATGGTCGAGCACGCGGATTTCGTTGCCGACCCACTGCACGATCCAGATCGTGAAGGCATCGGCAGTCGCACCGGCGCCGCCGATATCGATGAAGGCGCGGAGCGGCAGCAGCGGATCGGCCGAGACCCTGCCGATGCGCCCTTCCCGCTGCGCCGCCGCCAAAAGCTCGGCGAAATACGCGCCCTCGAAGGCTTTCACATAGTCTCCTTCCCAGATGTGGTGATAGCGATCGGGATAAAGCGAAAGATCCAGCTTTCGCTCCTCCTCCAGCACTGCCGGAAACCAGGGATTGTCGCGCCAGCTCGCCTTCACGATGAGTGCGCCGTCGGGCTTGCGCGCGCGCAGGAAGTCGTCAACCGCGTCCGACTTGCGGCGCGGATTCCATGACGCCCATAGCTCGGAATTATTGGCGCGAATGGTCGGCCGCAACAGCGCAAGGCTGCGTGCGCTCAATGTCTGTGCCTCGTCGATCCACGCGATGCGAAATCCCTCGAGCGACTTGATGGACTCGGCGGTGTGATCCTGCATGCCGCGGAAGATGATGAGGCCGTCGCCCGGCGTGTCGATCTTGTCGTTGTAGACCTTGAAGCCGTGGCCAAGGCCGAGCGAGGCGATCTTGCTCTCGATCAGCCGCTTGGAGGATTGCGCGAGCGTGCGCTGCGCCTCGCGAATGCAGACCGCGAGCGTGCCGCGCTCGGCCTGGCAGGTCTCCACCAGGAGCTCGCCGAAGAAGTGCGATTTGCCGGAGCCGCGGCCGCCAAAAGCGCCTTTGTAGCGGGCGGGCGCGAGCAGCGGCTCAAACACCCGCGCTGTCGGAATTTTGAGGGTGCACGATGACACGCTCGATTTTCTGGATGAGCTCAAGCGCGCCATTGTCGCCATTCTCCAGCGCCTGCACAGGTTTGCCCCAGCCGCGATCGAGGATCGCTGTCGCGGCCGAGACACGCGCGGCAGGGGTCGCGTCCTTGGCTTTCATGACGCCGACCAGGGTATTGATGGCGGTGCGGGTGTGACTCCGCGCGATCGAGCGGATTTCGGTGAGGGTTTTGGGCATGTCTTGTGATGTGCACTTCTCTTCAAAATGAAAATGCGCGGCATGGTCGCGGGTGGTCGACGCGATCATTTCGGGCGCGAACCCTATCCCCTGGGAGCAAGGGGGCCGCGGGCGCGCGCGGACGGCGCGCTGCCAGCCGGCGCGTTCGCGCACGCCGGCCAATAGTGTGAGATCAGTAAGGGCTCGGATGGCGGCGCGTGCGACGACGCAAGGTGCGTGTGAGTGTGGCGTGCTCGCAAGGGCGCCGCCGTCCGATTTCAGGACACGAAAAAGCCCGCCGCCGTTGCCGGCGGGCTTCGAGACTTTCGCGATGATGTTACTGTGCCGGTGATTTGCCCGACGAGTCAAACTTGTTGAGATTGCGGCGAGAGAACAGTTCGTAACGGCAACAGAACCGCGCGATGAAGCGAACCGCTTCCGCGCTCATGACATTGCGTCGATCACGGCGATCGCGATCAGGAAAGTGAGCGCGAGCGAAATCAGGTAAGCGGTCATGCATCGGGCTTCCTTTTCGAAACAAAAAAATGCGCGGCTTGATCGCGGGTGGTCGACGCGATCATTTCGGGCGCGAACCCTATCCCCCGGGAGCAAGGAGGCCGCGGGCGCGCGCGGACAGCGCGCTGCCAACCGGCGTGTTCGCGCGCGCCGGCCAATGTAGTCTGAGTTCAGTGAGCGCTCGGACGGCGGCGCGTGCGACGACGCAAGGTGCGTGTGAGTGTCGCGTGCTCGCAAGGGCGCCGCCGTCCGATTTCAGGAAATGAAAAAACCCGCCGCCGTTGCCGGCGCGGGCTTTGAGACTTTCGCGATGATGTCACTGTGCCAGTGATTTGCCCGACGAGTCAAATTTGTTAAAAATGCGACAAACAAATTTCGATAAACCGTAACAGCATTGCTGCATACTGTGAAATGGCCCTGCGCCGGTCTTGGGCGCGGGCAATGAACGGATGACAGGGAGATCGACGATGTATCTGGTCGCCGGTGTTTTGGTTGTCCTGTCCGGGATCTTTTATGCCGCGGGCAATCATGAGCTCGGCTCGCTCAGCAGCGACGTGTGCCGCTATGGCAGCATGTTCTGCGACAGTCCGCACTATGTGTTGACCGCTGCCGGATTGGCGGCGGTCTGGGGGGCGTTCGTCAGCGTGAAGTGACCCATCCTGGCAAAAAGCCCGCGACCGATTGGGGCGGGCTTTTGAGGCCTGTTGCGACAATGGCAATCGAGCACCTGATTTGCCCGACGAGTCAACCGGGCGCGTCCGCCTGACGGAAGACGCCCGGCCGCCACCGTGGTTTTGACCGGATATTTGCCGATATTCGGGTTCTGGACAGGACGTGTCCCCGGGCCCATCATTGTGGCCGCGCGGGAGGGGAGACTGGCAGCGATGGACGTCGGGACGTGGCTTGGCCGTCTCGGCCTCGACCAATACGAAGCCGTATTTCGACAGCACCGGATCGAGGCGGACGCGCTTTCGGAGCTGAGCGAACATATGCTTCGCGACATCGGCGTCCCGCTGGGTCATCGTCTACGCATCCTGCGCGCCGTCCGCGAACTTGGCGGCCAGAGGCCGATTGAGATCCAGCCTGCGCCGGAAACGGCTGCGCGCGACGGCGCCGAGCGCCGGCATATGACGGTCATGTTCTGCGACCTCATCGGCCTGGCCGCCCTCACCGCGAGGCTCGATCCGGAAGATATGGCCGACCTCCTCCGCGCGGTGCAGGGCGCGATCGCGGCGGCCGTCGCGCGCTTCGACGGCCACGTTGCGAAATGGGTCGGCGATGGCGCCACCATCTATTTCGGCTATCCGCGCGCGCACGAGGACGACGCCGAGCGGGCGGCGCGCGCCGGCCTCGCGCTGATCGATGCGATTGCAAACCTCGGTCTTGCTCACGACGCACCGCTGGACGTTCGCATCGGCATCTCCAGCGGGCTGGTCGTCGTCGGCGAGTTGATCGGCGAAGGCGAAGCACGCGAGCGGGGCGTCGTGGGCGATACAGCCAATCTCGCGGCGCGGCTGCGCTCGGAGGCGGCGCCCGGCACCATCCTGGTCTCGGAAGCGACGCGGCGGCTGCTGGGCAAAGCGTTCGAAATGGAGCGGCTCGGACCGCACGCCTTGAAGGGCTTCCGCTCGCCGGTCGTCACGTGGCGCGTGATCCGCGAACAGGAGAATTTCAGCCGCTTCGACGCCGCGCGATCCGAAGCGCTCACCCCCCTCGTCGGGCGCGAAGACGAGATCGCATTTCTGTGCGAGCGCTGGCGGCAGGCAGTCCAAGGCGAAGGCCAGGTCGTGCTGCTATCGGGCGAGGCCGGCATCGGCAAGTCGCGCATGGTAGCAACGTTACGCGATCGGCTCGATGACAAGCATCACATCGTCATGCGCTATCAATGCTCGCCGCACCACCTCAACGACGCCTTCTACCCCGTGATCGGACAAATCCGGCACGCCGCGAATTTTGTCAACGGCGAGCCGGCCGGAGCGCGGCTCGACAAGATGGAGAAAATCATCGAGGCGACCGGACTGCCGTGCAAGGAGGTCGCACCTTCGCTTGCCGCCCTGCTCGGCATCCCGACCGACGATCGCTATCCGCCGCTCGAGATGGCGCCGGCGGAGCTCAAGGAGCGGACGTTCTCCGCGCTGCTCGGGATGACGGCCGGGCTCAGCAGGCAGACGCCGATCCTGATGCTGCTCGAGGATGTCCACTGGGTTGATCCCAGCACGCTCGATCTGACCAATCGCGTGGTGGAATTGGCCCGTCACCTGCCTATCCTGCTCGTTATCACTTACCGGCCGGAGTTCTCCCCGCCCTGGTCGGGCAGCCACGTGACGCTGCTGCCGCTCAACCGCCTCGGTCGCCTGCACGCGTTCAGGATGATCGATGGCGTGGCCGCGCGAAAGAAACTGCCGGAGGAGGTTATCGATGAGATCGTGGCAAAGACCGACGGCGTGCCGCTGTTCATGGAAGAGTTGACCAAGAGCGTGCTGGAATCGGAATTGTTGCGCGAGGAAGAAAACTCCTATGTCCTCGCCTCCACGCTGACGCCGCTCGCGATCCCCTCGACCCTGCACGACTCCCTAACCGCGCGGCTCGACCGGCTGTCGCCGATCAAGGAGATCGCGCAGATTGGTGCTGCGATCGGTCGCGAATTCCCGCACGCGTTGCTCGAGGCGGTGTCGCCCATCAAGAGCGAAGCGTTGCGCGGCGTGCTGCGCCAGCTCATGGAATCCGAGTTGATCCATTGCCGCGGCACGCCGCCGCGAGCGAGCTACGTCTTCAAGCATGCCCTGGTCCAGGACGCCGCCTATGGTTCGCTGCTGCGTAGCCGGCGCCAGGGCATCCATGCTCGGATCGCCTGGGCACTGCAGGAACATGTCACCGACGAGGAATACCCGCCGGCAACCATCGCGCATCACTTCACCGAAGCCGGCCTCGCTTCGCCCGCCGCCTCGGCCTGGCTCGGCGCGGCGGAGCTCGCGCTCTCGCAGTCGGCGCCGGTTGAAGCCGAGCGCCATGCCGGCAAGGGATTATCGCTGATCCCGGCCATTCCCGAAGGGCGCGAGCGCGACGCGCTTGAGCTGTCCCTTCTGGTTGCACGTGCCTACGCGCTCGTGCCGCTCAAGAGCATTACCGCACCCGAAACGTTCGAGGTGATGAGCGCAGCCAAGAGGCTGCTCGATCGAGGCGTCGGCACCGATCTGCAGCGTGTCTCGGTTCTGTTCGGGCTCTGCTCGGAGGCGACGCTTAAGGCAAGAATGCAGCCTGCGCTCGACTTTGCTCATGAGATCATCGAGGTCGCGGAGCGACAGAACGATCCAACCTATCGCCTGGTTGCCTATCGGATGCTCGCCACGAACCAGTTCTATGCCGGACAGAGCCGCCTTGCGCTCGACAGCCTGCTGCGCGCCAGGCAATACGTCGATCCGACCCGGCAGCGGGCGCTGAGCCACCGCTTCGGATGGGACCCCAGCATCGCGCTGCTTGCTTTCGAGGTGCTGGTTCGGCTCTCGCTCGGGCTCATCGACAGCGCGGCCGAAATCAGCGAGCAGGTGCAGGCCGAGATCGTGAGCCACACCCATGCGACCACGATCGCAAGCGCAAAATTCTGCGCCGTCACCTGGCCAAGGGCGATCCTGGGCGATCTCGCCGCGCTCGAATCCGGCAGTGCCGAGCTGGTGACTTATTGCACCGAGAAACGCGCCGAGCAGATCCGCCTGCTCGCCACCATGCATTGCGCCTACGCCCGCGCGATGCGCCAGCCGGTTGCAGACAACCTCACCGGATTTCGTTCGGCATTTGATCAGATGCGATCGGCCGGCGGCTTCACCGGAAGCTCCATGATCCTGTCTCACCTTGCCGAAGCGGCCATGCTGGCCGGTGAGCTCAAACAGGCGGCGGCCAGCCTCGAGCAGGGCTTTGCCTTTGTCGAGCAGTCCGGCGAACGGTTCTGGCTCGCGGAGCTGCACCGGCTCAGCGGTCAGCTCGTGCTCCGGCAGCCAGAGCCTGATCGGCCGCGAGCGCAGGCCTGCTTCAGGAACGCAATGGAAATCGCGCATAGCCAGCAGGGCCGCCTGCTTGAGTTGCGCGCGGCAAACGACCTCGCCCGGCTCTGGTGCGATGGCCAATCCAACAACGACGTGCGTATGCTGCTGGAGCCGATCCTGGCCGCCATCGAAGGCGGCGCGACCTCACGGGATGTGCGCAACGCGCGCGAGCTCCTGGCGGCGCTCGCCTGAGACTCGGCGCGGGAGCCGCCATCTATATTGCAAAAATCAATCTTAGATTGCACAATGGTTTCTGCCTGGCACGATAGCCACGTGCTAATGATCTCACGATCGGCGCGACAAAGACTTTTGCACGAATATTGCGATAACCTCACAGGAGATTTTGATGTCGGCAGATTTTGATCAATTGGGCAAGGAAGCGAGAACGGTTGCCGGAGGCGCCAGCGCCATGTGGGGACTGGTGCTCGACCACCTCGTCGACAAGCACGCGCAATCGGTCGCGGCGACGCGGGTCAATCCAGAGGGGGGCGTGGCACGTACGCGTGACGGCATTGTGGTGACCAGCAAGGAGCTGTATCTGCAGGTGCTCCTCAACGCCGACGACAACTACACCAATGCAGGCTATCAGCAGCGGATGTCGCAGAGCTTTGGTCCGATCTTTCTCGGCATGGACTGGGGCGCTGAATACGAAAAGGAATCGACGCCGACCAACGCCGCAATCGGAAAGGTCACCCGGCGCGAGGCTTTCGAGATCACCCTGAAGGAAACACGCGCAGCGCTGCCGAGCGTGCCTGCGCCCGGCGGCATCGTCGATATCCAGGCGCTTTCCGACACCGTGCTGGCAAAAGTCTGCAGCCATTATTTCGACATTCCCGACGGCACCTACGTGAAGGCCGGCGGATTTGGCATATCCAACCTCGTGCCGCCCGGCGTATGCCCGGCGGACTATACCTTTCCCTCCGCCTACATCTTCCACCCGGACCCCGATGCGTTCCTGACCTTCATCGGCAAGCGGACCGGGCAGATCCTGCGGGAATCCGTCGGGAAATATGTGGCCGACAAGCACGCATCGGGGCAGCTTCCGACCGCGCCGTTGACGCGCGCCTTGTTCGAGCAATTTCCCGATCCGAACGACAATGACCTGCTCGCGCGAACCATCATCGGCGTCATGACGGGCGCGCTGCCGACCATCAACGGCAATCTCGTCACGACCGTCAAAACCTGGCAGCGCACCGCAACCATGATGGCGCTGCAGGCGCAGCTCAAGGCGAACACGCAAACCGACGAGTTCGCCAAGGCCCATGAGGTGATCGAACTGCCGATGCGCCAGGCCATGCAGATGCAACCGACGCCGGACTTCATCTGGCGCACCGCGAAGAAGGATCACACCCTCGGCAGCAAGAACCCGGTTGAGGTGAAGGCCGGCGACAAGATCTATCTCAGCATCATCCAGGCAACGCAGAGCGATCTGAGCAGCGGCAGCGACGACGTCTGCCCGATCTTCGGCGGCGACCGCAGCAAGAACCCGCACCCTATCCATGCCTGCCCCGGTTTCGAGATGGGCTTTGGCATTCTTCTCGGCATCGTTTACGGCGTGGTGGATCATCAGGCCAAAGTCGGCTAGGCGCTGCCTGTTCTCCGCACACGCATTGGAAAGCCTGCGCCCGTGCCAGGCGCAGGCTTTCTTTTCGCGGATGTCTCGGGCCTGATGTCGGATGCTGGTACCTTTCCTTCAAGGGCGATTTGATCGATAGTCGGTCAATCGGGACAGTCTGCGGCAACAAGGCATTTGATGAACGGCAGCAAGCGACCCGGGTCCAGAAAGCCGCGCATGATGCTGTTCCGGCTGCTCGGTCCGGGCCTGGTCACCGGCGCGGCCGATGACGATCCGTCGGGAATTGCAACCTACTCGCAGGCCGGCGCCCAATTCGGCTACGGGCTGTTGTGGACGGTTTTTCTCACCCTCCCCTTCATGATCGCGATCCAGCTCGTCAGCGCGCAGATCGGGAGGGTCACCGGCAAGGGCCTTGCCGCCAACGTCATGGAGGTGACCCCGCGCTGGCTGGTACTGGCGCTGGTCTTCCTCCTGGTCGCAGCCAACACCTTCAATATCGCAGCCGACATTGCCGCGATGGCGGAAGCGCTCTCGCTGGTCATCGGCGGCCTCAACCATGAACATGCGTTGATCTTCGCCGCGACATCGACCCTGCTTCAGGCATTCGTGCCCTACCACCGCTACGCGCCGGTGCTGAAGCTTCTGACCCTCACGCTGTTCGCCTATGTCGCGACCGCCTTCACCGTGGAGATCCCGTGGAGCAAGGCCTTGCTGGCCAGCGTCTGGCCAAAGGCGCACGTCAGCGCCGGCTACCTCCTGATGGTTGTCGCCGTGTTCGGCACCACCATCAGCCCGTATCTGTTCTTCTGGCAGGCTTCGCAAGAGGTCGAGGAGATGAAGCGCAAGGCGCGCCGTCCGCTTCGAGAGCTCTCCCGAGGCGGTGATCCCGAGCTCGACCGCATCAAGGTCGACACCACCGTCGGGATGATCTTTTCCAATGCCATCGCGTTCTTCATCATCCTGACGACTGCATCCGTTCTGAACGCCAATGGTGTCACCAGCATTGATTCCGCGACCCAGGCGGCTGAGGCACTGCGGCCGCTCGCCGGCGAGTTCACATTTGCGCTGTTCGCGCTCGGCATCATTGGCACCGGTTTGTTGGCGATCCCGGTTCTGGCGGGATCGGCGGCCTACGGTGTGTCCGAAGTGTTCGGCTGGCAATCGAGCCTTCAGGACAAGGCGACGGACGCAGTGGAATTCTACAGCATCATCGCGGCCGCGACCGTCATCGGCTTTGCGTTGGGCTTCACGGGGATCGACGCCATCCGCATGCTGGTGTGGAGCGCCGTGCTCAACGGCATCGTCGCCGTTCCGATCATGGCGATGATGATGGTGATCGTCTCCAACGCGCGATTGATGGGGCGCTTCAAGGCGCGACGCTGGCTGGTTGCGCTCGGCTGGCTCGGCACCGCCGTCATGGCAGTAGCCGTCGTCGCGCTGCTCTGGTCGTCGATGACGAGGAGCTGACGCCGCGACGACCATCCGACGGGCTGGAGCTTTGAGCCCACAGTAAGCCGATTCTATCGACTTCGGTTGCCGCAACACCATTCTCCGCGCGTGTTTTTGAAGACGCCGCCGCATCATTGATGCGCTGCGGCATAAATTTCATGTGCTAGTATGAGCATGTTGTGCCACCAAGAGCAGACGCAACGACAACGAAAAAGACGACATTGGGGAAACGCCTTGATGAAACCCGACCGGATGAGCGCCCATTCGACACCTGCTTATTCACCCCACGGACTTGCGCTGCTGCGCGACCCACTGCTCAACAAGGGCATCGCCTTCACCGAGGAAGAGCGCGATGCGCTCGGACTGCGCGGCTTCCTGCCGGCCGCAGTGATGTCGATGGAGGCGCAGGTCGAGCGCTTCCTGACCAATTTGCGCGGCCTGCCGAGCGATCTCGAAAAATATGTCGCGCTCAATTCGCTGCACGACCGCAACGAGGCGCTGTTCTTTCGCATCGTCTGCGACCACATCGATGAAATCCAGCCGTTGATCTATACGCCGACCGTTGGCCTTGCGTGCCAGAAATACGGGCTGATCTTCCAGCGGCCGCGCGGCCTCTTCATCTCCTACAATGACCGCGGACGCATCGCCGAAATCCTCTCCAACTGGCCGTACCGCACCAAGCTCATCGTCGTGACCGACGGCGAGCGCATTCTCGGCCTTGGCGATCTCGGCGCCAACGGCATGGGCATTCCCGTCGGCAAGCTCTCGCTCTACACGGCCTGCGCCGGCGTGCATCCCGAGCAATGCCTGCCGGTCATGCTCGACGTCGGCACCAACAACGAGGAGTTTCTCAACGACCCCTATTACATCGGCCTGCGCCAGAAGCGCGTCACGGGTGCGGCCTATGACGCGTTCGTCGACGAGTTCATGACCGCGGCGCGCGCGGCCTTCCCGGGCGTGCTGATCCAGTTCGAGGATTTCGCCAATCACTCGGCCTTTCGCCTGCTGCACAAATATCGCAGTGACGCCTGCGTCTTCAACGACGACATCCAGGGCACGGCAGCGGTCGCGCTGGCCGGCCTGTTCTCCGCGCTGCGCGTGAAGGGCGGCAAGCTCGGCGAGCAGACCCTGCTCTTCCTCGGCGCCGGCGAAGCCGCAACCGGCATCGCCGATCTCGTGGTCTCGGCCATGATGGCCGAAGGCATGTCGGAGGCCGAGGCGCTGCGTCGCAACTGGCTGGTGGATTCCCGCGGCCTGGTGGTGAAGGGCCGTGCCGGCTTGAGCGGACACAAGCTGCGTTTCGCGCACGATCAGGCGCACATCGGCGATTTCCTCACCGCGATCGAGACGCTCAAACCGACAGCTATCATCGGCGTCGCCGCCGTCGGCGGCGCCTTCACGCCTCAAGTGCTTCAGGCCATGGCCAAGCTCAACGAGCAGCCGATCATCTTCGCGCTGTCCAATCCCACCTCGAAGGCCGAATGCTCGGCCGAGGAGGCGTATCGCCACACGAACGGCCGCGCGCTGTTCGCCTGCGGCAGCCCGTTCGATCCCGTGAAGCTCAATGGCAAGAGCTTCGTGCCGCGCCAGGGCAACAATTCCTACATCTTCCCGGGCGTCGGCCTCGGTGCGATCGCAAGCGGCACCAGGCTCGTGACCGACGAGATGTTCATGGCGGCGGCGCATACGCTCGCGAATTCCGTCAGCGAAGCCGATCGCAAGCAGGGCAGTCTCTATCCCGCGCTGCCGCGGATCCGCGAAGTGTCGGCGCAAATCGGCGCAGCCGTTGCCGACGTCGCCTACCAGAACGGCCTCGCCGCCGGCCCGCCGCCCAATGATCTGATCGGCTTCATCCAGTCGCAGATGTACGACGCGCATTATTGAGGCTCCGTAGGGTGGGCAAGGGCGCGCATCCGCCTTCGCTCTTCCGCCTACGCTCTTTGGGCTACGGCGGACAAGTCGAGCTACGGCGGACAAGGCGCCGTGCCCACCATCCAGCGTCCGCATCGTCGTGAATGATGGGCACGCCGTTGTTTCCTCGTCATTCCGGGGCGCGCAACGCGCGAGCCCGGAATCCATAACCACCGGCGGCAATATGAGAGCTTGCTGGGCGAGAGACCGTTCAAATCACAATCACCTGTGGTTATGGATTCCGGGCTCAGCCCTTGCGGGCTGCCCCGGAATGACGACGAAAACATTTTGCGACATGACTCAGCATTCCCGCGGCACGCCATGCCCGAGTGATGCATCGTTCGTCGCCCTCGAAATCAAGGGCGCAGGGAATGCCGGATGCAGGCCGCACCCGCGAGCCTTGCGTGCAAAGAAAGTGCACTTGCGCACGCAAGCAACAACAGGGCAGCCAAATCAACCGGCATTCCCTGCGCGATGGTTTACGGCTTATACATGGTCTCCTCGGAGTACCGGGCTTGTTAGCCTCCGTCGCTTCTCGCAGAGCGTCTCGCGAGAAACTTGACGCCAGCGTCGGGGCGTCGGGACCGCACGATTTCGCTCGTCCGCGAGAGATGCTTTCGTCGGCGCGCAAAGCACGCTGAGCACCCTCACGTCCACCGCATCCCGCTTCCAACGTCCGTGACGATCGCGATACGTCCCCTCTTGGTGGAAGCGGATGCGCAGAGACAATCATGAATTTTCGAAAATCGGAAACAAAATATTTTTCATGCGAGGGCTGGACAGGCCAAATCAGATTGAAACCGCTCGCGAAATTAGTTTTTGCACGCAACGATTTTCTGAGTCTGCTCCGCTGCCGTAGGGCGGATTAGCGTAGCGTAATCCGCTATTCCGGCTCAGTCGCCATCATCGCCGTTCGCCAAATTCTCCGCTCATCTCGACCTCGCCGCCCCAATCGAGCGGGACCAATCCCGCGCGGACATCGCGATGGAACGATGAATGCGGCCAATCCCGCACCCGCGTGACGAGGCCATGCTTGAGCGGATTGATCCAGCAATATTCGACATGGCGCGCATAATCGGCCTCGTCGCGGATCAGGTGCTCCCAGAAACGCCGCTGCCAGATGCCGCGCTCGTTGCGCGCGACACGAACTTTGCTGCGCCGCTCCTGTTTCGGCAAGGCCTTCGCGAAGCGGGTCTTGATCAGCCGCCAGCGCGTCGAGAAGTCACTGTCGGCAGGCGGCAGCGTCAACACCGCGTGCAGGTGATCGGGCAGGACGACGAATGCGTCGATGTCGAAGTGAAGAGTTTGCCGCGTCGCCGCGATCGCTTCGCGCAAGGATGTGATATGATCCACGAGGAAACTCTCGCGCCGCTCGAGCAGATTGACCGTGAAGAACCAGCATCCACCTGGAATGAGCGCACGGCGATAGTTCGGCATGGCGCACAGTGTAGCATATCCGACAGTCGTGCTGCAGCATAACGGCGGATTACGCTGCGCTAATCCGCCCTACGAAGCGGACGTCACCCCCGCTGCAGCAGCTTCCGCAGCCCCCGAATATCAGCCTGCTTCTCCAGATCGAAGACCGTGTCGATCAGGTGCATGGCTGTGTCGCGCCCGAGTACCGGCGAGATCAGGTCGCGCGCCTTGTCGGTCACCTCGTCGCGGCTCATCGGATTGCGCGGCGTCCCGCGCACTGCCGACACGCGCTCCGAAAGTTTCGTGCCGTCGTTGAGCTCGATGTCGACGACGGTCTCGCGCGACGGTAAGAGCTTCGCGAGCTCCTCGTCGCGCACCAAGTCGACTTTGGCGCGCTGCTTCAGCACATTCGCATCCTTCATGCGCGGCTTGTCATGCGCCGCCTGGAACGAGACGGTCTTGTCAAGCAGCATCACGGCGATCATGTGCTGCAGGCAGATGTCGGGGATGTCCCTGTTGTCGACGACATCAGCTACCGATGGCGCAAGGTGCACGGTGACCTTCTTGACCTGATCGGCCTCGAACGGCGTCTTGCCGCGGATCGCCTCGACGGCGTCGAGCGGCCCCTGGATCGGCGAGCCGACGCTCCATTTCTTGATGTCGGTCTCACTGATCTCGTAGCGCGCGCCGAGCTTCTCGATCAAGCGGTCGGGCTGCGCTTTGGGCGCGTAGGCGGCAAAGAAATTGTCGGGACCGGAAAAGATATCATCGACACCGTTCCAGCCGGATTGGACGAGCAGCGCCGCGGTGACGCCATCGCGCGCGGGCTTGCCTGCGAACACGAACGCCTTCTCGATATGGTCGGTGTCGCGCCGCCAGGCCGTGATGCCGGACGACTGCTGCGCCGCATAGTCGAGCGCCCATCGCATCCGCCGGGTATCGAGGCCGACCGCACAAGAGGCAGCGGCGGCAGCGCCGAAGGTGCCCGCGATGCTGTGGGTCGACAGGCTGCTCTCATAGCTGAAGGCGGCGCCGCCCATGGCCATGACGACGCGCGTGCCGATGTCGTAGCCGAGCACGACCGACCGCAACAGGCCGGTGCCGTCGATCCCGGAAATCTCGCCGGCCGCGAGCGCGGCCGGCACCACCGCACAGCCGGGATGCGAGCGGGATGCGTTGTGGGAATCGTCGGTCTCGTCGGCATGCGCCATCATGCCATTGGCAAGCGCGGCATCGATCGGCGGCGCGGTCAAGGCCGTGCCCACGACCGTCGCCGTGCCGGTGCCGCCATGCTCCCTGATGTGGCGCTGCGCAGCCTGGCCCGGCGGCAGTTCCGACCCCGAAACCATCGCCGCCACCGTATCGAGCAGATGATATTTGACCTGCTCTATGACGTCTTCCGGCAGCGCGCGCGTTCGTGCCGCGCTCATATAGGTGGCAAGCGTGGTCATCATGGGGCTCACCGTGGGACTCGGGGTCGGACTCGGCTTTTGCGCGAAGGCGGGCAAGGGCGACAACCCAATCGCCGCCGTCGCCGCCGACTTGAGAAAACCGCGCCGCGTCGTCCTGGTCAATGATCAGCTCCCTTCGCCGATCGATGCCGAAGCGGCGTTCCCTGGAGCCTCTTTAAGTGATGCCTTCCGAAAGTCCAGTAGCAAACGGATCGTGGATCGTAGGGCGGATTAGCGAAAGCGTAATCCGCCATCACGGAGAATGTTCACGACCGAACGCGCGGCTTTCGTTTGGCATAAGGCCCAGTCTTTCACATCTGACGGTTGTGCCGCAGCATAACGGCGGATTACGCTTTCGCTAATCCTACTGAGTCATTCGGTCGCGTCCACGGGTGCCAAGGAATCAAGTAATTGAAGAGATTCATAATTTGGCAGGCGGAGGGCCGGATGGATCTCAGGGAAGGTGGGGATAGCGAAAGGCGGTTTGAG
>Ga0209166_10000200_pt1 | contig 77729 bp, 69 predicted proteins | sample Coa_R1_3_FD_187151 | JGI IMG/M metagenome (GOLD analysis project Ga0209166, IMG submission 187151) | Surface soil microbial communities from Centralia Pennsylvania, which are recovering from an underground coalmine fire - Coalmine... | ecosystem: Environmental > Terrestrial > Soil >...
GGACACCATCGTTGGATGGGTCGCGCGCACCGACAAATCAGGCTACAAAGCCAAGCTCCGGGCCGCATCATCCCGATTGTCGGTCTCGGTAAATGGCCGGGCTTGTCCCGGCCATCCACGTCTTTTGCTGGCAATGAAGACGTGGATGCCCGGCACAAGGCGGGCATGACGAACTCAATTACTTGTCACCCGAAACCCGCGCTGGAGGCCGTCGCACAATAATCGCGCCAGAACTGGCGATAACCCGCCTCGACCCTTTGTGTGTAGACGGTGACGTTTCCGGCCGGAGAGCTCGCGATTCTAGCCGGAAGGTCAGCCCGCAGTTGCTCCAGATACGAGGGCATCGCTGCATATTTCTGCGCAATCGCAACATAATCGTCGTCATTCTCGGCGACCCAGTCGTCGAGACCGATGGCTTTCAAGATCGCTCCGGCAGCGCGAGATGATGCGCCGTTGCCGAGCTTGGCGACGACCGGAACGCCCATATAGAGCGATTCCCAGGTGCTGATGCCGCCGTTCTGCGGAAACGGATCGAGCGAGATATCGACGTTATCGAAAGCCATGAGATGCTCGCGGCGCTGGCTCGAGCCCATGCAAATGACCCTGTCCTGCGGAATCCCCTGGGCCACGAAACGGCCGACCAGGCCATCTCGCAAGAACGCTTCGTCGAGGGCAAGGTGCTTGACGACGATCTTCGATCCCGTCACGGCACGCAGCAGTTTTGCCCAGACGGCCAGCACCTCGTCGGATATCTTGTCGATCCTGTTGAATACGCCGAAGGTGACGAAGCCGTTGCGCAGCATCGGAAGCGTGGAAGGCTGCACCTCGGAGATGGGCTCCATCGTGATCACCGACGGCAAATCGTATACGCGCTCGGCAAACATATGCCGGACGTCTTGGGGAATGGTCACGGGGTCTGCGAAAAAATAGTCCATGGTCTTCAGGCCCGTCCCCGTGCCGCTGCCCCAGGCGGTGACCTGAACCGGCGCCGGCTTGCGCGCGAACACGCCGATGCGATTGCCCGTCGTATAGCCCGAGAGGTCGACAAGGATGTCAACGCCGTCGGCTTGAATGCGGTCGGCCAGTTCATTATCGGAAAGATTGAGGGCATCGACCCAGACGTCGGCAAGTGACTGGAAAACGTCCGTCAGCGCATCTCGCGCCGGCGAGCCCGAATAGCAGTTGATCTGGAAGCTCGCTTTGTCGTGGCATCGCAGCACCGGCAGAAAAGCAAATGCCGCCGAATGCGTCCTGAAGTCGGAAGAAACATATCCGACGACGATGCGCTTTTGCGGATCGAGCGGCCGAGCCGCCAGCTTCCGCCTTCCCAACTTGCAGCCGATCGCTTCCCACCAGTATTTTCGCGTCGCCTGCTGGGCGGCGAAACCCGCATCGGGAAGAAAGTCCAGATAGAAAATCTTCTTCGAAATCGCCTCATCGCAATCCGGTCTGATCTCCAGCGCCCGATCGAAATGCTGGATTGCGGCGCGCGTGTCTCCGAGCCTTCCGAGACAAGCGCCGAGCAAGGTGAGGCCGATTTCGGACGTCGGATTCTGCTCGAGCACCTTTTTGCAGGCGACGATTGCCTGCGCAACGCTGCCAGTGAGCATGCTGACTTGCGCCTTGCCCCGCCATGCCAGCTCGAGCGAAGGCTCGAGCGCGACCGCGGCATCATAATCGGCTTCCGCCTGAGCTCTCCGTCTGAGCAGCAGATTGAGCCGTCCGCGGTGGGCGAGCAGTTCCGCCATGTCCGGCCTGATTGCGAGCGCCGCATTGAACGCCGCTTCCGCTATCGCGTAGTGGTGGAGCTCGAGGTGGGCCAGCCCTTTGCCAACCATGGCTTCGAAGTGGCGCGGCTGAAGCGAAAGCACCCGCTCGTAGCTCATGAGGGCTGCTTCGTGTCGCTTGACCATCATTTCTGCGACGCCACGATTGCAATAAGCGTCGATGTCGTCCGGCTTTAGTTGGATCGCGCGCGTGAAGGCAGCGACCGCCGGTTCGCCCCGTTCGAGGCGCAACAACGCATTGCCCAGGTTCCGCTGGGCCGTCGGAAAATTCGGCTTCAGCGAGAGTGCCGTTTCGCAGCAGGCACGGGCTTCATCATAGCGTTTGAGATTGAACAGCGCAAAACCGAGATTGGAATGAGCCTCCGCCGAGAACGGATCGAGGGCAACCGCGCGCTCGAGGATCCGCTGCGCCTCATCGAACCGCTCGCATTCGAGCACGGACACGCCCATGAGATGCACGGCATCAAAGAAGTCGGGCAGATCCCGAAGCACGCGCCGGCAAAGCGACTGAACATCCGCGTGCCTGCCCTCACGATAGGCGGTGAACGCGGTCAGCAACGTCTCCGCCTGCTTCCTCATTTTCTTCTGCAGCTTCGCGCTCTGCAAGGCGCGGCCGCCGACGTTGCTTTGCAAGGTCTCGATTCTCCGGGCGAATCTTTCGGGGATTCTAGCATAGGTCAGCGCGACCACGAGGGTCGGCCGACTTTAACCTCAAGTGCCGGGAGGCTTCCTCACCAGGGGAAATTGAGATCGCGAATCGACAAGAACCGCGTCGACCGTTTACTGGAGCAGCGCGGCACGCAGCGAGAACGGCGCGATCTTGAGCTTGGTGGTCGCCGACCCCGAGAAGTGGTCGGTGGAGAGCCCCTGCATGGGATCGTCTGAGAAGCCCATCGAGATCGAGGTCTGCGGCTTTACGAAGAAGGCCCGCATCTGGGTCATGTCGGTGTCGCCCATGACTGTCACCGACATCCCGGTGGTCACGCTCGGCGCCAGCATCACAATGCGGAGCCAGATCTCGTCGCCCCTGGCGGCAGAAATCCGCGCGGCGTCAACGATCCGATCGCTCTGCCCGGATGCACCAGGAGCGGCGACAGCGTTGATCTCGGCGGCGACGTTCAGATTGCGCGGCGCCGAAGGGCGCGTGGTGCGTGAGATCGGCGCGGACACGGCGACGATGTTGGCGCGATCGACCGGGGACGAGGCCGGCGGCGCGTAAGCCATCGCCTGGTAAGGCGCCGACGCGCTGGCGGTCGACTGCGGATCGGCGGCTTCCAGCGCCTTGCGGGCGGCGACCGCGGCGATCACCTGGGCGGCCGATTCCTGCTTCGGCGCGCTCGCGCTATCGCCCCAGAAGCCGCGGGCATTGATGATGTCGACCGGCGTCTCCGGCCCGGCGTCAGCCTCGTCGGCCGCAGCCGCCTTCGCCTTCAACGGCTGCACCACCTGAGCGTCTGCCGAGGCAAGCTGAAGCGCCGCCGGAAGCCGCGGCTTTGCGCGCGGCAGCGGAGTGGGAACTACTGGCTTGGCCGCGACGACCACCGGAGCGGCCTGCTCGTCGGCGGTGGGACCAGCCGCATCGTCCTCGTCGTCGCTTGCCTTGCTGCTGCCCTTGAACAGCGCCTCCAGGAACGAGGGCTTCGCCGGCCCGGCTTCGTCGCCGCGCCTTTCGATGTCAGCCTTGGCGAGCTCATAACCTTTCAGCGGCACGCCATCGGAGGGGATATGGACGGTGCGGCCATCCGGGAACACCTTGACGAGCTGGTCGTGCGTCATCCGGGGCCAGTGACGGATGCTACCGGTGTCGAGATGAACGAAAGGCGATCCCGAGGTCGGATAGAAGCCGACCCCGCCGCGCTGCAGACGAAGGCCGGCAAAGCGAATCTGCTCGAGCGGCACGCCGGGAATATAGAGGTCCATCGCATGGCCGAGCATGTGCTGGCTGAAGCGCGCCACGCCCGAATGCGCGGAGCGGCGGCGGAGCATGGCGTTGGTGGCGGGCGAGCGGTAGGCGGAGACGATCTGGATCGGCTGCTTGCCGTCGACGTCGCGATAGACTTCCCAGATGATGTCGAAGAGGTGAGGGTCCATCACCGTCTGTTCCTGGGTACGCCAATCGCGGAGATAGTGATTGAGCTGCTTCAGCGCCTCTTCGTCATAACGCCCGTTGCGCTTGAAAGTGATAGTGAGGTCTTCCCCGGAATGCGTGTGGTGGAAGGAAAGCGTGCGGGTCTCGTTTTCCGCGGTCGCGTCGTGGACAGATCCGGCGCCGAAGAGGAGCAAGAGCGAAGCGAGGCCGATGCGGGTTCCGACCCTGAAACCCGCGGCCCTGACCCCTGCGTTGGGCGTGGACAGCAATTTGAATTGACGTGCGAGGTCAATCAGCACGATGAGCCCACCCGATCGCGGAGCGGTCAAACACCTTTCGCCAACCCCGGGTGAGGCGAAAGAGAGAATGAACACTCTCTTAAAGCGAGATGGTTAATGAACTTTGACCATCCCGCCCCCAAGTTAGGTTTCAGCTAACCCGTCGAGTATGGCGAAAAAGTGCCAGCCGCCCGAAGCCGGATAGACAATAGTCAACGCTAAACGACCTCGCTTTGCGGCGAGGTCGTTGATTCCAAAACGGAATATCCGGACAGCGGGCTGTGGATTACCGGGTGAAGATCCGCCGCTGGGTGGGATGTCGGCCGACCGGGGCAGGCGGGGTGGGCGGTCCACCACCGAACAGCCGCTCGAAGAACGACGGTCCCGAAGAAAAGCCGGAAAAACCGCCCTCGTTGCTGGCGTAACCGACGCCCGGGGGCAGGGTGTAGCCGGCCGGCCTGCTATAGCTCGGCTGCGAATGCGCGACCACATTCTCCAGGTCCCGCGTGTGCGGGGCCTTGAGCATCGCGATCATGGTGGCGTCGCGGCCATAGAGGTCCTTGCGGAATTCGAGCTTGCCGGCATCGTCCACGAACGCGGTCTGGTAGGTGATGTTGACCGGAATCGGGGTCGGGAATTTCAGATCAACCTCGTTCGAGCTGTACATGCTGCGGATCTTTTCCGGCGTCCAATGCTCGTTCGGCTCGGTGATGTTCAGCAGGACGGAAGCGTATTGATCCGGATACTGCACGCGCATGCAGCCGTGGCTGTAGGCGCGCTCGTCCTTCGCGAACAGGTACTTGTCCGGCGTGTCGTGCTGATAGACCAGGAACTTGTTGGGGAAGTTGAAGCGGATGCGGCCGAGCGCGTTGCCGTCACCGGGCGGCTGCGAGATATGAATGCTGCCGTCGCGCTCCTGCTCGACCCGCAAGCCCATGCGCTGCAGCACCGTCGGATCCTGCTGCAGGGCCGGCAGATATTCGCCGTAGACGATCGACGGTGGCACGTTCCAGGTCGGATTGACCGTGATGTATTTCATCGTCTCGGTCAGAAGCGGCGTGGCGTGGATGCCGGGCTTTCCGGTCACGACCTTGGTGGTCCAGAGCTGCGCGCCGTGCTGCATCACCTTCAGCGTGAAGTCGGGGATGTTGAGGATGACGTAAGCGTCGCCGATCGCAGGCGCACCCAGATCGCGCGGCAGCCAGCGCCAGCGCTCCATGTTCACGATCACGGTGTCGATCTGCCTGTCGCGCTTCGGGCTGTTGAGGGCTGTAACGGTGCGGTTGTCGAGCACGCCGGTTACAGGAATATCGGCGCTATCCTGGAAGCGGCGCACCGCTTCGGCGACCTTGGCATCGTAATGCGTATCGTCGGCATTTTCGACGCCGAGCTTGGCGCGAAGCTGCGGCACGCGCGGATCCTGCATCACGACAGCCGGCTGCTTCTTGTTCCGGGCCGGGATGTATTTCAGCGCAGGTCCCTGGGCGATCGTGATCACCGGGCCTTTGCCTTCTCCGCGTAGCTCGGCGAGCTTCTCCTTCAGCTCCTGGTAGAGCTTCTGCGGGGGGTTATAGCTTTCGAGCGCGGCGGAGGCGTCCTTTGCAGTCGTGACATTGGAGAGCACTTGCTCCGGATCGGTCGGATGTTCCGGATACTGGATGTCGGGCGATACCTGAGACCAGTGCATGCGGCCGCTTTGGGCCTGGCGCGCATAGTCCAGCGTGCTCTCGGTCAGCTTGAGATCGGCTTCGGCGAGTGCTTCCGGCGTGGTGGCCGCGGCGAAATCCGGCACTGGATAATCGCTCGCGTTGAGACCGTCGACGGCCGCGTCCTTCAGGCGCGCGATCACGCCCTTGGCGTTGTCGGTCAGGCTGCCGCCCTGAGTCCACAGCGGCGCAAACTCACGCGCGGTGTAGAACTTCTCGACGTCCGTCCGCTCGGCCTTGCGCTCGAAGTCGTGCAGGCTCTTGCTGGCGAGCATGTCCTTCAGCTTGTCGGCGACGGGCTGGTCGGCCGGCGGGACGCTGCTGACCTTGGTCGGCTCTGCAGCCGGAGCAGCCGGGCTCGCCTCCGGCGCGCTCGGAGCAACTGCGGCCGTCGCGGGCGCGGCGGGCTCAGCGGAGGGAGTAGCCGGAAGCGGGACCGCGGGCGCCAGCGCGGCGTTGTCCGTCGCGGCGGGTGCAGGTGGCGCAGCCGCGGTATCCGCAGGCTTGGTTTCGGCCGGCTTGGCCGCATCAGCAGCGGCAGGTTTGGCGGCATCAACAGCGGGCGCCTTCGCGGTATCGTTGGCGGCCGGCTTGGCGGCATCCGCCGCGGCCGCATCCGTCGTGGCCGGCTTGGCAGCGTCGGCAGGTGCCGGCGTCGTCGACGCCGTGTTGTCCATCTTGAAGTCGGCCGCGGTCGGCGGCGGTACATTGGCGGGCTCGGGGCGTGGGATCGCTGCTTCGATTGCGAGCTCTGCAGGCGTAGCGCGGGGAGCATCCTGCGCCATTGCCGAGGTTGCCGACACCGTGAGGAACGTCGCCGCGACGGCCGTCAATACGCGGTCAAATCCACCACGATGATTCAAACAGTCTCGCATCATCACACCCCTCGGGTGACACTGCCCCGGCTGGAACAGTCCTGGTTATTGTTGTGTCAGCTTCCGCGAAAAACCGGCCTGCCGACGTTGTTCCGTCTGCACGCCACGATTCATTGGCAGACGATACACAGGCGCCGCCTTGTCAGCCAGCGCCTCAAAGAGCCTCTCACGACAAACTGACTTCCGCGACCTTGAGCAAGCCCCTCCCAAGACGATCGTGCGCTTTTGCCACGCACGTCCTTATTTGTCTGTCACCTCCAGGCCACGGTTCAAATCTTCTGAAATCACCGAGGCTTCCAGTGCTTTCACGGTTCGCTGCCGCCGCCGGCGTGATGATCGGCCGTAGCGTCATCGAGTTTGCGGTAGAGAGTTGAGCGGCCAATTTTGAGGCGGCGGGCGACCTCCGACATCTGACCCCGATAATGCGCGATCGCGAAACGGATGATTTCGTTCTCCATTTCTTCCAGGGGCCGTACTTCCCCGGATGGGGTTAGCATCGACAGCGCGCCATTGGCGTGTGAGGGAACGATAGGTATTTCGCTACCGGAAACCACTGCCGGCGCCGACGCCTGGATCGCAGGGGAGACGATCAGCGGCTCGCAGTGCATCTCAGCGAGCGCCGGCGCCTGGGCCTGTGCAAACGGAAAATCGGCAAGCCCGAGTTGATCGCTCTCGCTCATCACCATCGCGCGGTAAACGGCGTTCTCGAGCTGGCGGATATTGCCGGGCCAATCGAGCTGCGAAAGATAGGTCATCGCCTCGCCGCTGATGCCGGTGACGGTGCGGTTTTCCTCGGCGCCGAACCGCGCCAGGAAATGCCTGAGCAGATGCGGAATGTCCTCGCGCCGCGCGCGCAAGGGCGGGATTGTCAACGGCAGCACATGCAGGCGGTAGAACAGATCTTCGCGGAAATGCCCACCTTTGACGCGATCGAGCAGCCTGCGATTGGTTGCGGAGATGATGCGGACATCGACCTTCACGGGCTTGCGGCCGCCGACCGCCTCGACTGCGCCTTCCTGCAGCGCGCGCAATAATTTCACCTGCGCGGTCAGCGGCAATTCCGAGACCTCGTCGAGGAACAGTGTGCCGCCATGGGCTTCGACGAACTTGCCGGCGTGGCGCTCGGTGGCGCCGGTGAACGCGCCCTTCTCGTGACCGAACAGGATCGACTCCACGAGATTGTCGGGGATCGCCCCGCAATTGACCGCGACGAACGGCTTCGACTTGCGCTCACCCGAGCCATGGATGGCGCGCGCGAACAACTCCTTGCCGACGCCTGATTCACCTTCGATCAGCACTGGAATGGAAGAGCTCGCGGCCTTCTGTGCGGTGCGCAGCACGGGCGCCATCGCCTCGGAGCGCGTGATGATGTCGGAAAACGTCAACCGTCCCTCGCGGCTGTGACGGATGCGCTGCAATTCACCTTTCAGCGCCGACGTGTTGAGCGCGTTGCGCAACGAAACCTGAAGCCGCTCGATGCCAACGGGTTTCACCACGAAATCATGCGCGCCGGCGCGCATCGCGGAGACGACGTTGTCGATGCCGCCATGAGCCGTCTGCACGATCACGGGGATGTTGATCCCGGCTTCACGAATTTTTGTGAGCACGCCCATGCCGTCGAGGCCCGGCATCACGAGATCGAGCACGACGGCGTCGATGGCCGGCGCATCAGCGCCGGTGAGCAGGGCGACCGCGGCATCGCCGCCATCGACAACCACGGCCTCATACCCGCATTTTTGCACCATATTCTCGACCAAGCGACGCTGTACGGCATCATCGTCGGCGATCAAAATGCTGGCAGCCATGGCTTTCCCCGCAACGCTACATTATTTGTCTCGAATCGGGGCACTTTCGCCGATGCCGATTAACGCACATTTAAATTTTGCCGTCCGCCCCGGTTGAACACAGGTTTCCATCCAGATGACCTCGCGCTCCACGTCTGCTCTCCGCAAAAAGAACTCCGCTAAACCCGCAACCAAGTCCAAGAACGCAGTCAAGACCCATGTCAAGACCGGCAAATTGCCGGAATGGAATCTGGCCGACCTCTACGCCGGCATCGAGGCGCCGGAAGTTGCGCACGATCTCGCCAGAATGGATGCCGAATGCGTCGCGTTTGAGACCGACTACAAGGGCAAGCTCGCCGAGCACGCGGCGCGCGAAGATGGCGGACAATGGCTCGCGGAAGCGGTGCGACGCTATGAGGCGATCGACGATCTCGCCGGCCGCCTCGGTTCCTATGCGGGCCTCGTGCATGCCGGCGACAGTGTCGATGCCGCGATCTCGAAATTCTATGGCGACGTGTCCGAGCGGCTGACGGCGGCCTCGACGCATCTGTTGTTTTTCGCGCTCGAACTCAACCGTATCGACGATGCCGTGATCGAGCACGCGATGCAGACGCCGGAGCTCGCCCATTACCGCCCGTGGATCGAGGACCTGCGCAAGGACAAGCCCTACCAGCTCGAGGATCGCGTCGAGCAGTTGTTCCACGAGAAATCCCAGACCGGCTATTCCGCCTTCAACCGGCTGTTCGATCAGACCATCTCCTCGCTGCGCTTCAAGGTCGGGGCCAAGGAACTCGCGATCGAGCCGGCGCTCAATCTGTTGCAGGATCGCGACGGCAAGAAGCGCAAGGCCTCGGCGGAGGCGATCGCCAAGACCTTCAAGGCCAATGAGCGCACCTTTGCGCTGATCACCAACACGCTGGCGAAAGACAAGGACATCTCCGACCGCTGGCGCGGCTTCGCCGATGTTGCGGACTCGCGCCACTTGAACAACCGCGTCGAGCGCGAGGTGGTGGACGCGCTGGTCGCTTCGGTGCGCGCGGCCTATCCGAAGCTGTCGCATCGCTACTACCGGCTGAAGGCAGGCTGGTTCAGGAAGAAGAAGCTCGCGCATTGGGACCGCAATGCGCCGCTGCCGTTTGCTGCGACCGGCACCATCGCCTGGCCGGAGGCGCAGAGTATGGTGCTGACCGCCTATCACGGCTTCTCGCCGAAAATGGCCGAGATCGCCGAGCGCTTCTTCACCGATCGCTGGATCGATGCGCCGGTGCGGCCGGGCAAGGCGCCGGGCGCATTCTCGCATCCGACCACGCCGTCGGCGCATCCCTACGTGCTGATGAACTATCAGGGCAAGCCACGCGACGTGATGACGCTCGCCCACGAGCTCGGCCATGGCGTGCATCAGGTGCTGGCGGCGAAGAACGGCGCGCTGATGGCGCCCACCCCGCTGACGCTTGCCGAGACCGCGAGCGTGTTCGGCGAGATGCTGACCTTCAAGCGGCTCTTGTCGCAAACCGGGAACGCCAAGCAGCGCCAGGCGCTACTCGCCGGCAAGGTCGAGGACATGATCAACACCGTGGTGCGGCAAATCGCGTTCTATTCCTTCGAGCGCGCCGTCCACACCGAGCGCAAGAACGGCGAATTGACCGCCGAGCGGATCGGCGACATCTGGCTTTCCGTGCAGGGCGAGAGCCTGGGACCCGCGATCGAGATCAAGCCGGGATACGAGAATTTCTGGATGTATATCCCGCACTTCATCCATTCGCCGTTCTATGTCTACGCCTATGCCTTCGGCGACTGCCTGGTGAACTCGCTCTATGCGGTCTATGAGCACGCCTCCGAGGGGTTCGCCGAGCGCTACCTCGAGATGTTGGCTGCCGGCGGCACCAAGCATTATTCGGAGCTGCTCAAACCCTTCGGTCTGGACGCCAAGGACCCGAAATTCTGGGACGGCGGGCTGTCCGTCATTTCCGGCATGATCGACGAGCTGGAGGCCATGGGCTGAGCCGGGCGCGGCGCGGCCGTAAAACATTTGTTGAACGAGCCGAGAGAGCATGTTATACAATTGTATAACATGCTCCTTTTCAGTTTACCTTTCTCGAAGGGAGAACGGCCGTGAAGATCGAGATCAAGAAAATCGGCAATTCCGACGGACTGCTGCTCCCTCGTGAATTGATGCAGCGGCTTGACCTCAAGCGTGGTCAGCAGCTCCACATCACGGAGCTGCCTGGCGGCGGGTTCCAGGCGCTTCCTTATGATCCTGATTTCGAGCGGACGATGGAGATCGCCGACGAGATCATGGAGAAATATCGAGATACGCTTGCGACGCTCGCCAAATGACCGAGCCGAACGAGCCACTTTCGATTACCTACGAGCAAGCCATCGCCATCCACAGCCGCCAACTCCGCCGGTTTGGCGGTGCGCCCGGCTTGCGCGATGAGGGCGTGCTGAGGTCAGCGCTTGAGCGCCCTGTCAACAAGTGGACCTACGAGCAGGCTCCGCTCGCAGAGCTGGCGGCCGCCTATGCGTTCGGGCTGGCCAAGAGCCATGCCTTTGTCGATGGAAACAAACGTATCGCCTTCATGGCGATGATGACGTTCCTGCACAAGAATGGCGTCCCGTTCTCCCCCGATCCCGCGCAGGCGACGACAATCATCCTTGCGCTCGCCGCTGGTGAAGTCAGCGAGGAAAGCCTCACCCGCTGGATCAGGGACAATTGGCCTGCGAAATGAGCCGATAAGAGAACGACATCCTGTTCGCGCGCCGTTGCCCTGCAGGTCTCTTTGCGGTAATTCGGCGCAACGTTCGATTTCCGACTGGGGACAGCAATGGCAGATCATAGCGAAGTAGCCTTCACGACCGCCGACGGCATGGACTATCCGGCCCACGAGGCGACCTATGAGGGTTTCATCATGCTGGTGAAATACGGCACGGGCACGGTCGCGCTCATCCTGATCCTGATGGCGATTTTCCTGCTCTGATCTGATCCATCAGCATTGCGCCGCGCCGCGCCTGCGCAATGCTCGTCTTGCGCGCGCCTCGCGCCGTCCGGAGGCTTCATGAAGATTGCGGTTGCCAGGGAGATCGATCCCGCCGAACCACGGGTCGCGGCTTCGCCCGACACGGTGAAGAAATTCAAGGCGCTTGGCGCCGAGGTTGCGGTCGAGCCGGGAGCGGGCATCAAGTCCGGCCTGCCGGATTCCGATTTCACCGCGGTCGGCGCCGCTGTCAACGCCGATGCGCTGAAGGATGCCGACATCGTCATCAAGGTGAAGCGGCCGGAGGCATCCGAGCTTTCGCAATACAAGCGCGGGGCGCTCGTGATCGCGATCATGGATCCTTACGGCAACGACGCCGCGCTGAAAGCGATGGCGGACGCCGGCATCTCCGCCTTCGCGATGGAGCTGATGCCGCGCATCACCCGCGCGCAAGTAATGGATGTGCTCTCCTCGCAGGCGAACCTGGCGGGTTATCGCGCCGTCATCGAGGGCGCCGAGGCTTTCGGCCGCGCCTTCCCGATGATGATGACCGCGGCCGGCACGGTGCCGGCCGCAAAAGTGTTCATCATGGGCGTCGGCGTCGCAGGCCTGCAGGCGATCGCAACCGCGCGGCGGCTTGGCGCCATCGTGACCGCGACCGATGTACGGCCCGCCACCAAGGAGCAGGTGGAGAGCCTGGGCGCAAAGTTCCTCGCCGTCGAGGACGAGGAGTTCAAGAACGCGCAGACCGCCGGTGGCTATGCCAAGGAAATGTCGAAGGAGTATCAGGCCAAGCAGGCCGCGCTCACCGCCGAGCACATCAAGAAGCAGGACGTCGTTATCACGACCGCGTTGATCCCGGGCCGTCCGGCGCCGCGCCTCATCTCGGCCGAGATGGTGAAATCGATGCGGCCGGGCTCGGTGCTGGTCGATCTCGCCGTCGAGCGCGGCGGCAATGTCGAGGGCGCCAGGGCGGGCGAGGTCGTCGATATCGATGGCGTCAGGATCGTCGGCTACACTAATGTCGCCGGCCGCGTCGCCGCGTCGGCTTCCGGCCTCTACGCGCGCAACCTGTTCGCTTTCATCGAGACGATGATCGACAAGGCCAACAAGACGCTCGCGGTCAATTGGGACGATGAGCTGGTGAAGGCCACCGCGTTGACCAAGGACGGCGCCGTCATCCATCCGAACTTCCAGCCGAAGGCCTAAAGAGAAGGCTTAAAGAGGAGACTAGCCATGGAGCATATGGCACAGGCCGTCGATCCCTTCGTGTTCCGGCTTTCGATTTTCGTGCTGGCGGTGTTTGTCGGCTATTTCGTGGTGTGGTCGGTGACGCCGGCGCTGCATACGCCGCTGATGAGCGTGACGAACGCGATCTCGTCGGTGATTGTGGTCGGCGCATTGCTCGCGGTCGGCGTCGGTTTGGTCTCGTCGGGCAGCGCCTGGGCGCGCGGCTTCGGCTTTGTCGCGCTCACCTTTGCCTGCGTGAACATCTTTGGCGGCTTCCTGGTCACCCAGCGCATGCTGGCGATGTACAAGAGGAAGGCGAAGTGAGCGAAACACTCCTCAGGGTGATGGGGAAAGATGAGGACCTGAGATGAACGCCAATCTGTCGGCACTTCTTTATCTCGTGGCGGGTGTGCTGTTCATCCTGTCGCTGCGCGGGCTGTCGAGCCCGGCGACCTCGCGCCGGGGCAATCTGCTCGGTATGATCGGCATGGCGATCGCGGTAGCGACCACGCTTGCCAACCACCCTCCCGCCGACCCGATCGCCTGGCTGCTTGTGATCCTCGCGGTCGCGATCGGCGGCGGCATCGGCGCCTTCATCGCCCGCCGCGTGCCGATGACGTCGATGCCCGAGCTCGTCGCCGCGTTCCACTCGCTGGTCGGCATGGCCGCGGTGCTGGTCGCCGCCGGTGCGTTCTATGCGCCCGAAGCCTTCGACATCGGCACGCCCGGCAACATCCATCAGCAGAGCCTCGTCGAAATGTCGCTCGGCGTCGCCATCGGCGCCTTGACCTTCACCGGCTCGGTGATCGCGTTCCTGAAGCTTTCGGCGCGCATGAGCGGCGCACCGATCATCCTGCCCGCGCGCCACGTAATCAATATCGCGCTCGGCATCGCGCTGATCGCATTCATCGTCGGCCTCGTGCTCACCGGCAGCCCGGCTTATTTCTGGCTCAACACCATCGCGGCGCTTCTGCTCGGCGTCCTCATCATCATCCCGATCGGCGGCGCGGACATGCCGGTCGTGATTTCGATGTTGAACTCGTATTCCGGGTGGGCCGCGGCGGGCATCGGATTCACACTCGGCAATTCGGCGCTCATCATCACCGGCGCGCTGGTCGGCTCCTCCGGCGCGATCCTGTCCTACATCATGTGCCACGCGATGAACCGCTCCTTCATCTCGGTCATCCTCGGCGGCTTCGGCGGCGAGACTGCGGCGGCCGGCGGCGGCGTCGGCGAGCAGAAGCCCGCAAAACTCGGTTCGGCGGACGACGCGGCGTTCATCATGAAGAACGCCTCGAAGGTCATCATCGTGCCCGGCTACGGCATGGCGGTGGCGCAGGCGCAGCACGCGCTGCGCGAAATGGCCGACAGCCTGAAGAAGGAAGGCGTCGAGGTGAAATACGCCATTCACCCGGTCGCGGGCCGCATGCCCGGCCACATGAACGTGCTGCTCGCCGAAGCCAACGTGCCCTATGACGAGGTGTTCGAGCTCGAGGATATCAATTCCGAATTCGCGCAGGCCGATGTCGCCTTCGTGATCGGCGCCAACGACGTCACCAATCCCGCCGCCGAAGAGGACAAGTCCTCACCGATCTACGGCATGCCGGTGCTGCAGGTCTGGAAGGCGGGCACTGTGATGTTCATCAAGCGCTCGCTGGCCTCGGGCTATGCCGGCATCGACAATCCCTTGTTCTATCGCGACAACACCATGATGTTGCTCGGCGATGCCAAGAAGATGACCGAGAACATCGTCAAGGGCATGTGAGGCTCACGCCGTGGCCCTCAACAAGGAGTGGCATCGGCTAAATCGTATGCCACCGCGGGCGACGCGGGAGCAGCGCATCAGATGGCACGTCGCGCATGCGCGCGACTGCTCGTGCCGCGAGATTCCGGACAGCATCAAGGCCGACGTCGAGAAGCTTTTGAAGACGCGCAGGCGCGCCCCCGATCCGGAAAAGTGTTGAGCGGTTTTCCGAAAAGATCATGCGCAAAACAAAAAGAGCCAAAGCGCGATGATGATTTATCCTCAAACCATTGCGCTTTAGCGGCAGCCCGTGATGACCGCGCTGAAATGGATCATCATTGTCACCGCGCTCATCTATCTCGGCGGTCTTGCCGTGCTCTATTTCAGGCAGCGCGCCCTGCTGTTTCCGATCCCGCCGGTCGGGCGCATCGCGCCGGCCGTCGCCGGTCTTCCGCAAGCCGAAGAACATGTGCTGACCACCGCCGATGCCGAGAAGGTCATCGTCTGGTACGTGCCGGCCAAAGCCGGCCGCCCCGTGATCCTCTATTTCCCCGGCAACGGCGATGTCCTTGCCGGCGTCGTCGGTCGCTTCAAGGCCATAACCTCCGACGGCAGCGGCCTCGTGGCCCTGTCCTATCGCGGCTATGCGGGATCGAGCGGATCGCCGAGCGAAGCGGGGCTATTGCAGGACGCGGCGGCGGCTTACGCCTTCGCCGCCGCGCGCTACGAGCCGAGCCGGATTGTTGCCTGGGGCTTTTCGCTCGGCACCGGCGTTGCGGTCGCGCTTGCCGCCGAGCATCCGATCGGCAAATTGATCCTGGAGGCGCCCTATACCTCGACAGTCGACATCGCCACGTCATCGTTTCCGTTTCTGCCGGTCAGGCTGTTGATGCGTGATCAATTCCGCTCCGACCGGCGCATCGCCAGCGTCAGTGTGCCGCTCCTGATCATGCATGGTGACCGCGATGACGCGATCAATATCGCCTTTGGCGAGCGGCTGTTTGCGCTCGCTCATGAACCCAAGCAATTCATCCGTTTTCGCGGCGGCGGCCACGACAATCTGGATGATTTCGGTGCGATTGAAACCGCTCGACAATTCATCGGCGGTTTGAAAGGCTGATCGCACCGATCATTTGCGCATTGAGGATCGATGAGCGCGCGCGGCCCGATGCCGAAATCGGCGTGGATATTTCCTCTGCTGGCGGTTCTGCTGTTTGCGGCCGTGACCGCGACCGGCTACAGCTTTTCGCCCTCCGCGGGCGGCGTTCTGTTCGCCGTCATGCTCCTGGTGATCCTGTTCGGCACGGTGTTTGCGGCCGTGCATCATGCCGAGGTGATTGCGCACCGGATCGGCGAACCTTACGGCACTCTGCTGCTCACGCTTTCGGTCACCATCATCGAGGTCGCGCTGATCGCAACGCTTATGCTCGGCGAAAAGGAAGTGCCGACGCTCGCGCGCGACACCGTTTTCGCGGTGGTCATGATTGTCTGCAACGGCCTCGTCGGCATCTGCATCTTCATCGGCGGTCTGAGCTACCGCGAGCAGGATGTCCAGGTCTCGGGCGCCAACGTCTATCTCAGCGTGCTGTTCACGATAGCGACCATCACGCTGATCTTGCCGAACTACACCTTGACCACGCCGGGTCCGATCTATTCCGAGGCGCAGCTCGAGGTCGTCAGCGTCGTCACGATCCTGCTCTACGGCGTTTTCCTCTATACCCAGACCAGCCGGCATCGCGACTATTTCGTCCGCGATGTTGCGGGCCTGGCCGACGACGGCGCGCCGATGCCGGCACGTGAGCTCGCCCTGAGCGTCATCCTGTTGCTCGTTTCCTTGCTTGCAGTTGTGCTGCTCGCCAAGAAATTCTCAGTCGTGGTCGATGCCGCGACCGCCGCGATCGGCGCGCCGGCGGCGTTTGCCGGCGTGGTGGTGGCACTGCTCATCCTGCTGCCCGAAAGCGTCGCGGCGGTGTCGGCCGCGCGCAAGAACGACCTGCAGAAGAGCATCAACCTCGCGCTTGGCTCGTCATTGGCAACCATTGGCTTGACCGTGCCGGCGGTGGCGATTGCCGCCTTCACCATGGACAAACGGCTTGAGCTTGGACTTAACCAGCAGAACACGGTGGAACTTGTGCTCACCTTCGCGTTGAGCATGCTGACCTTCGGAACGGGGCGGACCAACATTCTGTTTGGGCTGGTTCACATGGTGGTTTTTGCGATATTCGTGTTTCTTGTCTTCGTCCCGTAACTGGAGATCGCCGTGCTCGCTGCCCAATCCGAGGTCCAGGTCGACACCCCCGAGGTCCGCGTCACCCAATGGCGGCTCGTGCCCGGCAGCGCCACCGGCCACCACACCCATGAAATGGATTATGTCATCGTCCCCGTGACCGCAGGCGAGATGACCATTGTGGCGCCGAATGGCGAGCGCTCCAAGGCCCAGCTCGGGGCCGGTAAATCCTACTTCCGGAAGGCCGGGGTGGAGCACGATGTGCTCAATGAAACGGCATCCGAGATCGTGTTTCTTGAGGTCGAGTTGAAGCCCTAAATCAATCATTTACGGGTTTGCCATTAGCGTGCCGCAGTTGATCCCTCAATGTGCCTCAAAGTTCCCCCAAGACTCGCTGTTGGGGAGTGGTCGGCAATGCTGAATTACCTGAAGAAATTCGCACTGGAGATCCTGCCGTCGGTGGCCGCGACGGTAATCGGCGCCTACATCGTGAATCACTACGTTTCCAGACCCGCCACCAACGCCCCGGTTGCCGCGGCGGTCACCGCTGCCAACGCCAAGAAGAACGTCAAACCGGCCAACGGCTCGGCTGAAGTCGCAAACATCCCCGAGCCGGGCGTGACGGCCAAAGGCATCTCCGAGCGCGCCATGCTGGAGAAGTCGGCGGCGGAGAGGCCGGCCGAAGTCAAGCCGACCCAGCCCAAGCCGGTGGAAGCCAAGGCGCAAGAACCCAAGGCTCAGGAAGGCAAGGCTCAGGAAGGCAAGGCTCAGGAAGCCAAGGCCCAGGAAGCCAAGGCCCAGGAAGCCAAGCAGCGCGAAGCCAGGCCGACCGACACGGCCTCGATTCCCGACGCGCGCCGCCACGCGCCGGTTGCCGCTCCACGCGAGAAGGCGATCGCGAAGACGCCGGCTGCGTCCCCCGCGGCACCGGTTCAGACGGCCGTAGCGCCGGTGCCGGCTGCGGAGGACCGCGATGTCAACGAACTGGCGCGCGCGGCGATCGAACGCCTGCGTAACGCGGACAGCCAGTCGCGCGCCCAGGACGCTTCGCGCGCGCCTGAGGCGCCGCGCCTGCAGGAAGTGCCCCGCTCTGTGACCCCGCCGCCGGCCATGGCCGCTGCGCCAGTCCGGCCGTTGCCGCCGCCGATCACGGTCGCCGCCCCGCCGGTAGAAGGGCCGACCGCGACAGCCTCGATCAGCAATGACGATCCGAACCGGCCGATCCCGCCAGCGGACATTCCGCCGCCCGCGCCGGCGCCGCCGATCGATCTCAGGGCCGGCGCCAACAAGTTTGCGACCCGTACGACCAACATGGCCCAGGACATGCTGCATGCGGCGAGGTCGATGTTCCACGCGGTTCTGCCGGGTTCGAACCGGCAAGACGACAGCAGCAGCGCAAGCCAGTTCACGGATTGACGCTGCTACCCGAATTGGTCTGATCAGAACGTATCGTAGCTCTGGCCGGGCTTGCCGCCGACGCGGCTAAAGCCGTTTCGCGCCACTTCATCCCTCGGCCGCAGGTTGATCGCCCGCCCGTAGGAGCCGGCCGCCTTCGTCTTGTCGCCCAGCCGCTCATAGGCGAGCCCGCGCGTCAGCCAGGCCTGCGCATTTTGCGGATCGTCCTGCACCGCCTCATCGAGATCGGCGGCCGCTTTCTTGGCGCGGTCGGTTGCGAGATAGCTCAGCGCGCGTGCGAGCAACGGCTCGGCCTGCTGCGGCACCAGCCCATTGGCCGCGGTGAAATCATCGATCGCTTCCTGGTGCTGCTTCTCGGCCTGATAGAGCAGGCCGCGGTTGTAATAGGCCTCGGCATTGTCAGGGGCGAGCGTGATCGCCTTGTTGAAATCTGCCAGCGCCTCCTGCGGCTGATTCCGCGCCTTATAGACCATGCCGCGGCCGAGATAGGCGGGCGCGTAGCCGGCATCAAGCGAGATCGCGTGCTCATAATCGGCCATCGCCTGGTCGAGATGCCTGGTTTGCCGGTAGATCAGCCCGCGATTGGCATAGGCTTGACCGGAATTCGGATCGAGACTGATAGCCTTGTTGAAATCGGCGAGCGCTTCATCGGTCTTGCCGGCCTGCGCCAGTACCGAGCCGCGCATATTGTAGGCTTGCGGATCGTTGGGGTTGTTCTTGATGGTTTCAGAGAGCGAAGCGATGTTGGTCGGGGACGTGAGCTCGGCGGGCTCCGGTTCGGAGGAAGACGTCAGCGATCCCAGATTGATCGAGCAACCGGCGAGCGCGACCGCAATCAGGGCGGCGCAAAGCGGCCCGCACGGGTAAGGATGCGAAGCGCCTGAACCGCGGCGGGAAACCGGACTGGCCATGTCTGCGAAATACTCATGCGCAAACGACACGCTTATTGGTAGCCCGGCGCGCCGCAAAAAGCAGCCCTTGCAAAACAATAACGCGGGCGAAAAGCCCGCGTTGCCCGAAATATCGATCAGCTTGTCCGCTTAGCGCATTCCGCGCGAGCCGCCGCCTGCACCGCCACGGCCACCGCCCGCACCACGCTCGCCACCGGGGCCGGCGCCGAACACGGGCTTTGGCTTCATCGGCAGGAGGCCCTCGCGCTGCAGCTTCTTGCGAGCCAGCTTGCGTGCGCGGCGCACGGCTTCGGCCTTTTCACGGGCCTTCTTTTCGGATGGCTTCTCGTAATGGCCGCGGAGCTTCATCTCGCGGAAAATCCCCTCACGCTGCATCTTCTTCTTCAGCGCCTTGAGGGCTTGATCAACATTGTTATCGCGGACGAGAACCTGCACGCGGCATCCTCTTTTGAGTCAAACGAAATGTAATCGGGTAAAGGCTCCAGGGCCGGCAAGACCACCTTGCCCCCGAGCTTGAGCGCGCGTCTGTATCAGACAAAAGGTCCGATGTCCACCGCTCGGGACGCAATAAGATACGGTTTGAGCGGCGAAAATAGGGCCTTGCGATCCGCTAACCGTCTTTTGAAGGTGTCGTTCCGACCGGGGGGGCGAGCTTGTGTCCGACCTTATGTCCGACCTGGGTTACATGGCCCATCTTGCGGCCCGGGCGAGGCGGGCTCTTGCCGTAGAGATGGACGCTGGCTCCGGGCACGGCGAGCCATTCCTGGTAGCCGAGGACTTCGTCCCCGATCAGGTTGGTCATGGTGATCGCGTTGCCGTGGCGCGCCGGCCTTCCCAGCGGCCAGCCGGCGATCGCCCTGATGTGCTGCTCGAATTGCGAGATCGAGGCGCCGTCGAGCGTCCAATGGCCGGAATTGTGCACCCGCGGGGCGATCTCGTTGACGAGCACCTTGGGGCGGGCGGCGCCATTGGCCACCACGAACATCTCGACCGCGAGCACGCCGACATAGTCGAGCGCGGTTGCGATCCTGGCTGCGATGCCGAGCGCTTCCTGAGCCAGCTCATCGGGGATCGCGGCCGGCGCCCGCGAGATTTTCAGGATGTGGTCGCGATGCTCGTTTTCGGTGACATCGAAGCACTCGACCTCGCCGTCGGCCGAGCGTGCGGCGATCACCGAAATCTCGCGCTCGAAGGGAACGAAGGCCTCGAGGATGGCGGATTTGGTGCCGAGCTCTGTCCAGATCTGCGAGAGATCGTCGCCCTCGCGGACGAGAGCCTGCCCTTTGCCGTCATAGCCAAAGCGGCGGGTCTTGATCACCGCGGGAAGGCTGATGTGCGCGATCGCCTCGCGCAAGGAGGAAACGCTTGAGACGTCGGCATAGGCGGCCGTGCCGATGCCTAGCTTTGTCACAAAATTCTTCTCGGCGAGGCGGTCCTGGGTCGTCTCCAGGATCTTGCGGTCTGGCAGCAGCGGACGACGCGCCGCCAGCACCAGTGCGGCGGAGGCCGGCACGTTCTCGAACTCATAGGTGATGACGTCGACATCGTTGGCGAACGTCTCCAGCGCCTCGACATCGGCATATTCGGCGCAGGTCGCATTCAGCACCACGTCGAAGGCGGGCGAGTCCGGATCCGGCGAGAAGATCTGACAACGCAGGCCGAGCCGCGCGGCCGCCATCGCCAACATCCGGCCGAGCTGGCCACCCCCCAGAATGCCGATCGTGTTGCCGGGCTTCAGCTTCACCCGATTGGAAGTGCTCACGCCGATCCCTCCGGGCGCTCGGCGACCGCATCGGTGTTTTTCTTGCGCCAGGCGGCAAGCCGCGAGGCCAGCGCGGCATCGCCGAGCGCGAGCACGCTCGCTGCCAGCAGCGCGGCGTTGATGGCGCCCGCGCGGCCGATCGCGAGCGTGCCGACGGGCACGCCCGCCGGCATCTGGACGATGGAATAGAGCGAATCGATACCCGACAGGGCCTTCGAATCGACGGGAACGCCGAACACCGGCAGTTCCGTCAGCGCGGCGGTCATGCCCGGCAGATGTGCTGCCCCGCCGGCGCCGGCGATGATGACCTTGAAACCGGCCGCCTTGGCGCCCCTGGCAAAGTTGAATAGCCGGTCCGGGGTGCGATGGGCGGAAACGATGCGGCTGTCGCAATCGACGCCGAGCTGTTTGAGCGTCTCGGCGGCGTGCCGCATGGTCTCCCAGTCGGACTGGCTTCCCATGATGATGGCGACGGGAGCGGGCATAGGGTTAATTCTTCTCAGGAATCCAAAAACATAGGCCGGATTATAGGTTCGGGCCCGATGTCGGCAAGGCGTGGCAAGGGAGCGGGAATGCACTATCCTGTCTTGGCCAAATCCGGCAAGTCTCCAAACGCACCCACCAGCCCTTTCATGCCCATGAAAAAGCGAGTTCGGACACCCGCAACAGCGGCCGCAGCGGCCCGCACGCGGGCGGCGTCCGGATCGCCAAGGGCGGAAAAGCGCGACAAGGCCATCATCCGCAAGCTTCGGGCCGAGCTTGCGGCCGCGCTAAAGCGGATCGAGGAGCTGCAGGCCTCCGCCGATACCGATTTTCTGCTGGAGATTCCGAACCGGCGCGGCTTCGAGCACGAGCTCGCACGCGCCATCGCCTATATCAAGCGCTACCATGCGAGCGGGGCGCTGATTCTGCTCGATGTCGATCGCCTGAAGCCGGTCAACGATGCTTTCGGTCACGCCGCCGGAGATGAGGTGCTGAAGGCGATCACTGCCGTGTTGACGCGGCAAGTCCGTGCCTCCGACGTGGTGGGGCGGCTCGGCGGCGACGAGTTCGGCATCCTGCTCTGGAATCTCACCGAGACCGATGCGCGCGCGAAAGCAGCCGCGCTGGAAGCCGATATTGACCGGCTGACCTTCAGCTTCGGCGGACGGAACGTGACGGCCGGCGCGTCCGCCGGCGTTGCGATCCTCGGACCGCAATCCGAAGCGGCTCGCGCGCTGGAAGAGGCCGATAGCGCAATGTATATGCGCAAGGCCCAGCGCCGGCATGAGACGAAATCGGCCGCCGGTTAAAGCGCGCTCAGATCCTCCGGCACCTCGCCGAATTTTCTGAGCAGCTTGGCATCGCCAAACTCGCCGGCCATGGGATCGCCGCTGCGGCTGAACGCCACCGCGCCGATATTGCCGGCGATCCGCGACAACGTCTCGGCACGCCGCAGCGCGGTGGTCGGACTCTGGCATTCCTCTGCGGCACCCGCGATCAGCGCGCCTGTGTCGTCCTGCAGGAACGGCATCGCAACGTAATAGGTGATGTCGGCCATGGATCGTCTTGCTCCGTCAGGCCGCGTTCTCGGTGGGCTCCGATTGCAAGGGCGCGCAGCCTGAGGAGATCGCCGCCTGCAATTCCATCAGTTCGGCTTCCAGGAATTCATTGGCCATGATCAGCGCCTTGATCGTGCTGCGCAGGTTGCCGTCGCACATCGCGATGGCCTGATCGCAGGCCTTCTCGTAATGGCTGTTGTCAAACGCGGTCGGTGAGACGGACATGGCGACACTCCGGGTCTGTCGAGGACGATCGGTATGTTCCTCTTTTGTTCTCACGGAGTCAAGGGCCCGGGCCAGGGCGTGCGGAAATTTTGAGGGAGAGCCGCTGACGGATCGCGGGCCGGCACCCGCCGATCAGGCGATGATGTCGGGGGTGATCTGGTCTTCGATGAAAGCGATGCGGTCGCGCAGCTGTAGCTTGCGCTTCTTCAACCGCTGCAACCGCAGCAGATCGGGCGCCGGCGATTGTTGAAGTGCATCGATCGCCGCGTCGAGGTCGCGGTGTTCCTGCTGCAGCCGTGCGAGCTCGGCATGCAGCGCACGCTCATCTTCGTCGGTCATGATATAGCTTAGCCGAAAAACGCGATGAGATTGCGAAAGGCTGTGGAAACCCTGTGGGAAATATCGCCCCTGCCGCCGCCCCGCGCAACGGGCAAACCCACAGGCAAGACCTTAAAGGTTTTGGCAAAGTCAGGATTTGACCGACGCCGGGGATCACGGTTCCGTGCTCACGCTTCATTACATATGACCGTCAAAAAATGACGCGGGCTGATTCGGATAACCATCGACAGATTCGGTCGGAAGTGTACACTTGCAATTCCGGATCGAATCTGAGGTTTCTGATCAACCAAGGAGGTTTCGAATGGCGATTCAGGCACATCTCGTTGAACTGGAACGGAAACACAAGAGCCTCGAGAACGAACTGCACGAAGCCCTTATCCACCTTTCAACGGACGACCTGCAAATAGCCGAATTGAAGCGCCGGAAATTGATGGTGAAGGACCAGATCGAGCGGTTGAAGCAGTCCGCTGACGAAACACTGCATTAACGAAAATTTTTAGCGTCGCTATGATCCCCGGCCCCGGATGAGCGCTCTTTGGCGCTCATCGTCCGAGCGGCGGGATTCTCCCTTAGGTAGCATCGCGCGAAAACGCGCTGCGGTGGCCTACATGCCGGTTAGCTCGCCCACGTGATCTGCAATCGCGAGTGAAGACGTCAGTCCCGGCGACTCGATCCCGAACAGATTGATCAGCCCCGCGACGCTGTGCTCGTGCGGGCCCTGGATCACGAAGTCCTGCGAGGCGATCGCCGGCGGCACGATCTTCGGCCGCATGCCGGAATAGCTCGGCATCAGCGTGCCGTCGGGCAGCGTCGGCCAGTATCTGCGGATCGCGGGATAGAAGCGTTCTGCACGTGCCGGATCGACCGCATAGTCGATGCGATCGACCCACTCCACATCGGGGCCGAACCGCGCCTGTCCCGCCATGTCGAGGGTGAGATGAACTCCGAGTCCGCCCGGCTCGGGCACGGGGTAGATCAGGTGTGAGAACGGCGCCCGCGCGCTGCAACTGAAATAATTGCCCTTGGCGAGATAAGCCTGCGGGATCAGCGCTTCCGGCATGCCCTCGATCCGCCGTGCGGTTGCCGGCGCGTCGAGCCCCGCGGCATTGATCAGAAGCTCGCATTCCAGCCTCATCGGCGCCTCGCCACCGGCATCGAGCTCGATCCTTCCGGCTTTCGCCTTGGCACGCAGGAGCGGCGTGTGGAAGGCGAAGGCAGCACCTGCCGCTTCCGCGTCGCCGCGCAGCGCCAGCATGTAGGAATGGCTGTCGATGATACCGGTCGAGGGGGAGAGCAATGCGGCGTCGCAGTTCAGCGCCGGCTCGAGCGCGCGCGCAGCCTCGCCCGAAAGCAGGCGCATGTCGAGCACGCCATTGGCTTCGGCATGGGCGCGGATCGATTGCAGCTTCTCGGTCTCCTTCGGCGTGGTGGCGACGATCAGCTTGCCGCAATTTCTGTGCGGAATGCCGTGGCTTGAGCAATAGTCGTAGAGCGCGCGCTTGCCGGTCACGCACATCCGCGCCATCAGGCTGCCCGCCCTGTAATAGATGCCGGCATGGATCACCTCGCTGTTGCGCGAGGAGGTCACGGTGCCGATGCCCTCGGCCGCCTCGAGCACGACCACCTCGCGGCCGCCTTGTGCGAGGCGCCGCGCGATCGCCAAGCCGATCACGCCCGCCCCGACTACGACGCACTCAACCTTGTCCATTTGCTTGAGTTTCAAGTCCGGAATTGCCACAGCGAAGGGGCTCGCCGCTCGTTGAAGATTAGCCTGTCGTTAACGAAAGCCGGCGGTCAAGCCATTGGATCGTCTGGATTATCACTTGAGCCATGCGCCGTTAGAGAAGCATTAATCATGTCAGGGCAATTGCCGTAATTTGAGTCATATTTCGAACCCGCGCGGGTACGCGTTTACCCGATCCAAACCCGTCAAGCCAGACACTCCGCCGCTGAAATCCGCGGGTGACCGATGGCTGGCAAGAATTGGCAGGCAGGCAGCAAGGATCTGATTCCTGCGCAGGCTCTTCTGTGCCTGGCCGCGGTCGCCGCGTCCTCGGGGCGCGCCTGGGCGATGTCCGACACCATCGCGCCCGCGAGCTATATCCGCTCGCTTGATCCTAACGTGCTCTGGGAACTCCTGATCGGCGGCATCGTCGTCTGCGCCTTCCTGGCGTCGATTGCGCTGTGGATTTATTCGGCGCTGCGCCGGGTCAAGCGTTCGCAGGCGCGCCGCAACGCGTTCGTCTCTTCCGCCCTGAACAATCTGCACCAGGGCGTGGTGATGACCGATCCGAGGCAGCGGGTCGTGTTCGTCAACGAGCGTTATCTCGAAATCTATGGCCTGTCGCGCTCTGCGTTCCCGCCCAACATGACCGGCGCGCAGCTCCTGGAGCTGCGCCGCGCAGCGAGCGCCCTCGACGCCAGCGACGATGATTTTTATGCGCCGGCGGGAAGAGCCGAAGGTCTGATCACCGAACTGCCGAATGGCCGGTCCATCCTCGTCAGATATTTCCCTTTGCCGAATGGCGGCTCGATTGCGACGCATCTCGATTGCACCGAGCAGCGCAAGCTGTCGCGGGAGCTGGCGTCGACCAAGCAATTCCTGGAATCGGTGCTTGACAACGTGCCGGTCTGCGTCGCCGCCAAGAATATCGAGGACGGCCGCTACATCTTCGCCAATCGCGCGTTCGAGCGCTTCTCGCGGTTTTCGCGCGATCGCATCGTCGGCAAGCGCGGCGATGAGATCTTCCAGCCCGACACCGCGGCCAACATCGATGCCGCCGACCGCGCTGCCCTCGATTCGCCGGACGGCCAGTATCGCAGCGAGTTCCTGGTCGAGCGTGGTCCGGAGAAGCGCGTGCTCTTCTCCAATCGCGTCGTCGCCCGCGACGAGAACAACCAGCCGGTGTTCCTGATCGCGTTGTTCGAGGACGTCACTGAGCGCCGGTCGCTGTCGGTCGAGCTCGAAAGCACCAAGAAGTTCCTCGAGCTCGTGGTCGACAATATCCCGGTGTCGCTGATCGTGGAGCGCGTCAGCGACGGTCGCTATCTGCTGGCCAACCGCAGCGCGGAGACGATCCTCGGCCGCCGGCGCGAGGAGGTCACGGGACTGACTGCCGCGGACATCTTCCATCCCCGCGAGGCCAAGCTGATCATTGCCCGCGACGAGGCCGCGATCAAGAAACGCGACCTGCTCACCGAAGAGCATCCGATCTCGACCAAGGAGGGCTTGCGGCTGTTCCTGACCCGCCGCATGACCGTGCTCGACGAGGCCGGCCAGCCGAAATATTTGATCAAGACCCACGAAGACGTCACCGACCGGCGGCAGACCGAATCGCGCATGGCGCACATGGCCTATCACGACGGCCTGACCGACCTGCCGAACCGCCCTGCCTTCCTGAAGGCGCTGACCCAGATGATCGAGGCCTGCGCCGGAACCGGCGAGGAATTCGCTGTGCTCTCGGTCGATCTCGACGGCCTCAAGGAAGTCAACGACGTGTTCGGCCACGCGACCGGCGACAAGCTCCTCATCGAGGTCGCCAACCGCATCCAGGCTGCGGCGCGCGGCGGCGTGGTGGCGCGGCTCTCCGGCGACGAATTCGGCCTCATCATCGACGGCAAGCAGCCCGCGGCCGGGATCGAGCTCGCCGAGCACCTTGTGGAAGCGATGGCCAGGGAATTCCTGATCGACGGCAAGTCGGTCCGCACCGGTCTCACCACCGGCATCTCGGTGTTCCCGCACAACGGAGCGGACGCGGCCTCGCTGCTTGCCAATGCCGGCGCTGCGTTGTTCCGCGCCAAGCAGAAATCGCGCGGCACGATCAGCGTTTACGAACCGGAGATGGACCAGCAGATCCGCGACCGTCGCGTGCTGCATCAGGACCTCTCGGTTGCGATCCGCAACGGCGAGCTGTCGCTCTACTTCCAACCGCAGGCGATGTCGGGCTCGACCGTCGAGGAAAGCGAGATCACCGGCTTCGAGGCCCTGGCGCGCTGGCTGCATCCGGTGCGCGGGTTCGTTCCGCCCAGCGATTTCATTCCGCTCGCCGAAGAGAGCGGCCTGATCGTCGAGATGGGCGAATGGATCCTGCGCGAGGCCTGCCGCGAGGCCGCCTCCTGGCCGAAGCCGCTGCAGGTCGCCGTCAACCTGTCACCGGCACAATTCGTGCACGGCGACCTTGTCGGCCTCGTCCATTCGATCCTGCTCGAGACCGGGCTTATGCCCGGCCGGCTCGAGCTTGAAATCACCGAGGGCGTGCTGATCGAGGATTTCGACCGCGGTCTTGCGTTGCTGCGGCGCCTGAAGGCGCTCGGCGTGCGCATCTCGATGGACGATTTCGGCTCCGGCTATTCCTCGCTGAGCTATCTGCAGGCGTTCCCGTTCGACAAGATCAAGGTCGACCGCGACTTCGTCATCAATCTCGGCCGCAATCCGCAATCGGCCGCGATCATCTCGGCCGTCATCGACCTCGGCCATGGCCTTGGCATGTCGCTGGTGGCCGAGGGCGTGGAGACCGTGGAACAGCTCGCCTTCCTCGCCGACGAAGGCTGCGACGCGGTGCAGGGCTATCTGATCGGCAGGCCGCTGCCGATCGGGCAGTACGGCCCGCTCGTGGGCCGCAACGCCGGCATGGAGGCGGTGCGCAAGACAGGCTAAGCGAGATCGCGCTTTCGCCGTTTTTGCTTGCATGATTTCTTCGGGAAACCGCTACACACTTTTCCAGATCATGCGCTAGAGCTAGCGCATGGCGGATTACGATCTGGCGATCATCGGGGGCGGGCTGAACGGGGTCAGCGTGGCGCGCGACGCTGCGGGCCGGGGCTTGCGCGTGGTCCTTCTGGAGCAGGGCGATCTCGGCGGTGCCGCCTCGTCGGCGACGTCGCGGCTGATCCATGGCGATCTCTCGGTGCTGGAGCGCCGCGCGTTTGCGCGCGTGCGCACCCAGCTCAACGAGCGGGATACCTGGCTCAGGAACGCGCCGCATGTGGTGCGGCCGATGCGCTTTGCAATCCCTGCCCATGTCGAGGAACGTCCTCGCTGGAAGTTGCGCACCGCGCTCTGGCTTTACGACCGCATTGCCTCGAAGAGCCGCCTGCCGCGCTCGGCGATGATCAACATCAACCACCATCCCGTCGGCGACGCGCTGAGGCGGCCGTTCGGCACCGCCTTCGAATACTCCGACTGCGTCGTCGACGATTCCCGCCTCGTGGTGCTCGTCGCACGCGATGCGGCCGAGCGGGGGGCCGATATCCGCACCGGCGCCCGCTGCGTCCGCGCCGATCGGGAACGCCTCTGGCGGCTGGCGGTGATCGACCGCGGCCGTCGCCAGGTGATCACGGCAAGGGCGCTTGCCAACACCAGCGGGGGCTGGACCAGCATGGTGGCGGAAACCGTCCTGCGCATCCCGTTTCCGAAACTCGCCGCAGTTCAGGTCAGCCAGATCGTGGTGCGCCGCCTGTTCGACAGCGACAACGTCTATGTCTTTCAGAACTCCGACCGAAGGCTGATCTTCGCAAGCCCCTATGAGCGCGACTTCACGCTGATCGGCACCATCGCCCATGCCTTCACCGGCGATCCCGCCATCGTCGCGGTCGGTGCCTCCGACGTTGCCTATCTCTGCGAGGCGGCCAACCGTTATTTCCGCGAGCGGATCGAGGCGTCCGACGTGGTCCGCAGCGTCTCCGGCGTCAATCTGGCGCCGGAGCGCGGCGGCTACCCTGCCATGCGCGACGGCGCGATGATGCTGGGCCACCAGCGCGGAAAGCCGCCGCTGCTCACGCTATTCGGCGGCGACGTCACGACCTCGCGACGGCGCGCCGAGCAGGCAGTGTCGGAGCTCACGCGCTATTTCCCGATGTCGCCACGCTGGACCGCGACGGCGCCGTTGCCGGGCGGCGACTTTTCCTGGGAGCGCTTTGACTGGGAGGTCATGGCGGTGCGTGAGCGCTGGCCATTTCTGTCGGAGGTGCAGGCGCAGCGGCTATTCGGCGCCTATGGTAAACGCATCGCCGACATCCTGGGCGAGGCCAAGAGCCGCGCCGACCTTGGGCAGAGCTTTGGTCCCGAGTTGAGCGCAGCCGAGGTCCGCTATCTCATGACGAGGGAATGGGCGCGCTTTCCCGATGATATCCTGTGGCGCCGCTCCAAGCTCGGTCTGACCATGCCGGCGGAGGATCGGGAGGCGCTGGCGGCCTTCATGGCGAAGGGGGCGGGCGTGTAGCTCGCTCCATTCGGCTATCCGACAAAGGAGCGGTTGAGCCTATGCGCTTCCGCCGCTAGCTTGGCGCGGGGCGTTGGGCAGGGGAACATGGCTGAGGAAGCACCCAAGAACGATTCGGCTTCGGGACCGGTGCAGGCTGTGCCGCCGCCCAGGTCCGAGCCGCACGCCACGTTGGTCGAGAGAGCCGAAACGCACGTCCAGCTTCAGCCGGACGTTCCGTTGCTCCGCATTGAGGAAGTGGTGAAGAAATTCGGCGGCTTTCGTGCCGTCGATGGCGTCTCGCTCGACATCGCCGCCGGCGAGTTCTTCGCGCTGCTCGGCCCGAGCGGCTGCGGCAAGACCACGCTCTTGCGCATGCTTGCCGGCTTCGAGGCGCCGGACGAGGGCCGAATCTTGCTCAACGGCAGGGACATCGCGCAGGTCCTGCCGCATGAGCGGCCGATCAACATGATGTTCCAGAACTACGCGCTGTTTCCGCATCTTTCCGTGCGCGACAACATCGCCTTCGGCTTGCGGCGTGCCGGCATGGCGCGCGAGGAGATCAACACCCGCGTTGCCGAGATGGTGGCGCTCGTCAAGCTCGGGGGGCTGGAGAAGCGCAAGCCCGACCAGCTTTCCGGCGGCCAGCGGCAGCGCGTGGCGCTGGCGCGCTCGCTGGCGCGGCGGCCGCAGGTGCTCCTGCTCGATGAGCCGCTCGCGGCGCTCGACAAGAAGCTGCGCGAAAGCACCCAGCTCGAGCTGATGGAGCTGCAGCGCCGGCTCGGCATGACCTTCATCATCGTCACCCACGACCAGGAGGAGGCGATGACGGTCGCAAGCCGGATCGGCGTCATGGATGCGGGCCGGCTCGACCAGGTTGCCACCCCCCGCGAGCTCTACGAGGCGCCGCTGTCGCGCTGGATCGCCGAGTTCATCGGCGAGGTCAATCTGTTCGACGGCGAGGTCGAAAGCCGCGAGCCCAACCGCCTCGTGATCTCGACCCGCGACGCCGGCGCGATCGTGGTCGCCGAGCCGCGCCACGCGATCACAAGGAACGCGGTCTCGGTCGCGATCCGGCCCGAGAAGGTCAAGCTGTCGCGCCGCGGCCCGATCCCGGACGCATCGCACGCGCAGTCGATCAACCGCCTTGAAGGTGTAGTCACGGACGTCAGCTATCTCGGCGGCCTGACCGTCTACAAGGTCAAACTCGATTCGGGCGCGATCGTGCGCTCGACGATGGCCAATACCGCGCGTATCGACATCGATGCCTACAGCCTGAGCCAGCGCGTGGTGGCGTGGTTCACGCCGGACGATTGCATGGTGCTGGCGCAATGAGCACCAGGCAGATTTTCACTCGCCCCGCGCGCTTCGCCGCGATCGCGCCTTATGTCTGGATGGTGCTGTTCTTCCTGGTGCCATTCGGCTTCGTGCTCAAGATCAGCCTGTCGCAGACCGCGATCGCGCGGCCGCCCTATACGCCGGTGTTCGACCTCACCGCCGGCGTCGCGGCGCTCAAGGCTGCCTTCGCCGCGCTCTCGATCGACAATTTCCGCCTGCTGGTCTCCGACAATCTCTATGTGCTGTCCTATCTGCGCAGCGTCGTCGTCGCGCTCGTCTCGACCTCGATCCTGCTTGTGATCGGCTATCCCATCGCCTACGGCATGGCGCGGCTGCCGAAGCGCTGGCAGGGCGTGGCTATGATGCTCGTCATCGTGCCGTTCTGGACCTCGTTTCTGATCCGTATCTATGCCTGGATCAACATCCTGCAGCATGACGGCCTGCTCAACCGCATCCTGCTCACGCTGCACCTTGTGTCGCAGCCGGTGGTGTGGCTGTCGACCGACACCGCCATGTATCTCGGCATCGTCTATTCCTATCTGCCATTCATGATCTTGCCGCTCTACGCGACGCTCACCAAGATGGACCCGGCGCTGGAGGAGGCCGCCGCTGATCTTGGCGCCGCGCCAGCCGAGGTGTTCTGGCTCGTGACGTTCCCACTGTCGCTGCCGGGCGTCGGCGCAGGCGTGTTGCTCTGCTTCATCCCGATCGTCGGCGAGTTCGTGATCCCCGATCTGCTCGCGGGCTCCAACTCGTTGATGATCGGCCAGACCTTGTGGCTGGAATTCTTCATGAACAAGGACTGGCCGGTCGCTTCCGCCTGCGCCATCGTGCTCCTGGTGCTCCTCATCGCGCCGCTCCTGCTCTACGACCGGCTGCAGCGGCGGCAATTGGAGGCGCGGTGATGGCCCGGCGCAGGGTGTCGCGCTTCAACATCGCTTCGCTGACGCTGGGGCTTGCGTTCCTGTATCTGCCGATCGTCATCCTCGTGATCTACTCCTTCAACGCCTCGCGGCTGGTGACGGTTTGGGGCGGCTGGTCGCTTACCTGGTACCGCGAGTTCTTCAACGACAGCGCGATGATCGAGGCGGCCTGGATGAGCCTCACCGTGGGGGCGACGTCGGCGACGATCGCGACCGTGCTCGGCACGCTCGCTGCGGTGGCGCTGTCGCGCGGCGAGGGATTCCGCGGCCGGACGCTGTTCTCCGGCATGCTCTATTCGCCGCTGGTCATGCCCGAGGTCATCACCGGGCTTTCGCTGCTGCTGCTGTTCGTCGCGATCAACGCCGAGCGCGGCTTCTGGACGGTGACCATCGCCCACACCACGCTCACGATGTGCTTCGTCGCGGTCGTGGTGCAATCGCGGCTCGGCTCGCTCGACAGGAGCCTCGAGGAGGCCGCGATGGATCTCGGCTGCGATCCGGCGCGGGCGTTTTTGATGGTGACGTTGCCCCTGATCATCCCCGCCATCGTCGCGGGCTGGATGCTGGCGTTCACGCTGTCGCTCGATGACCTCGTGATCGCGAGCTTTACGACCGGCCCGGGCTCGGCAACACTCCCAATCAGGATTTACTCGGAGGTGCGGCTTGGCGTGAAGCCCGAGATCAACGCGATCTGCACGCTGGTGATCGCCTTGATCGCGGTCGTCATCGTGGTTGCCTCGTTCGCCTCAAAGCTGGCGAACGCGCGTGGCGAAAGCGCCGCGCCGTTGTAAGTTTCCATCATCAGGATTTCACTGCGCCCGCCGTCAGCCCGCCGACCATGTAGCGGCGGAAGACATAGTAGACCGCAGCCGGCGGCAGCGCGTAGATGAAGCCCGTGGTCATCAAGAGCTCCCAGGGCGAATCGTCGGCGGACAGGAAATTGCCGAGCGCGACCGGCAGCGTGATGTCGGTATCGTTCGATAGCAGCAGGAACGCATAGAGATATTCATTCCAGGCGAGCAGCACCGCGTAGGTGCCGATCGCAACCAGCGACGGCATCATCAGTGGCAGATAGACCAGGCGGAAGATCTGCAGGGTGGTCGCGCCGTCCATCACCGCCGCCTCGTCGAGCTCGACCGGCAGCTTGTCGGAGGCCTGCTTCAGGACCCAGATCGCGTAGGGCGAGGCGACCGTCACCATCGCCAGAATCAGCGACCATTGATTGTTCAAGAGCCCGTAATTGGCCATGGTGCGGTACATCGGCACGGCCAGGAACGCCGCCGGAATGAAATAGGTGAACAGCGCGAGATTCATCACCACGCGTCCGCCGGGCACCTTGAGCCGCGAGATCGCGAAGGCCGCGGCGGTCGCGACGAACAGCGTCAGCGCGCCGACGGCGGCCGCGATCACCACCGAATTCCAGAACTGCACATAGAAGTCGCGCAGGAAATAGTGCTGCTCGTGAAACACGATCCAGAAATTGTGCAGGGTCGGATGGTCCGGCCATATTTTTCCGGAGAACGCATCCTCCTTGGGCGAGATCGCGAACAGGAACATGTGGTAGATCGGCAGCATGGTCCAGATGAAGACGGGAATGCCGATCAGCAGCAGCCGCGCCTCGTTGGAGACCTCGCGGAGGGTGGGGAGCTTCATCGCGATAACCGTTTCATCATGAAATAGACCAGCGGCAGCACCAGCGGCATTGCGCAGACGATGGAGGCCATCGCGAGCGAAAGCTGGTCGAGCCCGAGATAGCGGATGCCGAGCGTCGACAGCACATGGGTGAGGTCGGCCGGCCCGCCGCCCGTGAGCAGATAGACGCTGTTGAAGTCGCCGAGCGTCCAGATCATCGAGAGCAGCGTGCAGGTGATGTACAACGTCTGCATCGACGGCCAGGTGATGTAGCGGAATTTCTGCCACCAGGTGGCGCCGTCGACGGCAGCCGCCTCGAACAGGTCGTACGCGATGGCAAGCCGCCCGGTGATCAGGATCAAGGTCCAGAACGGCAGCGATTTCCAGATGTGCACGGCGATCGCCATCGCGAGCGCGATCGTGGGATCGTTGAGCCAGTTCGGGCCGTCATCGCCGGTAAGATTGAAGATGATCTGGTTGATCATGCCCCATTCGGGATTGAGCATGAAGCGCACCGACAGGATGGTCGGGATCGACGGCACCGCCCAGGGCAGGATGAACAGCACTGAGAGCCATTTGATCCACCTGCGCTCCTCGACGAAGAAGCCGGACAGAAACAGTGCGATCAGCATTTTGAGATTGATGCCGATAACGAGGAAGATCAGCGTGTTGACGGCCGCGCGCGCGAAGATCGGGTCGTTGTACAGCGCGACATAGCTTGCGGGCTCGCGTGCGAGCCACAGCCCGTAGCCGATCGGATAGACCACGAAGGCGAGGAACACCAGGAGGTAGGGTACCAGCAGCACGATGCCCCACACCTGCGCCGGCGAGAACCGCGCCGACAGGGGTGCGCCGGGGACATCGGATGCGGAGAGTGTGATCGTCATATACCTGCTCAATTGCGGAGCCGGCCGCTTTGGGAGCGGCCGGCATCGTTCATCTATTTTAGGATACCTCTCCCCGCAAGCGGGGATGGCGAAGCAGCAGCTAGCCCGCAACTTCCTTGATGCGGGCGATCAGCTCGTCGACCGCCTTGTCCACCGGAACCTTCTCGTTGACCACGCGGTTCATCGCCTTGGCCCAGACGTTCTCGTTGTTGAGGATGGTGAACTTGTAGTTCTTGGTGAAGTCAAACGGAACGGTGCCATTGGTGAACTGCGTATAGACCTGCTTGCGATGACGGTCGGACTGCCAGAACGGGCTCTTCTGGCCGGCGACCGTGACCGGGAACCAGCGTCCCAGTGCGCCCTCGATATAGGGCCCGAGGTTCTCTTCCTGCAGCAGGAACTTGATGAACTCCTTGCCTTCCGCCTTGTTCTTCGCGTTGGCGAACATCAGGCCGGTCTTGACGTCGGAGCGATATTTGAGCGGGCTGCCATCCGGCTTGTTGGGGAAGGACGTGGTGAGGATGTCCTCATAATAGGCCTTCTTGCCCGCGGCGCGCTGCTCAGGCGTCAGCGCCGGATTGGTGGAATCCTCGTACCACTTCTCCGGAATCGAGATCGTGAAGTTGTGGGTCATCACGATCGTCTTGTTGTGGAAGGCGACGTTGTTGTCGGGGTCCTTCCAGCTCGTGGAAGAGGGCGGCGTGCAGCCCTTGATGTAGGTGTCGGTGTAGTCCTTCAGCGCGTGGATCAGGCCATCGCGGACCTTGGGATCATCGACCAGAAGCTTTCCGTCGTCGTCGACGAGCTTGACATTGTAGGCGTCCATGAAGGTGTAGAACGACTGGAAGGAGTCGGTCGATTCCACGCCCATCGGCTGGCCGATGGCGTAGATGCGCTGGTGGGTCGCCTTGCGGATCGCCGGCTGCACCTTGTCGCACCAGAACGACCAGTAATCGTTCCATTTGGTCGGGATGTCGCTCTGCTTGTAGCCGGCCTTCTCCAACAGGTCGTTCCAGATGTTAACGTGCATGCTCTGCTGCTTGAGCGGGAAGCCGTAATAGCCCTTCTTCTTGGTCTGGCCATTATAGAGGTAGGTGGTCTCAAGCGTGTTCGGCGCGAACTCCGCCTTCATCGGCACCAGAATGTCCGAGAGGTCCTCGAGCTTGCCCTCATAGGCCCACTTGCCCTGCGCCTGCACGTCATAGGTGTCGGAATAGGCGACGTCGGGCACGGTGCCGGCATCGAGCGCAGCCACGGTCTTCGAAATCATGTCCTGCACGGCATATTGCGAGAGCTCGACCTTGATGCCGGTCTTCGCCTCGAATTTCTTCACGACATTAAGCAGCGCGTCGTCTTCAGACTTGTAGAAGCCCTTGGTCCACCAGACCGTGATGGTCTTCTGCTGCGCGAGCGCGGGTGCCGAGACGGCAACGAGCCCGGTTGCAGCGACCGCAAATGAAAGGGCACGGATTAACCTGGAATTCACTTCGTTCTCCCTGGAATGGCCGATCTTTTAACCGGCTGGATGAAGCACATAGCCCAGCCCGCCCACACGATCCAGCAGCTTGATGCGCGACGCTGGTCATGGCTGGCACGCGCGCGATGCGAGGCTCGCGCTTGCAGCGGCTTCTTGCATCGACTGCAGGGCCAAAGCTTGCGCGCGGGCAAGGCCGCACACCATTCCCGATTGTGTATCGATCGATGCGCGCCGTGCATCGATCCGCGGGAGCTGTCTCGCGAGAGTGACAGTTGCGGCCATCGCATGGGAATCTTCTCGCAACCCAAGCGAGAGCCCCTGATGATCCTTCACAATGTGATTTAAGCATGCCTTCCCGATCTCGCGGCGGGATGCGCCCGAGTTTTTCGAAAGCAACGCCCGCCGGGAAAGGAGGAGGGCGCGGGGAACACCGGGTGCCGTTGCACCCGCAGTCTCGTGTGCAACAAAGTGCGCAAAGAACGCACACGAGTAGTCTACAGGTACAACCGAACACACTCCGGCATTCCCCGCGCGATGTTGGACGACTTATTCCGTGCTCTCCTCGGTGTACCGGGCGTTCTAGTCACCGTCCCCCCGGGCTCATGACCCGGGGGTTGACACCAGCATCGGGGTGTCGGGACCACACGGCTTTGTCGAACGCTTCGCGCGCCTCGTCGTTGGCGCGCCTTGCGTCCATCGCAACCCGCCTCACGTTTCGTGACGATTGGCCGTAACGTCCCTCGTGGCGAGGCGGGCTGGGGTGGAATCTATTTCTGATTCGCCGATTTCGACAAGTCCGAAGTGGTGCGGCAAAGTAACACGACGGGCAATTTGCGCATGGCGGATATGTGCGAATTGCCGGTCGTGTCGAGTCCGCAACGGGCGGCTGGCGATGCGCGAGGCCGATCCTCGCTTCCGCCTTCGCTCTTAGGGCGCCGGCCGAAGCGAGATTGGATTCGGCTGAAAGATTCGCCTCTTCGGGTGAAGCAGCGGAGACGAGCGAATCTCCGCTCGGTCTAAAGACGAGGGATCCAACCTGGACGGCTCAACAGATATTCGACCATGCGCGGAGGAATGGTTAAAGCTTTGGCTATCTCGAGCTCATCCCTTGGCAGTCCCGCAAGGATCGATGCTTCGCTCTTGTTCCGGACCTTGGAGAGCCACTCCGGATCGACCACCACGGCGCGTCCTACCGCAACCAGATCGGCTCCCAGCTTGATCGCGCCCTCGGCATCCATGCACGTTTTGATCCCGCCGCTTGCCATGACCGCACTGCGGCCGGCTATGACGCGGGCAAATTCCGTGATCGGACTCTCTGCCGGGGTATGAATCTTCTGGACCGGACCATCATAGACACGGGTCTCTCCCACAGGCCGGCTCTTCCGATAATCATCGAGCGAAACGGAGATGTAGTCGAGATCCAGCCTGGCAAGCTCATGACAAAGCAGCTTGGCGTCCTCGAGCGTATAGCCATCCGCCTCGGCCTCGAATGGCGTGACGCGAAACCCTGCGATCAGCTTCGGACCGAGTGCGTCGCGAACGGACTGCGCGACAGCGAGAGGAAAGTTCATGCGCTTTGCAAGCGTGCCTCCCCATTTATCAACGCGATGATTGGCCCGCGGCGAAAAAAACTGATGAACCGCGTAGTGGTTGGCTCCGTGAATCTCGACGCCGTCGAACCCGGCTTTTCGAGCCAGCGAAGCAGCATCCCGAAAGCTTGCAACCAGGTTTCCGACCTCATCGGCCGTCATCGCCCTTGGCGTCCTTGCTCCGGGCCGCAACGATGCAACCGCAGACGGCGCACGCAAGCCTTGCTCGCCTATCAACTCGGGCTTTGCGATGCGGCCACCATCGTAGATCTGGAGGATCGCAAGACCTCCTGCGGCACGCATCGCTTCAGCGAGCCGGCGGAGACTGGACAAGTGCCCATCATGTGCCGCACCTATTCCCTGCCAGGAACGCCCGTTCTGCTCGACGTAAGCAGCGGAAGAAATGGTGACTCCGAAACCGCCGGCCGCACGTCGCCGTACAAATTCGAGCTCGTTGTCGGTAGCCGTCCCGTCTTCATGGGACGAATCGGTTGTCAGCGGAGCAATTGCAAACCGGTTTGCCATCTCTCGTCCGCTGTTGAATCTCAAAGGAGACCAGACAACCATCGATCGAACCTCCGATATCCCCCAAACCGGGCGGCATCGAATGAGAACTCGTCCGCTGCAACTCGAGCCCATCGTCTTAATGAAAGATGCGTCCGGAGTCGATGACGACGGTCTGGCCGGTCATGGTCTCGGTGCGGCACATGGCGACCACCATGTCGGCGCAGTCGTCCTTGTCGGCCGGCTTCTTCAGGAGCGAGCTTGATGCGGAGCGCTCGATCTGCTCGGGCCGGAGATTGGCTGTCGCGCGCGTGCCGTCCAAGAGACCCGGCGCCACGCAGTTGACGAGGGTCTCGGGCGCCAGCGCCACCGCCATGCAACGCGTCAGATGAATGAGCCCCGCCTTCGATACGGCATAGGCGATCGAAGAGCCGGTTGGGCTGAGCCCTGCGACCGAAGCTATGTTGACGATGCGGCCTCGCCCCTGGGCCCTCATGACAGGGGCTACCGCCTTGGTCAGGCGCATCGGCCCCGTCAGATTGGTTTCCATGATCCTGTTCCATACCTCCAGCGTCAGATTGTCGAGATCGCCGAAGGGGATCGAGATATTGTAAGCGGCGTCATTGATCAGGACATCAAGGCGGCCGAAGGCCCGGGTCACCTCGCCGACCAGCCGATCCACAGCCGCGCCGTCGGTGATGTCACAGGCGAAAGCTCGAGCGTTGACTTGATAACGCGACGCCAGTTCGCCGGCGACGCTTTCCGCCTGGGCGCGGCTGCGAGCGTACATGACAGCGAGATGTGCGCCTTCCTGCGCAAGCGCGTGGCAGATGCGCTGCCCCAGCCCGCCATTGCCGCCCGTCACCAGTGCCACCGCGCCCTTCAGGTCCATCGCTTCTCTCCCTTGATGCGAATGCATTGTCGCCTCGCCGCCACTCCCACCCCTTTTGATACCGTGCCGCGCCATCCGTTGGACCTGGCTACGTCACGAAGCGCACCAGGAAAGGTGACCCTCAAGGACGCGTTCATTGCCTTCGGGGACTCAATAGTTCGATCAATTGTGACAGCTTCGGCACCGTTTCGAAATGCGGGGCATCGGATGGAATCGTTTCCCAGGATGCCTTGGAGGCGGTGTACAGACGTGCTCCAATTTCGAGGGTCTCCAAATCATCAAGCAAGCCTGCGGGCACCCAATAATAGGCCGTGGTCCTTAATGGGTTTGGGACAGGAGAACCGCATCTCGCACAGAAGTCAGAACGAAAGCTGGTTGGTCTGACGTAGGACGAGATGTGCTCTCGTCCGGTGATCCAGCTGAAGTTTTGCGCTTCCACGATGATTGCCAAATTTGAGGACGCGCCCCCTTGTTTGCGACAAAGAGAGCAGTGGCACCGATAGGCCTTGGGAGAGATGGCCTCGACCCGAAACTCGACTGCTCCACAAAGACAACTGCCTTGCATTATGCCCTCGTCAATGTCGCGGTGAATGCTCAATTGTCCATAGCAAGATTCATGGACATAGTCTTCGACTCGCTATGCTGGACAGATTGGCAATCCTCAAGTGGAAAAATCTGCCCATCGCGGGTGGATAGCGCCAAGCACAGACAATGCCGTGCGCGTGAAGCCAGCTCATCCGAGGGGCTGCCGGTCGACGCCTTCTCTGATAAGATGGATAACGAGAACAGGATCAGGAGCATTCAGTCATGACGACTGCCGGCCCCAAGATTGTCCGCACCATGTGTCCGATGAATTGTCATCCGACCTATTGCGGGATGCTGGTCGAGGTCGAAGGCGGTCGGCTGAAGACACTGAGCGGAGACAAGGACAATCCGGACAGCCGCGGGTTTCTTTGCGTGCGCGGCCGCGCGACCGGCGAGATATTCGGCAATCCGAAACGGCTTCTTTACCCCCAAATTCGCGATGATCGCCGCACCGACGCCTGGCGGCGCGTGAGCTGGGACGAGGCGCTGGAGTTCATGGCGAAGCGGATCCGGACAGCCGGCCCCGAGGCTGTCGGGCTATGGGCGGGACATGGCGGCTTCACCACGGGCAGCGCCATAACAGTCCAGCTCATGCAGCGTTTTGCGAATATGTACGGATGCCAGAATTGGCACCCCGCAATGATCTGCTGGGGGCTTGGCGGCTTCGGCGCAGGCCTGTCGGGGGCCCTCAAGGTCAATACCAAGGAGGACATGGCCGAGAACTCGAACATGATCGTGCTTTGGGGCGCGAACATTGCGAGCCAGCCCAACACCGCCCGTCACGTCGTCGCGGCTCGGCGTCGCAGAGCCAAGATCGTCACGATCGATGTGAGGAGGACGGAAGCGGCGGCTCAATCGGATGAGGTTCTGCTGATCCGGCCCGGGTCGGACGCCGCCCTCGCATTGGCCGTGATGCATGTCATCATCACGGAAAAGCTCCATGACCCTGCATTCGTTGGTGCTCATACGGTCGGATTTGAGGAATTGTCGTCGCACATTCTGCCCTTCACGCCGGCGTGGGCGGCGGCGGAGACGGGTCTTGAGGAAAGCCAGATTGCCTCGTTTGCGAGAAGCTACGCGTCCACACGACCGGCCATGATCCTGTTCGGCGGCAGCTCCATGCACAAGGGTGCCAACGGCTGGCACGCGGCGCGTGCGATCAGCTGTCTGCCGGCTTTGACAGGTGATTTTGGCATTCCGGGGGGCGGTCTTGGTCCGCGTCACGGCGCCCACAGCGTGAGCTTGGGCCATCTGAACGCGGGCGTGACGCGCGCGCCGGGCAACACCATTCCCAACCAGATGCCCGAGATCGCAAAGGCCTTGTCCGATCGACGGCTCAAGGTCTTGCTGCTTCTGGGCACCAACATGCTGTCGTCGTTTGCCGACGCCGCAGAAATCTCGCGTGGGCTCGAGAAGACTGAGATGGTCGTCTGCGTCGATCTGTTCATGAACGAGACTGCGCGGCGCTTCGCGGATGTCGTGCTGCCAGGAACCGCATGGCTCGAGGAATTGGGGTTCAAGTTCACGAACACGCACCTCTATTTGATGGAGCGTGCGCTTGAGCGGGAGGGAGAGACCCGTCCCATCCACGAAATCCTGAAATCTCTGGCAAATTCTCTGGGCCTTGCTGACTTCTTTCCATGGGCATCGACGGAAGAGATGATCGACGTCATCCTGAATGATCCGACGACCGGCCATGCGACTGTTGCCTCTCTGCGCGCTGCGGGCGGCTTCGTACCTCTGAAGGTGCGTGCCGTCGCCTATGCGGATCGGAAATTCGATTCACCGTCCGGGAAGATCGAATTCCATTCGTCGCAAGCAGCCAGCCTGGGGCTGCCGCCGCTGCCGGTGCACGAGGGTAACGAAAGTTCACGCTATCCGCTGGCGTTGAGCTTCGGAAGGACGCTCACACACTTCCATGCGTTCTACGACGAAGGCAAAGCGCTGTCGTCGTTGGCAAAGCACAATACCGCCCCGCAACTTTGGATCTCGCCTGTGGATGCACAGGCGCGCCGGCTCGCCGACGGTGATGCGATCAGGATCTACAACGACCGGGGTGAGTTCGCTGCAACGGCCTGCATAACCCGCGACGTGCGGCCGGGCGTGGTCTGGATACGCGATGGATGGGTCGGCCTGAACAATCTCACCTCCGGAGAGATGGTGCTGAGCGGAGACGCTCTCAGTCTCTTTCCATTTTCTGTCGGGCAGGCGGCTTATGGCGCTCAAGTCGAGGTTGCGCGAGCGGCTCGGCTTTGAGCCGCCCTATCTTCACGAGATTGCCGGTCATTGCGAGCGGCGCGAAGCAATACCGCAACTCTCTCGTGCCCACACGCGGTCATGGCCATCCGTATTATAGTTGGTACCACGGTCGGGTTATCATTAGAGGTGCCGGCGCGTCGGCATCGCGGATAGTGGCACGAGCCGCAGCGCGGACAATGCCAACCCCTGCGGCTGAAGCCAAGGAGCCTCGAGACACGCATCACCCCGACAGTATCGCGGCGCGACGATCGCTGACGCGCAACATGACGTCGTGCAGCAAATATGCAAGCCGATTACGGCACCATGCCTGGCCGGACTGGGGGTCGTACTCAGTCGGCAGCGCATATCCGGCTGGCACGTATGCATCGAAGCCGAGCCGCCGCGCCGTTTCGACACAGCGGAACGCGTGATCCGAAAAAGCAATGACGCCGATGCAGCCGAGGCTCTCCGGCGGCCATCGCCGTGCGATGTCCTCGAGCACGGCTGTGGTTCCAAGATAAACCGGCTCATCGCGCTCGTCGCGCCGCGGAAAGATCGATATGACCGCCTCCGGGGGCAGCAGCGATGCTGCGGCTTCGGCCACTTCCCATTGCGCGATGAGGCGCGCGTCGGCCTCTTGCGAAAGGCGCGCGGCGAGGGCGGCCAGTGCTTGATTGACCGGACCCGGCTCGCGGTTCCCGTTCGGCGCCATGCGATTGCCGAATGTGAAGCCAATGATCGTCTGGATCTTGTTGGGCGCGATGGCAGGCGGCCTCCAGCAAAGCGCATCAACCTCGATGATTTCGGCCAGCCGCTGCGCGAGTTGCGCGTCGCCAAGCTCCGCGGCAAGCCTTTCCCTGATCTTCTCACGCGCCGACATCCTATGAGCACTCCCGCGATCCAACCGTAGGTTACCAAAGTCTTCGCAATAGAATTGTTCTTTCTCTACCGCCCGGAGCTCCGTCCCCCTGGAGTGCGACATGGCCGCCATGCCGCGAGCAAAATCGGCATGGTTGCCTCAGGCTCCGGTGCGGCTGATGAGCCGTGCCGGCAGCACGATGCGGCGCGGCGTCTTCACCGAGGCTGTGCCGCGGATGCGTTCGAACAGCAGCGAGACGGCAGTGCGGCCGATCTCCTCTGTCGGTTGCTCCACGGTCGTGATCTTCGGCTCGCAGACGGCAGCCCACTCGAAGTCGTCGAAGCAGGCGATGGATACGTCGCGAGGGCAGACCAGGCCTGCCGCAGCAATCGCTTTGAGCGCGCCAATCGCCATCAGGTTGTTGGCGGCGAAGATCGCGTCCGGACGCTCCTCGGCGAGCAGACTTCGCGTGGCGGCAAAGCCCTCATCCTGGCGAAAATAGCCATGACGCACCAGGCGCGGCTCAAAGGCGATGTCGTGGGCGAGGAGGGCCTTTTGGTATCCGGCGAGGCGCTCTTCGCTCGTCGAGACGCCCTTGGGTCCGAGCACGATCCCGATGCGCCGCCGACCGGCGGCAAGCAACTGAGTGATCGCCGCCAGCGTGCCGCCGGCATTGTCGACCGTCACCGAATCCAGCGGCAGGACCGGGTTCGTGCGGTCGATCAGGACCGCGGGCGCCTTGATGATCTCGCCAATGCGCCGGCCGTAACTCGGGTCGGAGCCCGCCAGGGCGATAACGATTCCGGAGACGCGGTGACTCTGCAGCAAGCGGAGATAGCGCTCCTCCTTCTCGGGATCCTCGTCGGAATTGCAAAGCATCAACGCATAGCCTTGCGCCTGAAGAGTCGATTCGATGGTCCGGGCAATCGCGCCGAAGAACGGGTTGGTGACGTCGCTGATGACGAGCCCGATGGTGCGGCTGATTCCTGTCTTCAGGCTGCGCGCAACACTATGCGGCTGGTACTTCGTCGCGTCGATCGCCGACAGCACGCGCTGCCGCAGCGCCGGCCTGACTGGCGCGCTATCGTTGATCACGGCCGAGACCGTGGCAATCGACACCCCGGCGAGCTCGGCGACGTCACTGATCGTGGTCATCGCGTTTGAACATTCTGTTGCAAATACCTGCGGTGAGTGTATTCTAAACGTTTAGAATGCGCTAAAACAAGCATATTGAACGGCCCGCGCCTGGCAATCCGGGGGCTCCGATGATAAGCGGGTCGCCGCCTCGAGGGAGGAAGTGATGCGTGGCAAGATCGGGCGTCGTCAGGTCCTGATGGGTGGCGCGGCGGCTGGCAGTCTACTCGTCCTTCCCGGAAGAGCGCCGGCTGCGATCGGCGCGAAGCCGCTCAAGGGGGTCACGCTCAATGTCTCGTGTTGGAGCGCGCCCTATCCGCAGTTCCTGGCCAAGTACATTCCCGAGTTCGAGGAAGAAACCGGCGCGAAGGTGATCTACACCACACCGTCCTTTCCGGTGTACAATCAGAGGATGGATATCGCGCTCGCGACGCGCAGCGATGCCTACGACGTCATCAACGTCACCTTCATCTATATCGGCCGCTGGATCGGCGCCGGCTGGGTCACGCCGCTCGATGAGTTCATGAGCAACCCGAAGCTGACGCCTGCCGACTGGGATGCTGCTGATTTCCTCCCCGGCACGACAGGCGCCTTCAAGGACGCGAAGGGACAGCTCGGCGCCGTCCCCTGGATCGCGGACCTGATGATGTCTGCGGCCTCTCGCTACGATTTGATCACGCAGGCGGGGTTCACGCTGCCCGACAAGTTTGCCGACATTCCCAAAATGCTGCAAGCGGTCAACGGCAAAGACGACGTGCCCGGATTCATCGTCGAGAATCACTACGGCTGGACCTTCATCGGCTTCCTGCAGGGCTTCGGCGCCAACGTGTTTCGCAATGCGCCGCACGATCTGATGCCGGTGCTCGACACGCCGGAAGCCATCGAGGCCGCCGGCTTCTTCAGCGACCTGTTGCGCAAGTACGGCCCCAAGGGCGCGCTGTCCTATACCTACGACGAGGTGGTTGCGACGCTGCAGAACGGACAGACGAACTATACCACCGAAAATGAGGCGTTCGTCGTGGCGATGGCTTCGCCGAAGAGCAAGGTGCAGAAGACCTGCGCGTTTTCGATGTTTCCCGCTGGTCCCGCTGGCCGCTTTCCGCAACTGGCGACGCATGGCTGGGGCATCCCCGTCGGCTCGCGCAACAAGGAGGCGGCATGGCAATTCATCGTCTGGGCAATGTCGAAACCGTTATTGCTGCGGATGTTCCGCGAGCAAGGCTGGAGCTCGGTGACCCGTCGCTCGATCATCGAGATGCCCGAGTTCAAGCAGAAGCTCACCTACAATGGATACGACATCGCGAAGATCTACCTGGACACGATCGAGCTTGCGAACAAAGGCTATATGGCCTACCGCACCGTGCCGCCCTATCCGCAAGTCGACCGCGAGATCAACATCGCGATCGAGAGCATCGTTTCGGGCGAGAAGTCGGCCAAGGAAGCCATGGCGGCGGCGCAGAGCAACTCGATAGCGCAGCTGCAGCGCGCTGGCGTCAAGCTCTGATGCCTTCCGCTTCGATCTCCGGCACGTGACGATGGCGGTTGCGACCTGGCAGGCCCAGCAGCGGCGGGCCTTCGTCCTTGGCCTGATGCCGGCGCTTCTGGTTCTTGCCGCCGTGACGGTCGGCCCGGCGATCTATCTCCTCGTGACCAGCCTGACGCCGATGACGCCGCTTAACCCGGGTAGCGGCCTCGATTTCTCGAATCCGCTGGGCAATTACCGGCAGGCGCTGTTCGAGAGCAGCTTTCTCCACTCGGTCGGCCTGCAAGTTGAATTGTCGGCGATCACGGTCGGATTGCAGACGTTGACGGGACTCGGTCTCGCCCTCCTGCTCAACATCAACTCTCGCTTCGCCGAGGCGGTGCGTACGGGATTTCTGATCCCGATGGTGCTGCCGCCCATCGTCGTGGCGATCGTCTGGAAGATTCTCTACACGCCGAACATCAGCCCGCTCTATGCGGTTTTCAGCTTTATCGGGCTGCCGCTGGGGTCGCTGATCACCGAGCCGGCAACGGCGCTGCCGGCAATTGCGGTGGCGGATACCTGGGAATGGTTTCCATTCACCTTTCTGATGCTTCTGAGCGCGTTGCAGATGATCCCACCCGAGCTGCTGGAAGCAGGTTGCATCGACGGAGCCGGCGCGTGGCAGATGTTCCGCCATATCCGGCTGCCATTTTTGCGTCCCGTGCTCGGCGTTGCCGTGCTGTTCCGCCTGATCGACAGTATCAAGGCCTTTCCGCTGATCTATGTGCTCACAAATGGCGGGCCCGGTCAGGCTACCGAGGTCACCAACTACTACGCCTTCATCCAGACCTTCAACTTCACCTATTGGGGCTACGGCAGCGCCATCGCTACGCTGATGGTGATTGGCGTCTTCCTGCTGAGCCTTGTCGTCAACCGGGTCTCCGGCCGTGCCGATGACTAGTACGCTCTCCGCATCGCAAGCCTACGCAACACCCGCGGGCCGCCGCCGGATTTCACGGCGACGCCTGCACCGGCATCTGATCAATGCCGCCAGCGCCGCGATCCTGCTTATCACGCTTGCCCCCGTGCTGTGGCTGGTCGAGATGTCGTTCCGCAGCAGTAGCTCCATCCTTTCGGCGAGCCTCTCCTTCACCCCGACGCTCAACAACTATCGCGCGCTCGGAGCGGGCGGCTTTCCCGCATCGTTCTTGAACAGCCTCGTCGCGAGCACCGCGTCAACAGCGCTCGCGCTGCTGATCGGGGCGCCCGCCGCCTACGCACTGACACGCTTCCCGTTCCGCAGCACGCGCCGAATTGCGATGTGGATTCTCGTCACGCGCATGGCGCCACCCATCGCCTTCACCATTCCGTTCTTCCTCGCCTTCACGTGGCTCGGCCTGATCGACACCGTCAGCGGGCTGGTCATCATCTATCTGACCTTCAACCTCCCGCTGGTCGTGTGGACGATGCGCAGCTTTTTCGCCGCCGTTCCGCGCTCGCTCGAGGAGGCCGCCTGGATCGATGGCGCTGGCATCTGGCAAGCCTTTCTGCGCGTCACCCTGCCGCTTTCTGCGCCCGGCCTCGCGGCGACCGGCATCCTGTGCTTCATCCTCTCATGGAATGATTTCTTTTTCGCATTGATCCTGACACGCACGAACGCCATGACTGCTCCCGTCGCGATCGTCAATTTCATGCAGTACGCCGGCTGGGAATGGGGCAAGATCGCCGCGGCCGGTGTGCTCGTGCTGCTGCCGGTGCTCCTCTTCACGTTCGTCGTGCGCTCATATCTCGTGCGCGGAATGCTGACTGGTAGCCTCAAGGAATAGCAGGCGTGGATCGGGTTGGGCTGGGATTCGGGCTTCGTCGGCGTCGCCATGCGCCGGCAAAAGAGGGCAACGATCGCGGCCTAGCGCTATGATCGTCCCTCACATTGACGCACGTCAATTGCCCCCGGGACTGAGATCGACGTTCTTTCCATCTGATCTGCCGCCGCCATGGCCGCCAAGGGCCAGCCGCTCTGCAAGCGCGCCAGTTGAGAAGTCCCGGCTCTCCTCAGGCTTAGAATGATTTTTGATCCTGGTGACTTTCCGTTATCCTGCATCTGCGTGGAGCGCCTCTCAAGGGGAGGGATCTTCAGATGAAGGTATTTGAACTGGTCGAAACGTTCGGGCGGGCAGGCGAAAGCGACCATCCGATGAATGCCGTCCGCGAAATCCTGGAATCATTGCGCGGGCGAGTGGACGTCGACAAACTGCTCTCGTATATCCCAGGGACAGGCGGCAATCCGCGGCAGGTATTTTATCGATCGCCGCAACTCACGCTCCTCAAGGTGTGCTTTCCCGTCGGGCGTCGCACGCCACCGCACACTCACGGCACCTGGGCTGCAATTCTGCAATTGTCGGGTGAAGAAAAAAACACGCTTTACGATTGTGAACACGGCAGGCTGCGCAGGACCGGAGAGGCGACGTTGACGCCCGGCACCGTACTCCCGCTCGCCGCAGGCGCGGTTCACGTCGTTGAATGCCGCGGCGATGCGCCCTCGCTCGGATTGCATGTTTATGGCGGCGACATTTTGGTCCTGCCACGTCGCGTGTGGGATCCGGAAACGCTCGAAGAGCATCCGCTGGATTGGACGCTCTACGAAAGATTTGCTCAGGCGGCGTCGAAGGCCGAGAGGGCGCCGCTTGGCTAGATGATCCTGCAAGCGCCTGCCCGAGTGGGTTAGGGCGAGCCGGAGCAACGCAGCATGATCGAAACGCCGCGCCTTCGACTTCACAGATGGGATGATCGCCATCGCGAAGCGTTCGCGGCCATGCACGCCGATCCCAAGGTCATGGCCGATTACGGGGGCGCTCTCACCCTCTCGGAGTGCAACGAGAAATTCGAGCGATACGTTGCCGCTGAACGCGATCATGGCGTTTCGCGATGGGCCGTTGAAAATCTCGACGGCGCATTCTTAGGATATGCAGGCGTGATGCCCCGGTTGTCGAAAGATCATCCGCTCGGGGCACATTTTGAGGTCGGTTGGCGGTTCGTGCGCGGGGCTTGGGGGCATGGCTACGCGACTGAAAGCGCCATGGCAGCCCTCCGGTATGCTGTCCATCAGGTTGGCCTGAGCGAAATCCTGTCCTACACGAGCCCGGACAACGAGCGCTCCCAGGCCGTCATGGCCAGGCTCAATTTGGTCCGCGATGCGACTCGCGACTTCATGGCGCTGACCCCAAGCGGTAAGCCGTGGCAAGGGCTGGTCTGGGTTGTGCCATCCCGATTGTAGCGTCGGCGGCGGGGCGCGACCTGCTCGGCTGGCTCGCACAGCGCGCCAAGGGGCTCTCGGCTCAGGCAGGCCTGCGCTGAGCCAGGGCGGGACATGGAAGAGGGTACAGCGGGCTGCGCGGTCTGGGAGATCGCCTGTAGATCATCTCCTCGCGGACGGAACGGGCTTCAACGCACAGCGATGCGTTCTCGAAAATCAATACCTGTAGCAACTCGCGAGCATGCGAGCCCTCTGCGCAGAGGTGATTGAGCTCCGAGCGCAGACGATGGCTTTCGATGATCGCCAGTTGAGCGCGCGAGATGAGCGGATCGAGACAGGCCATGGCGGATCATGCTGCCAAATCCGTCCCCCCGCATTCACCTGGGATACGTTTTGCAGATCAAAGGTGCGAAATGGCCGGCTCCGGGCTTTGCGCGAAGGCGCTGTCGCTCGAAACGTCATCACCGACTTTCACACAGCATCTGCAGCTCGGCGATGCGGTTGTCGGCGCGGCGGAGCCGCCGGCAGAGCTCGCGATTGATGTTCTGCATCACCATCACATAGGCGTGGATGTCGGCCTTGTAGTACGAATAGAGTTTCCGGGCGGTGAGCTCGTACAGCACGGTCGGGCTCTCCGCGACCACGGTGGCCGATCGGTTCTGCATCTCGATGAGCGTCATTTCGCCGAAGAAGTCGCCAGGCTCGAGACGGGCCATGCGAATGAGGCGCCCCGCATCGCCGCGCTTGGTCACCTCGAGCTCGCCGGAGTGAACGATGAACATCGAGCGCCCGGCTTCGTCTTCCGCCACGACGGTGGCGCCGGTGTCGAAGCGGCGCTCGACCAGCATCGGGATCAGGAGATCGAGGCTTGCATCCGAGAGGCCGCCGAAGAAAGGCGTGGCGAGCAGAAACGCTTTCAGTTCGGGCGAGCTGACGGCCATCCGCGCAATATACTCCCGCTCCCCGCGGCAGCAAACGGACCGGGACGGCGTCCCATTGCAAGCGGCCTTTGGCCGAGGATCGAGAAACCAGTCACTGACAGGCGTTTCCATCCGTTCCGGCGTCCGTTACCATCGGTGGCAAAAACCATGGGCGGGAGGAATGATGGAATTTGGCCTGTTCCACGAATTTCAGAAATCCCGGGAGACGAGCGAAGCAGAAGCCTTCGCGCAATCATTTGCGCTGGTCGATGCGGCCGAGCAGTGGGGGCTCGATGCGATGTGGCTTGCGGAGCTGCATTTCGCGCCCGACCGCTCGGTGCTGGCGTCGCCATTGATCCTTGCGGCCGCCATTGCCCAGCGCACGCGCCGAATGAAGATCGGCACGGCGGTCCAGGTGTTGCCGCTCTGCCATCCGCTGCGGCTCGCGGAGGAAGCTGCGACCGTCGACCAGATCAGCGACGGACGCCTCATCTTCGGCGTCGGGCGCAGCGGGTTTGCTCACACCTACCAGGCTTACGGCGTTCCCTATGAAGAAAGCCGCGAGCGCTTCGCCGAGACGCTCGAGATCGTCAAACGGGCCTGGACCGAAGAGCGCTTCTCCTATCGCGGAAAATATTTCGCGTACGACAAGGTGGCCCTGGTGCCAAAGCCGCGCCAGAAGCCATATCCGCCGATCCGCATCGCTGCGACCAGCACCGATACCTATGCCGCGATCGGAACGCTGGGTCACGCCATCTTCGTCGCCGCGCGCCTTGGCACGCTCTCGGAGCTGGCGCCCCTGGTGCGCGACTATCGCGAGGCCTATCGCGCCGTCGGCCATCCCGGCGCGGGCGAGGTCTATCTGCGGGTGCCGGTCTATGTCGCCGAGACCGAGGAGCGGGCACGGCGCGAGCCCGAAGAAAGCGTCATGCATCTCTTCCGCTCCATCGGTGGGCAGCTCGAGGCTTCTGCAAGCCTGTCGGGAGCGCGCGCCATCGAGCAGCGTGCCGAGCGCGGCCAGCGACTGCAGACCATCGCTTACGAGGATGCGCTGCGCGACAAGATGATCGTCGGCACGCCCGATCAGGTGGCCGAGAAGCTGCAGGGCCTGCGCGAGGAGATCGGACTTGACGGCATCCTCGCCGAACTCAATCCCGGCAGCCTCATTCCACATCCTCTCGTGATGAATGCGTTGCGGTTGCTCTGCCAGGAAGTGATGCCGCGCTTCGGTTAGCCGCGTTGTCAGTCACTTGGCGTCTCTTCAAGCCCGCGGCATGGGACAGCTCGGCCGCCCGGATGCGTTAACCTTTTGTTAACCATAAGGGAGCACCCTCGTACAAATCCGGGCAAGCGCCATGCATCACACCTTGTCCCGGCGACAGCCTTTTCGATCGTTCATCTCGTGGGGGACGGGCAGTGCCCGTGGGGGCTCAATGGAGCCACGGCATGTTGTTGCGTGAGTTGCAGGCGGGAGCCTATTTGCTTTCAGCATTCGCGGCGATGATTGGCGGCGCGGTCGGCGTCGCCCTTCCGATGATGTTGATCATCATTTGGGTGTGCTCTTAAAGCGCGCATGTCCGCAGTCCTGAAGCGTCATTTCTGCGATTGCAGCGCCGCGATGGTTTCTCTGACCAGGCGCGCGGCCGCGATGCGGTCATCGTTTGGCGTATAGGCCCAGCCAATCTTGACGACGACGAGGTCCTCCGAGGGGATCACGATCGTATATTGGCCTTGGCTGCCCTGAGCCATGAAGCTGTCGGCAGGCATGCCGGCGGCAATGCGCGCGTGGGCAGCGGCGGTATTCCCGCGGAGGGTCCAGAAGCCCGCGCCGTATTCGAAGTCGTGCTTGCCGGCACTTTGAGGGGTGAGCTTGGCCGAGTAGTCGACCCAACCCTCGGACAGGATGCGCCGGCCGTCCTGTGCGACGACCGTGAACGAGCTGCTCCGGCATCTGGAGGAAGAGTCGATCATTCGTTGCCAGCGCGGCAGCGTTCGCATCCTCGACCCGGACCGGCTCAGGGACACGGCGAAGGGATCGTGAAGCGCGAAGACGCCGCCGACCCCATGAATTGACGGATACGCGAGCTACTTGCCGGACGCCGCGGCGGCCGGCGCGCTCACGGGCGCAGCATCGGGGCTCGCGCCCCTCTGCCCACCGGCCAGGCGTTCGATCATCGCGCGTACGGCGTCGCGGGTCTTCTGATCCTTTAGCGCGCGGAGCAGCGGTTCGGTGATCGGCGAGCGGCTGATCAGGCTCTCGGCTTCGGGAAAGATCAGCGGGTCGTCCCACGGTCCCTGCACCACGAAGGGCAGATCGAAGCTCGAGGCGCCGTTCGACATCAAGCTGGCCGTGCCCTTCAAGTCATATTCGCGCGTCGGCACCGAGATGGTGCCGTTGAGCGTGACGCGCGAGGTCGCGTTCTCCATCTTCACTTCGTCGGTCGAGGCGATGCCATCGGCGAATTTCAGCGAGACGTTGAGGGTATCGTAGGGCGTCGAGCCGCTGCGGTAGCTGCCGGCGCCCGACAGCGGCCGGCGCTCGAGCCGCTTCAACAACTGCTCGACATTGAAGCCGGAGAGCGCGCCGTCATGGCCGGTCAAGGTCGCGGTGCCGTCGAGGGATTGCATCAGGGCGAACGGGCTCGAGCCGAGCGCGGCCAGCGAGACATTGATGTTGCCGCGGCCGGTAAGGCGGTTGACGCCGAACAATTCGCTCGCGCAGGACTGCAGGTCGACATCGAGGAATTGGAATTGCGCCTTGACGTCCGCGGCGGCGTCGGTGCGGGCGACGCTGAGCGAGCCCCTGGCGAGGCCGCCATAGACCTGCGCCTCGCCGACCGAGAGCGCGAGCGTGCCGTCGCGCAGATTGGCGCCGAAGGCGGTGCGGCCGAGCTTCGAGGAGCCGACGCTGACCCGCGCCGCCGACAGGCGCATGTCGAGATCGGTCGTCGACAGCGCGTTGAGGTCGAACATCTGCCGGTTCCAGTCGTGCGCGCCGCTCGCGAGCAGGCGGAAGGTCGAGATATACGGCGTGAAGTCGAGCGCGTCGGCAGCAAGCGTCGCCTGCAAGGTCTGCCGGCCGTTGTTGGCGTATGTCATCACGCCCTCGGCGACATTGCCGTCGAGCTCCACGTTGACATTGGTGAGCGCGATCGATGCGCCGACGACATTGGCGCGCGCCTTCAGCGCGAAGCGGCCGAAGCCGCCGGCCCCCGGCGGGGCCTGGCCGGTCCATTGCAGCGCGGTGCGCAGCGACGGGCTGTCGACGGTGAGCGTGCCTTCCATCAGCGTCGAGGTGCGGTTGGCGACCGTACCGTCGAAGGCGACCTTGAGCGGGGGGCTCGACAGCCGCGCTTTCAGCCCGGAGCGGTCGCCCGAAAGCGCCGCGACGAAATCCGAGACGCTGATTGCGCCGTCGACACGCTCGCCGCGCCAATCGAATTGGCCGGTGGCGGCAAAGGAACGCGAGATCGAGGGCCAGGCCAGCGACAGGTCGATGTCCTCGAGCTTCTCGTGCGCATGATTGCCGGCATCCTGATACGTGAGCACGCCGTCCTGGATTCGAATTTCGGAGAACGACACCTGGTTCTCGGCGCCGGGCTTCATGGTGCGCGCAATGGTGTGGATGAAGGGCGTCCAGTTGCTCTCGCCGTCGGCCTCGAGCTTCACCTTGATTTGGGGGCGCAGCATCATGACATCGGCGATCTCGAAGCGCTGTAGCAACAGCGGCAGCAGTCGCAGGTTCGCGGTCAAGACGTCGACACGCAGCGCCTGATCCTCACCGCCGCCCCTCAAGCCCACATCATGGAACGAGACATAGCTGCCGGGGAACACCGAAACATCGATCGAGCCGTTCACCGTCAGATCAAGTCCCGTGACCGCGCGGATCTGCGCCTCCACCGCATTCCGCAGGGCATCGCGGTTGATCAGCCAGGAACTCACGATCATGCCGAGCACCGCCAGTCCCAGCAACGCCGCGATCGGCGTCCCCAGGCGCTTCATTGCTTGGGCCATGGTCAGTGGCATGGGCTGATCGGCAGGATCGGTCGGATCGCGATTGAACGGGGACGGGCAGGGCGCGCCGGGACCCTTGCCAACCCCTGCAACTTGATGGGTTTTCTTGACGCTTTCAAGGCCATGCCGGGATGCTGCGGGCTCATCCCTAAGACGCAAGAACGCGAGCCGCCGGGCGTCATTGACGCGTTGCGAAGATTTCGCCTAATAATCCGGTCAATGACGGCCTTAAACGCCGCTTTCTCCCACCAGGTCCCATTTCATGAACAAGGTTTATCCCGACGCCAAATCGGCTCTCCACGGTCTTCTCAAGGATAACATGATGATCATGTCGGGGGGCTTCGGCCTCTGCGGCATCGCTGAAATCCTGTCGGATGCGATCCGCGACTCCGGCGTGAAGGGCCTGACGGTAGTTTCCAACAATGCCGGCGTCGACGGCATAGGGCTCTCCAGGCTTTTGGAGACGCGGCAGATCAAGAAGATGATCTCCTCCTATGTCGGTGAGAACAAGCTGTTTGCGCAGCAATTCCTCGCCGGCGAGCTCGAGCTCGAATTCAATCCGCAAGGCACGCTCGCCGAGCGCATCCGCGCTGGCGGGGCAGGCATTCCGGCCTTCTTCACCAAGACCGGTGTCGGCACGCTGATCGCCGAAGGCAAGGAAGTGCGCGAGTTCGACGGCGAGAAATATCTGATGGAACGGAGCCTGTTCGGCGATCTCGCCATCGTCCACGCCTGGAAGGGCGATACCGCCGGCAATCTCATCTATCGCAAGACCGCGCGCAATTTTAACCCGATGATGGCGACGGCTGCGAAGGTGACCGTCGCGGAGGTCGAGCATCTGGTTCCGGCCGGCGAGCTCAATCCCGACCACATCCATACCCCCGGCATCTTCGTCAAACGCATCGTCGAAGTCGGCACCGCCAAGAAGCGGATCGAGTTTCGCAACACCCGCCCGCGTCCGTCAAAGGCGCCGGCGGCCGGAACCGGAGTTGAAATCTGATGGCCTGGACCCGTGAACAGATGGCGGCCCGCGCCGCCAAGGAGCTGCAGGACGGATATTACGTCAATCTTGGCATCGGAATCCCGACGCTGGTGTCGAACTTTATTCCCGAGGGGATCGACGTTCAGCTTCAGAGCGAGAACGGCATGATGGGCATGGGGCCCTTCCCTTATGAAGGCGAGGAAGACGCTGATCTGATCAATGCCGGCAAGCAGACCGTGAGCGAGCTGCCGACCACGAGCTATTTCTCCTCGTCCGATTCGTTCGGGATGATCCGGGGCGGGCATATCGATCTCTCCATTCTCGGCGCGATGCAGGTGGCGCAGAATGGCGACCTCGCCAACTGGATGATCCCCGGCAAGATGGTGAAGGGCATGGGCGGTGCGATGGATCTCGTCGCCGGCGTCAAGCGCGTCGTCGTTGTGATGGAGCATTCGGCCAAGGACGGCCCGAAGCTGCTCAAGACATGCAACCTGCCGCTGACCGGCGAGAAGGTGGTCGATATGGTGGTGACCGATCTTGCGGTGTTCACCATCGACAAGCACGGCAAGGGCGGCATGGCGCTGATCGAGCTCGCCGACGGCGTCACGCTCGATGAGGTCAAGGCCAAGACCGAAGCCGAATTCCGTGTCGCGCTGAAGAACGCGTAACGTGCGAATAGCGAGTGGCGAATAGTGAGTAGCGAAGGGAAACCATTCGCCACTCACCATTCGCTCCTTCAAGGCTGCTTCAGATATTCCAGCAGCGCCCTGCCTCATGCCGCGGCGCACATCTGCGGGCTCAGTGTCGCGATCACCGACCAGCCTTCCGATCAATCAGCGTAAGTTTGGTATCCACCTGTGACTAATGTCACAGATGGCGTATTGCATTTCAGCATTCTGTGAATAGTCTGAACCATTGCGTTCGGGGGCAATCGTGAGCGCAGCCCGGCTTCTCATTCTGCTGATTTTCGCGAGTTGGCTTGCCTGCGGGCCCGCGCAGGCCGAGCAGCGCGTCGCGCTGGTCATCGGCAATTCGGCTTACAAGAACGTCCCGAGGCTCGCCAATCCTGCACACGATGCGGTCCTTGTCGCCGACATGTTCAGGAAAGCAGGGTTTGACGCCGTCATAACCAAATTCGACCTCGATGCGAATGGAATGCGCAAGGCGCTACGGGAATTTGGCGCGCGCGCCCAAGAGGCCGACATCGCCGTGATCTACTATGCCGGTCATGGCATGGAGCTGGATGGCAACAATTATCTGGTTCCCACCGACGCCACGTTGCAAACCGACGCCGATGTGCTGGATGAGACCGTGCCGATGGATCGCGTGCTGTTCGCGGTCGAGCCGGCCAAGCAGCTTCGGCTGATCATCCTGGATGCTTGCCGCGACAACCCGTTTGCCAAGACGATGAAGCGCACGGTTGCATCACGGGGAATTGGCCGGGGCCTCGCCAAGGTCGAACTCAATACGCCCAACACCATGATCGCATTCGCGGCAAAGGCGGGCTCGACGGCGTCGGACGGCGACAGTCAGAATGGCCCGTTTGCAACCGCGCTCGTCCATTACCTGCCAAAGCCGGGCCTCGATCTCCGTCTGGCGTTCGGCGACGTGCGCGACGAGGTTCTCAAGAACACCGGTTATCAGCAGGAGCCGTACGTCTATGGCTCCCTGGGTGGAGACAAGGTGTCGCTCGTCCCCGCCAAGCCGGTCGATGTGGCACCCAAACCCGACCCGCGGCAGGCCATTCGCAAGGACTACGAACTGACACTTCAGCTTGGAACCCGCGAAGCGTGGAATATTTTCATTGCGCATTACCCGGATGGCTTTTATGCCGACCTGGCAAGGGTGCAGTTGGACAAGATCGCCGCCGAGGAAGCGCATGCGGCGGCAGAAGAGAGAGCCCGCCTGGCCGAGCAGGAGAAAGCTCGGCTCGCCGCGGAAGGCGCGAAGAAGGCCGAACAGGAAAGGGCGGTAGCGGAAGCCAGGGCGGCGGAACAAGCGCGGGCCGCCGCCGAAGAGGCAAGGCAGATCGAACAGGCCAAAGCGGAAGCGGCGGAACAGGCGCGTGCGGCTGCCGAAAAGGCAGCAGCGGCGGACAAGGCTGCGGCTGAAAAAGCGGAAGCAGCAAAAAAAGATACAGAACAGGCCGCGAGCCAAAAAGCGGCGGCCGAACTGGCCGCTAAGCAGCCGGCCGACAAACAAGCCCAGGAATCAACGCCACGGCAGAAGGAAGACCAGGCACAGAAGGTTGCCGCCCTTCCGCCTCCAGCGCAAGCCGTCACACCTCCTTCGGCAGCGGAGATAGCAAAGTCGATCCAACAGGAGTTGCGGCGAGTCGGATGCTTCACGGATGCCGCAGACGGCGAGTGGAACAATGCGTCGCAGCACTCAATGACGCTATTCAACAAATACGCAGGAACGGGGTTTAACGTGAAGCTTGCAAGCGTCGATGCGCTTGACGCCATAAAAGCCAAGCCTTCTCGCGTGTGTCCATTGGTGTGCGATCATGGCTTCAAGGCCAAGGCCGACCGATGCGTTAGGATTACTTGCCCTTCTGGCTATCGCGTCAATGACCACAATGAATGCGAGGTTCAGAAGAAAAGGCCCGTCACGACCGAGAACAACTCCAGGCCAAAGCGTGAGCTGGAAAGCAACGCAGCCTCGCCCGCAACCTCGAAGCCGCAGGCGTCAGGACAAATTTTCTGTGGTCGATCGGGTTGCCGGCCCGTGGGGCCCGGATGCAAGTTGGTCGATAACTCCGCGGCAAATGGGTGGGGTGGCCTGCCTTTATATTCCACTCGCGAAGTCTGTCACTGAGTTGCGCTGACAAACGCGCCGTTTACGCCAACGTGGACGATCCGAGCCGCCACCCGATCTTCGTTCTCCGCGCCGCACATTAAAGCTGTTTCAGATATTCCAGCAACGCCCTGCGGTCGTCATCAGTCAGGCCCTGGGTGTAATCGTGTCCGGCATTGCTGTTGCCGGGCTGCGCGCCGGCGCCGACCACCAGCGTGCCGTCCTTGTAGGGCGACTCCGTCGTCACGTAGCCGACCTTCTCTGGATCGTATTTCCGGCTGCCGACCATGAAGGATGGTGAGCGCTTGTCCGGTGGCAGCAAGAGTTCATAGAGATTCGGCACCGAGCCGTTGTGCAAGTACGGCGCGGTTGCCCAGATGCCGTGCAGCACGCGCGACTCATAGGCGTTCGGCTCGCCCGGAACCTTGAACATGTTGGCGAGCCTGCTTTCGATATGAGTGCGCACATTGTCCCGCACCGAGGGCTGCAGCAACGAGACCAGGCTCGGCAGCTTCTCGTTGTCGGCGAAGAGCACGGCGAGATCCTTGTTGACCGCGAGCCATACGCCGGCCTTGGGATTGGGCAGCCGCGGCAGCGGCGGGATCGCGTCACCGAACAGCGCGCCCACCACTGTCGTCGCCAGGATGTCGGCGGTCGGAGCGGTGGCGCCGAGCTTCGAACCCGGCGGATTCGGCGATAGCGCGCCGTTGAGAATTCCGGTGTCCGAGATGCGCAGGGAGTTCTGGTACATCTTCGGATCGGTCTTGGCGTCCACGACCTTTGTCAGCCACAAGCCCTCGGGCGGGATGCGCCGCTCCTCGTGGCAGCTGCCGCAACGCTCAGCGAACAGCACGCGGCCCTTGTCGACGAGATCTTGATCGAGGTCGAACGGCCAGGGCGGCGGCCGGAGCGACGCGATCTTCTCCTCAAGTGCCTGCAGGTTGGTGAAGTTCACCGAGTTGTTGCGGAAATTATAGTGCGGCGGCAACAGCTGCTTCCTCGGGGTGAAGTCGGCGAACACGCCGAACACCTCACCGGTGTTGCGCCCGATGGCATTGATGTAGAGCCCGTTGGGGACGCCGCCGTTCCATTGCGTGCGATCCTGCCGCGACGCATTCCACAGGAAGGGATAGCTGACCGGCGCATCTGCGACCTTGAAGTTGCCGTCGATCCCGAGATCCTTGCCGGCAACGCGGTTGAAGATCATGCCGAAGGCATCGAGCCGGCCGGGGCCCCAGGGCGAGGCCGGCAGGCTCTTGTCCATGAAGCTGCCCCACTGCTTGACCCAGTCGCCAAAGTCCGACTTCAGCGTATCGGAACGCGAGGACGTGTAGCGCGAGCCGAGCACGGCATGGGCGAATTTGTCGAAGCGGGCGGAATCGCTCTGCGTCGCTCGTAGCGCTGCGGTCAGGTCAGAGAGGAAGAGCTGGAAATTGGCGGTCGCCGGCGCGCCGTCGATGCGCAGCTGCTGCGTGACGCCGTTCTTGACGTATTCGATCTGGCCGGTATGGCACGCCGCGCAGGTCATGCCGAGATAGCCTGTTGTGGCATCGCCATCGAGGACAAAGCCGACCGGCAGCCCCTCCGGATTCCATTTGGCCGACTTCTCGTTCGGAAGATAGCCGTAGCGCTGGAGCTGGTCGCCGCCGAAGGGCTCGTCGACATCAAGGCGCCGCAGCGCCTTGTACCAGGCGTACGGCACCATGTGCGATCCCTGGCTCGTCGTGTAGAAGGCCTGGCGCTCGTCCTCGGTCCAGCCCTGCTTGGCATATTGCAGCGCCGGCGCGCTATCCCCAAGCGCCGCGGCGGAGGTCGCAATCATCATCGACGAAAACAACAGGACCTTGAATGACTTTCTCATGAAATCGCCTCGCGTGATCGGGAAATGTCTTTCATAACGCAGCGCCTCGAAACTATTAAATCAAACAGCGTTTGAAACAACCAAAAGATGCATGACGGGAAATGATTCTCCATCGCGCCGCGGGAGGGAATCCGATCACGCGTCGGGGCCATCGGGGCAGGCCTGCGAACCATGCGGTCCTAGCTCGACGGGGAACCTTCTGCTCCGTGGCGTGACGCGGCGACAATGAATTCCGCTCCGTGGAAGTGCGGCGGCAAGCCGTCGGATGGCGGGAGCGCGGCCGTCGCCTTGCGCGAGAAATCGAGAAATCAATTTGACGAGGCCGGACGGGCGCACCTAAACTCCAGGAAAATTTCCGGGAGGAAGCGATGCGTTCGCCTTTGCCGTCACGTGGCTTTGAGCAGCACGCAGACAAGCTATCCACCGCTTCCTCGCTTCCCCGCTTCCGCATCGGCAAGACCAGTCAGGAGCAGATCGTGCTGGCGATCACGGTTCTGCTCGTGATCGTGTTCGGCGTCACTCTGAACGGCTTTGCCACCGTGTCGAACCTTCTCAATCTCCTGCGCAGCATTTCCATTCTGGGCGTGCTCGGCCTCGGCATGGGCCTCATCGTGATCAGCCGCGGCATCGATCTCAGCGAAGTCGCGATCATGGCGGGCTCCTGGTCGATCGCGCTGATCGAGATGCAGCAGGGCATGGCGGTGCCGCTCGCGGTGCTGCTCGCGCTCGCACTTGCGGTCTTCATCGGCATCATCAATGGCGTCATGGTCGCCTTTGTCGAAGCGCCACCCCTTTTCGTGACGTTGGCCGCGGGCTTTGTCATTTACGGCCTGGCTTTCTGGTTTGCCCCGGCTTGGGTCGTCTACGCACCAAAGGATGCGCCCGGATTGACGTTCCTCGGCGCCGGACATCTGTTCGGCATTCCGGTGCCGATCCTGGTATTTGCGGTGGCCGCGATCGCCATGCAGCTATTCCTGTCGCGCACCTCGGTCGGGCGTTTCGTCTATGCCCAGGGCGACAATCCGGAAGCCGCGCGGCTCTCCGGTATCGCGCTGCGGCCGCTCATCGTTCTCGAATATGTGCTCGTCGCCATCCTGGCCTGGATGGCGGGCTTCGTCTGGGTCGGCACGACCGGCAGCATGCAGATGGCGATCACGCAGGGCACCATGATCTTCGACGTCGTGCTGGTCGTGGTGATCGGCGGCATCAGCCTGGTCGGCGGCCGCGGCGGCGTGTTCAGCGTCGTCGTCGGCTGCATCCTGATCGGTACGCTGCTCAACGCCTTCACCATCATGGACGTCAACAGCGAGGTGCAGAACATCATCAAGGGCGTGGTGCTGCTCGCGGCCATCGTGCTCGACAACTGGCTGCACCCCCGCGACGAGGAGACTGCGCGGCAGGGCGATTGATCGTTTACGACAACGAGACTGAATCAGGCAAAAGGCGGAGGAGGAAGGCCATGGACATGAGGAAGATCTGGACGTCGCTGCTCGCGGGCGTCGTGCTGGCGGCGCTGCCGATGTGGGCCGGGGCGCAGGAGGGAACCAAGACGGCGCGCGAGCTTCGCGCGTCCTATGACAAGTCCCTGGAGGGCAAGACGGTCGCCTATCTGCCGATCGCACTCGGCGTTCCGCTGTCGGACGAGTGGGGCCGCGTGGTGAAGGAAGGGGTGGAATGGCGCGGCATGAAATTCGAGGTGCGCGATCCCAACAACAATCCGTCCGCGATGCAGCAGGCGCTGACCGCCCTGGTCGACCAGAAGCCGGACGTGCTGATCGTGCAAAATCCGAGTGTCACGCTCCTGATGAAGGACCTGAAGCGCGCCGAGCAGCAGGGCACTCACGTCATCCAGATCAATATGTCCTCGAACTACAAGTCCGATGCCTTCGTCGGCGCCGACTGGCATGAGATCGGCAGGATGCTGGCGACCGACGTCGTCAAGCAATGCGGCACCGGTTCCGGAAAGTCGGGCAAGGTGCAGATCGTGCAGGGCGAATTGACCGCGGCCGCCAGTGTCGATCAGGTGGGCGGCATCATGGAGGTCCTGAACAAGGATCCGAACATCAAGGTGGTCTCGAACCAGGCCGCGAACTGGGATACCAACACCGCGCTCAACATCACCGCGACCGTGATCCAGCAGCATCCCGATCTCTGCGCCAGCATCGGCTTCTGGGGCGTTATGGAGAGTGGCGCAGCCCAGGCGATCCGCAACGCTGGCAAGATCAACGACGTCAAGGTCTATGCCTCGGGCGAGGGCTCGCAGCTTGATTGCGACCAAGTCAACTCGGGCAATTTCTACAAATTCCTGAGCTACAAGGCGACCGAGCAGGGTCATGACCTCGTGATGGCGGCGCTGACGCTGCTGGAATCCGGCGAGAAGCCCGGCGCCAGGAACCTCGAATATTACACGCAGCCGATCTGGCTCGATAAGACCAACGCCAGCGGAGCCAACTGCTTCGCACTTCCAAAGAAGAGTTAGCGGCGGCGGGCAGCGGCCGGCGTGCGTGAATAGCGCGCCGGCCGTCTCTCGTGACGGAGCCATCCGAGCATGTCGACGATCGATGCGTTTGCAATGTCGGTGCGGCGGTTCTCGCCCCGCCTGTTGCTGTCCGAATTGTTGCTGAAGCAGTGGTTCGAGCCGGTCATCCCATTCACGGTGATGATCGCGCTCTGGCTTTATTTCGCGCTGACGATCCCTGACTACGCCTCGGTGCAAAATATGCTTTCGCTGCTCAGGCTGTTCGCCGAATTCGGTTTCGTTGCGCTGGCGATGGGATTTTGCCTGATCAGCGGCGGCATCGATCTCTCGGTGGGCGCGATCTTCGCACTGTGCAATTTCGCAGCCCTGTATTTCCTGCTGGTGCGGGAGTGGCCGGTTGGCGGTGTCGTGCTGGCGACGCTCGGCGTCGGCGCCGTGCTCGGCAGCATCAACGGTCTCCTGATCGGCTTTCTGAAGACCCGGCCGTTCCTCACCACGCTGGTGACGCTGATCATCCTGCGCGCGTCGGTAAACCTGCTCAACACCAGCTATGCCCAGACCTTCGCGACGAACTCGGTCGACAGCGATGCCTGGGATTTCGTCGGCGGCGGCAGCGTGCTGGGCATCCCTGTCAATGCGGCGACGCTTTTCGTCGTGCTGCTGGTCTGCCACATCTTCCTGTCGCGCTCGCGCTACGGCTGGCATCTGACGGCAATCGGGGCAAGCCGAAAGGCGGCGCGGCATGCCGGCATCCGTGTCCGCTTCATGCTGTTCGTCACCTATGTGCTGTCCGGGATGTTGTGCGCGGCGAGCGGCATCTTCTATGCCGCGCGTCAGGCGAGCACGGACTCCACGACGGGCGTCGGCTGGGAATTCCAGGCGCTCACCGCGGTGGTGCTGGGCGGCGTCTCGCTCGCCGGCGGCAAGGGCACGGTATGGCGGGCGATGATCGGCGCCCTGATCATCTTCCTCTTGATCAACGGGCTCGTCCGCATGGGCATCCCCGGCTATGTCACGTCGGCGGTCACCGGCATCATCCTGCTTGCCGCCGTCGGCATCGACGTCAAATGGTCGAAGAACCGCGGCAAGGCGATCCAGAAGATCTATGTCAATCCGGCCTACGTCGCGCTGGCGCGAGCGCCGTCGGTGCAGCCCGGCTCGCCCTCGCCCTATGCGCAGAACGACCGCCTGATCAACGCACAGGCGATCGGGCTCGATCAGGTCGAGGGTCCGGAGGACGTGATCCTCGATCGGGAGGGCCGCCTCTACGGCTCAACCCGCGACGGCAATGTCATCCGCTTCTCGGGGCCCAATTTCGAGACGCGCGAGGTGTTCGCCCATATCGGCGGCCGGCCGCTCGGCATGCAGTTCGACCGCGACGAGAACCTGATCGTCGCAGTCGCCGGCATGGGCGTCTATGGCGTGGCGCCCGACGGGCGCGTCTTCAAGGTTACCGATGAGACCAACCGCACCTGGTACAAGCTCAACGACGATTCGCGGCTGCGCATGGCCGATGATCTCGACATCGCGCCCGACGGCAAGATCTATTTCAGCGACTGCACCACGCGCTACGAGATGACGACCAACACCCTCGACATTCTCGAGGCGCGGCCGAACGGGCGCGTGGTCTGCTACGACCCCGCGACGAAAACCACGCGGACCGTGATCAACCACTTCTATTTCCCGAATGGCGTGTGCGTCTCGCATGACGGCAAGTCGGTGCTGATCGCGAGCACCTCGCTCTGCAAGGTCTTCCGCTACTGGATCGAGGGTCCCAGGAAGGGCCGCACCGAGGTCTTGATTGACGAGTTGCCGGGCAATCCCGACAACATCAACCGTGCATCCGACGGAAACTACTGGCTGGCGTTGGTCGGGATCCGCACGCCAACCTTCGATCTCGCCTCGCGCAAGCCGGGTTTCCGGCTGCGCATGGTGAAACAGGTGCCGACCGACGAATGGCTGGCGCCCGCGCTCAACCACGGCTGCGTGTTGAAGTTCAACGAGGCGGGCGAGGCGCTGGAATCCTGGTGGGACCCCACCGGCATTTCACACTCGACGCTGACCTCGATGCGCGAGCACAAGGGCTATCTCTATCTCGGCGGCCTCGAGAACAACCGGATCGGGCGGATCAAGCTCGATCAAGTCGATGAAACGTGGAGCGGCTATGACGCCTATTGGGGCGCCAAAAGCCGGGTGACGGGGTAATCCGGCGTGGGAATGTTCGACCATCTGTTGCGCGACGTCCGCAGCGTCATCAACCGCGACGGCGTGCAGAATGCGATTCCGCCGCTCGACGGCGCGCTCAGCCCGAATGATCGGCTCGACGCCTGCATGCCGATCGGAGATCCCTTGCCCGGCCTCGACGACGTTGTCGCGGCCAGGGACGGCAGCGTCTACGTCTCGGCCGGCAGGACAGTTCTCAAGCTTGCCGGCAACGGCCTCGCAAACCGCAGCCTCGTCGTCGAGTTCGAAGGCGAGGCGGGCGGGCTTGCCATCCATCCCGACGGACGGCTCCTGGTCTGCGTCGCCGGCCGCGGCCTAGCCGCGCTCGATCCGAACAACCCAAATCCGCGTTGGCTCGAGAGCGCCGATGGGGCGAGCCTTACCGGGCTCACGTCGGTCACGGCAGCGCCGGATGGCCGCATTTTCGCGGTAGAAGGCAGCGCGGGCCGCGAGCCCGGCGCGTGGCGGCACGATTTGATGGAGAAACGAAGTAACGGCCGGTTGATCGCTTGCGGTGCGGCGCTCGATCACGCGCAGGTGCTGCTGACTGGCCTGCCTTATCCCTACGGTGTCGCGGTCTCTGCGGATGGCAAGCAGCTTTGGCTCGCCGAGAGCTGGGCGCACCGGCTCAGCCGCTTTGCGCTGACCGGCAATGGCATTGCCCAGCGCGAAGTCATCGCCGGCAATCTGCCGGGCTATCCGGCGCGGCTGCATCTCGACGCCCATGGCGGCTTCTTCTCAGGGATATTCGCGCGGCGCACGCATCTGATCGAATTCGTGCTCAAGGAAGACGATTTCCGGGAAGAGATGCTTGCGACCATGGCGCCGGATTACTGGATCGCGCCCGCGTTTGCCGGGGGCAGTGATTGTCTCGAGCCGATGCAGATCGGCGGCGTGAAGGCGCTGGGCATCCAGAAACCCTGGGCGCCGCCGCGCTCCTACGGTCTTCTGGTTCATCTCGACGGCGAAGGCGAAGCGACCGACAGCCTGCATAGTCGCGCCGGCGGCCGCTACCACGGCGTCACCGGCGCCTGCGACACGCAGTTTGGCGTCGTGATCGCCGCGCGCGGTGCCGGACGCCTGCTCTTGCATACGGGAGAGCTCCGATGAGCGACGGTGCGATGCCGGACAAGTCCACGAGCGCGAGCCCTGCGCGCGAGCCGGTTCTGCGCATCACAGGCGGCAGCAAGATCTATGGCGGCGTGCACGCCATCGAAGGCGTCGATTTCGATCTTTATCCGGGCGAGGTTCACGCGCTGGTCGGCGAGAACGGCGCCGGCAAGTCGACGCTGTGCAAGGCAATCGCCGGCGCGATCGCGCTCTCCTCGGGCGACTTTTTCGTCGACGGCAAGCCGGCGAGGTTCGAGCAGCCCCGCGACGCGCTCAGGGCCGGCATCTGCATGGTCTACCAGGAGACGAGCCTGGTGCCGACCATGACGGCGGCGCAAAACATCGAGCTCGGCAACGAAAAGCTCCTGACGCGCTTCCGCACGCTCAACATCCAGGCGCAGCAGCTTCTGCAGTCGCTCAACTTCCATGTCGATCCGGCGACACCGGTCGCCCTGCTCGGCACCGCCAAGAAGCAGATGGTCGAGATCGCGCGCGCGATCTACAACAAGGCGCGCATCATCATCTTCGACGAGCCGACGGCAAGCCTCACGCCGGAAGAGATCGTGCATTTCTTCCATCTGGTGCGCGACCTTCGCGCGCGCGGCGTGTCGATCATCTACATCTCGCATGCGCTGGAGGAATCGCTGCAGATCGCCGATCGCATCACCGTATTGCGTGACGGCAGGCTTGTGATCACGGCAGCAGCAAAACAGCTCACGCGCGATGCACTGGTGCAATACATGGTTGGCCGCGAGGTCGCGCAGGCGGTCTATGGCCGCAAGGAAAAGACGGCCCAGCGCCGCGAGAAAGTGCTCACGGTCGAGAACGTGACCATGGGCATGGCCGTCAAGAACATGTCGTTCTCGGTCTATGCCGGCGAGGTTGTGGGGATTGCGGGCCTGATCGGCTCGGGCCGCACCGAGATTGCCAAGGTCGTCTATGGCGCGCTCAAGCGCAACCTCATCAACGGCGGCACGATCCGGCTGCGCGGCAAGCCGGTCCGCTACCGCGTGCCGCGCCAGGCGATCAATGACGGCATCGCCTACATCACCGAGGACCGCAAGGCCAATGGTTTCTTCGAGACCATGGTGGTCGACGACAACGTCTATATCGGCAATCTCGCGACACGGCAGGGCTGGAGCTTTCTCTTGTCACGCCTTCGCCGTGGCAAGCTCGCCAACTATTGGGTCGAGCGGTTGAAGATCAACGCGCTGCAGCGCAAGGCGCGCATCGTCGAGCTCTCGGGCGGCAATCAGCAGAAGGTGGTGCTGGCGAAAACCTTGGTGCAGGATCCTTCGATCATCATCTTCGACGAGCCGACGCGCGGCGTCGATGTCGGCACCATCCCCCATATCCATGCGGAAATCCGTCGCCTTGCCGACGAAGGCAAGGCGGTCGTGGTGATTTCCTCCTACCTGCCAGAGATCCTGGCCGTGTCAGACCGCATCCTGGTCGCGCGAACCGGACGCATCGTGGCCGAGTTCGACGCGGCGGACGCCACCCAGGACAAGATCCTCTACGCCGCGGTCCACTGAGCGTCGCAGGTTCCCTTCACCTCTCCCCAGCGGGGAGAGTCACGCCTTCGCGGCGACATCCTCCAGGCCGCGGTTGCGCGGCTCGACGCCCCAGGCCCACACCACCAGGATCTGGATGACCACGACGGCGATCATCAGCCAGATCACGCCGGGCACGCCGTAGGACGCCATCAGACTCCCGACGATGAAAGGCGAGATCACGGTCGCACCGCGCCCGAACATGTTGCAGATGCCGTTGGCGCGCAAGCGGATCTCGGTCGGAAACAGCTCCGGCGGATAGACGCCGTAGAGCAGCGCGGTCTGCACGTAGATGGCGACGATCAGGGCAAAGCCGACGGTCAGCACGATCGCCGGATCGGAGGCTGCATTGAAGCGGGCATAGACGTAGCCGGTTATGATGGTCACGATCGACGCACCGATGATGCTGGCGCGCCGTCCAATGGCGTCCGATGTATAGGCGCCAACCGCGCAGCCGACCAGCGAGCCAGCCGACAGCACCACCGTATAGGCCAGCGAATTGGTGATGGTCAGGCCCTGGCGCAGGAAGAACTGCGGCAGGAACAGCACAAAGCCGAAGATCAGCGTGTTGATCGAGATCAGCACCCAGCTGCCGACGATCATGCGCTGCAGCAGCGGCGGCTTCGCCAGGTCGGCCGCGGCGACCAGCTTCACCGGCGCCGGCGCCGCGATGCTTGGCAGCGACTTGCCGGAACTGGCTTCCGTCTCGATCGTCTGTATCAGAGCTTCGGCTTCATCGTTCCGACCCTGCGCTTCGAGCCAGCGCGGCGATTCCGGCAGGTTCTTGCGCAAGTACCAGACGATGAGCGAGCCGATGCCGGCGATCACGAACATCGGACGCCAGCCGAAGTTAGGGATGATCAGATAGCCGAGCACGGATGTGACCGGAAATCCGGCCACCACGATGAAGGCCATCATCGACAGCCAGCGTCCGCGCGTCCGGGGCGGGACGAATTCGGTCATGGTCGAATAGCCGACCACGATTTCGGCGCCGAGGCCCAGCCCCTGCACGAAGCGGCAGGCGATGAGCTGGGTCATGTCCTGCGCAAAGGCCGCAGCGATCGAGGCGAGCCCGAAGATCAACAGGTTGATCTGATAGGTGAAGCGGCGCCCGAACTTGTCGCCGACAAATCCTGTGATCAGCGACCCCAGCGTCATGCCGACGAAGGTCAGCGAGATGAATTGCAGATTTTGCGGCAGCGTCGAGAACTTGCTCTGGATCAGGGAGGCCAGCACGCCGCCGGCGACATAGAGGTCGTAGCCGTCGAAGAACATGCCGGCGCCGACCAGCCAGAAGATGCGGTAGTGAAATGATGAGATCGGCAGCCGATCGAGCCGCGCGCCGGCGTTGACTGCGAGTGCCATATAAAATCTCCCCCTCTGATGTTGGCAGCGCCAGCTTCGCTGGTCGTTGTTCGTCGGTTATGTTTCGCCTAGTTGAGCCGGCGTTGTCCGGATGTGTCGCGGTACCAGTCGAAGGGCGCATCGGCTGTCTGCACCATCACGCTCTTGACGTTGAAATGATCGTCGAAACTTTCGGTGCCGCATTCGCGTCCCACGCCGGAATCGCCGACGCCGCCCCAGGGCGAAGCCGGATCGAGCCGGTGGTGGTCGTTGATCCAGACGATCCCGCTTCTGACCTTGGCCGCCACGCGATGGGCGCGGGCGACGTCGCGGGTGCGGATCGCGGCGGCGAGGCCAAAGGGCGAGTCGTTGGCAAGTCGTAGCGCGTCATCCTCGTCCCTGAACGGCGTCACCGAGGTGAAGGGGCCGAACACTTCCTCCTGGAAGATGCGCATCTCGGCCTTCACATCAGCAAACACCGTCGGCTCGACGAAATAGCCGTTCTGATGGCCGGGAACGCTTGCGCGAACGCCACCGGTCACGAGCCGCGCGCCTTCGTCGCGGCCGGAGTCGCAATAGGAGAGCACGCGATCGCGTTGCTTGGCCGAGATCACCGGACCCAGTTGCGTGGCGGGATCGAAGGGGTCGCCGATGCGGATGGTTTCGGCCTTCGCCTTCAGCCTGGCTACGAACTCGTCGTAGATCGTGGCCTGCACCAGATGGCGCGAGGCGCAGATGCAGGTTTGTCCCGCGCCGATGAAGGCGCCGAACGCCGCGTAATTGACGGCACGGTCGATATCGTAATCGTCGAACACCATCACCGGTGTCTTGCCGCCCAATTCCATGGTCTGGTGCGCGAACATCTTTGCCGCCGCGCTTCCAGCGATCCGGCCGGCCTCGGTGCCGCCGGTCAGGACCAGCTTGTCGATGTCGCCATGCTCGGCGAGCATTTTGCCCGCGCTCGGACCGAGCCCCAGCACGATGTTGAAAACGCCGGGCGGCAGGCCCGCATCGGTGAAGATCTTTGCGAGCTTCAGCGTCGTCAGCGGGGTGTATTCCGACGGCTTCACCACGGTGACGCAGCCCGAGGCCAGCACGGCTGCGAGCGACTTGCACAGGATCATCAGGGGATGATTGAACGGCGTGCAATTGGCGACGATGCCGATCGGCGTGCGCAGCGTGTAGTTGAGGTAGGCGCCCTCAACCGGAATCACCGCATCGCGCCGCGATAGCGCGAGCCCCGCGAAATAGCGGAAGAAATCGGGCAGGCGCGAGAGCTGCGCGCGGGTCTCGTTCACGGGCCGGCCGTTATTCAGCGTCTCGAGGCGATAGAGCTGGTCGAGATTGGCCTCGAACGCGTCCGCGAGACGATTGACCAGTTTTGCCCGCGCGCGGAGGTCCATGCCGCCCCATTCCTTGCCCTCGAAGGCCAAGCGGGCGCTCTTCATGGCGTGGTCGATATCCTCCTTCGTCGAGTTCGGGATCCGCGCGATCACGTCGCCGGTTGCGGGATTGCGGACGTCGAGCATCTCGCCGCCTCCAGCCTCGATCTCGCGACCGTCGACGAAATTGCCGTGAATTTCGACGTCGATGCTTTTGGCCGGAACGTTCACGCGACTTTCTCTCTTTCACTGAGCATGATCTTTACGGAAAACCGGTCCCCACTTTTCCTGATCATGCTTCGATGATGACGGCATTGCGCTTCAGCGCCGGCAGCACGCGTTTCTCGGTGGCGCCGATATGCGCTTTGATGATGCGCGCCGCGGTGCGGCCGTCGCGCCTCTGCATCGCCTCGATCAGCGCGACGTGCTCGGCGACGAGCTTCTTGGGATCGTGACCCCGCAAGTTCGCGATGCTGACCCGTACCAGGCGGTCGGCCTGGCCGATCAGGTCACAAAGCGCGGCCGCCATGCGGCGATTACCCGAGGCGTGCGCGAGGGCAAAGTGGAAGCCGCGGTTGTAGGTGATGAAGTCCTCGTGGTTGCCGGAGAAGCGGCGGAACTTGTCGAGCCCCTTCAACGTCGCATCGCTCGCATGGTCGATTGCCTCCGCGACGCAAGCCGGCTCCAGCGCCAGCCGAAAGCGCAGGATATCGCGCGCATCCGACAGCGAGATCGGATTGACGCGATAGCCCTGGCGCGGCTGCACTGTAACGAGGTGCTCGCGCTCGAGCCGCAAGAGCGCCTCGCGCACCGGCTGGCGGCTCACCGCATAGCGCTCGGCCAGGTCCTGCTCCCGGATATCATCTCCCGGCGCAAGGCGACAGGAAAGAATATCAGAGCGCAGGCGATCGTAGATATTCTCGCGCAAAAGCATGGAATTTCCGTCTGATGTTACTCAAATCTTGCAGTTGTGAAATATCACGTCAAGCCGAAATGGTTTGAATTGAGCGAGAATTAATCTATCAATCCCCTTAGGAACTGGCGCGGCGGGGGAGGAAGCGGCATCGACAGGCTTTTCGCTGGCGGCACGGTCAACGCGAGCGAGAACGGCCGGGGCGCGCCGCTCGTTCTGCTCCATTCGCTTTTGTCGGATCGCGCGAGCTTCGACGCGGTCGTGCCGGAGCTTGCCAAATCATTCCGCGTGATCGTGCCGGAGTTGCCGGGCTTCGGGCGCTCCAAGCCGGCCGGCAGCAGCCTTGTCGACGTCGCCGATCGCATTGCCGACGCCATCGGGGACGCGTCGAGCGGGCAGGCTCCGGTCGTGCTCGGTAACGGCTATGGCGGCTTTGTCGCGCTGCAGATGGCGATCAACCATCCCGGCCTCGCCGCGCGATACATCTTCGCCGACTGCGGCGCGGCGTTTTCGGACGCTGGCCGCGAGGCCTTCCGCACCATGGCGGCGGCCTCGAAGGCGAAGGGGCTCGCGGCGATCACCGACGTCGCGATGTGCCGGCTGTTCGCGCCGGAATTTCAGGCGCAGCATCCGGATCTGATGGTCGATCGGCGCGCGGCATTCCTAAAGACCGATGAACACGTCTTTCGCGCCGCCTGCGCCCAGCTCGCCGAGCTCGATCTGCGCGACGAGCTCCACAAGGTGACGGTGCCGGCGTTGGTTCTGGTCGGCGAGCACGACGAGGCCACGCCGCCGCCGATGTCGCATGCGCTTGCCGCCGGCCTGCCCGATGCGCGGCTGAAGATCATCACCGGCTGCGCGCATGTGCCACAGCTCCAGGCCCCCAAACTTTTCCTGCAGGCGATCGCGGATTTCCTGCCGGTCGCAACGGCCGGTTAAGGCTCGCCACGGCAATTGCGATTAAGTGTAGCGGCCGATCGATACTGACGTATACCCTGGTGGCGGACGGTATCGGAGAAGGCAGCCCCACGACCAACGGCAAGCAGCATCACTACTCGGTTGAGGTCCGCTGGACCGGAAATCTCGGAGAGGGGACCAGGAGCTACCAGGCTTACGCGCGCACGCACGATATCAACAGCGGGCGGAAGCCCACGATTGCGGGCTCTTCAGACCCGGCGTTCAGGGGAAAAGACGATCGGTGGAATCCGGAAGATCTCCTGGTTGCAGCCGTCTCAGCCTGCCACAAGCTCTGGTACCTGCACCTGTGCGCGGTCGCCGGTGTCAATGTCGTCGCCTACGTCGATCATGCGGAAGGCACGATGATCGAGGATGCTGCTCGCGGCGGCTATTTCTCGGGCGTCACCTTGAGGCCGGAAGTCACCGTCACCCCCGACAGCGACACGGCCAAGGCTGCGGCGCTTCATCACGACGCGCACGAGAAGTGCTTTATCGCCAATTCACTGAACTTCGCGATCGTGTGTGAACCGACGATCAAGCGACAAGCGTAGCGAATTGCCTCACGCCGGGTCCACCTCTCCCACGCGAGAGATGGATCGAATTCGCGGCGATTGGTTCAACCTAATTGATCGAGCATCTAGATCAGCGTGATCGCAAGCCAAACGGTCGCCCACAGCGTCGCTGCGACGAGCCCGATGGTGAGGCTGGCGGCGGCCAGCACGCCCATGATGGCCGCAGGAGGAACAGGGGCCGAGGAAATCGTCTGGACCGCCTGATCGGGGATGTGACCGCGGAAGATCGAGAATTCGTTGAGGCTCATGGCACCGGCTCCGGCTCGTCGCTGGCGCAGAGTCTTCGCTGCGAAGTCCGGTTCCTGCAAGCCCGGTCGATTCCGGTGTCGGAGTGATGGCGGATCGAGGTTCCAGCTGCGAGGAAGGTCAGCTTCGCGCCATCGCCCGCGAGAACACCACCTCGACCAGCGTGCCGCTATTGGCCGTGGTCTTGAGGTTGAACTGCGCGCGATTGGCTTCGACCAGCGCCTTTGTCAGCGACAGGCTGACCGGCGAATGCTCGGAGGCCTGATCCGACGGCGGCGGGGTGCGGAACGGCTCCAGTGCGGCTGCGAGCTCGTTGTCGTTGAGCCCAGGGCCGGTGTCGCGCACCCGCAACACCACCTCGCCGAAATCCGATAGCGCGGTCGAGACGATCACCTGGCCTGCGGGATTGGCGAGATGGATCGAATTGCCGATCAGGTTCATGGTGATCTGGCGCAGCGCGCGGCCGTCGGCGACGACCGGCGGCAGCGCCTGTGCGAGCGAGGTGCGGATGATGATGCGCTCGCGGTTCGCCTGCGGCTGCATCACAGCGACACAGCTTTCCACCATCTCGTTGAGGTTCTGGTTGGTGAAGGCGAGGTCGAGCTTGCCGGTCTCGATCCGCGACAGCTCGGTCAGGTCGTTGATGATGGCGATCACGCGCTCGCCGGAGGCGCGGATGTCTTTCATGTATTCGCCGTAGCGCTCATTGCCGAGCGCGCCGAAGCGCTCCGCCATCATCACCTCGGCGAAGCCGATGATGGCGTTGAGCGGCGTGCGTACTTCGTGGCTGATCCGCGCCAGCATGTCGGCCTTGGCGCTCGCAGCGCGCTCGGTGAGCCGCCGCGCCTGCTGCAATTCGCTCTCGCCCTTCTTGCTCTGGGAGAGATCACGGAACACCGCGAAGAAATTCGGGCCCTCCAGCCGCGTCCGTCCCATGGTCATCGCGAGCGGGATGATGCCGCCCCTTGCGACGCGGCCGAGCACCTCGCGGCCGTGGTCGAGCAGGCTTGCGACGCCGGCGCCCTTCACGCTCTCCAGATATTCGGCGACGGACCGTGCGCTTTCCGGCGCGAACAGGTCGGTCAGGTTACGGCGAAGGAACGCCTCGCCGTCATAGCCGAACAGCGCCTCCGCGCTGCGATTGCAGGCCTGGATGTTGCCCTCGGCGTCGAACATCACGATGCCTTCGGCCGTGGTGTCGAGGATGGCGGCGAGATCCTCGGCCTCGGCGTGACCGACGGCAGGAGGCAGCGGCGCGCTGACGACCGGCTCGGGCGCTGGCGTCGGCAGAGCGGGCGGGGTCGGCTCCGGCACGCCTTGGGTCGGCGAGAACATCAGCGCGAGCGCGGACTCGTCGTCCCAGGAGACCGTGAAGAGCCGGCCGTGCGTCGCCGGCGCATCCTCGTTCGCTGCGATCGTCACCGGAGTGCCGGCTTCCGACGTCGAGCTCGCCTGCGAGACGCCGGCCTCGACATAGAGTGCGTCGACGCCGCCGGCCTGCTCCAGCGCATGCAGACTGTCATAGCCCATCCGCTGCAAGAACGCCGGGTTCGCGTAAAGCAGGCGGTCGAGTCGATAGATCAGGACGCCGGTCGGCAACAGATCGAGCAGCCTGCGGTCGCGCTTCATCTCGCCGCGCGCCGGCGGCTCCGGCGGCGCCAGCCATTCCGGCGTCGGAGGCTGCTCGCGCGGCGGCTCGGATAGCGCGGGCTCCCTGGGAGGCTCCGTCACCTCGCTTGTCACGGCAGCCTCGGGCAGGGCGGGCGGCTCTCGATCGAGGCGCGCCGACAACTGCCTGGCCAGCTCGTTGAAGGCGTGATTTTCCACGGGCGAAAGCGCCGGCGATCTGGCTTCGCCGATCGGGCGGAATAGCACGACGTTTTGCGGCGTTTCCACGGGCTCATCCAAATCGGTTGGGGGTGAATTTTCATTGGCGATCGAAGCGGGCGGTCCGGGAGGGTCGGACGGCATCACAATGGCGTTCACGGGCGGATCTGCGGCGCCAACGTGCTGCGAATCGGCCGGAACAATGTCGGTACCAAGGGATAGTACGTCGGGCTCGCTCATCGCCCCCAAAGGCTCGTGGCGCCGTTGCTCGGCAAGATGATCAAGGCTGTCGAGATCGCGGCACACACCAAAGCCGCGATAGCCGGCAAAGGCGCGGTTCTCGTCATAGATCGGCAGGCCTGACAGTTCGACCGGCAGGCGGCCGCCCCCGTCGACGGGCCAATAGAGCGTGATCCCGCTCCAAGTCTCGCGCGTGGCGATCGCCTCCAGCACGCGGCCGGCGGGATCGAGCCCGAAGATTTCAGCGATCTCGGCCCATGGCCGGCCGAAGCCTGACGCCGTGCGCGCGCCGATCAGCCACGCGAACTCGTCGGAGCCGAGTGAGAAGCGGCCGCTCGCGTCCATTTGCCAGGTGAAGCGCAGCGGATGACGCCGCGGCACCGGGGCAGGCTGTTCCGACGGCGGCTGTTGATCCGCGAAGGCTTCAGCATCGGGCGAGGGTTTTGCTGGTGGTTCTTCAGTCATCGTCTCCGTGTGAGCAGGTGCCGGCGGCTCGCCATCGAGCGGTTCGGAGAACTCGTCGATCAGCGCGAATTCCGCCGGTGCCTCATTCGACAGGGCCGGCTGTTCGTACAGCGGCAGCGTCGGTGAAACTTCCAACGCGGGTTCCGGCGCTGTGTCAACCGCGCGCGGAACAATCGTCGCGACGAGCCCGATGTCGGCGCCGCTGCCGACACGCTGCAGCACCATCTGCCCGCTCTCGATTTCTATCTCGGCGCGGCCCTGGGTGAGCGCATCGTCGCGCGCCGCCTCCCACCCCGCGTCAGTGAGATTGCGGAAGCCGACAAGCGGACGCGCCGCCTCACTGGCGTCCAGAAGCACACCGTTGCGATCAAACGCCGCGACCGCCGCGTCCTGGCCCTCGACCAGCCGCCGCAACCGTTCCTCCAGCGCCATGACGCGCGCGGTCGTCTCGACCGCATGGATCAAAATTCCGTGGCTGCCGTCGGGAAAACCCAATCGCGCGCAGCCGCAGGTCATGAGCATTCCCGGCCTCGCCCCGAAACCGCGCAACCGTTCGAGGCGCGTTGAGCCGTTGAGCGGCAGGAGGCCCGCGAGTTGCGTGATCTGCCGGCGGTGCGAATCCGCCGGCCCAAAGGTTTTCGTCGCAAACTCGGCGGCATTGGCCACACCGAAGGCAACTGCCCCGGCCGGATTGGCCCAGAGCACGTGGTGGCCGTCGGTCGACCACAGCCAGGTCGGCTGCACACTCGTCGCATATGGGGCCAGCCGCGGATCGCCGATCGCCTGCAACTGGAATTCCGTCCTGGTCATAATCGCGCGTCGATGGTCCTGAGCCCGAGCTTGATTGGCCGCCCTGCACGACAGCCTTAACGAACCGTGAGTATCGCCCGGCCGGGATGGCAGGTCCACGGTGGGGGAAGCCAAAGCCGGGATAACCTTAATTCGCGCTGGATGCCATCAGACGCCGAACCTCGCGGGGCCTCGTGCGTTGTGAGCTTCAATATGCCGGTGGCGGCCCACGCTGGGGGAACCGCACCTTGCGTCATCACCGCGATCTCATCGGCGGGTTTTCGCAGACCACCGGTGGCAGGGAGTCGTAAAGCCCGTTGGGCAAAACAGGGAGTGGCACCATGAATGAACAAGTGCGTGAACGTTTCGAAATTCCAAAGGAAATGCGGTCGATGGCCGAAGCGGGCGTTGAGCAGGCGCGCAAGACCTTTGAGAAGTTCCTCGCCAACGCGCAGGCGACAGCGGGTTCGCTCGAGGAGCGCGGCGCCACCATGCGTGCCGGTGCCAAGGACATCAGCCTCAAGGCGATCGCCAATGTCGAGAGGAACACGGAAGCCTCGCTCGACTACGCGGACAAGCTGGTGCATGCCAGGGATCTGCCTGAAGTGATGCGGCTGCATAGCGAGTATGTGCAGACGCAGATGCGCTCCCTTGCAGAGCAGGCCAGCGAGATTGGTCAAATGGTCGGCCGCACCGCGATGGAGGCCGCCAGGCCCAAGAGCTAGCTGTGGAATCGGCAAAGCATCGGCAAAGCGCCTCTTCAGTCTGTGGTGGCCGGGCACTGCGGATGCGAGAAAGCGAGCCGCCGAGGCTGTGCCCGGTATGTGGCATTGCACCATATTTCCGGTTGCAATGCACAAAAATGACATTATAAGGGTGTATGTAAGTCACACCCGGTAAGGGTATCCCCACTGCGTGATCGATGTCAGCGTTCCAGCCGCTCGCGGCTCGGCGCGCAACGGGGATCGTTCCATTCCAGCCCCCATGCGAAGGACCCAAGCCAATGACCAACGATCCGTTCTCTGCCTCCATCATCCCCTTCGAAGTTCCTGAGCAAATGCGCGCCTTCGCCGAAAAGGGCGTGTCACAGGCTCGCGACAACTACGCCCGGTTCAAGGACGCCGCCGAGACCCATAACAGCACCATCGAGGCCGTGTTCAGCGCCGCCAGCAAGGGCGCGAGCGCCTACTCCGCCAAGGTGATGGAATTCATGAAGGCCAACACTACCTCGGCGCTGGACTTCGCCCAGGAACTGCTCGGCGTGAAGTCGCCGGCCGAAGCGCTCGAACTGTGGACCACCCACACGCGCAGGCAGCTCGAGGCCTTCTCCTCCCAGGCCAAGGAGCTCGGCGAGCTCTCGCAGAAGGTCGCGACCGAGACGGCCGAGCCGATCAAGACGAACGCCGCGAAATACTACAAGCCGGCGGCCTGATTGCGCCGCCCGGGCGCCGCGACGGCGCCTTGAACTGAAAGCATGGCCCGGACCGGTCGGTCCGGGCTTTTGCTTTGAAATTGCGGTGTCGAGGCTTCGTTTGCGGCCTTGCCAAAGCGGAGCGTTGCACCTAGTTTCCGCCCCGTTCGGCGCCCCCTGTTGAAGGGCCGCCTGCGAAGGATGCAGTTGTAGCTCAGTTGGTTAGAGCGCCTGACTGTGGATCAGGAGGTCGGTGGTTCGAGTCCACCCAACTGTACCAGTCCTTCACCTGGATGCCCGACATCCCCTGCCGATTTGATCTTTGTCGCGTCGATGCGCGGAAGGAATTGTGATGTCCGATGAACTCGTGATCTTCGCACGCTTCCACGCCACCGAGGGCAAGGACAGCGCGCTCGAAACAGAGCTTCACAGCATCACCACGATCACGCGCAGCGAGCCGGACTGCCTGTTCATCGAGATCTATCGCTCGGTCCGCGACGCCCGGATCAAGGTGCCTCGCTCCCGGATCGTCGTCGACCGGACTCGTTTTGTTCGCCAGGCCGCTCCCGCACGCACAAGGCCGGGTGGTTGCAATCTGCCGAGCGTGAGATGGATAGATCGCTGCATGCGCCGCAATGCCAAGGCAAATGCGGCGATATCTTCAAGTTGCATGAAAGCTTCCGCCAGCCCGGCGCCGCTTCAAGCCGAAAGCCTCCTGCTCTAGAGCAAAATCCGAGCGATTTGAATCGAGAGGGATTCCCAACGGGCGCGAATTCTGATTCACACTGCGTGCTGGACAAGGAGGCCAGCACGCATGGCCAAGTCTTTGTCGGAGGATTTGCGGATCAGGGTCGTCCGAGCGGTTGAGGGTGGGATGTCTCGCCGTGCGGCAGCGGAGCGGTTCGGGATCTCGGCCGCGAGCGCGGTGCGCTTTGTCAAGGAGTGGCGCGAAAGCGGAGCGACCAAGGCCAAGCGGGTCGGCGGCGACCAGCGTTCCCGGCACATCGAAGAGCATCATGATGCGATCATGGGGGCGATCGAGGCCAAGCCTGACATGACCCTGGTTGAGATCGCCGAGATGCTCGAAGCAGAGCGAGGGGCGTCGTTTGCGCCGAGCTCGGTTTGGCGTTTTCTCGACCGTCACGGCGTGACCTTCAAAAAAAAGCGCGCACGCAGCCGAGCAGGATAGGCCCGATGTGGCGGCGGCGCGCCAAGCCTGGCGCGAGGCGGCGCCGCAGCTTAATCCCGACAAACTGGTGTTCATCGACGAGACCGGCGCCTCCACCAAAATGGCGCGGCTTTACGGCCGCTCGAAACGCGGTCAGCGCTGCCGTGCCGCGATCCCGCACGGCCACTGGTTGACCACGACCTTCACCGCCGCTTTGCGCCGTACCGCCCTAACTGCGCCAATGACGCTCAACGGCCCCATGAACGCTGCCGCTTTCCGCGCCTATGTCGAACAGGCCTTGGCGCCCACCCTCGATCCCGGCGACATCGTCGTGATGGATAATCTGCCGGCCCATAAAGGCGCCGCCGTGCGGACTGCGATCGAGGCCTGTGGCGCCAGCCTCTTGCTGCTGCCACCCTATTCGCCCGACTTCAATCCGATCGAGAACGCTTTTGCCAAATTCAAATCGAACCTGCGCAAAGCCGCCGCCAGAACCGTCGAGACCCTCGAAACCGCCATTGCCGACGCTTCACGTGCGTACTCGCCAAACGAATGCACCAACTACTTCAATGCCGCGGGGTACGGTTCAACTTGATCAGATTCTGCTCTAGC
>Ga0209166_10000201_pt1 | contig 77657 bp, 71 predicted proteins | sample Coa_R1_3_FD_187151 | JGI IMG/M metagenome (GOLD analysis project Ga0209166, IMG submission 187151) | Surface soil microbial communities from Centralia Pennsylvania, which are recovering from an underground coalmine fire - Coalmine... | ecosystem: Environmental > Terrestrial > Soil >...
AATTCTTCGAGTCGCGTCCCGCTGACGACGACCACGCGGGTTTCCTCCGCATGGGTCGCGTCGATCAACATACGTTTTGCCATTAAACCAAAATCTCCATGACGCGGGCGCCGTGGGCGCCATCGCGAATCGGCATGAATCAACGTAGCCGGAGGTGCCGCCGGATCTAGACTCACGCGTCGTCCGATCTCCGCTCGGGCGCTTGTTCAAGCGCCGCACGGGCTCGAAGGACAGGGCGAACGAATTCGCCTTGTCCTTTTGCGCCGTCTCGGAAGATGTCTGGACGAATTGCATCGTGAGAAAAACCCTGGCGGGCTGCTCGCCCGGCTACGAAATCTACAAAGCGGTGCGTGCAAGGACGCGGAACTCGCCGCATCAAAACGCACCAAATGCAATCTAACCTTACGGAACCGCCGCTAGCAACACGTTCTTACAGGCTTTAACGCAGGGTTGTTTGCGAGAACGGATCGAAACCGTTTTCCGCGAGCGCCGCCCACGCCGCCGCGCCCAGATGCGGCAACCGGAAATAGAGGCGGGGCTTGGACGGGTCGCTTTCCTGCCCATAGCCGGTCGCCACCGATTGCGTGCTGGTGGCGAAATAGCCGCCATCGGGGCTGCGCTGGCTTTCGATGGCGGCGATCAGGGCGCGGCTTTTATCCCAATTGCCGAGTTTCTTCTCCAGCAAGGCGGCCTGCGCCGTGCCTTCGGTCCACATGCCGTCGCGGGTTTCGCCATAGGCATAACCGCCGGCCGCGGCCAGACGCGTATCGATGGTGCCCAGCACGGCGCCGAACCTTTGCGCCGCGCCGGGCAGGGCGGTCAGCGGCCAGACCTGGGCATCCAGCGACAAGGTCGGGTTGAGCGTCACCCCGTCATCGCCGGTGCCGGCGGCGAAACAATTGCGCTGACTATCCCACATGGTTTCGACGAAGCGCGTGGCCTGGGTGGAGAAATCGCGCCATTTCGCCTCGCCGGTGCGCTCGGCCAGCAGGGCGAAGGCGGCGGAGAGGTCGGTATTGTGCTCGGTCGACTTCCAGCGGCGCGGCTCGGGCGAGGGCTCGTGGCCGATGACCCCGCCGGTGAAGCCGCCTGTGCCCCGTTTGTCCTGCCATTGCGCGATCCACCCGGCGATCTTCACCGCGCCGGTGCGGAACGGCGTGGCCGGGCCGGGCTTGTCGAGCGCCAGCAGCGCCAGCATCGCCCAGGCCTGGTTGCCGACATCGCTGCCGACCTGATAGCGGTCCTCCAGCCAGCGGTTCTGGGTGGCGTCCCACCAGCCGGGCAGCTTGACGGGCTGCGCGGCGGCGCCCGCCGCATAGGCGTTGCGCAGGCGGCCATCCTTCCAGAAGCGGTCGTTTTCCTGGGCCGCCAGGAGGGCGCGGCCGATGCGTTCGGCGCGGTCGCGTTCGCCGCAACCGACCAAGGCGAGGATGGCCAGGGAATTGTCGTAGAGGAAGGCGGTGCTTTGCAGCGGGCCGGGTTCGGCGGTCGGATAGCTGGCCAGGAAGACCGGTCCCGCCGGTGCGGCGTCGACCAGGGCGGAGAGATGGGCGCAGGCGGTTGGCGCCGCCGCCGAAACCGCAAGAGGGAGGGAGCAGAGCAGTGCGGCGGCAAAGACACGCAACCGACAAATTCTATCCAACGATCGAACTCCCTTGCATTGGCGTAATTAATCCGTTTGAACAGCGGTCGTGAATATGTTGTTAAGACGCACCCGGTAAAAGAGACTAATCGGGACAATCAGCGGGAACACAGGTGTCTAGGGTCGGGTTTCTCATATTTGCGGTAGCCGCCTGGTTTGGCGGCCTGGCCGCCGCGGCTGACGGCAAGCCGGCGGTGCTGGCGGTGCGCGCCGCCGATCATGACGGGGTGACCCGTGTCGTTCTCGAACTGACCGCCCCGATCTCGTTCCAGCAATCCGACCAGTCCGACCCGCGCCATATCGAGATCGCCGTGCCGTCCCTCGACTGGCGGGCCGATCCGGCCGCGCTGGGCCATGGCGTCGGGCTGCTGCAGAAATTGTCGTTCGTGCTGCCCGACAGCGGGTCTGCCGGCCGCCTCGACCTCGACACGGCGCGCCCGGCCGTGGTGCGCAAGCTGTTCCTGATCCCGCCCTCCGGCGCCGGCAATTACCGCCTGGTGCTCGATCTGGAGGCGACCAGCGCCACCGCCCGCGTGCCGGTCGCCGCCGGCGCCTTGCCGCCGACCGCCGCCGCGGTGCCGGCAGCGCCTCGTCCCGCCGTCACGCCGGCCTCGCTGCCCGAGATCAAGCCGGCCGCGCCCGATGCGGCGCCGGCCCACAAGGAACGCCATCCCGGCAAGCCGATCGTCGTGATCGATGCCGGACATGGCGGCGTCGATCCCGGCGCCACCAGCGTTTCCGGCGCCTATGAGAAGAACATCGTGCTGGCCCTGGCCCAGGACGTGAAGGCGCAGCTCGACAAGGGCGGCAAAGTCACCGCCGTGCTGACCCGCGACCGCGACATCTTCATTCCGTTGCGCGAGCGTGTGGCCATCGCCCGCGCCGCCAATGCCGACCTGTTCATGTCGCTGCATGCCGATACGGTGGCCGATCCCGACATACGCGGCCTGTCAGTCTATACCCTGTCGCAGAACGCCTCGGACGCCGAAGCCCAGGCCCTGGCGGACAAGGAAAACAAGTCGGACATCGTCGCCGGCATCGATTTTTCCAACGAATCGCCCGAAGTCACCAACATCCTGATCGATCTGGTGCAGCGCGAATCGATGAACCTGTCGGCGAAGTTCGCCGGTTCGGTCATCACTGAAGTGTCGCATGACACCCATGAATTGCTGCAGAATACTCACCGCTTCGCCGGCTTCGCCGTGCTGAAGGCGCCCGATGTTCCTTCGGTGCTGGTCGAGTCCGGCTATCTGTCGAACGCGCGCGACGAGCAGATGTTGCGCCGTCCGGAATACCGCGCCAAATTGGCGCAGGCCCTGGCCCGGGCCATCGAAGGGTTCCTGACCCGGCAACAGAAAGTGCGGCGTTCTTAAATGCCTCCTGCGGTAAAATTTTTGGTGGTGCTGTTCAGCACCCTGTTCTTCCTGGCCATCGTGGCGGCCGGCGGCGTGCTGGCGGTGTTCTGGCACTATGGCAAGGACCTGCCGGACTATCACCAGCTGGCCCATTACGAGCCGCCGGTCACCACCCGCGTCTATGCCGGCGACGGCAGCCTGGTCGCCGAATATGCGGTGCAAAAGCGTTCCTTCATTCCGATCGGCGCCATGCCGCAGCGGGTGATCCACGCCTTCCTGTCGGCCGAGGACAAGAATTTCTATCAGCATGGCGGCATCGATCCGATGGGCGTGCTGCGTGCCGCCATCGTCGATTTCAAGCTGGTGCTGAGCCATTCCGACAAGCGCCCGATCGGCGCCTCGACCATCACCCAGCAGGTGGCGCGTAATTTCCTGCTCTCCAGCGAGCGGTCGGTGGCGCGCAAGGTCAAGGAGGCGATCCTCGCCTTCCGTATCGAGCAGACCTTCACCAAGGACCATATCCTCGAGCTTTATCTGAACGAGATCTTCCTCGGCCGCTCCTATGGCGTCGCCGCCGCCGCGCTGGATTATTTCGACAAGAGCCTGGACGAGCTGACCGTGTCCGAGGCCGCCTTCCTGGCCTCGCTGCCCAAGGCGCCGGGCCGCGATCCGCAGAGCTTCCACGACCGCCGCGACTATGTGATCGGCCGCATGCTGGAAGATGGCTACATCACCGCCGACGAGGCGAAGATCGCCCTGGCCGATCCAATCACCATCCGGCCGCGCCACGAAGCGGTGATGACCCCCGGCGGCGATTATTTCGCCGAGGACATCCGCCGCGAGCTGGCCGACCAATATGGCGAGGCGGCGCTCTATAAGGGCGGCCTGGCCGTGCGCTCGACTCTCGACCCGGCCCTGCAGCAGATCGCCACGCGCGCCTTGCGCAACGGGCTGGTCGCTTATGACCGCCGCCATGGCTGGCGCGGGCCGCTGGGCACCATCGACGTCGGTCCGGGCTGGACCAAGCGCCTGATGCTGCGCCCCGATCTGGCGCCCTGGGTGACGGCGGCGGTGCTGGCGGTGACCCCGTCCTATGCCGAGATCGGGCTCTCGGACGGCCGCAAGGGCCGCATTCCGCTGAGCGAAGTGCGCTGGGCGCGTCCGCCGGCGCCGAAGCAGACGCTGGGCCCGCCGGTCAAGGAAGTCTCGGACGTGCTGAAGGCTGGCGACGTCATCGCGGTCGAGCCGGTCGCCAAGAGCGACGACGGCAAGGAGCATTATCCCGCCGACACTTACGGTTTGCGCCAGCCGCCCAAGGTCGAGGGCGCCCTGGTGGCGATGGACCCGCATACCGGCCGCGTGCTGGCGATGCAGGGTGGTTTCTCGTACGGCCGCAGCCAGTTCAACCGCGCGACGCAAGCGCTGCGCCAGCCGGGCTCCTCTTTCAAGCCGTTCGTCTATATGGCGGCTTTGGACAGCGGCTATACGCCGACCTCGCTGGTGCTCGACGGGCCGGTGGAATTCGACCAGGGTCCGGGCCTGCCGAAATGGCGGCCGGGCAATTACGAGCATGATTTCCTCGGTCCGACCACGCTGCGCGTGGGCGTCGAGAAGTCGCGCAACCTGATGACGGTGCGCCTGGCCGCCGCGGTTGGCATGACCAAGATCGCCGATTACGCCGAGCGGTTCGGCGTGGTCGACAAGCTGCCGCACGAGCTGGCGATGGCGCTGGGCGCCGGCGAGACCACGCCGCTGCGCATGGCCTCCGCCTATGCCGAGATCGTCAATGGCGGCAAGAAGATCACCCCGACCCTGATCGACCGCATCCAGGACCGCAACGGCAAGACCATCTATCGCCATGACGGCCGGGCCTGCGAGGGCTGTTCCTCGACCTTCTACACCGACCAGGACATGCCGCAGATCCCCGATACCTCCGAGCAGCTGGTCGATCCGATGACCGCCTATCAGATGGTGCATATCCTCGAAGGCGTGGTCGAGCGCGGCACGGCGCGCTATGCCTTGGCCGGGATCGGCCGTCCGATGGCGGGCAAGACCGGCACCTCGAACGATTCCAAGGACACCTGGTTTGTCGGCTTCTCGCCCGATCTGGTGTGCGCCGTGTTCGTCGGCTTCGACGAGCCCTCGACCCTGGGCCAGCACGAAACCGGCGCCGCCGCCGCTGCGCCGGTGTTCAGGGAATTCATGACGGATGCCCTGAAGGGCAAGCCGCCGGTGCCGTTCCGCGTGCCGTCCGGCATCCGCCTGGTGCGCATCAACGCCGCCACCGGCCACCCGGCCGAAAGCGGCGAAGGTAATGTGATCTACGAAGCCTTCAAGCCCGGCACCGTGCCCGATGGCGGCCAGGAGGCGACCGTGCTCGACAATGGCCTGGTCACCGAACCCGACGCCGCAGATAACCCGACCGCGCCGACCATCCCGAACGAGGATTCCGAGACCGGAGCCCCACCGCAGATGGTGCAGGGGGCGCCGCAGCCGCAATTGCCGCCGCAACAACAGCAGCAGAAGCCAAAGCCGCCGACGCCGCAGCCCGAGGCCGGCGGGCTTTACTGACCGCCGGTCAGCTCACCAGCAGCCAGTGCGTGGCGGTGGTGCCGGTCGAGCCGGTGCTGCTGGTCGACTGGCCGGTCAACTGCACATTATTGAGGAATTCCGCCGACTGGCTGATGTCGGTCAGCACCACCGCATGGGCGTAGGCATCGTCGGCTGTATAGGCCTGGGTGCCGGTGGTGTCGTGGCTGGTCAGCTGGCTGATGATGTTCAGATAGTACGGCACCGCACCGGTTTCGGGGCTGCGGTGCAGCAGGTTGGTGTAGAGATCGTTGATGAAGCTGGTCTCGCCGGTCGTGGTCTGCGCGTAATTGTGCGCCGTATTGTTGGTATATTCCGGCGAGGCCAGGAACTTCTGAGCGAAGCTGGTCAGCGAAAGCGACGGATTGGTCGCCGACATCTGCTGGTAATAGGCCAGGCCGGCGGCATCCGGCAGGCGCCCGAAGGCGGCGGCGTAAAGCTCGGTGACATTGCCGGAGGTCACCGAACCGGTGGAGGGCGCATTGGCGACCACGACGGTCTGGTCGCTGAATTGCAGCTCGGTGACGTTGGCGAAATGGTCGGCGCTGGTGCGGCCGGTACCGGTGTCGACGACGGTCACGCCGCCATTGCCGGTGGCGACGATCTGATATTGCGATTCCTTGCCCGAGAACACCACCACGGTGGCCGGATCGCCGGTGCCGGAGAAGGAGAAATTCGCCGCCGCGGCGCTGATGTCGATGACGGCGTTGCTGATCAGCTTCAGAGCGGGGGCGTCGGCGGTCACCTGGGCGGCGGTCAGGTTGAGCGTGACGAAGCCGGCGCCGTTATCGGTCAGCGAGATCGATCCGATCTTGCCGGCGACGACCAGGCTTTCGAGATTGGTCAGCCCGTTGACGACGTTCAGGCTGCTGTCCTGGATCGTCAGCGGGGCGATGTCGGAATCGTTGCCCCATTGCGAGGCCTGGTAGACCGAGGCGGTGGGCAGCTGCAATTCGCCATTGGACAGCACAGTGGCGGAGATATCGGTGAATTTCAGCGTCTGGACGGCCGAGATATGGTCGGTGCCGTTGCGGGTGCTCAGCGAATCGGTAACGGTAATGGCGGTGCCGCCATTGGCCACCACGCTGTAGGCGCTGAAGGCGCCCTGGAATTCGACCGTATTGGCGCCGGAGCCGCCGGTAATGGTGTTGGCGCCGGCGGCCGGGATGAACAGCTCGGTCGCGGCGCCGCCGATGAAGGTGTCGCCGCCGAAGCCGACCAGAACGTCGCTGGCGCCGGCGGTGGTCGAGCCTTTATAGGTCGAGCCTTGGGGCAGGAACATCGCGGTGACCGCCGAATAAAGGCCGAGCTGGTCGTCGGTGACGATGGTCTGGACGTCGGCGCTGAAGCCGGTGATCGAGAAGAGAAGATTTCCGCTGGCGTCGTAAGTCGTCCAGCCGGTCACGGTGCCGCCGGAAATGGTGGTGCCGCCGCTATTGACCGAATAGTTTCCCGACAGGATGAGTCTGTCGCCGCTGGTGTAGGTCGCGTCGATCTCGGTCGAGCTTACCGTCTCATTGGCGATCGATCCGAGCGAAAGGAAATTGCTCAGCATATTGGTGCCGCTGGTGCCAGACGTAAAAACAGACATCGAATATCCCTTCGTTGACCTGTGTTAATGGCTTTATCAAATATAGCTTATGAAATGAGAGCGCAGGCAAGACCCTTTGTTGAAAGTGTAAACGCGCGCGCAACCCCGGCGGGACGGCCGGCGCCCTTTCGCCGCGAGGGCCGGCCCCGGACGCCAACAGCACGCCAACAGGGTTGACAGGGGGCGATAGCGCTGCTGAATATCCACGAAGTCTCGGCGGGAGGGATGGGTCGATGGGTAAAAAGTGGGCGGTTTTCGGATTCATGGCGGCGGCGCTGGCTTTGAGCGCGCCGTTGGCCGGACAGGCGGCCGAGGAGAAAGTCCTCAACGTCTATAACTGGTCCGACTACATCGCCCCCGACACCATCGAGAAATTCACCAAGGCGACCGGCATCAAGGTCAATTATGACGTTTACGATTCCAACGAGACCTTGTTCGCCAAACTGCAGGCCGGCCAGTCCGGTTACGACCTGGTTTTTCCCTCCGCCACGCCGTTCCTCGCCCAGGGCATCAAGGCCGGCATCTTCAAGACCCTCGACCGTTCCAAGATCACCCGCTGGTCGTCCCTCGACCCGACCATGCTGAAGGCGATGGAAATCGCCGATCCGGGCAATAGCCATGGCGTGCCCTACATGGTGGCGGCCACCGGCATCGGCTATAACATCGACAAGATTAAGAAGATTTTGGGCGCCGACGCCAAGCCCGACAGCTGGTCGCTGATCTTCGATCCGGCGGTGGTCGCCAAGCTCAAGGAGTGCGGCGTCAGCCTGCTCGACACCCCGACCGAGGTGTTCCCCGCCGCGCTGATCTATGCCGGCAAGAAGGGGGACAGCATCGACAAGGCCGACATCAACGCCGCCGCCGACCAGGTGCTGAAGATCCGCCCCTTCATCAAATATTTCCACTCGTCGAAATACATCAACGACCTGGCCAATGGCGACACCTGCGTGGCGCATGGCTATGTCGGCGACCTGGTGCAGGCCCGCACCCGCGCCAACGAGGCGAACAAGGGCGTGCATATCGCCATCTACATCCCCAAGGAAGGCGCGGTGCTGAATATCGACGCCGCCGCCGTGCCGGCCGATGCGCCGCACCCCGAGAACGCCCAGGCTTTCATCGATTTCCTGCTGCAGCCCGACATCATCGCCGCCGTCACCAACAATGTCGGCTTCGCCAATGCGGTGATGCCGGCCAAGGCGCTGGTGAAAAAGGATCTGCAGACCGACCCGGCGATCTATCCGCCGGCCGACATGCAGGCCAAGGAATTCGAGCTGCCGCTGGTCACGCCCGATTACGAGCGCCTGCGCACCCGCGCCTGGACCAAAGTCAAAACCGGACTCTAAAAGGAATCAGCTAGATTTGACCACACAGCCGCCCCTGATCCGCATCGAGCGGGTAACCAAACGTTTCGGCGACTTCACTGCGGTCAACCAGATCGACCTCGACATCCGCCAGGGCGAGTTCTTCGCCCTGCTGGGCGCGTCGGGCTGCGGCAAGACCACCTTGCTGCGCATGCTGGGCGGCTTCGAGACTCCGACCGAGGGGCGCATCCTGATCGACGGCGTCGACGTCTCCACCGTGCCGCCCTATGAGCGGCCGGTGAACATGATGTTCCAGTCCTACGCTTTGTTCCCGCACATGACGGTCGAGCAGAACATCGCCTTCGGCCTGCAGCAGGACAAGATGCCGAAAGGCCAGATCGCCGAGCGCGTCAAAGCCATGCTCGACATGGTGCAGATGTCCCAATATGCCAAGCGCAAGCCGGCCCAGCTGTCGGGCGGCCAGAAGCAGCGCGTGGCGCTGGCGCGCAGCTTGGCCAAGCAGCCCAAGGTGTTGCTGCTGGACGAGCCCTTGGGCGCGCTCGACAAGAAGCTGCGCGAACAGACCCAGCTGGAGCTGGTCAATATTCAGGAAAAGGTCGGCATCACCTTCATCATGGTCACCCACGACCAGGAAGAGGCGATGACCATGGCCTGCCGCGTCGGCATCATGAAGGAAGGCCGGATCGCCCAGATCGGCACGCCTTTCGAGGTGTATGAGACGCCGAATTCCCGCTTCGTCGGCGATTTCATCGGCAATGCCAACATGATCGCCGGAGCGGTGACAGGCGGCGAGGGCGCCGATTGGACGATCGCGAGCTCGGATCTCGGCTGTACCATCACCGCCCATCATGAAGAGCCGTTGCCCAACGGCTCGGACGTTACCGTGATGGTGCGCCCGGAAAAAATGAGCATCGGCCGCCAGCCGGTCGCCGGCGCCATCAACACAGTCTCGGGCCGGATCACCGATATCGCTTATCTGGGCGACATGTCGATCTATCACGTCAAGCTGGCGGGCGGGGCCAGGCTGCAGGTGTCGCAGGCCAATCTGCGCCACGGCATCGGCGGCCGCCTGGAGCATGACGAGGAGGTCTCGATCTCCTGGCATCCGGGCGATTCGGTGGTTCTGCTCGCATGAGCGCGCGCGGCACCCTGAAACAGAAAGTCGGCCGCTTTCTGGTGGCGCTGCCGCCTTATGGCTGGCTGGTGGTGTTCTTCCTGCTGCCGTTCCTGATCGTTCTCAAGATCAGCCTGTCCGAGCTGCAGGCTGCGATTCCGCCCTATAAGGCGATCTTCGCCTGGGCGGAGGACGGCATCCTTCAGCTGCGCCTCAATTTCGGCAATTACTCCTATCTGTTCAGCGACGAGCTCTATGCGCTCGCCTATCTCAATTCGCTGAAGGTGGCGGCCATCTCGACGGCGCTGACGCTGCTGATCGGCTATCCGATGGCCTACACCATCGCCCGTTCGCCGGCGCGGTACCGCAATCCGCTGCTGATGCTGGTGGTGCTGCCCTTCTGGACCAGCCTCCTGATCCGCGTCTATTCGTGGATGGGCATCCTCAAGAATGAAGGCCTGCTGAATTCCTTCCTGATGTGGCTGGGCATCATCGACAGCCCGATCCAGATCATGGAGACCAACACCGCGGTCTATATCGGCATCGTCTATTCCTATCTGCCCTATATGATCCTGCCGCTCTATGCGACGCTGGAGAAGATGGATCTGACCCTGCTGGAAGCGGCGGCCGACCTCGGCTGCCCGCCCTTCAAGGCATTCCTCAAGATCACCCTGCCGCTGTCGATGCCGGGTGTCATCGCCGGCACGCTGCTGGTGTTCATCCCGGCGGTGGGCGAGTTCGTCATCCCCGATCTGCTGGGCGGTCCGGACACGCTGATGATCGGTAAGGTCATCTGGGCGGAGTTCTTCGATAATCGCGACTGGCCGGTGGCGTCTGCGGTCGCGGTGGCGATCCTGATCCTGCTGGTGGTGCCGATCATGCTCTATCAGCGCAATGAGAGCCGGGCGGAGGCGAAGTAATGAATGCATCTCTCTCTGGGCGCGCCGCCTCGCTCTACACCATGCTGGCCCTGGGCTATGCGTTCCTCTATCTGCCCATCGTGCTGCTGGTGATCTATTCCTTCAACGCTTCGCGCCTGGTCACCGTGTGGGGCGGCTTCTCGACGCACTGGTATGCCGAGCTGCTGCATGACGACAAGGTGCTGGACGCCGCCTGGCTGTCGCTGAAGGTGGCGGTGGTCACGGCCACCGGCGCCACCGTTCTCGGCACGCTGGCTTCGGTGCTGCTGGTGCGCTTCAAGCGCTATCCGGGCAGCACTCTGTTCGCCGGCATGGTGGCCGCACCGCTGGTCATGCCGGAAATCATCACCGGCCTCGCCATGCTGCTGATGTTCGTGGCGATGGAGCAGACCATCGGCTGGCCGGCGGGCCGTTCGATGACCACCATCGTCATCGCCCATATCACCTTCTGCCTGTCCTTCGTCACCGTCGTGGTCCGCTCGCGCCTGGCGCAGATGGACATGTCGCTGGAAGAGGCGGCGATGGATCTCGGCGCGCGGCCGTTGAAGGTGTTCCTGGTGATCACCCTGCCGCTGATCGCGCCCGCCTTGATGGCCGGCTGGCTGCTGGCCTTCACCCTGTCGGTCGACGATCTGGTGATCTCCTCCTTCGTCACCGGTCCCTCGGCGACGACGCTGCCGATCGTGATCTTCTCGAAGGTGCGCCTGGGCGTATCCCCCGAGATCAACGCGCTGGCCAGCGTGTTCGTCGCCTTCGTCGGCTGCGCCATCGCCTTGGGCGGAACGCTGTCGCGCAAGCAGGATTAGGCTTAGGGCTTATTGAGATCTGTGGATCAATCACTTAACTCGGGCCGGCTCAGATCCACAGATCGTTCTGAGCAGTGCGCTCGCCGCCTTCGGCACCGGTGTTGATCGTGCCGCGCGGCTCGATCAGCATCATGCGGACTTCCTTCTCGGCGGATGGCTTATGCTCGACGCCCTTGGGCACGACATACATTTCGCCCGGGCCGACCAGCACGTGACCGTCGCGAAAATCGAGGCGCAAGGTGCCGTCGAGTACGATGAAGGTCTCGTCGGTCTCGGCATGGTCGTGCCACAGGAAGTCGCCTTCGATACGCACCAGCTTGAACTGATAGTCGTTCATCTCGGCGACCACGCGCGGCTGCCAGAAATCGGGGATCAGGGACAGCTTGTCGCGGAAATTGATCGGGGTCATGAGGGTCTCCGTGGAAAGCCCCAGGATGGACGTCACCGCTCGGCCGGGTCTTGAACGATCGTGGTGAGAGAACGCCAGCGCCCCGGCGTTACCCCGAACGCCTTGCGGAAATGCCGGGTCATATGCGCCTGATCCGCGAAGCCGGTCGCCACGGCGGTTTCCGCCAGCGTCGTGCCGGTCCGCATCAGCGTCTTGGCGCGGTCGAGGCGGCGCAGCACCAGATAGCGGTAGGGACTGGTGCCGAAGGCCAGACGGAAATCGCGCGACAGGCTCCAGCGGTCGCGTCCGGCCACGCCTTCCAGCGTTTCCAGCGACAAGGGCTCCTCCAGCGCCTCATGGATGAAGGATCGGGCCCGGTCTGCCGCGCGGTAATCGATCAGGCGGGCGGCCGGCGGTCCCGACAGCGCGTCGAGCGCCTGGGCAAGGTCGTAGAGGGCATCGTCAAGCTCCAGCCCTTCGGTGGCCTGCAGCAGCCTATCGACCGCGCGCAGCAGGCGCGGCTCGTTCGCTATGCCGCCGGGCACGAAGGGCAGGGGCTTGCCGCCCAGCGCCGCCTGGATCAGCGCCGGATCGAGATAGGCCATGCGATACCGGAAACCGGCTTCGGTGCCGGCGTGGCCGTCATGCAGCTCGTCCGGATGCAGCACGATGACCGTGCCCGGCAGCCCGTTGGCGGTTTCGCCGCGATAGCGGAACTGCTGCACTCCGGCCAGCGTGCGCCCGATGGCATAGGTGTCGTGGCGGTGCGGCTCATAGGCATTGCCGGGGAAATAGGCCTCGATCCGCTCGCAGCCCCGCAATTCGGGCGCCAGCCTGATCCATCCTGAACTGTCGGCGTGCCGGTCCATGGCCGCCAGGATATCAGGACTGGCCGCCGCCAAGCGAGAAGTTGAACGCGACCGAGATCCGCGGATGGCTGCCGCGATAGGGCGTCACCTCATGCACCAGCCAGGAGGGGAACAGCATCAGGGTGCCGGCCCGGGGCTGGACCGAACGGGCGGCGCCGTCGCTCAGGCAATCATCCAGCGCGAAACGAAGATGCGGCGCCGCCATCTGCGGCAGCACGCCGCGCGGATCGGAGAATTGCAGCAGGCCACCCAACGAAGGATCGTCCGCGGCACCCCCGTCATTCACCCAATAGACGCCCGACCAGAAGGCGCCGCCATGGGCATGCGGCCGGTTGAGGTCGCCGGCCCGGTTGACATTGGCCCAGGCGGCGACCACCCAGCCGAGCTTGGCCGCCGCGTAGCCGCCGCCGCTTTCCATCACCGTCATCTTGTCGACCAGATCGCGCGCCGCCGCCAGGACGGCTTCGCCTTCGGCGCCGCACCAGGAGAGGAATTCCAGCGAATGCCAGCCGCCCTGATTGCTGACCGAGATGCCCGTCTCGACCGTCTCACGGGCGAGGATGGTCTCGGACAGATTTTTGTTGAGCGCGGCATGGTCTTCGATCCGGGCGCTGACCAGCGGCGTTGGAAAGATCATTCCGGCGGAAACGCTGCCGGCTTCGAATAACTCACTCAAGTGGCGATCCTTTCAGCGTCGCGAAGGCATCGAGCGCCCGCTGGCGGCTGCCGGCCAGATCGACGATCGGCTTAGGCCGCCCGGCTTCCCACGGTTTGTGGAGATAGCGGTCGGGCACCCCCTTCAGCTCCGGGCACCAGCGGCGGACATAGGCGCCGCCGGGATCGAACTTCTCGCCCTGAAGGACCGGATTGAAGATGCGGAAATAGGGCGCGGCGTCGGCGCCGCAGCCGGCCACCCACTGCCAGCTGGCCGAATTGCTGGCCAGGTCGGCATCCACCAGCGTGTCCCAGAACCAGGCCGCGCCATTCTGCCAGGGGATCAGCAGATTCTTGACCAGAAAGGACGCCACCGCCATCCGCACCCGGTTATGCATCCAGCCGGTGGTCCACAGCTCGCGCATGCCGGCGTCGATCAGCGGGATGCCGGTCTTGCCCTTCCGCCAGGCGGCTTCGGCTTCGGGATCGTCGCGCCAGGGAAATCCGGCGAATTCGCTCCGCAGCGGGCGGGTCGGCAGGTCGGGGAAATGCGCCAGCAGGTGATAGGAGAATTCCCGCCAGCCCAGCTCGGCCAGGAAACGGTCGGCATCGTGCGAGGGCGGGGCGTTGTCGCGGATGGCGTGGAAGACCTGCCGCGGTCCGATCTCGCCGAACCGCAGATGGGGCGAGAGGGTCGAGGTGCCGGCCTCGCCCGGCTCGTCGCGCCTTTGCGAATAGCCGTTAAGGCGGTCTTCGATGAAGCGGTCGAGCGCGGCCATTGCGGCGCTCTCGCCGGGTTTCCAGTGTTCGCGCAGCCCTCCGGCCCAATCGGGCCTGGTCGGCAGCAGGTCGAGATCGTCCGAGGCGATGGTGTCGTCGACCGGCGGCAGATGCCCGGGCGCATCGAGGGGCGAGGAGGGCGGCCGTTCCTGCAGGCAGGCGCGCCAGAACGGCGTGAAGACGCGGAAGGGCAGGCCGGCCTGGGTGGTGATGGCGCCGGTCTCGAACAGCAGGGCGGCATTGCCGGCGACGAAGGCGCGGCCGCTCTTCCTCAGGCCAGCCTCGACGATCTCCTGCTGTTTCCTCGCCCACGGCTCTTCCAGCCGGTTGCAATAGACCGCCTCGGCGCCGGTTTCCTCGGCCAGGCGGGGGATCAGCTCGGCGGCGTCGCCCTGGCGGACGATCAGGCGGCTGCCGCGCCGGCGCAGCGATGCATCGAGGGCAGCCAGGCTGTGATGCAGCCACCAGCGCAGGGCGCCGCCGCTCTTGTCATGCTCAGGATCGTGAATGAAGACGGGAACCAGCGGCCGCCCGCCTGCAACGGCGGCGGCGAGGCCGGGATTGTCGGCCAGACGCAGGTCGCGGCGGAACCAGAACAGCGCCGGGGCGGTCATCAGCCGCCCGCTTGGGCCCGGGGATTGATGGCGGCCGCCGACGAGGCATAGCCTTCGCCGATGAATTCGGGGCGCTTGTAAAGGCCGTGCAGCCACGCGGCCAGCAGGCACATTTCCTCGAACTTCACCAATTCGTCCAAGGTGCCGTCGGGGAATTGGACATCGAAGGATTTGGCGATGATGTCCAGCACCTCTTCGCGCTGCTCGATCGACAGGCCGATGTCGGTCTCGATATCGGCGGTGCGGGTCAGCTTTTCTTCGGCCACGCCATATTCGTCGCGGATCAGCTTCACGATCCAGCGGAACATGTGCATCCAGTTTTTGACTTCGGATATGTCGCGGTTCATCTCGCCGCCCCCCGGTCTGAACTAGAGAGTGGCGTTATTCCGCGTCGGCCATGCTGGCGGACAGATCGGCCAGCTCCTTGACGACCTCGTTCAGCTCGACTTCGAGCGACTTGGTGATGGCGTTGATGGTTTCGGAAACCTGCTTCACCTCGGCGGCGACGACAGCAAAGCCTTTACCGGCCTCGCCGGCGCGGGTCGCTTCGATCAGCGCGTTCAGCGCCAGGATGCGGGTGGTGCCGGTGACCGCCTTGATTTCCGACAATTTGCGTTCCAGCACCTCGGACAGGCTGGTGGTCAGTTCGACGATGCGGTTGTTGTCGGACACAATAAGGCTCCCCCGAGTCAGGATGATAGTCTGGAATACGGCGCAGAGTTTACGGGGAACCGGCCACACTCTCAACCCGCCTGTGGGGCTTGCGGAGAGGCCCGGCATCCCTTACAAGGGCCGTTTGCATCGCACGAGTTTGAACGGGAAGTTGGGAATGCGCGCCGAGATCGAGGCGATCGCCGAGGAAATCCGTCAGAAGCTGGAATTGCTGCGCCGTCATTTGGACTGGGACAATGCCCTCCGCCGGCTGGACGAGTTGAATGCCCGCGCCGAAGATCCGACCTTGTGGGACAAGGCCGAAGAGGCGCAGAAGGTGATGCGCGAGCGCACTCAGCTGGAAACCTCGACCGGCGGTGTCAAGGCCATCGAGAAGAACCTGGCCGACAATCTCGAACTGATCGAACTGGGCGAGATGGAGGATGACGAGACCGTCGTCGCCGATGCCGAGGCCGCGATCAAGGCGCTGCAGGAAGACGTGCGCAAGCGCGAGCTGGAAAGCCTGCTGTCGGGCGAAGCCGACAGCAATGATTGCTATCTCGAAGTTCATGCCGGCGCCGGCGGCACCGAGGCCCAGGATTGGGCCGAGATCCTGCTGCGCATGTATACACGCTGGGCCGAACAGCATGGCTACAAGGTCGAATGGCTGGAAGAGAGCTCCGGCGAAGAAGCGGGCCTCAAATCCGCCACCGTCCGCATCTCGGGCCACAACGCTTATGGCTGGCTGAAGACGGAAAGCGGCGTGCACCGCCTGGTGCGCATCTCACCCTATGATTCGGCGGCGCGCCGCCATACCAGCTTCTCGTCGATCTGGGTCTTCCCGGTGATCGACGACACCATCGACATCCAGATCAACGAATCCGACTGCCGCATCGATACCTTCCGCGCTTCGGGCGCCGGCGGCCAGCACGTCAACAAGACCGATTCGGCGATCCGCATCACCCACATCCCGTCCGGCATCGTCGTTTCGTGCCAGGCGGACCGCTCGCAGCACCGCAACCGCGCCATGGCGTGGGACATGCTGCGCGCCCGCCTGTACGAGGCCGAGCTGCAGAAGCGCGAAGCCGCGTCGCAGGCCGAGGCCGACAGCAAGACCGATATCGGCTGGGGCCATCAGATCCGCTCCTACGTGCTGCAGCCCTACCAGATGGTCAAGGATCTGCGCACCAATGTGGAAACCTCGGATACCCAGGGCGTGCTTGACGGCGATCTAGACCCCTTCATGGCCGCTTCGCTGGCCGCCCGCATCCAGGGCGGTACGGGAGACGCCGCGTAATGATCGGCGGGCGGGCCTTCGCAGGGGTCTGCCTGGCGATGCTCGCCTGTTCGGCTGCTGCCGAACGTCCGGCGGACGGGGCCGCCTCCTCGATCGGCGCCGCGGCCCATGGTTGCCTGCAGGGCGGCGTGGCGCTGCCGGCCGAGGGCCGGGGCTGGCAGGTATTGCGGCCCGACAATAACCGCTATTGGGGCACCCCGGCGCTGATCTCCTTTCTCGAGGATTTCGGTAAATATGCAGCGCCCATGGGCTCTCTGCAGATCGGCGACATGTCGCTGCCGCGCGGCGGCCATATGCCGACCGGCCATGCCAGCCACCAGACCGGGCTGGACGCCGACATCCTGTTCCAGCTGGCCGATCATCCGCTGACCGAGGAGGAGCGCGAGCACCCCGATTTCACCAGCGTGCTGGTCAAAGGCAAGCCGACGCCGGCCCGCTGGGGCAAGGCGCAGGTGACTCTGCTCAAGCTCGCCGCCACCGATCCGCGGGTCGAACGCATCTTCGTCAATCCGGCCATCAAGCGGCATCTGTGCCGCACCGCCGGCGCCGACCGCGCCTGGCTGCACGCCGTGCGCCCCTGGTGGGGGCACGAGGCGCATTTCCATGTGCGCCTGCGCTGCACGGAAGGCGATGCGAGCTGCGAGCCCGGCCCCTATATTCCGCCCGGAGACGGCTGCGACGCCTCGCTGGATTGGTGGTTCACGCCGGAAGCCGGCGCCACCGCCGAACCTGCGCCGACGCCCGGGCCGCGTCCGCGCATCCTGGCGACCATGCCCGCCGCCTGTAAAATCATTCTCGATCCGAAGAACCTGGGATGACTCTCCTCGAAATCGCCGTGGACTCGGTTACCGGCCTGGATAATGCGGTGCGTGGCGGAGCCCAGCGCATCGAACTGTGCGCCGCCCTCGATATCGGCGGCCTGACCCCGACCATCGGCCTGATGGCCGTGGCGGCGGAAGCGCCGGTGCCGGTCTATGCCATGATCCGGCCGCGCGCCGGCGGCTTCGTCTTCGATGCGCGCGAGGAAGAGGTGATGCTGGCCGATATCCAGGCGGTGAGCGCGGTCGGGCTGGCCGGCGTGGTCATCGGGGCGAGTTTGGCCGACGGACGCCTCGACACGGCGCTGCTGGCCCGGCTGATCGGCGCGGCGGACGGGATGGGCGTGACGTTGCACCGTGCCTTCGATCTGGTTCCCGACATGGATGCGGCGCTGGACCAGGCGGTCGAGCTGGGCTTCGAGCGCATTCTCAGCTCGGGCGGACAGCCCAAGGCGCTGGACGGCGCCGATGTGCTGAAGCGATTGGTGCAGCGCGCCGGCGACCGGCTGAGCGTGATGCCGGGCAGCGGCATCCGCGCCGGCAATGTGCGTGAGATCCTGAGCCGCACCGGCGCGCATGAAGTGCATGCTTCCGGCCGTGAAAGGCTGGCGGTGGCCCCCGATGCGAAGTCGTTGGCCTTCGGGTTCCAGACCGCTTCGGCGATGGAGACCGACGAGGACGCCGTCCGCAAGCTGAAGGAAGCGCTGGGGTGAAGAAGAGTATCGTTCTGGCCGCGCTGCTGCTGGCGGCGGGTGCGCGCGCCGATGAGGGCGTCGACGCGCTCAACAAGCGCATGATGCAGCTCTATACCGACGGCTATTACGAACAGGCCATTCCGCTCGCCGCGCAGATCGTGACGCAGCTGGAGCAGAGCGCCGGTCCGGGCAGCGCGGCGGTGGCTTCCGCCCTCAATAACGAGGCCGAGCTTTACAACAAGCTGCACCGTTTCCCCGAAGCCGAGGCGCTCTACAAGCGCAGCCTGTCCATCCGCCAGGCGGTGCTCGGCCCGGACCATCCCGACACGCAGAAGAGCCTCGCCCGCTTGGCCGAGGTTTTTCACGCCGAGGGAAAGGACAATTTGCCGGCGCCGCAGGCTCAGCCTCAGCCGATGCCCCGTCCGGTCCCGCAGCCGCGCCCGGCCCCGCCGCCGCGCGGCCCGTCGATCTCGCAGCAGGAATTCGATCGCGCCATCGAGATGAACAAGCAGTCGGTGCAATTGGGCGCCGATGGCCGCTATGCCGAGGCCATCCCGCTCGGCGTGCAGGCGCTGGCCGTCTTCGAGAAGGCCTTCGGCGCCGACAATCCCAATGTGGCGGTCGGCTCGGCCAATCTCGCCCAGCTCTATGTCCAGGCCGGGCAGTTCGACAAGGCCGAGCCGCTGTACAAGCGCGCCGTCGCCATCCTCGAAAAGCATGCCGATCGGCAGAAGGATGTCAGTTTCATGCTGGCCGGGCTGGCCGATCTCTATACCCGCCAGAAGCGCTATCCCGAGGCCGAGGCCTATTACCGCCGCGCGATCCCGGCGCTCGACAAGGCTTTGGGGCCCGACGACGCCACCAGCGTGGCCATCGTCAACAACTTCGCCAATATCGAGCGGGCCCAGAACAAGGACCCCGACCAGGAAGCGGTGCTGAAGGGGCGCTGGGAGAAGACCGCGCAATTCTCGCTGCCGCGCCAGCGCAATTTCGGCAGCATTTCCGAAGCGGCGCCCGCACAGGGCAAGAACGTCAATCCCGCCGACCTCGACCAATCGCGTGATCTCGATACGCAGATCGCGACGCTGACCAGTCAGAAGAAATACGCCGAGGCCTTGCCGCTGGCCCAGGACCAGCAGGCCTTGGTGGAGCGGATATATGGCAAGGACAGTCTGGCGGCGGCGATGAATCTCGACCAGCTGGCCAGCATCTACCGCAATCTCGGCCGCGGCGCCGAAGCCGAACCTTTGGCCAAGCGCAGTCAGGCCATCCGCGACGCCAGCAAGGCGATCGAGCAGATCAGGCAGTAGAAAAGGAAAAGCCCTACGGGGTACACAGATAAAAGAGATAAACACAGATGGACACAGATAAGCCTGAGTAAGAGCAGCGCTTGGGGCAATCACTCACAACCTTGTGAATTTTAGCCGCGGGCGCCGACGCCTCAAGCCGCATCTGTGTTCATCCCATTCATCCCCTTAATCTGTGTACGCCGTAGGCTACGACGCCAAAGGGCCGTAAAACGCCTGCGGCAACCCGGCTTGCTGCCGGCCTTCATGGTTGAAGGGCGGCTTCAATCCCTTGGGGAAATGCGGCGAGACCAGGCGCTGGTAGGCCGCGGCCTGATCTTCCCCCACCCGGGCACAGACCAGCTCGAACCAGCGGGCGCCGATGGCGACGTGGGTGATTTCGTCGTCGAAGATGCGCTGCAGGACGGCCAGTCCGGCTTCGTCCTTGGCCTGGCGCAGCTTTTCCATCAGCGGCGGCGCGGTGTCCAGCGCCCGGGCTTCGAAGGTCATCGGTACCACGGCGAGGCGGGCCTGCAGATCGTGCGCGGTCTTTTCGGCGGCTTCCCACAATCCGGCATGGGCCGGGAAGGCGCCGTAATCGCTGCCGAGGTCCTTGAGAAGTCCGACCAGCAGCAGGAAATGCTCGGTTTCGTCGGCGGCGACCTTGACCCAATCGTCATAGAAGTCGCGCGGCAGATCATGCGCGGTGAAGCGGGCGATGATGTCCCAGGCCAGGTCGATGGCGTTGAATTCGATATGGGCCAGCGCATGCAGCAGCGTCGCCTTGCCGGTTCCGCCCGGTCCGCGGCGCGGCATCTTGCCGGGCGGCAGGATCTCGGGCCTGTCGGGACGCGCCGGCTGCATCGGCGGCGCCGCCTGGCCGATCCCGGCGATCAAACCGGCGCGCCAATCGGCGGCCAGGGCGGCGGACTTCCGGGCTTTTTCTGTGGGAGGGGCGGTGAGGAGAACCTCGACCGCCCGCTGGGCCAGACTGGTCACGTCACAGGGCCTTCAGGGCTTCCAGCACCTTGCCGGCATGGCCGTCGACCTTGACCTTGCGCCAGGCCTGGCGCACCACGCCCTCCTTGTCGATCAGGAAGGTCGAGCGCTCGATGCCCATATATTTCTTGCCGTAATTCATCTTCTCGACCCAGACACCGTATGAGTCGCAGATCGCGCCGTCGCCATCCGACACCAGGGCGAAATCGAGGCCGTACTTCTTCTTGAACTTGTCGTGCGAGGCCTCGGAGTCCTTCGAGACGCCGATCACCACCGCGTCCGCGCCGGAAAAATCGGGCAGCGCGTCCTGGAAGGCGCAGGCCTCCTTGGTGCAGCCCGGCGTGTCGTCCTTGGGATAGAAATAGAGGATGACGTTCTTGCCGCGCGCGGCGGCCAGGGCCGGGAATTCGGGGGCGGGAGAGCCGGCTTCAATCGTCATTCTTCACATCCTCTTCTGTTGGCAACTGCGCGGTCTCGGCCGCCCGCAAAGTACGAGCGGGACCGTCGATCAGATCACGATAGAGCGCCGAGACCTGCTCGGCCCGTTCCGCCATCACGGTCTTCAGCTCGGCGAAATCGCCGCATTGAGCGGTTTCGGCGAGCAGCCGGCGCACTCTATCGGTAAGCGCCTTTTCGCGGAAGTCGCCTTCATTGGTCAGGCGCAAGGTCTGCTGCAGGCTCGACCATAGCTGCCAGGCGCGATGCAGCGTGTCGGCGTCGGCCAGGGTCAGCAGGCCGAGCGCGCCGGCCTGTTCCAGGGCCTGGCCGAGATTGGTGCGCAGGATGCTCGGATGTTCGTGCGCCCAGCGCAATTGCAGATATTGGGTGATGAATTCGACATCGACCAGCCCGCCGCGGCGATGCTTCACGTCCCACGGCGAATTGGCGCGGTGATGGGCGGCCAGCCGGTCGCGCATGTCGGCGACGTCGAGGATCAGCTTGGCCGGATCGCGCGCGCCGGTCAGGGTCCGGTGGATCACCGCGCGGATCTGCTCCCGCAGGCGGGCGCTGCCGGTGACGATGCGGGCGCGGGTCAGCGCCATATGCTCCCAGGTCCAGGCCGCCTGCGCCTGATAGCGGTCGAAGGCGGCCAGGCTGGTGGCGATCGGGCCCTTGTTGCCGGACGGGCGCAGCCGCAGATCGGTGGTGTAGAGGCTGCCCTCGGCGGTGCGCACGGTCAGGGCGTTGAGGAAACGCTGCGCCAGTCTGCCGCTGTAGGTCATGCCGTCGAGCGGTTTCGGTCCATCCGACTGCACATCCTCGTCGGACAGGTCATAGACCATGATCAGATCGAGGTCCGAGCTTATCGTCATTTCGCGGCCGCCCAGCTTGCCCAGCGCCACCACCGCCATGCCGTCGCCCGGCAGGCGGCCATGCTGGCGGGCGAAATCGTTCTCGACCTCGGCCTGCAGCGCCGCCAGCGTCGCATCGGCGAGGTCGGACAGATGCCCGCCGATGGCCGGCGCCGGCAAGCGGCCTTGCAAGGTCTGCACGCCGACGCGGAATTTGCGCTCATTGACCCAGCGGCGGCTGACGTCGAGCACTTCCTCGGTGTCGTCGGCTTCGGCCAATTGCTTGGCCAAGCCCTCCGCCAAGGCTTCGCGCGGCGGCAGGGGGTCGAAGAACTGGCCGGTCAGCACGTCTTCCAGCAGGATCGGATTGGCGGTCAGCGTCTCGGCCAGATGCGGCGCATTGCCGATGATTTCGGCCAGCAGGTCGATCAGCGAAGGGTTGTTGGCGAACAAAGCGAACAGCTGCACGCCGGCCGGCAACCCGGCCAGCAGCGTGTCGAAGCGGATGAAGGCGGCGTCGGGTTCGCTGGTGTCGGCCAGCGCCTGCAGCAGGCGCGGCGTCAGTTCGGTCAGCATTTCGCGGGCGCGGGCGCTGCGGGTGGCGCGGATGCGGCCATGATGCCAGCCGCGGATCTGGCGGATCACCGTATCGGCGCCGGTGAAGCCCATCGAGGTCAGGGTCGCCAAGGTGTCGGGATCGGCATCCTCGCCGGTGAACACCAGATTGCCCGGTCCGGCCAGCGGCGGCGCATCCTCGAACAGGCCGGCGTAATGGCGCTCCACCTGGCGGAACAGCGCCTCGGTCTTGCTGCAGAAGCTATGGGCGTCCGGTTCCGCCATGAAGCAGGCGATCGCCTCCAGCCCCTTATCGTCCTCGGGCAGGCTGTGGGTCTGGCGGTCGTCGATCATCTGCAGCCGATGTTCCAGCGAGCGCAGCGCACGGTAAGCGGCGGACAGCTCGATGCAGGCCTCCTGACTGACATGGTCGGCCGCGGTCAGGGCGGCCAGCCCTTCCAGCGTGCCCCGCACCCGCAGATAGGGCTGGCGGCCGCCCCAGATCAGCTGCTGGGTCTGGACGAAGAACTCGATCTCGCGGATGCCGCCGCGGCCCAGTTTGACATTGTGGCCCTTGATGGTGACTTCGCCGCCGCCGCGATGGGCGTTGATCTGGCGCTTGATCGAGTGGATGTCCTGGATGGCGGCGAAATCGAGATGCTTGCGCCAGATGAAGCTCTTGATGAAATCGGCGAAGCGCGCACCCGCCACCGGATCGCCGGCGACCGGGCGGGACTTGATCATGGCGGCGCGTTCCCAATTCTGGCCGAAGCCTTCGTAATAGGTTTCGGCGGCCAGCAGGGACAAGGCGGACGGGGTCGAGGCGGGATCGGGCCGCAGGCGCAGATCGACGCGGAACACATAGCCGTCGCCGGTGCGCTCATCGAGGATCTGGGCCAGGTTGCGGGCCAGGGCGACGAAGAATTCCTGCGGCGAGCGGCGGCCCTGATAGCGCACCCGTTCTTCGTCATAGAAAACGATCAGATCGACATCGCTGGAATAATTCAGCTCGAAGGCGCCCAGCTTGCCCATGCCGAGCACCAGCAGGCCGGAGCCGCGTTCCGGGTCCTTGGGGTCGTCGAGCAGCAGGTCGCCATCGGTCGCCGCCTTGTGCAGCAGCCAGCGGCTGGCGGTGCGAATCGTGGTGTCGGCCAGCAGCGACAGGGCCATGGTCACCTGGTCGACCGGCCACGAGGCGGTCAGATCCGCCAGCGCGATCAGCAGCGCGCCCTGCTGCTTGGCGATGCGCAGCTGCTTGCACAGGCCGGCGCGGTCGATGTCGAGCGGCAGGCCGGCGACCTCGGACAGCAGATGTTCGAAAGGCCGGTCGGCCCCATCCGACAAAAAAGCGCCGAACAGTGCAGGATGACGCGTCAAAAGCTGTGAAAGATAAGGGCTGTTGCCGAAGATCGCGGCCAGCAGCTCTCCGCCCCCGGCGGGTTGCTCGACCCCGGCCGAGGCGAGGGCATCGCGCCAGCGGTCGAAATGGCGCTCGGCCATCGCGGGATCGGCTATCCGCGGCAGGCTGCCGGTCATTGTGGCGAAGCTCACAGGGGGACTATTCCGGTTGTGTTTTGCGGCAGACTGGGGCAAATCTCCGATCTAGGTCAAGATAAGCTGTATGAGGGTTTGAAGAAGGTGGTGCACGGCACCGTTCGCGGGTTGTTCAGGCTGTTGGGTGCTGTCGTCACCATGGCGCTGGTCCTCTCGGCGTGGGCGGCGCACCGGCTGTCGCAGGGGCCGTTGTCGCTTTCGGGCCTGACGCCCTATATCGAGCAGGCTCTTTCCAACCCCAACGGCACTTTCCACGTCAAGGTCGGCGAGACGATTCTCAGCTGGAACCGCGACAATCATTCGGTCGAGATCCGGGCGCTGGACACCCGCATGATCGGGCAGGATGGCCGTCAGCTGGCGGTATTCCCCGAGATGTCGGTGGCGCTGTCGGGCGCCGCGCTGCTGCATGGCGTAGTCGCGCCGCGCTCGGTCCGCCTGATGCATCCGGTGCTCCATCTGGTGCGCGACGAGGCCGGCAAATTGTCGCTCGGCATCGGCGGCGGCGAGACCGAGGCGGCGTCCGGGGATAGTGCCGGCGTCGTGGCGACCGCCGGGTTCGACGCGCTGATGGAACCGCAAGGCCGCGAAACCCTGACCGGCCAGTTGCAGCGTATCCAGGTGGTCGGCGGCGCGGTCACCATCGAGGACCGGCTGCACGGCGTTTCCTGGAAAGCGCCCAATTCCGATTTCTCCTTCCGCCGCGACGAGCGGGGCTTGGCGCTGCAGGCGGCGCTCGACCTCGACATCGAGGGGCAGCAGGGTCATCTGGTCGCCAGCGGCGTCTATCTGACCGCCGACCGCGTCATCGACCTCGCTCTGTCGGGCGGCGGCATCAAGCCGGCCAGCCTGACCCGCCTGGCGCCGCAGCTCGACGTGCTGGCCGCCATGCAGGTTCCGGTCGGCGGCTCGGTCAAGCTGCGCTATCAGCTGGGCCAAGGCATTACCGCCCTCAATGCCGATCTGGCGGCGGGCGAGGGGCTGTTCGACCTTACCCCGACCGCCGGTTTCGCCCTGGCGGTCAAATCGGTGCGCGTGCGCGGCGATTTGCAGGGTGATCGGGTCAAGCTCGAGGAATTCCGCGCCGATCTCGGCGGTCCGATCCTGACCGCCACGGCCACCGTCGACGGGCTGTCCGGCGACACCAAACTGGCGGCGCAATTCCAGCTCGACGGCGTGCCGCTCGACCAGCTGCCGGCGATCTGGCCCAAGAGCCTGGCGCCGCATCCGCGCGCCTGGGTCACCACCAACCTGACCCATGGCGCCATCGGCGGCGTGGCGGCGACCATGGCCGGGCATATTCCGGCCGGTCATGGGTTCGGCGATCTGGCCATGGACAGCCTTAACGGCGCGATGACCGTCGAGGATGCGACCGTGCGCTATATCCCGGAAATGCCGGCGCTGCAGCATATGAACGCCTCGATCAATTTCGATGCCGATGCCTTCACCATCGCCTTGACCGGGGGCGGGGTGTCCAATCTTGCGTTGCCCCAGGGAAAGGTGGTGCTGTCCGGCCTGTCGAAGGCCGACGGCCAGCAAGCCGACATCCAGGCGCACATCACCGGCAGCCTGACCGACATCCTGCGCTTCATCGACAATCCGCCGCTCGGCTACACCAAAAAGCTCGGCATCGATCCGGCGGTGGTGAAGGGCGACGGAGCGGTCGATCTGTCGATGCGCTTCCCGCTGATCGAAAATCTGACCCTCGACAAGCTGAAGATCCGCGTCGAGGCCGACACCAAGGGGCTGTTCCTGCCCAAGGTGGTGCAGCAGCTCGATCTGGCCGATGGCGCGCTGCATCTGTCGATCGACAATGACGGCATGGACGCGGAAGGGCCGGTAACCATCGATCATCGTCCGGGCCACCTCAAATGGCGGGAGAATTTCTCGGCTTCGGCCCCGTTCCACAGCCGCTATCAGGTGGCCGGGCAATTGTCCGACGAGGGGCGCCGTCTGGTCGGGCTGGCGTCGACGCCGTTCCAGCCGCCTTATCTGGCCGGTCCGACCCCGGTCGACGTCACCGCCGTGCTGACCCGCGAAGGACGCTACGACATCTCGGTGCGCGCTGATCTGGGCACTGCCGTGCTGTCCACGCCGGGCCTCGATTACACCAAGCCGGCCGGAATTGCCGCCGAAGCGACCGCCGATTTCCAGGTGGCCGACGACAAGCTGCTGCGGGTGCAGCGCTTCCATGTCGGCGGCAAGGGGCTCGACGTGACCGGCGACGTCTCCTTCGACAAGGGCGAGGTGCGCAAGGTCACCTTCGCCAATGCCGTCTTCGGGCGCACCCACGCCGCCGGCAGCCTGTTGTTCCGCGGCGATGGAACGCTGGCCCTGACCGCCGAAGGCAGCAGCTTCGACGCGCGCGAGATCGTGCATGGCCGCGCCGCCGATCCGGCCACCGACAAGCTGCCGACCACGCCGCCCGCCAGCCCGCCGCAGCACATCCATCCCGATCCGCGTCCGGAAGTGACGCCGCTGGTGATTCAGGGGCGCTTCGGCCGCATCTGGCTGTCCGATGCCGGCTGGATCTCGAACGCCGCCGCGGATCTATCGCGTGATCATTACGATTGGCGCACCGTGCATGTCTCGGGCGAGGTGGGCGACCATGCCTCGGTCAAATTCGATATCGCGCCGGCCGACTCCGCCCATAGCGGCTTGACGATCAGCAGTTCCGACGCCGGCTCGGTGTTCCGCGCCATGGACATCTTCGACAATGTGATCGGCGGCGAGCTGTCGGTCACCGGCCTCTATGACGACCGCAATCCGGCCCGTCCGCTGTCCGGCGTCGCCACCATCAAGGATTTTCAGCTGGCCAAGGCGCCGGTGCTGGCGCGCTTCCTGACCGTCGCCGGGCTGACCGGCATCGGCGATCTGCTGTCGGGCCAGGGCATCCATTTCAACGGGCTGGAAATGCCCTACACCTATGTCGACGGCCAGCTCGAGATCAAGGATGGCGAGGCGTCGGGCAGCGCACTGGGTTTCACGGCGCGCGGCCATGTCGATCTCGACAATGACAAATTGGGGCTGGAGGGCACCGTGGTGCCGGCCTATGCCATCAACAGCGCGCTGGGCAATCTGCCGCTGGTGGGCGGCATCTTCTCGGCGGAGAAGGGCGGCGGGCTCTTGGCCATCAATTACCAAGTGAAAGGGCCGATGAGCGATCCCGACTATATGGTCAATCCGCTCTCGGCCCTGACACCCGGTTTCCTGCGAAACCTGTTCAATATCTTCGACGACAATAAGCAGCCGTCAGGAAGCGACCCGCACAAGTAGGTGGCGCTTCTTGCCGGCGGTCAGCTTGATCACGCCGTCCTTGGCCTGATCCACGCCGATCACCTGAGTCTCCTCGGCAATGGTCTGGTCGTTCAGCTTGGCCCCGCCGCCCTTGATCAGGCGGCGCGCTTCGCCGTTCGAGGCGGCCAGGCCGACCCGGGCGAACAGAGCGAAAGCGGGAATGCCGGCGGCCAGCTCGGCAGCCGGAACATCGACGGTCGGCAGGGTATCGGCGGCGGCACCTTCCTCGAAGGTCTTGCGGGCGGTCTCGGCGGCCAGCTCGGCGGCGGCCTGGCCATGGGCGAGGCGGGTCGCCTCGTTGGCCAGGATCTTCTTGGCTTCGTTGATCTCCGAGCCCTGCAGGGCCTCCAGCTTGGCGATCTCGGCCAGCGGCAGCTCGGTGAACAGCTTCAGGAAGCGGCCGACATCGGCGTCTTCGGTATTGCGCCAGAACTGCCAGTAATCCCAGGCACTCAGCTTGTCCTCATTGATCCACACGGCGCCCGAGGCGGTCTTGCCCATCTTGGCGCCCGAGGCGGTGGTCAGCAGCGGGGTGGTGACGCCGAACAAAGCCTTGTTGTCGACGCGGCGGCCCAATTCGACGCCATTGACGATATTCCCCCACTGATCCGAGCCGCCCATCTGCAGCGCGCAGTCGCGGCGGCGGGCCAGTTCGAGGAAATCGTAAGCCTGCAGGATCATGTAGTTGAATTCGAGGAAGCTCAGCGGCTGCTCGCGGTCGAGGCGCAGCTTGACCGAATCGAAGCTCAGCATGCGGTTGACCGAGAAATGCCGGCCGTAATCGCGCAGGAAATCGATGTAATTGAGCTTGTCGAGCCAATCGGCGTTGTTATCCATCACCGCGTCGGTCGGACCATCCCCGAAGGTCAGGAACTTGGCGAAGACCTTCTTGATCCCGTCCATGTTGCGGTTGATGTCTTCGGTGGTCAGCAGCTTGCGCGCCTCGTCCTTGCCCGACGGATCGCCGACCTTCGTCGTTCCTCCGCCCATCAGCACGATGGGGCGGTGTCCGCTCTTCTGCAGGTGCCGCAGCGCCATGATCTGCATCAGGCTGCCGACATGCAGGGAGTCCGCCGTGCAGTCGAAACCGATATAGGCGCTGACCACCGAGGTCATGAGCTTTTCGTCGAGCCCTTCGAGGTCGGTGCCCTGGTGGATGAAGCCGCGTTCGGCTAGAGTGCGGAGGAATTCGGAGCGGTATTGAGTCATGATTTTCGAGGCTTACCATGATCGGTGATGGGGCACAACGGAGCGTGTCGCGCCCGGCGTTTGAGGGGCAAAAATGAATCTGCTGAGTCTGGGGCTGATGTCGGGGACATCGCTCGACGGGGTGGATGCCGCGCTGCTCTTGACCGATGGCGAAACCGCGGGCTCGGCTGGCCAGGCGCTGACCATGCCCTATCCCGACGAGCTGCGCCGTGCCATCCGCGCCGTGCTGGGCGGGGTCGGGCCGGTCGAGGAGGTCGAGCGCGAGCTGACCCTGTTCCATGCCGAGGTGGCCAAGACTTTGCTGGCGCGCGCCGGGCAGCCGGAGGTGGCGGTGATCGGTTTCCACGGCCATACGATTTTGCACCAGCCCGACAAGCGCCGGACCTGGCAGATCGGCGACGGCGCTTTGCTGGCCGAAACGCTGGGCATTCCGGTGGTCAATGATTTCCGCAGCGCCGACGTCGCCGCCGGCGGCCATGGCGCGCCGCTGATGCCGGCTTTCCACGCCGCCTTGGCGACCGGCGCCGAACGCCCGATCGCCGTGCTCAATATCGGCGGTGTCGCCAATGTCACCTGGATCGGCTCGGACGGGGCCATGCTGGCCTTCGACACCGGCCCCGGCAACGCCCTGGTCGATGACTGGATTTTGCACCATACCGGCGAGTTGTATGACCGGGATGGGGCCATCGCCGCGCAGGGCCGCGCCGATATCGACGCGGTCGACCGCTTCCTGGCCCATCCCTATTTCGCCAGGAAGCCGCCCAAATCGCTGGACCGCGACGATTTTCGCATCTGGGCCGACAGCCTGGTGGCCGGCAGGGACGTCAGGGACGGCGCCGCCACCCTGGCCGCCTTCACCGTCGCCGCGGTCGCCGCGGCGCGCCAATGGCTGCCCCAGGCGCCCGGCACCTGGCTGGTGTGCGGCGGGGGGCGCCACAACGCCACCTTGATGAATGGCTTGCGCCAGTCGCTGCATACCACGGTCGAGGCGGTGGAATCGCGCGGCTGGGATGGCGACGCCCTGGAAGCCCAGGGTTTCGCCTATCTGGCGGTGCGCAGTCTGTTGAACCTGCCGCTCAGCTGGCCGGGAACGACGGGCGCGCCGGAACCGATGGTGGGAGGCAAGGTGCACCGGCCGCCGGTGTGAGTCAGGGCTGGGCTTTCAGCACCATTTTCCACATCGGCACCCACTGCTCGCCATTCTGCGCTTCGCTGAAGGCTTCGTAGGCATCAGAGCCCTGCCTGGTCCAGCGGGCGCGGTAGGTGAGGGATTTTTCGCCGGGCGCGGCATAGCTGGCGGGCGGGAAATCCATCCCATCCGCCGTCGGCGTGGCGACGCCGACGCTGATGCCACCGGCATTCTCATAATAGAGATAGGTGATGCGGCCGACGGTGCTGTCCCAGACATAGACCGTCTCGCCGACATAATCGGGCTGGCCCGGCGTGCGCACCACATGGCGGTCGCGCAGCACCTTTCCCTCGAAGACCCAGGCGAAGCAATGCTCGTCGCTCCGCTTGCCATCGGGGAAATCGCCCTTGAAGCAATGGCCGGCCCAGAAGGACATCGGAGCGAGCGGTGGCGGGGTGTCTGCGGCTGCCGCGGCGGTGCCGCTCAAGCCGATAGCGGTCAGAAGGGCCAGGCTCTTCATTTCACACCTCCCGCAAAGAAAAATCCCCCGAAGCTGCCTCCGGGGGATCGTCTTTTACACCGCTGCGGCGGTTTCCAGGACCGGCATTTCCATCGGAAGCTCGGCCAGGTAATCGTCGATGACCCGGGTCAGCGGGTCCAGCGTGTTGGTGAACGTATGGTTCGCCTCGGGGATCAGGGTGTAATCCACCTTGATGTTGCGCTGGGTCGACAGCTTGTGCGCCAGCTTCGCCACCGAGGGCTCCGGCACCAGCTCGTCCTGGCCGCCATGAACGATCAGGCCGGAGGAGGGGCAGGGCGCCAGGAAGGTGAAGTCGTAGGCATTGGCCGGCGGCGCCACCGAGATGAAGCCGTCGATCTCCGGACGGCGCATCAGCAGCTGCATGCCGATCCAGGCGCCGAACGAGAAACCGCCCACCCAGCAGCTCGAGGCGTTGGGGTTGAAGGACTGCATCCAGTCCAGCGCGGCGGCGGCGTCGGACAACTCGCCCTGACCATTGTCGAACTTGCCCTGCGACCGGCCGACGCCCCGGAAATTGAAGCGCAGGGTCGAGAAACCGCGGCGCAGGAAGGCGTGGTACAGCGCATAGACGACCTTGTGGTTCATCGTCCCGCCATGTTGCGGGTGGGGATGAAGCAGAAGAGCTACGGGCGCGTTGGGGAGCTTGCCGTGTTGGTAGCGGCCTTCCAGCCGTCCATCCGGTCCATTAAAGATGACTTCTGGCATGTTTGATGTCGGACTCTTTGATTGCATTGTTCCGGCCCTCCGGAGCGGCTGGCCGGTTTGACTTTATTCGTGCGTGAATTGACAGGGCCGGGCTATTCTTGACCGGCGGAGTCGGAAATCCTATATGTCCTCTGACGAAGCGACCGCCCGTTTCGAGGGCCGCGTACCATAACATATTGTGGGTCATGATTTTCAAGAGACTTCGGGAAGAGATCGAATCGATTCGTGCCCGTGACCCCGCAGCGCGGTCCGGGCTCGAGATCCTTTTGTGCTATCCCGGCCTTCATGTCGTGATGTTCCACCGGGTCGCCCATGCGGCCCTGAAGATGGGCCTGCATCTGCCCGCCCGCCTGATTTCCCAGCTCGGCCGCTTCCTGACCGGCATCGAGATTCATCCGGCCGCCACCATCGGGCGCCGCCTGTTCATCGATCATGGCTCGGGCGTGGTGATCGGCGAGACCGCCGAGATCGGCGACGACGTCACGCTCTATCATGGCGTCACCCTGGGCGGCACCTCGCTGGATGTCGGCAAGCGCCATCCCACCTTGCAGGACGGGGTGATCGTCGGCGCCGGCGCCAAGATCCTCGGCCCGGTGCTGGTCGGCAAGAATGCCCGCATCGGCGCCAATGCCGTGGTGCTGGCCGATGTTCCGGCCGGCGTCACCATGGTCGGCATTCCCGCCCGCATCGCGCTGGCCAAGCGCAAGAGCGAGGGCTTCCACGCCTATGGCTGCGACGAGGATCTGCCCGATCCGGTGCTCCGCGCCGTCGAAACCCTTCGCCACGAACTCAACCGCCTGCAGGCGCGCATCGACGAGCTGGAGGCCGAGAAATGGCCCGAGGCGGTGCGCGCCGAGGCCGAGGGAGACCTGCCGTGAAGCTCAGCACCAAGGGACGCTACGCCGTTACCGCGATGGTCGATCTCGCCGCCACCAGCAAGAACTGCACCGTCACGCCGGTGACCCTGGCCGAGATCGCCGAGCGCCAGGACATCTCGCTGTCCTATCTCGAACAGCTGTTCTGCAAGCTGCGCAAGAAAGGCCTGGTCAAGAGCGTGCGGGGTCCCGGCGGCGGCTATTGCCTGGGCAAGCCGGCCGAACAGACCCGCGTCGCCGACATCATCATGGCGGTCGACGAACCCTTGCGCGCCACCGGCTGCCGCGTCGGCGACGATCATGGCTGCCACAGCAAGCGCGGCCGCTGCCTGACCCACGATCTGTGGGAGGAGCTCTCCAACCACATCTATCTGTTCCTGCATTCGGTGACCCTGGCCGATGTGGTCGAGCGCAATGTCCTCGGCCGCGGCAAGGGCAAGGACCAGAAGATCTCCGCCGGCGGCGGTCCGTCGGTCGCCGCCTGAGGCGATGCGATGATCTATCTCGATTACAACGCCACCGCGCCGCTGCGCGACGCCGCCTTCGCCGCGATGACCGAGGTGCTGCGCGCGCCCAGCAATCCGTCTTCGGTCCATCGCGACGGCCGGTTGGCGCGCCGCCGCGTCGAGGATGCGCGCGAGACCCTGGCCGCCGCGCTCAACGCGCCGTCTGCCGGGGTTATCTTCACCTCGGGCGGCACCGAGGCCAATAATCTGGCCCTGACCGCCTTTCCCGGCCGCCGCATTCTCGCCTCCGCCGTCGAGCATCCCTCGATCCTGAAAGGCAAGATCGACGCGGTGGTGCCGGTCGACCGCCATGGGGTGATCGATCTCGTCGCCCTCGATGAAATGCTGTCCGCCGACAAGAGTCCGGCGCTGCTGGCGCTGATGCTGGCCAACAACGAAACCGGCGTGATCGAGCCGGTCGCCGAGGCCGCCGCCCTGGCGCATCGCTACGGCGCCTTCGTTCATGTCGACGCGATGCAGGCTTTCGGCAAGATTCCGGTCGATATGGCGGCCCTGGGCGCCGACAGCCTGTCTGTGGCCGCCCATAAGATCGGCGGACCGCAGGGCATCGGCGCGCTGGTCTTGGCCGATTCCGACGCCGATCTCCAGCCGCTGCTGGTCGGCGGAGGGCAGGAACGCCGCCACCGCGCCGGCACCGAGAATGTCGCCGGCATCGTCGGCTTCGGCGCCGCGGTGGCCGATCTGGGCGACGTCACGGCCGAGGGCGCGCGTCTGGCCAATCTGCGCGACCGCATCGAAAAGGCCGCGCTGGACGAGCTGCACGGCGTCACCATCTTCTCGCGCAAGGTCGGGCGTCTGCCCAACACCACCTGCCTGGCGCTGCCGGGCGTGCCGTCCCAGACCATCCTGATGGCCCTCGATCTGGCCGGCTTCGCCATCAGCGCCGGCTCCGCCTGCAGCTCCGGCAAGCTGTCGCCCAGCCCGGTGCTGGCGGCGATGGGCGAGACCACCCTGGCCACCGCGGCGATCCGCATCAGCCTGGGTTGGGGAACCACCGAGGCCGACGTCGAGTCCTTCATCGGACAGTTCGTGACCATCGCGCAGCGGCTGATCCGGGAGCACAAGGCCGCATGAAGCTTCCCATTTACCTGGATTATCAGGCGACCACGCCCTGCGATCCGCGGGTGGTGGAAAAGATGCTGCCCTTTTTCACCGAGACCTTCGGCAATGCCCATTCGGTGACGCATTCCTTCGGCTGGCAGGCCGAGGAGGCGGTCGAGCTGGCGCGCGAGCAGGTGGCCGATCTGATCGGCGCCGAGGCCAAGGAGATCACCTTCACCTCGGGTGCCACCGAGTCGAATAATCTGGCCATCAAGGGCCTGGCGCGTTTCTACGGCACCAGGAAGAACCACATCGTCACCGTCGCCACCGAGCATAAATGCGTGCTCGAAGCCGCCGCCCGACTGGAGCGCGAAGGCTATGAGGTCTCGGTCCTCGGTGTGAAGCCGGACGGGCTGGTCGATCTGGCCGAGCTGGAAACGGCGATCACCGAACGCACACTGCTGGTCTCGGTGATGGGCGTGAACAACGAGATCGGCGTGATCCAGCCTCTGGCCGAGATCGGCGCGCTGTGCCGGGCCAAGGGCGCCTTCTTCCACAGCGACGGCGCCCAGGCGCTGGGCAAGATCCCGCTCGATGTCGAGGCGATGTCTCTCGATCTGCTGAGCCTGTCCGGCCATAAGCTGTACGGTCCCAAGGGCATCGGTGCGCTCTATGTGCGCCGCAAGCCGCGCATCCGCCTGGCCGCCGAAATGGATGGCGGCGGGCAGGAGCGGGGCATTCGTTCCGGCACTTTGGCGACGCCGCTGATCGTCGGTTTCGGCGAAGCCTGCCGCATCGCCAAGATCGAGATGGAGGAAGAGGGCAAGCGCCTGAAGCGCCTGCGCGACCGTCTCTATCAGGGCATCGCCGGGCGGCTGGAAGGTGTCAGTTTGAATGGCAGCGCGGATAAGCGCATTCCCGGCAATCTCAATCTCAGCTTCGCCTGGGTCGAGGGCGACCAACTGCTGCGCGGCCTGACCGATGTGGCGGTCTCGACCGGCTCGGCCTGCAGTGCCGCGACCTTGGAGCCTTCATACGTTCTGCGGGCGCTCGGCCTGAATTCCGAACTGGCCCATGCGAGCCTGCGCATCGGGCTGGGCCGCTTCACCACCGAGCAGGAAGTCGATTTCGCCATCGACAGCATCGTCGGCGCGGTCGAGCGGCAGCGGGCGCAGAGCCCGCTTTGGGCCCTGCATCTCGAAGGGTCCGAGCTGGTTGATCGGTGAACATACCAGCCCCATATGCTAAACATTGTTCTTTGACGGCGCTTTTTGCTAAAACCGCGCCGTTCTATAGGAGGTTGACCCGACATGAGAGAGCGTCCCGCTCCCTTGACCCTGACCGATGCCGCGGCTGAGCGCGTGAAGGCCCTGATGGCCACCCGCGACGCGCCGACGCTCGGCCTCAAGATCGGCGTCAATCCGAAAGGCTGCGCCGGTCATTCCTATTCCATCGATTTCGCCGAAAAGGCCGAGATGATGGACGAGGTGGTCAACACCAAGGGCGTCACCGTGGTGATCGACAGCAAGGCGCTGATGTTCCTGCTCGGCACCGAGCTGGATTATGTCGAGGACAAGATGTCCTCGTCGTTCGTGTTCCGGAACCCGAACGAGAAGGGCCGCTGCGGCTGCGGCGAGTCCTTCCACGTCTGATCATGTCCAGCCTCGTTTTCATCCTCAAGGACGGTACGCGCAAGAGCGTCGAGGCTGAGCCGGGCCACACCCTGCTGGAGATCGCGCAGAAGAACGGCCTCGATGTCGAGGGCGCCTGCGAGGGGTCGCTGTCCTGTTCGACCTGCCACATGATCATCGCTCCCGATTGGTATAAGCGCCTGCCGGAAGCCTCCGACGAAGAGAACGACATGCTCGATCTAGCGTCGGGCCTGACCCGCACCTCGCGCCTGGGCTGCCAGTTGGTGATGCAGGCCGATTGGGATGGGATGGAAGTGCGCCTGCCGTCGGCGGTGCGCAATATGGCCTTATCATGAGCAAGCGCATCGTGGTCGCGATGTCGGGCGGGGTCGACTCGTCCGCGACCGCGGCGCTTTTGAAGGAGCAGGGCTGGGACGTCGTCGGCGTTACCCTGCAGCTCTATGACCATGGAAAATCGGTCGGGCGCTCCAATACCTGCTGCGCCGGCAAGGATATCCAGGATGCGCGCCGGGTCGCCGACAAGCTCGGCATCGACCATTACGTCATCGATTACGAAAGCAATTTCCGCCAGGAAGTGATGGAGCCGTTCGCGGACTCCTACCTCAAGGGCGAGACGCCGATTCCCTGCGTGCTGTGCAACCAGACGGTCAAGTTCCGCGACCTGCTGAAGGTGTCACGCGATCTCGGCGCCGAGGCGATGGCGACCGGCCATTATGTGCGCCGCGAGGACGGCCCGGACGGCGCGATGATGCTGAAGGGCGCCGATCCCGCCCGCGACCAGAGCTATTTCCTGTTCAACACGACGCGCGAACAGCTCGATTTCCTCTATTTCCCGCTGGGCGGCATGCTGAGCAAGGACGAGACGCGCGCCATCGCGCATCGTCACGAGCTGCAGGTGGCCAGCAAGCCCGACAGCCAGGACATCTGCTTCGTGCCGGACGGCGACTATGCCAGCCTGGTCAAGAAGCTGCGCCCCGGCGCGGTCGAACCCGGCGATATCGTCGATGAGCGGGGGACGGTGCTCGGCCATCACGAGGGCATCATCCATTACACCGTCGGCCAACGTAAGGGCCTCGGCATCGGCGGCGGCGCGCCGCTTTATGTGCTGCGCCTGGACGCGCCGAACCGCCATGTGGTGGTCGGCCCGAAGGAAAATCTGGCGCAGAAGCGCATCGGCCTGCATTCGGTCAATTGGCTGGGCGAGGGCGAAGCCCTGAACCGCGAGATCAGCGTCAAGATCCGCTCGACCCGCCCGCCGGCTCCCGCCACTTTGACGCTGACCGAAAACGGCCGCGCCGAGGTGGTGCTGCATGGCGTGGAGGAGGGCGTGTCGCCCGGCCAGGCCTGTGTCTTCTATGATGGCGACCGGATGCTGGGCGGCGGATGGATATCCGCCCGCGCCTGACGCTTGACACCGGAACAGGCCTTATATAAAAACCCCTCCTCGGCTTGGGGCGGAGTAGCTCAGCTGGTTAGAGCAGCGGAATCATAATCCGCGTGTCGGGGGTTCAAGTCCCTCCTCCGCTACCAATTTTCGACCCCGAGAGCCGCAGTTTTCTGCGGTTTTCTCGGGTCTGAAAATTTCCTGAAATCACTTTCACGTCATATCTGGTGCAATTTTGGTGCAGCGACGCGCTGCCTAGAGGAATTGCACCATGGCAAACATTGAGAAGCGCGGTCAGTACCAATGGCGCGCGCTCGTCCGTCGCAAGGGCTATAAGCCCGTCAGCCGAACCTTCCCGACAAAGGGCGAGGCGCAGGATTGGGCGAGGGACATTGAGGCGCAGATGCGCCGCAGAGTGTTCGTTGATACGTCCGAGGCCGAACGCACCACGCTGGAGGAGTCCCTTTCACGCTATCTACGGGAAGTGACGCCGAATAAGAAGGGAGAGGTCCAGGAGCGTCGGCGCGTAAAAGCGTGGCAGCGCGATCCGCTGGCAAAGCGGTTCGTGACCGATGTGACCGCCGCAGATATTGCTGCTTGGCGCGATGCTCGGCTGAAGGCGGGGGCAAGTCCGACCACGTGCAGGACAGACTTGGCGCTTATCTCCCATCTTTACACGACCGCGAGGAAGGAATGGGGGTGGCCCATCAGCAATCCCGTCGCGGATGTCCGTCTCCCGCGCCAAGCGGAGGGGCGTAAACGTCGTCTGGAGCCTCTCGGCGACGGAATGACTGAAGAGGCTTGGCTGTTGCTGGGTGCCGCAGGCGGACCTGATTGGTTGGTGCCGCTCATCCGGCTTGCCTTGGAGACTGCGGCGCGACAGGGGGAACTCCTGGCCTTACGTTGGGCGGACGTGAACGAGAAGGCGGGCACCGCCCGCTTCAACGAGACCAAGGCGGGAGGAGCCCGGACAATTCCACTCAGCGACATTGCTCTGACAGTGCTGGCAGAGTGGCGCGGGGACATTTCGAGAGTTGGCAAGGTGTTCCCGGGCGTCACCCAAAATCGCGTGAGCGTACTGTTTGCTCGCGCCTGCGAAAGCGTTGGGCTTGACGATCTCCGATACCACGATCTCCGGCATGAGGGGGTTTCGCGGCTGTTCGAGGCAGGCTTAAACCACATGGAAGTTGCCAGCATCTCCGGCCACCGGACGATGCAAATGCTGATGCGCTACACGCATCCGCGCGCTGCTGACCTGGCGGAGAAGCTAAATAGGACGCGTCCTAAAAAGAGCGAGTGAAAAATGCCACACAGGGTCGCGTAGGAATGGTATAGTTCACATCACGACCGGTAATTCTCTTTAACTCATCGATGCGATGGCTTCGCTCCATTCGTCGAAAGCTATGGAATTATGGGTCATGATTAATATTCCTTTTCTGATCACGACGGATCAGCTTTCTAAGCTGCTCAATGAGAACCCTGCATCCACGCGCCGTCGCCGGGTGACCGGCGATGGGCCGCCTTTCGTCCAGATTGGTAACTCGCGGCAGGTCCGCTACCGTCTCACCGATGTTGAAGCGTGGATGGCGGGGTTGGCGACTCGGGGGCGGACGCTGAACAAGCGTGGGCGCCCGCGCAAGGCGGCGGGTCATGCGGAGCAGTCGAAATGACTGCTCCCGTCCGCCCCGATGACGTGCCGCCTGATGCCGAACTGGTCACGCGAGAGGACGGTACGACGGTCTGGACCGTCATTCCTCGGACCCAGCCTAACATCATCAAGGATTGGATAACCGTGATGCAGCCGAGCCTCGCGGCCATGGCGGCAGATCGCGCGGTGACGCTGGATATCTTCCGCGTCCGGGATTTTCTCCTCGCTACGATGGCGATGGGAAACCTCTACGCAATCCCTATGGCGGAAATTGCGCGCCGGCTTGGCCTAGACCCGTCCAATGTTCGCCGCGCCGTAAACCGTCTTGTCGACTACGGATTGTTGATGGAAGGCGCGCCGCTCGGCAAGACGCGGACCTTCGAGGTGAACCCAAAGTTCGCATGGCGCGGCAGCCACCGGGCAATTGGCAAAGCGCAAATGAGTTGGGAGGAGCGTTCTGAACGGGCCAGGAAGCGGAGGGAGCGAGAAGCGGTGAAGCGGAGGGCGGAATTGAGGGTGGTAGAAGGGTGAGGGGGAAGAGAAAAGAAAGTAATCAAAGAAAAGAGAAAAGACTGATCTTATACGTGTCATTCGAGCAAAAAAATCCGCAGAAATCCGCCATTGTTCCGGCTTCTGTCGAGGTCGTAGAACCCTGAAGTGAGGGTCGTGGAGCCCTGATCCAAGGAGAGGCTCGATTTCCGGCCCCTGGATGCGCTTAGCCCCAATTCCCGCCGGTAGGGCCTCGCTGGGCGGCTTCCGCGAATCCTGCGCCCTAAAAGGCGCCTTGGCGGCGTAATTTGTTCATCAAATGGGGTGCTTGATCCGGGGAGGTCGTTCCCCGGATCAAGTCTCGTCGTAGGGCATGACGGTCGGCAGGTGTGCCTCCCACACGCCCGACGACGAGACCCTCCATCCCGCTATGGCGGGATGGCCTGGAAGGAATTGATGAGACAAGGGAAGGGAGGCCGTTTCCGGCCTCTCCAGCCGGCGATTGTTAACCAACAATGCTGACGCCTGGAATTTACCCCAGACCTCGGAGGCTCTCTGTAAGGATGTCTGCAATAGTTGAATTATCGGCTTCGCTGATTTCAGCTAATATTTTTATAATTAATAATGTTCCTAAAGTATACTTAAGTAACATTTAAAATTATTTGCTGAATAATGGAAAAGATGTAGAATGATATGAGTTAAGTATTTGAGGTGGTGCGTTATGACTAAGGTCGACGCGAAGCATTTTCAGGTCGCGGCTGAATTGGAGAAGTCTATTCACAGGGCTGGTCGGTTAGTCGGCCAGACTTGGCCGTGGCTGCATATGGCCTCTGCCCTCGTGCCGGATGCCGCTATTCATGATCCGCTGTTGTCGATAGCGCGTAGTGCCTTTCAAGCGCTTCAGAGGGACGGGCTTCGTCTCGATTCGCCGCTTATCGGTCCTGTGTCGGATGAGGACCGGGCCACCGTCCTGGAGTGGTGCCAGCGGCATCGCCGCCAACCGAACGATCACTGGGACTCGATGGCGATGATGGTTCTTACCGATCAATATCTGTGTTTACAGGCTGTCTTTCGTAGAACGGATTTCCTGACGGACAGCGGGAGTCTCTCAGACGAGCAGAAAAGAGCGGTCCTGCCGTCGCTCTTCACGGCTGCCGACTACGACCGGCCTCAAATCCTCCAAGTTATACCGCTCTGAAAACGGAGGCCGCTAAGTGGTAGCTGATCCCATCGACGAAAACGAAATTTGGCACTTTTCCGCAAATTGTGGGGGCATTGTGCCCTCCGCCGAATCCTGTGGTGCTCTGCTTGCGAGCGCCCCACAGTCGGTACGGAAATCGGCGGAATATGACGCGCTCGCTTTCGTCGAACTTTGCCGTAATCGGGGGCTCTCCGAAGATCAGATTTTTCGGCGGCTCATGGAGTGGTGGGAAATTCGAAATGCCCGCGACGCTGCCTGAAGTCCAGGCCTCACCGCACTTTTCGGCCGATTATGCAGCGTGTGTTCACGGCCTCATCCAAGTTGTGGAGAGGAGGGGGCAGCCTGAGCTTTCCAGTGCGTTGCGGTTATTTCTCGCTGAGGGAGCCGACGAGCTGGCGGAAGACGAAATCAGGGCGGCGATCTTCGGGGATTGGTGCCGTTATCGCCGCGAGGTTGATCGCATGCTCGAGGCAATCGCAAGGATTATCGCGGAAGCGCTCGCAAAGGCTCAAGTCGCGATGGCGGACTGAATATCTAACGGAGGAATCATGGACGAGACTGATGATGACTTTGGGATGGGCGGCCCGCAGCCCGGCGAGGCGGTCTGGGGGCAGGCAAGCGCGCCCCACCAGCGGTCGTTACTTGTCGATGGGCTGAAACCATCCGTGACGGAGGGCGTAGCCGAAGTCGCAGTTGATGCGGTGATCGATCGCGCCCTGGTCGAGCCAGCAGTTGGAGTGCTGGTCGGAGAGCCGCTCACCACTGCTCTCTCGATGGCGAGGCTCCTAACGTCGCTGGTCGAACTGACCAAGGGGGCGCCCCCGCCAAGGTCGATGGGACGGGCCTCAGAGCGGGTCTTCGGACCGGGTGGTCCAAGTGCGACGCCGCGTTGCTGTCGGGAGGCGGGCGCCCGGCGTGAAGCCTGTCCGATGCATCCCAGGCCGGCGATGGGATTGTGAGCGGCGGTGCGGCTGGGGAGGGCGGGTCCAGGGGCTACGCCCATGGCCCTCGGAGAGGCTCCCGGCGAGGGCGAGCGACAATTGCGCCAGCAATTGTGTAGTGAGTACCCAATTTTGTTAAAATTTTTACACCTATGGCAAGTTGAGGCCCTCCACCATGGCGCAAATCGTGTGCCGCATAGAGAAACTCCACACTATCGCCGACGTGGGGCGAGTGGCCGGTCACAATGATCGGGCGCACCCAGTACCCAACGCTGACCCCGACCGTGCCCGCCTTAACCGCCTGCCAGTTGGCAGTGGAGACTTAGTGGCTGATGTCCAGGCTATCTTGGCGAAACTCGACGGGCCAGTGCGAAAAAACGGCGTCATCGCCGTCGAGATGATTTTGACCGCGCGGGCTGACTGGTTCGCTCGCGACCGGTTGAAGGTGGTCATGTTCGAGCGCCGCTGCATCGAGGCGTTGCGTGAGCGCTATGGTGAGCGGCTCATCTACGCCAAGACCCACCTGGACGAGGATGCGCCCCACCTCCATTGCGTCCTGATCCCCACCGAGGTCAAGCCAGACGGAAAGATCAAACTGAACGCGCGAGCGCTCTTCGGCGGCCCCACCAAGATGCGGGAATTGCAGGACTGGGCGGCGGAGGCCATCGGAAGCCGTCTTGGACTCGAACGAGGCACTCCGCGCATCTACGACCACGAAATCCAGCCGCGCCGACATATGTCACCGCGCGCCTACCGGGCCGCCCTTGATCGTGAAGTGAGCGAACAGCGTCTGGAACGGGAAGCGATGGAAGCTGAACGCGGCGCGTTGATCGCGGATCGTGTCCGCCTTGACAACGAAATTTCCGCATTTCGGGAAAAATCGAGATTGCTTGAGGCCGCGTTGGCGGAAATTGCCGGCTTCAAGCAACGGCTCATCGACGCAATCAAAGATGTTGGGCGGCGTTTCGGCAGCGATACAGGCGTTGCTCTGGCAAATCAGGTGCGCGAGTTGATCCGCCTGACACGCGACGATTTCCCGGAGTACAAGGCGTACACTTGCGCCACTCCCACACCTCGGCAATCGCAAGCGCCGGAGCACAAGGTGTCCGGGCCATCGTTAGGCTGATTGACAGCCGGCGGCAGCGGGTTGATTCCGGTATCGTTGCCTCAGGAGCGAAACCCGACAGATGGCCGATACACGGCTCGGACCATGAGCCATCATAGGAGTTCCAATGCCAAAACTAGTCCATCACAGCGAAAAGGTTGGCTGCGGCGCGACCATTGAACTGGACAGCGGCGAGACTTGTATGATCTCCGTTGCTCAGGCTGGCGTGCTGGTCCGTAGCTACAAAAAGGGCGTCGTGGCCGCGTTGTTCGGGTCATTTATCGGGCCGAAGCTCTACGAAGAGAAGGATGTCTACAAAGCCGCCACAACGGCGATGGGCCTAGACAATCTTTATCCCGACTACCGGGTGCCGATCCGCTTCAAGAATCCGGTTCTCGGGGCGTTCGCAAATGCAGTATGGCAATGCTCCACCGCTGCGGACGTGAGCGTCACGCTTCACGCCGTCAAGCAGAAAGCTGACGGCGGCGCGCCGTCCGAGAGAAATGCGGGTGCTCCACCGTCCGGGGATGGTTCGTCACCCGACGCCGCCATTATCATCGAGGCGCGCCACAGCCTCGAAGGTATCCCGAAAGAATACGCTGCACTTGAGGCAAGGTTCGGGAGGAAGGATGTCGACTGGAAGGTGGTGGAACGGTTCCTTATTGAGCCGGGTGACGGGCGCGTGCTGGAGAAATTCATTGTGTCCGCCCGTGGCCGGAGAGAGGTCATTCATTTCGACATTAGTGGGTTTGTCCGGGCCAATGGCACGGAGGAGCAAATGCGGCTGGATCGGGTCATCGAAAAACACGACCGTAGCCTGAAGATACTCCTACCCAAGGACAGAGCGATGTTCCTCATGGAGATCATCCTCAAGCTGTCGGAGGAACAATTGAAACAGCTTGGTTGGTCCCATGAGGTTAAGAACGGCTTGGTCAACTGCCTCGCCGACGCGATCAAGCCGTTCCTCGGCAAAGGCTACAAGGACATTCCACCAAGTTATGAGGTCGAGATGATGCTTTCGCAGTGGTCGGCGACTCACGTCTTTCTCCGCATGTGCGAACCTCGCGACATCGAGCAGGAGGAGGAGTTGGAGGACCTGAAGGCTTTCATTGGCGGGGCCGTCGAGAAGGTGAAGCGTGGAAGCTGACTGCGCTAACTGGCGATACGGTTCCGACCGCCCGACTCATGTGTTCGGGTTCTAGCTGCGTCGGATATGACGCGTCCAGCACAGCTATTGCTCGCTTCTCGGAAGGGAGGAGAAAATTTCCGCAACTAGGTCTAGGGGCCGAAGATTCAGCGCCTCGGCGACGCGGACCAGTTCCAGCAGGTCGATCCTCCGTTGACCCGACTCGTACGAGGAAACGAAGCTTTGAGGCTTTGCAAGCCTCTGCGCAAGCTCCACCTGAGTCACGTTCTGGCGCTTCCGAATCTCGGCCAGAGCGGTGCCGACGATCTTATGCTTCGCGGTCGGTATCCACACAGCCCCGGCTCTCTATGAAATTCGCCGGGGACTTGACTAAATCGGAAAATCAGATATCGAAAATTCCGATATTTCGGTTTAGGTGGAGATGCTGAGACGGTGTGCTCTTTGCGATCTGCCAGCCCCATCCCGGCGGCGCGACCGAAGCGATAGGGCTTTGACGATGAATTTGGATAATCAGGCTGACGGCGTTGCTCCCGTCGAGTTGTGGACGAACCGCGGAGAGGTCATTTCCGACCGGAAATGGTCGGATACACACGTCCAGTCTTCGGGCGGTGGTGGTTACATTAATTCAGACAGCACAGGACACGTTCAGGGTTATATCGCCGCCCCCAGCGTTAGCGGGAAGGTCGTGCAGCGTCACACCTGCTGGGTTCGCTATGTCGATGGGAAGGAGGCGGAGCGCGACATTTCCGCGCTAGATATTCCCGTTCGGGCAGGACATCAGATAGCTGAAGTTGGTGGGTGCGTTCCGGGGCGGGATGATAAGGGCGTCTTTTTGGCATTTGCAAACTTGACGACGGGTTCGCACGGAGTGTTCAGCGGGCGTTTGCAGAACGTCGTTCTTGCGAGTGCTCCAAGGGAGGCGGCACCTTTTAAGAGTCGAGTTCCGCTTTTGATATTTCTGTTTCTTTTCATAGCGGTAAGTCTGTTCCTCGGGCACGCTCTTCCTCGTGAAGGAACTGGCATGATAATTGGAATCAGCGCAGTCGTGGCGGCCGTCCTGACATTTCCGATTGCTGCTATTAGCGCGATCCGCGAACGATCAAAAAATCGTAGTGCTCGGTCCGAACGGGCTCGGTTGCTCGCTAAGTTGGAGAGTGATTTGGCGGCAAGAATTGATGCGGCCTTGGCGGAGGCTCGCAACCAAAAACAGTCTCCCGCCGAGTCGGTATAGATTGGAGCCACCGGAGGCGACATGTTGACCGCGTCCACTCACCCCTAAGCTATCTCGGCCTGGCCTTCCGTGGAAGGCCGGGACGAGGCCCTTTAGGGCCGAGGGTGAGGGGATGTGGTCAAGGGCTGCTAGGGGTCCCATGTCGGCCGCTTGCGGACGGTATGGGGCAGCCCGGACATTCGGCGAGGATGGCGTGGTCAGCTGGAGGTTTTGCGCGAGCGGCTCAACCTCGCGGAGCACCGGTCGGACATCAGTGTGTGCGAGATTTCATGGTGCAAATTTGGTGCAATCGGGTGATACTTTTTTTGTTGCGGTCGTTTCGGCGACATTCCAGCCAAAGCGAAATACCGTAACATTATCAATGCGTTGTTGCGCCTCGGCGCCAGAAATGTTGAGTGATCTTAGCGGGTTGCGGCAGGAATCATAATCCGCGTGTCGGGGGTTCAAGTCCCTCCTCCGCTACCATTAAAAACCCGCAGAAACCCAGAGTTTCTGCGGGTTTTCCCTTTCTGGGCTTGAGCCTTCAAAAAATATTCCGAATCGGCGAGGAAAAGTGCGAGGTCGCGCTTTTCGGCCTCCACTCACTTGCGAGGAGGGTTAGCGCTTTGGGGGCAGCAATGCGGCTGTACCGCACACAGTGATGGTGCCGTGCTGACCTGCCATAGTTGACATATTTGTATGTCATGGTTCACAGTGGTCCATGTTCGAGATCATCCAGAGTGATGAATTCAAGGCATGGCAGGACGGCCTTAGGGATGGAACTGCCAGAGCCCGTATCTCTGCTCGTCTCCGTCTGGCTGAACACGGTCACCTGGGCGACTGGAAGTTTTTGCGCGATGCTCTGGAAGGAGTGAGCCATGAGTGATCCGCTTACCGTCAATATCCCGAAAGGTTTCAGTCGCTGGGATGCGGCCGATTCCCTCAAGACCGATAATGACATGGCACTTTATTTCGAGGCCTGCCTCGAAGAAGATCCTGGCGATGGCAGTCTGGTTCGGGCCGCGTTGGGTGACATTGCCCGTGCCCGTGGCATGAGCCAGCTTGCCCGTGAAACGGGCTTGTCCCGCGAGGGGCTGTATCAAGCTCTGTCCGCCAAGGGCAACCCGGAATTCGGCACTATCATGAAGGTTATCCGAGCCCTGGGATTGAAACTGCATGCCGAGATTGTGCACACTTAAGGTAAGTGTCCCATGACGCCGAAAGATTTTTATGTCGGCCTTGAATTTTTCTGCGGCCCTTTTTGGTACCGTTGCACAGATATTGGTACACGTACGGTTATTGCTATCAGGCTTGTCGAGGATGATCCAGCTTGGTACGCAGGCCCTCCATATATGGTCGAAGAAGTTGTCCTCGACGAAGTGAGTCTTAAGGAGGCTTACCTATCGGAGGAAGGTGCTGTAACGGCTGCTATCAAAGAACATGAGACTTCTGGTCATCCGGGCTTCGATCATGATGCCGTGAGCCAGATGATGAATGAGAAACCAGGCGAGGACCGGTACCCGAGACCCCGTTTTCTGGAGTTTGACCGTGTACGGGGTGACGGAGAGATCCTGCACCCATATGCTGCCCGCCGAGATGCCCATGGGAAGTGGGAGATCCGCCTGTATCTGCCGTTCACAAAAGAATGGCTGGAAATGAAAGAGGTGGAATTCAACACTCTTCCGCTTTCGACTCCCGTTGCCGTGACAGCACGGGCAAAACGAGCCGATTGATCCTTAGAATTCGGCAGTTTTGCGCCGTCAGCACCGTATTTGAATAGTTGCGCCGTAGTGGCGGTGGCGTTCCTCCGCTAGCAATTTCAAAAGCGCAGAAACCCTCTGGTTCTGCGCTTTTTGATTCGGTCGGCAAGAGAGCCCCGGCCGCGGGCATTTTATTACCTCTGACGTAGTTGAGAGCGATGGCGGCGGAAGAGCATTCTCCGCCTCACGAACAAGGATGCGAAGGCAGTTTCCCGCAAATACTTGTTCAAAAAACTCTCAGGATCGGAAGGTTTGAAAATGTCTTTGTACCCTATCCATACTCTCGAATCGGCTCCCGAGCAGTCCAAGCCGGCCATGGAGGGCCTGAATAATGTGTTCGGGTTTATCCCGAATCTTATCGGCGTCATGTCCAACTCGGCGAATCTGGTCAACAGCCTGGTCGGTCTGTTCGGCAAGGTGCATGGCGGCAGCTTCACCGAGCCGCAGATCCAGATCGTTCTGCTCACCAATGCGGTGACCAACGGGGCCGCCTGGGCGGTGGCGTTTCACTCGGCGCTGGCGCTGGGCGAGGGCATCTCCGAGGCCGACGTGCAGGCCATCCGCGCCGGCAATCTGCCCAGCGATGCGACGTTCGCCGCTCTGTCGCATCTGGCGAAGACCCTGATCGAAAAGCGTGGCCGTGTCGATCGGAAGGAAATCGAGAGGTTCGTCGCGGCGGGCTTCGACAAGGAGCAGGCTCTCGAACTGATCGCGATCGTCGCCGCTTCGACGATCACCAACTACACCGCCAGCGTCACCCAGGTGCCGCTGGACGAGACGTTCCAGGCTCATGCCTGGAAGGCCTGAGACGGCTTGCCGACCGGAGAAGTAGAGCAAGAGCACGGCGGCCGCACAGTGCGCCGTACGTGCCGCTCGGAGGCTGGATCTCAGGCGGCGCCGAGCAGATCCGTCGGCTTCATCCGTTCCTGCACGGCGGTCCGGACCAGGTCGGCCAGGAGTTCGGCGGGGCCGTCCAGCGCTCGGGCCGTGCGGTGCAAAGTCAGCGGCACCGTGGGCAGGGGTGGAAGTTTCGCGGCGCGTCCGTCGAGCGGCGTCAAGGAGGCGGGCAGTCCGATCGTCGTTCGAACCGATACCCCGAGGCCCGCGGCGAGCGCGGCCCACAGCCCCGGCAGACTCGAACTGGTAAACGCGATGGTCGAGGCCAGACCCGCCTGCTCCAAAGCGCGCAGGCCCGAGCTCCGGAAGATGCACGGCGCGTCATGAAGGACCAGGGTGACCGCTTCTCCCGTCATCGCGGAGGACGTCCGGAGGCCCGGCCGCCCGATCCAGACCGCCGGAATATCGGCGAGCGGCTCGCCGATCACGCCGTCGCGGCTGCCGCCCCAGCCGAGCACCAGGTCGAGCCGCTGCGAGGCCAGCCCGTCCAGGAGACGTGCCGTTCCTTCGGCCTGAACCTCGATCTGCACCCTCGGGTGCGTTTTCGAGAACCGGCCCAGCAGATCGGGCAGCCAGGTTTCGGCGAAGTCGACCGGCAGACCGAACCTGATCTTGCCCTCGAGGTGCGAGGATCGGACCGCCGCCACCGCCTCATCGTTCAGGTCCAGCAGCCGCCGGGCATAGACAAGCAGCTGAGCGCCGGCGTCGGTCGGTTCGAGGCCGCGGCCGGTCTTGCGCACCAGCGGCTCTCCGACCTGCGTTTCGAGCTTGCGAAGCTGTCCGCTGACCGCGGATTGCGAGCGGCCGCAGGCTGCCGCGGCTCGTGCGAAGCTGCCGAGTTCGAAGCCGAGCACGAAAGTGCGCAGGACATCCATGTCCAGATTGACGAGACCGTTCATTTGTTCAGTTTATCCGAACATACGATTTCGAAAAATCGATTTTTCAGCAGGATTGGGCCGGTTTAGCGTGGGCCGGCTTTCACTGCGGGAGGGATTCGATATGACCAAGGCACTGGCGGCCGGCCTGCTGATCGTGCTCGGGCTGCCGACGCTGGCCGTCGCGGGCGCGCCGTCCGATGGCTGGCCACTGCCCAAGGCCGTCGCGCCGCCGCCGGCCATCGCGGCCCCCCGCGACGCCGCCTATCCCGGCGTGATCCGCCTCGATGTCGATGCGACGGACGTCGCGCGCGGTATTCACCGAATCCACGAGACGGTGCCGGTGCAGGGCGCTCGGCGGCTGACGCTGTTGTTTCCGCAATGGATTCCGGGCGATCCGGTGCCGCCCAACGCTCTCGACCAGCTTGCCGGCCTGGTGGTCAAAGCGGCCGGCGCCACGCTCAAATGGCGGCGCGATCCGGCGGAACCCGCCGCTTTTCACATCGATGTCCCCGCCGGTGCCAAGGCCGTCGATCTCGACTTCCAGTTCCTCGTTCCCGCGGATGACCATGCCGGTCCGGTGCTGACAACCCCGACCATGCTCGATCTGCAGTGGCAAAGCCATGTACTGTACCCGGCGGGCTATTACGCGCGCCGCATCATGGTCGATCCCGCCGTGACCCTGCCCGCGGATTGGACGTTTGCTTCCTCGCTCGAGGGAGCTCGGCGATCGGGCGATGTCGTGCGGTTCGCACCCGTCTCGCTCGATGCGCTGGTGGATTCGCCGGTCATGGCGGCGCGCTGGCTGGCGCACTATTCGCTGAGCGAAGGTCCGGTTCCGGTGCGTCTGGATGTCGCGGCCGATACCGAGGCGGGGCTCGCGGTGCCGGACGAAGCGATCGACCGATATCGGCGCGAGGTAGAGCAGGCCGACAAATTGTTCGGCGGCCGGCACTACAGCCATTACGACCTGATGGTGTGGCTGTCGAACGATTTCGGCCCGAGCTATTTCGAGCAGCGGCAATCCGGAGAGAACGCGCTGCCCGCCGAGTTCTTCAGCAATCGGGATCGTTTTTCGAGCCGGTGGGGTGTTCCCTTCCACGGATATGTCCATTCGTGGAACGGCGTCTTTCGCGTGCCCGCGCCGATGTGGCCGGCGAATTTCAACACGCCGCCGCAGGACGCGTTGCTGTGGGTCTTCGAGGGCCTGACGATGTATTGGAACGACGTGCTCGATTCGCGATCGGGCCTCAAGACACTCCCGGAAGCCCTGGCATCGTGGGAGAAGCTCGCCGCGGACTTTTCGGCGCGCCCGGGGCTGCAGTGGCGCACGCTCCAGGATGCGTCCGATGAAGTGCTCATTCAGCACGGCAACGCCAATATCTGGCCGGAAGGGCGGCTCCAATCCTGGCCGGATTGGCAGCTGGGCGTGATCGACGCCTACATGCAGGGCGAACTGGTCTGGCTCGACATCGACACGCTGATCCGCGAGCGCAGCGGCGGACGCAAGTCGCTGGACGATTTTGCGCGCGGCTTCTTCGGGGTTCGCGACGGCAGCCTGGCGGCGGCGCCCTACACTTTCGAAGATCTCGTCGCCAGCCTCAATACCGTCCTGCCCTACGATTGGGAGGCGTTCCTGCGGGCCCGCGTGGACAGCGTCGGCGCCAACCCCGATCTCGACGGCATTACCCGCGGCGGCTATCGGTTGGGCTGGACGGATCAGCCGTCCTCGCAACAGGTCTCGGCCGAACAGCGCAAGGGCACGGCCGACCTGCGCTTCTCGCTCGGGATGACCCTCGACAAGGATGGTGCGGTCACCGCCGTCGTCTGGGGCGGGCCCGCCTGGCGTGCGGGCCTTGCGGCGGGGGCGAAGGTGCAATCGGTGAACGGCGCCGCGTATGGCGCGGAGGCGCTGAAGACCGCCATCATTGCCGCGCGCGACAGCGGCAAGGTCGATTTGCAGGTCGCGCGAGGCGTGACGACGCAATCGCTGGCGGTGGCGTGGGATGGCGGTCTCCGCTATCCGCACCTTGAGCGAATTCCCGGGGCTGCCGCGCTCCTGGACGATATTCTCGCGCCCCGTCCATGATCGTGAGGATCGTCCTGTCATGCTTTAAGGCGGCACTGTGTTGCTCCGCTCTGGTTCTCATCTCGCTGGGTACCGCGATCGCCGCGGAGCAAAACCCGCCGGTGCCCGACTGGCGCCGGAAAGTGCAGGAATTGGCGGCAGAGCATTTCAAGCATCCGGCCTGGGGATATTCCCATTCCAGCCGCGATTACCGTCTGGCGCGCGAGCTGGCGGAGGCTGATCACGTGCAGCTCGATGATGACGTCCTGTTCGCCGCCGCCTACCTTCACGACATGGGAATGTTTGCTCCCTGGGCGGTCCCCAAGCGCGACCATGCCGAGGTCGCGGCCGATAGGGTAGCGTCCGTTCTCAAGGAAACCAGTTTTCCCATGGAGAAGATCGCTAAAGTCGAGAATGCCATCCGAACCCACATGTATGATCGCGATCCGCAAGGGTCCGAAGCGCTCTATCTGCACGATGCCGACGCGCTCGATTGGCTGGGGGCGATCGGGGCCGCCAGAATATTGGCGCTGATCGACGCGAAGGGCGGCAAGCCCCAAGGGCCCGAGGTCATGCCGATGCTCGATGCCAACATGGCGGACGTTCCCGGCCGCGTCCTCTCTCCCGCCGGGCGGGCGCGCGTGCCGGAGCGCCAGGCGGAATTGGAGCGGTTTCTCCGTGACCTGCGCAATGAGACCGGCAATCTGAGGGATTTCTAATGTCAAGGCGGCAGATTCCTTCGGAATTTGCCGTTTTTGATTGGGTCCCTGCATGGGATGGGCTCACCCGGCACAAATCATGTTGACGGCTTTCTTCGCCTTTGCCACCGTCTGGCCAGGGGAAGTGCGATTGCCCCGTGAGGCTTCGGCTGGAATATCGCGTCCAAGCTCCACCCAGCCGGGAGAGGACGTGTGCCTGCGCCTGATACCATCAATACCGCCCAGCTTATCCGCCTGATCGGCACCGCCGACGCCCCCGCGATCATCGATGTGCGATCGGACGCCGAGCGCGCCGCGGATGGACGTTTCCTGCCGGGAAGCCTGTCACTCGATCATCTCCGCGCCGCCGAGCTGGCCGATGCCTATCGCGACCGCAATGCCGCCATCGTTTGCCGTGACGGCGGGGCGCTGAGCCAGGGCACGGCGGCGTGGCTTCGCCAATCGGGCGTGCGCGCGGAATATCTCGATGGCGGTTTCGACGCCTGGTCCGCGGCGGGAGGGCTTCTGGTGCGTCCCGATCGCCTGCCGCCGCGGGACGAGGCCGGACGAACCGTCTGGGTGACGCGCTCGCGGCCCAAGATCGACCGCATCGCCTGTCCCTGGCTGATCCGCCGCTTCATCGATCCCAGGGCGGTTTTCCTGTTCGTCTCGCTGTCCGAAGTTCCCGCCGTCGCCGAGGCATTCAAGGCGACGCCCTTCGATCTCGACACTGTCTTCTGGGGCCATCGCGGCGAGTTCTGCACCTTCGATGTGATGCTGCGGGAATTCGGTTTGTCCTCGCCGGCGCTCGACAGGCTGGCGGTCATCGTGCGGGGGGCCGACACCGCCCGGCTCGATCTGGCGCCGGAGGCGGCCGGCCTGCTGGCCGCGTCGCTCGGTTTGTCGCGCATCTATCGCGACGACACCGCCCAGCTCGACGCGGCAATGACCCTTTACGACGCGTTCTATCGCTGGGCGCGGGATGCGAGCACGGAGACGCACATATGAGCAAGGCGATGAAACTGGCCGGGCTGTGCCTTCTTCTGATATCGGCGGGCGGCCTGGCGCTGTACGAGTGGGTTCTGCCCGGCCTGTCGAGCGCGCGCCCCGAGCCTCCGCGCGCCGAGATCGCGGTGGCGACGTTCCTGCTGCGGAACAGCGTGCCGGAGGACGCGAAGCGCCTGGTGAACCCGCTCGGCGCCGATCCTGCCGACATCGCCGCCGGCCAGATGATCTTCCAGAAAAACTGCGAAGTCTGTCACGGCCATGATGGCGCCGGGCACACCCAGATCGGCCAGCGCGAATTTCCCCGGGCGCCCGAATTGGCGGCCTTGCTGCCGGCCATGACCGATGGCGAGATCTTCTATCATGTCCGCAACGGCATCCGGAACACGGGTATGCCGGCCTGGGGCTTCCCCGACCGCGACATGTGGCAGCTGGTGCTGTTCATGCGCCATCTGCCCAAGACCGCCGAGACCGCCGCCGACGATTCCTACGCGCATCCCGACCCGGGCACCCGCCATTTCGTCGGCTCGGAGGCCTGCAAATCCTGTCATGCCGAGATCTATGAGCGGTGGAAGAAGACGCCGATGGCGAATGTGGTGCGCGATCCGAAAGCGCATCCCGGCGCCATCATTCCGGACATGACGAAGCCCGATCCGCTGCTGACCTTCACGGCGGATGACGTCAGCCTGGTCTATGGCAGCCTCTGGAAGCAGCGTTATTTCAAACGGGTCGGCGACGATTATTACCCCGAGCCGGCGCAATGGGACGTCACCCACAAGATGTGGCGGCCTTATTTCGTCAAGAACGGCACCGATTGGTGGGCCGCCTCGTTCCCGGCCGACAATTTCCAGCGCCCCACCAGCCAGCTGTGCGACGGCTGCCATTCGGTGAATTTCGATGTGACGACCAAGACGCCGGCGGAATGGAATGTCGGCTGCGAATCCTGCCATGGGCCGGCCAGCGAGCATGTCAAAAATCCGATCTGGCGAACCGTCATCAATCCGGCCCGGCTGGACTTCGTCGGCGCCAACGACACCTGCATCCAATGCCACTCCCAGGGACGGCCGCCGGGCAATCCGATCGGCGGCAAGCTCTATGACTGGCCGGTCGGCTTCCATATGGGCGCCCGGCTCTCCGATCATTGGATGCTCGAAGAGCACAAGCTCGGGGAAACCTCCTTTACCCATTTCCCCGACGGCACCGCGCACAAGAACCGGATGCAGGGCAACGATTTCACGCAAAGCCTGATGTATGCGCGCGGCGTCACCTGCTTCAGCTGCCACGATGTGCACGGCACCGCGAATCCCGCCGAACTCCGCGCTCCGCCGGATCAGATCTGCCTGGCCTGCCATGGGCCGAACACGCAGAACGGGCCCCATGCCGAGACGATCGAGGCGCACACGCACCACAAGCCGGGCAGTGCCGGCAGCCAGTGCATCGCCTGCCATATGCCGGCCATCGAGCAGACCATCGCCGACGTCACCGTGCATGCCCACACCTTCAAGGTCATCACACCGGCCGAAAGCGAGAAATATCAGATCCCCAATCCCTGCATCGTCTGCCATGCCGGCAAAACGAACGATTGGGCGGCCGAGGCCCTGAAAGGCTGGAAGAGCGCTTCGCCGTGGCGGATGCAGGATTGAACGGGTGGCCGTCTCGTGAAGTGTAATCTATTTCACACCCGCCGGCCGGCCGGGCTGTCGTATCCTTCGAGGAAAGCACCGTCAGGCTTCAAGTCCCTGGTCCCTGCTTCATCCAGCCTTGCCGCGAAGTCCGGGGCACGAATTCCGGAAACGCGCCTTACCGGGTCGGGGAGTGTTTTCTCGGTCATCTTCAAGCCGGACCTCACAGCGGGGCAGGTTTCCGCTTTCGTCGACAATCCCGCTTCGTTCGGGTAGGGCTTCAGTTGGGGCGGAACGGTTTCGCCGGCGATGATTGATCCCGGCCCGCGCCGCCCCGAGCGGATCTCTCACGGGCTTTGGGATTGTGCAAACATGACGCTGTTCAGCCGATATACGGTTTTCGTCTTATGCATCCTCGTCACCATCGGCGGCGTTCTGCTCGCCGATGCGGAAGGAGCGCAGTGGCCGTGGATCGTGTCCGCCTGTACCGGCGCGCTGTCGGTGCTCGGTTTCCGTGATCTGGTTCAGGGCCGGCATTCGATCCAGCGCAATTACCCGATCATCGGCCATATCCGCTGGATGGTGGAGCTGATCCGGCCGGAGATCCGCCAATATCTGATCGAGGGCGAGGAAGACGCGGCACCGTTCTCGCGCGCCCAGCGGTCGCTGGTTTACGAACGCGCCAAGGGCCAGCTGGGCGAACATCCCTTCGGCACCCTGCTGGAGACCTATCGCGACGGCTACGAGTTCATCAGCCATTCCAGCCGCCCCAAGCCGGCGGCCGATCCCAAGAGCTTCCGCATCACCATCGGCGGCGATCAATGCGCCAAGCCCTATTCGGCCTCGATTTTCAACATCTCGGCGATGAGCTTCGGCTCGCTGTCCGCCAATGCCATCCGGGCTCTGAACAAGGGCGCGGCGATGGGTGGCTTTTATCACGATACCGGCGAGGGCTCGATCAGCCCCTATCACCGCGAATTCGGCGGCGACATCGTGTGGGAAGTGGCCAGCGGCTATTTCGGCTGCCGCGACGCCAAGGGCCATTTCGACCCGGCCCGCTTCGCCGAGCAGGCCAAGGCCGAGCAGGTCAAGATGATCGAGATCAAGCTGAGCCAGGGCGCCAAGCCCGGCCATGGCGGCATTCTGCCGGCCGCCAAGGTCACTCGCGAAATCGCCGAGACGCGCGGCGTGCCGATGGGCGAGGATTGCATCTCGCCCGCCATCCACAGCGAATTCTCCACCCCGCTGGAGCTGATGGATTTCATCGCCCGCCTGCGCGAGGGCTCGGGCGGCAAGCCGGTCGGCTTCAAGCTGTGCCTCGGCCATCCGTGGGAGTTCATGGGCATGGTCAAGGCCATGCTGCAAACCGGCATCCGGCCCGATTTCATCGTCATCGACGGCGCGGAAGGCGGCACCGGCGCGGCGCCCACCGAATTCAGCGACCATCTCGGCATCCCGATGCGCGAGGGCTTGCTGTTCGTGCACAACACCCTGGTTGGCGCCGGGCTGCGCGACCAGATCAAGATCGGCGCGGCGGGCAAGATCGTCAGCGCCTTCGACATCGCCAGCGTGCTGGCCATCGGCGCCGATTGGGTCAACGCCGCGCGCGGCTTCATGTTCGCGGTGGGCTGCGTGCAGTCGATGAGCTGCAACACCAACCATTGCCCGACCGGCGTCGCCACCCAGGACAAATTGCGCCAAAAAGCGCTGGTCGTTCCCGACAAGGCCCTGCGGGTGCAGCGGTTCCATGACAATACCGTCAAGGCGCTGGCCGATCTGCTGGCCGCCGCCGGCCTGGAACATCCCTCCGAGATCGGGCCGCACCATCTGGCGCGGCGGATCAGTATCGCCGAGATCAAGCAATTCTCCGAACTGCATGTGTTCCTCCGGCCTGGCGAATTGCTGGGCACGGACTGCGAACACAAGCTCTATGCCCGCAATTGGGCCTTGGCCTCCGCCGAGCGCTTCGAGGCCCTGGCGAGCTGACCGGTCATTGGAACCGAAAAATCCCTGACGCATTGAGAGAGGGAGAGGTGCGTCAGGGAGGTTCATGATGCCGGCAAAATCCAAAGCGCAGCAGAAAGCCGCGGGCGCCGCACTGGCGGCCAAGCGCGGCGAAATCCAGAAAAGCGAGCTCAAGGGAGCCTCGCGCGAAATGGTCGATTCGATGAGCGAGAAACAGCTTCGCGACTTCGCGTCGACCACCCGCAAAGGCAAGCCTGGACATGTCGGTAAGACTCACTGACCTTCTTCGGGGAAATCCGCCTGCTGCTGCCCGGCTGATCTTTCTCATCCATCGGAGGTGAAGCCATGAAAGTGGAAAAGGAGCTGTCCCTGCGCGAGGCCGCCGGGATTTTCGACGATCCGGCGGATTTCGATAAGGCCGTCGAGGAATTGCTGAGTTCAGGTTTCGATCGTGCGGAAATCAGCGTATTGGCGTCTCAAGCCGCCGTCGAAGCCAAGCTCGGGCATCACTATGAAAGGACCGCCGATGTGCTCGACGAGCAAGGCGTGCCGCGGATCAGCCTGATTCCGAAGGCGGATGTCGGCAACGCCAAGGGCTTGCTGATCGGCGGGCTGGTCTATATCGGCGCGCTGGCCGCCGCCGGACCGATCATCGTCGCGGGCGGAAGCGTCGCCGCCGCGGTCGGAGCGGCCTTGGCGGCGGGCGGAACCGGCGGCGTGGTCGGCGGCTTTCTCAGCAAGCTGATCGGCGACACTCACGGCAAGCGGATCGAGGAGCAGCTGGAAAAAGGCGGACTGGTGCTATGGGTGAGCCTGCGCGACGAAGGGCATGAGCGGCGGGCCATCGACATCCTGCGCAAGCATCACGCCACCGAGATCGAGGCCCATACCCTTCTGGTGCCGCCGAAACAGGCGGGAGCCTGACGGCTCGGAGCAACGGCTCAGTGGGCCGCCAGCACGCTATGCAAGGCCGCCACCACTTGGGCGCCTTCGCCGACGGCGGCGGCGACCCGCTTGATCGAGCCCGAGCGCACGTCGCCGATGGCGAAGACGCCCGGCACGCTGGTTTCCAGCGGCAAGGCGCGGCGGCCGAAGGCGGGCCAGGGTTCGCCGGCGGCTTCGTCACCGGTCAGGATGAAACCGTGCTTGTCGAGGGCGACCGGACAGTCCGCCAGCCAGGAGGCGTTGGGATCGGCGCCGATGAACAGGAACAGATGCCGGATCGGCTTGGCGACCATTTTTCCCGTTTGTTTGCAGCGGATTTCCAGGCCTTCCAACCCGGTGGCGGGGTCGCCGGCCAGCGAGGTGACCTCCGCGTGAAAATGCACGGTTACGTTGGGCAGAGCGGCGATCCGGTCGATCAGATAGCGCGACATCGAGGCGTCCAGGCTGGGGCCGCGCACGATCAGATGCAGGTGCTGGACCTTCGGCGCCAGGAAGACCACCGCCTGGCCGGCCGAGTTGCCGGCGCCGACCAGCGCGACTTCGCTGCCGGCGCACAGCTTGGCCTCGACCGGCGATGCCCAATAGGAAATGCCGGCGCCCTCGAACTCTTCCATGTTCTCGACCGGCAGCCGGCGATAGCGGGCTCCGGAAGCGATGACCACCGTGCGGGCGCGCAATTGCTGGCCGCCGGAGACGGTGAGGATCAGCGGCTCGCCCGGCTTTCGCTCGCTGCCGCCGCAATCGAGGGTCTCGACGGTGACCGGAATGGCCACTTCGGCGCCGAATTTCTGCGCCTGATTATAGGCGCGGGCGGCCAAGGCGTGCCCCGAAATGCCGGTGGGGAAGCCCAGATAATTCTCGATCCGCGCCGACGCTCCCGCCTGTCCGCCGAAGGCGCGCGCATCGAGCACCACCACCGACAAGCCTTCCGAGGCGGCATAGACCGCGGTGGCCAGCCCGGCGGGGCCGGCGCCGATCACGGCCACGTCGTATAGCTTGTCGGATTTCAGCTCGGGCGTGATGCCCAGGCAGCGGCCGATCTCGGCGATGGTCGGGCGTTTCAGCATCGAGCCGTTGGGACACAGCATCAGCGGCAGATCTTCCTCGATCAGGCCGAGCCGTTCGACCATTTCGCGGCCCTCGGTGCCGCGATAGGCATCGACGACGGAATAGGGATACCCGTTGCGTGTCAGAAAACCCTCGATCCGCACCAGGGCCGGATCGTTGTGGGCGCCGACCAGCACCGATCCCACCCCGTCCTGGATCAGGGCGGTGCGCCGCAGGATGAAGGCGCGCATGATGGTTTCGCCGATTTCCGCCGAGCCGATGATCAGGGCGCGCAGATGGGCGGGGCAGAAGCTGACCACCTCGCAGCCTTCGGCACCGGCGCGGACATCGACCATCGAGGCACGGCCGGCCAGCTGCGAGACTTCGCCGGTGATGCTGCCGGGGCCATGATTGGTCAAATTGTCTTCATGGCCGGCGCCGTCGCGCCGGTAGATCTTGGCTTCGCCTTCGAGAACCAGAAAAGCCGGCGAGTGCCGTTCGCCGATCGAGGCCAGGGTTTCGCCGGGTTCGTAGCGCCGGGGCTGGCCGGAGGCGAAGCGGCGGGCGATGGTGATCTGATCCGCGGTCAGGATCGGAAAAATCTGATGACGCCGCGTATCTCGCAAATTCACGATTTTGGTCCCCCGTCTGGCTCGCCACTATAATTTGCTGCCGCTGGCGCCGGGCCGTCAATTCATTCGGTCCCGTTGCTTTTCTTGCCGGACTTTTGCGCAATGTTTGCCAAAATTGCCTCCGGCATCGACTATCTGCGGGCAACCGCATGGGGAGACCGGGGATGAATTCCGATTTCGCGCGTCGGCGCTTTCTGCGCTATCTGGCGGCCAGTCCGCTGTTCGCCGCGGCGCACTCGCTGCCGGCCAAGGCGGCGAATGAATTCTGGCGCGATTTCACCATCACCAGCGCCGACCAGGCCCTCGACATTTTCGATCTGGAGAAGATGGCCAAGGACAATGTTCCGCCGGCCCATTGGGCGTCGCTGATCGGCGGCACCGAGGGGGATCAGGACGTGCTGGCCAACCGGCAGGGCTTCGCCAAGTTCCGCATCAAGCCGCGCCGCCTGGTCGACACCAGCAAGCTGGATATGAGCGTTACCCTGTTCGGCCGCAAATGGCCGACGCCGATCATTCTCGATCCGGTCAGCCGGTTGAACGCCTTTCATCCCGATGGCGAAACCGCCGTCGCCGGCGCCGCCCGCAAGCGCGATCATCTGCAGGTCTATGCGACCCTGGCCACCCATCCGATCGACGAAGTGATCGCCGCGCGCGGCGAGCCGGTGTGGTGCCAGCTCTATCCGACCGCCGACTGGGCGATCACCCAGGGCCTGATCAGAAAGCAGGAAGCGGCCGGCTGCCCTGTCGTGATGGTGACCATCGACAATCCCTCGACCATGGGCCGGGTCACCGCGGCGCGCGGCAAGCAGAACGACACCCGTACCTGCACCGACTGCCATTCGACCGAGCCGGGCGGCGCCTATGTCCGCCTGCCGATGTTCGACGGGCTGGATGCCACCAAACTGACCGCGACCACCACCAACAAGCTGACCTGGGACCTGATCCCCCGCCTGCGAGACGCGACCAGGATGAAGATCATCCTCAAGGGCATCATGAGCGCCGAGGACGCCGCGCTGGCCGTACAGCACAAGGTCGACGGCATCGTCGTTTCGAACCATGGCGGACGCAGTGAGGAAAGTGGGCTGTCGACCATCGAAGTGCTGCCCGAAGTGGTCAAGGCGGTCGGCGGGCGCGTGCCGATCCTGATCGACAGCGGCTTCCGGCGCGGCAGCGACATCTTCAAGGCGCTGGCCCTGGGCGCGACGGCGGTGTGCGTCGGGCGCCCCTATGTGTGGGGATTGGCTGCCTATGGCGAGGCGGGCGTCGACCGCGCTTTGCAGATCCTGACCGAGGAATTCAAGTCGGCGATGATTTCGTTCGGCGCGCCCTCGATCAAGGCCATCGACAGGTCCTTTCTATTCTAGGCTATAGTGCGGCCGATTGATGATTTCGGAGAGGACCATGGTCGGCGAATACAACGTCAGAACCATTTTCGTGCAGATCAAATGCCGCCTCGGCACCGCCTATAAGGTCGCCGAGAAGATCGTCGACACCATCGAGGAAACCTCGGAGGTGCATTCCACTTCCGGCCAGTTCGATCTGCTGGTCAAATTCAATATTGGCGCCAATCAGGACCCGGGCGTGTTCGTCACCTCGGTGGTTCAGCGCATCGAGGATGTGGTCGATACGCACACTTTGATCGCCTTCAACGCCTTCACGCCGAACATCAATCCGGCGTGACCTCGGTGACCGCCGCTGCGTTGCGGCGGAACAGCAGGTAGAACACCACCAATCCGCCCAGCCACACCAGCCCGATCATTACGGGCACGGCCATATCCAGCGCGAAGGCCATCACCGCCGTCACTGCGATCAGCGAGGCGAGGATGGCCATGTTGGAATAGGGATAGAGCGGCATGCGGAATTCGGCCTTGGCGCGCTCGGGGAATTTGCGGCGGAAGCACCAATGGCTGATCGCGATGCTGGCCCAGCTCCACATCAGCAGCATCACCGAGCCGATGGCGAACTGGCCGAAGGCGCGCGACGGGTTGAGGTAATTGACCAGCACGCCGATCAGCATCAGCCCCGCCGAGACGCCGAGCGCCCGCACCGGCAGGTCGCGGCCGTTGCGCTTATGCAGCCAGGCCGGGGCATGTCCCTTCAGGGCCAAAGCCGCCAAGGTGCGGCCGGCGGCGTAGAGGCCGCTATTGCTCGATGACAGCACGGCGGTCAGCACGACGAAATTGATCACGCTGGCGGCTGCCGGCAGGCCGATCCTGTCGAACACCAGCACGAAGGGGCTCTGCTGCGCGCCGATCTGGTCCCAGGGGATCAGCGCCATGATCACGCCCAGCGCGCCGAGATAGAAGATCACCACCCGGGCGATTACGCCATTGATGGCGCGCGGAATGGCATGGGCCGGATCGTCCGCTTCGCGCGCGGTGACGCCGACCAGCTCGGTGCCGCCGAAGCTGAAAAAGGCGATCGGCAGGATCGACAGGAAACCGGTCAGGCCCTTGGGGAACAGGCCGCCATGCTCCCACAGGGTCGAGACATGCGGCGCCTCGCCGCCGAAATTGAGCCCGAAGGCCAGCATGGCGATGCCGGTGGCGATCATGGCGACGATGGTCACCACCTTGATCAGGGCGAGGGCGAATTCCATCTCGCCGAATGCCCGCACGGCAAGGCAATTGATCCCATAGATCAGCCCAAGGGCGGCCAGCATCGATTCCCACAAAGGCAGGCCGGGCCACCAGAATTGCAGGAAGGTGGCGATGGCGGTCAGATCGACCGTACAGGCCATGACCCACGACATCCAATAGCCCCAGCCGGTGACGAAGCCGGCCAGCGGCCCGACATAGTCCTCGGCATAGCGGGTGAAGGAGCCTTCGCGCAGATCGTTGAGGGTCAGTTCACCGAGGGCGCGGGCCAGGAAGAACATCATCAGCCCGGCGGCGGCATAGGCGACCAGCAGCGAAGGACCGCCGCCGACGATGCCGGTGCCGGAACCGAGAAACAGGCCCGAGCCGATCGCGCCGCCGATGGCGATGAATTGGATATGCCGCGACGTCAGGCCCTTGCTCATTGAATCATCCCCGGTCGAGAAGAAGAGAAACACCCTGTCCGACGCCGACGCACATGGTGGCCAGCGCCAGGCCCTTGCCGCGATCGGCCAAAGACATCGCGGCGGTCAGCGCCAGCCGGGCGCCGGTCATGCCGAGCGGATGGCCGAGCGCGATGGCCCCGCCATGAGGATTGACGATTTCCGAGTCGTCGGGAAGGCCCCAGCTGCGCGTACAGGCCAGGGCCTGGACGGCGAAGGCCTCGTTCAGCTCGATCAGATCGATGTCGCCGATGCTCAGCCCATGGCGCAGCAGCAGCTTTTCGGTGGCGGGGACCGGGCCGATGCCCATGATGCGCGGCGCCACACCCGCCGAGGCCATGCCGGCGATGCGGGCCAGCGGCGTCAAGCCATGACGCTCGACCGCGCGGGCGGAGGCGATCAGCAGCGCGGCGGCGCCGTCATTGACGCCCGACGCATTGCCGGCGGTGACCGAACCGCCGTCGCGGAAGGGCGCCGGCAATTTCGCCAGCTTTTCCAGGCTGGTCTCGCGCGGATGTTCGTCCTGGGCGACGATGATGGTTTCCTTCTTTCCGGCGATCTCGACCGGAACGATCTCGCGCGCCAGCCGTCCGCTGGCCTGGGCGGCCAGGGCGCGGATCTGGCTGCGCAGGGCGAAGAGGTCCTGGTCTTCGCGGGAGATCGAGTGCTCCGCCGCCAGGTTTTCGGCGGTTTCCGGCATGGATTCGATGCCGTATTGGCGCTCGATCAGGCGGTTGACGAAGCGCCAGCCGATGGTGGTGTCGTACAGCTCGACAGTGCGGGAAAAGGCGCTGTCCGACTTGCCCTGCACATAGGGCGAGCGCGACATGCTCTCGACGCCGCCGGCGATCACCAGATCGGCTTCGCCGGATTTGATCAGCCTTGCCGCATGACCGACCGCATCCATCCCGGAGCCGCACAGGCGGTTCATGGTGACCGCGGGAACGGATACCGGCAGGCCCGACAGCAGCACCGCCATGCGGGCGACGTTGCGGTTATCCTCGCCGGCCTGGTTGGCGCAGCCCAGCACGACCTCGTCGATGGAAGCCGTCAGCTCGGGATGGCGCTCGGCCAGGGTCCGTATCGGCAAAGCGGCCAGATCGTCGGTCCGCACGGCGGAGAGGGCACCGGCATAGCGTCCGATCGGCGTCCGCACGCCATCGACGATGAAAGCGTCACTCATGAGGCTGCTCCGCACTGAACATCGGCCCGCCCTTATGCGCCGGGAAGCCGTACCCATTGATCATCACCAGATCGATATCGCTGGACCGGGCGGCGATCCCTTCGGCCAGCAGCGTGCGTCCTTCGTCGCGCAGCGCCGTAAGAAGACGGGAGACGATCTCTTCCGCCGGGATGCTCCGTGAAGGCCCGCGCGCGGCTTCGATCATCGCCGTCACCTCCGGGTCCTCGTGCCGCTTGCCCTCGACGTACAGATACCAGCCGCGCCCGGATTTCCGCCCGAAGCGTCCGGCCTCGCACAGGCCGTCCGCGATCACGCGCGGCGCGTTCTGGCGTTTGCGCCGCGCCCAGGCGATCTCCAGACCGGCGAGGTCGAACACCGCGAAGGGGCCCATGGCGAAACCATATTCCTCCATCGCCGCGTCGATCTGCGCCGGCAGGGCGCCGTCTTGCAGCAGCGCATCGGTTTCGCTGCGATAGGCCGAGAACAGGCGGTTGCCGATGAAGCCCTCGGTGACGCCGCACACCACCGGCAGCTTGCCGATCTTCTTGGCGAACCCGATGCCGGTGGCCAGCACATCCGGCGCGGTGGCCTTGCAGCGCACCACCTCGACCAGCCGCATCTTGTGGGCGGGCGAGAAGAAATGCAGCCCGACGATCCGCTCGGGATGGGCGGTGGCGGCGGCGATCTGGTCGGGATCGAGATAGCTGGTATTGGTGGCCAGGATCGCATCGGGCCGGACGATGCCGTCCAGCTTCTGGAACAAAGCGGTCTTGACCTCCGGATCGTCGAACACCGCTTCGATCACCAGGTCCGCTTCGGCCAGATCGTCGAGCGAGGCGGAGATTTCGGCGGCATGGCTGGTCAGGCCGGCGATGCGGTCGCGGCCCTTGGCGGCGGCTTCCTCGCTTTGCTCGACGACGATTACCCGGTAACCGGCATCGAGGGCGGTGCAGGCGATGCCGGCGCCCATCAATCCGGCGCCGACGATGCCGACGACCTTGATCTCGCGGGGCGTTCCTTCGATCTTGGCGCTGGCGCGCTCGGCGAAGAAGACATGGCGCAGGGCCGCCGATTGCGGCGATTGGCGCAGGCGGAGAAAGGTGGCGCGTTCCTCGGCCAATCCGGCAGTCAGAGGCAGCTTGGCGGCGAGCGAGACCAGCCGGAGCGCTTCGACCGGCGCGATCCGGCCACGCGCCTTGATGGTGGCGAGTTCGCCCTCTTTGACGGGCCGTTCGCTGGTTCTCGGAATCGGCTTACCGATCATCGATTCCGCGTGGGTAATGGCGGCAGCGCGCAGGTCGCCGATGGCGATCAGATCGATCAAACCAAGCTCCAGCGCCTCACCGGCGCCAATCGTGCGGCCGCTGGCGATCAGATCGCTGGCGGCGGTCAGGCCGGTCAGCCTCGGCATGCGCTGGGTGCCGCCGGCGCCGGGGATCAGCCCCAGCTTCACTTCCGGACAGGCGAAGGTCGCGGTGGGCGAGGCGATGCGGTAATGGGCGGCCATCGCGGTTTCCAGCCCGCCGCCCAGCGCCGCGCCATTGATGGCGGCGACGACGGGCTTATCGAGATTTTCGAGGTCGAGCAGCAGATCGGGCAGATGCGGCTCGACCGGACTCTGGTCGAATTCGCGGATGTCGGCGCCGCCGATGAAGGTCTTGCCGACGCCGATAATGACGAAGGCCTCGGCCTCGGGATCGGCCAGCGCCTCCTTCAGGCGGCGGCGAACCTCGGCGGAGAGGGCATTGACCGGCGGATTGTCGATCTCGATGACGCGGACGCTCATCTTCACTCCGGAATGACGGCGACGGCCTGAATCTCGACCTTGGCGCGCTCCTCGACCAGGGCGACCACCTGCACCGCCGCCATGGCCGGGAAGTGCTTGCCGATCACGTCGCGGTAAGCGCGGCCGATTTCCTTGAGATTGGCCAGATACTCGTTCTTGTCGGTCAGATACCAGGTCAGCTGGGTCAGATGGTGCGGCTCGGCGCCGCCGACCTTCAGCACCGCGACGATATTCTCCAGCGTCTGGCGGACCTGGCCGGGCAGGTCGTCGCATTCGAACTGCTGCTGGGCGTTCCAGCCGATCTGGCCGCCGACATAGATCGTCGTGCCGCGCGCGGCGACGCCGTTGGCATAGCCTTTGGGAGCGGCCCAGCCTGGCGGCTGCAGGAATTCGAACATGGGGCTTAAGCCTCCTGGAAGGTACGCAGGGCCGCGCGGATGTCGTCGGGCCAGGCGAGCGATTGATGGGTGTCGAGCGAGGTTGCGACCACCACCTGGGTGGCCTGCCACAGCAGCGTTTCGTCGCGTGTGACGAAGTGCTCCAGCGTCATGGAGCGGGAGCCCAAGGCGACGATCTCGAACGAGAAATGCAGAGTGTCGCCCATGAAGCCGGGCGCCAGGAACTGGGTGTCGAGCTTGACGGTGGGCAGGCCGATCCGGCGTTCCTGAATCAGCACGCGCCAGGGAAAGCCGAGGCTCATCCACCATTCCTCGACCACGCCATTGAGAAAGTGAAAATAGTTGGGGAAATAGGCGATGCCGGCGGGGTCGCAATCGCCGAAGCGCAGGGTGCGCAGGGTCGCGAAATGGGCCATCAGCGCGGTTCCTTCAGCAGATCGCGGGCGATGATCAGTTTCTGCACTTCGGTGGCGCCTTCATAGATGCGCAGGGCGCGGATCTCGCGGTAAAGCCGCTCGACCATCTCGCCCGAGCGGACGCCGCGCCCGCCGAACAGCTGGACGGCGCGGTCGATAACGCTCTGGGCGGTTTCGGTCGCGGTCATCTTGGCCATCGCCGCTTCCCGCGTGGTGGGCAGGCCCTGCACGTCGCGCCGCCAGGCCGCGCGATAGGTCAGCAAAGCGGCGGCGTCGATGCCGGTCGCCATGTCGCCCAAAGCCGCCTGGGTCAGCTGCAGATCGCCGAGAGTGGCGCCGAACATCTTGCGGGATTTGACATGGGCCAGGGATTCGTCGAGCGCCCGGCGGGCGAAGCCGAGCGCCGCGGCGGCGACCGAGGCGCGGAAGATGTCCAGCGTCCGCATGGCGATCTTGAAGCCTTCGCCGGGCGCGCCGAGCAGGCGCGACGCCGGGATGCGGCAATTGTCGAAGCGCAGGGTCGCCAGCGGATGCGGCGCGATCACATCGATGCGCTCGGCGATGGAGAAGCCGGGATCGTCGGCGAACACCACGAAAGCCGATATGCCGCGCGTGCCGGGCGCTTCGCCGGTGCGGGCGAACAGGGTGTAGACATCGGCGATGCCGCCATTGGAGATCCAGGTCTTCTCGCCGTCGAGGACGTAAGTGTCTCCCTCGCGGCGGGCGGCGCAGGACATCGCGGCGACGTCGGAGCCGGCATCCTTCTCGGACAGGGCGAAGCCGGACAGCCAGGAGCCGGCGCGCACCTTGGGCAGCACCGTCGCCTTCAACGCTTCATTGCCGGCCAGGGAGATCGCGCCGGTGCCGAGCCCCTGCATGGCGAAGGCGAAATCGGCCAGGCCGTCGTGATAGGCCAGGGTTTCGCGGGCCAGGCAGATCTCGCGGGAATCGATCGGTGCGCCGTCGGGAACGGCGGCGGCCAGCAATCCGGCCTTGCCCAGTTCCGCCACCAGCTTACGGCAGGCTGCGTCGACATCGTGATGATCGGCCTCGATGGATTTGGCGAAGCCGGCGACGCGGTCGGCGAACAGCCGGTGCCGGTGTTCGAAGAAAGGCCAGTCGAGATGTTCCATCTCAGTTCCCCTCGAATTCCGGCTTCTTCTTGGCGGCGAAGGCCTCGAAAGCGCGGCGGAAATCGCCGGTCGCCATGCAGATCGCCTGGGCCTGGGCCTCGGACTCGATCAGTTCCTCGATGCCCATCGCCCATTCCTGGTTCAGCATGGTCTTGGTCATGCCATGCGCGAACCACGGGCCGTCGGCGATCGAGCGGGCCAGGGCGATGGCCTGCTCCTCCAGCGCCTCGCTGGGATGCAGCGCGTTGTAGAAACCCCAGGTGAAGCCTTCCTCGGCGGTCATCGAGCGGCCGGTATAGAGCAGTTCGGCGGCGCGGCCCTGGCCGATGAGGCGCGGCAGGATGCCGCAAGCGCCCATATCGGCGCCGGCCAGCCCGACCCGGGTGAACAGGAAGGCGGTCTTGGCGGCCGGCGTGGCGAGGCGCAGGTCGGACGCCATGGCCAGGATGGCGCCGGCGCCGGCGCAGACGCCGTCCACCGCGGCGACGATCTGCTGCGGGCATTTGCGCATCGCCTTGACCAGGTCGCCGGTCATGCGGGTGAATTCCAGCAGCTCCGGCATTTTCATCTTGGTCAGGGGCTCGATGATCTCGAACACATCGCCGCCGGAACAGAAATTGCCGCCCGCGCCGGTCAGCACGATGGTGCGGATATCCTTGGCATGGACCAGATCGCGGAACAGGTCGCGCAGTTCGGCATAGGATTCGAAGGTCAGCGGGTTCTTGCGCTCGGGCCGGTTCAGGCGGATGACGGCGACGCGGCCATCCGCGCTCGGTTCCCACAGGAAATGCCGGGCCTGATAGTTCTTCATCACAAAACCTCGCCGCCGGCGATGGCGATCGCCTGGCCGTTGATGGAAGCCGCCCCCGCCGAGGCCAGCCAGAAAACCGTATCCGCCACTTCCTCCGGCGTGACCAGCCGTCCCTGCGGATTGCCCGAAGCCAGGCTGGCGCGGGCTTCTTCCGCCGTGCGGCCGGTCTTGGCGACGATGGTCTCGACCGCCTTGTCGAGCAGCGGCGTATCGGTGAAGCCGGGGCAGACCGCATTGACCGTGACGCCGGTCTTGGCCAGTTCCAGCGCCAAGGCACGGGTCAGGCCGATCACCCCATGCTTGGCGGCGCAATAGGCCGAGACATAGGCATAACCGGTCAGTCCGGCCGTCGAAGCGACGCTGATGATGCGGCCGTTGCGTCCCTGCGCCTTGATGTCGGGCAGAGCCGCCTTGGTGACGCGGAACACGCCGGTCAGATCGACATCCAGCACGCGTTCCCACAGATCGAGGCTGGTCTTCTCGAACGGCGCGCTGGGTGCTTCGCCGGCATTGTTGATCAGGATGGAGATCGGGCCGAACACGGCGCGGGCCGCTTCCAGGCCGCCCGCCACCGCTTCGTCGCTGGTGACGTCGAAGCCGCTCGCCACGAAAACGCCGCTGCCGATGGCGGAGGCGACCGCTTCCAACGGCTCGGCTCGGCGGCCGGCCAGGGTGACCTTGATCCCGCCGGCGGCCAGGCGCCGGGCGATGGCGGCGCCGATGCCGCTGCCGGCGCCGGTAACCAGAGCGTGGCTCATTTGGCCATCCTCGCCAGATTGGTTTCGTATTGCGACTTGCCCGAGACATATTGCTTGGGCCAGGCGATGTCGGTCAGGCCGATCTTGGCCGCCTCGTGCAGGGTCCAGGCGGGATCGGCCAGATGGGGGCGGGCGATGGCGCACAGATCGGCGCGGCCGGCGGCGATGATCGAGTTGGCATGGTCGGCCTCGGAGATGGCGCCCACCGCGATGGTCGGGATGCCGACCTCGTTGCGCACTTTGTCGGCGAACTGGGTCTGGAACAGGCGGCCATAGACCGGCTTCTCCGCCTTGCTGACCTGGCCCGACGAGCAATCGATCATGTCGGCGCCGGCTTCCTTGAACATTCGGGCGAAGGCTGCCGCCTCCTCCGGCGTGTTGCCGCCCTCGGTCCAGTCATGGCAGGACAGGCGCACCGAGATCGGTTTGTCCTCGGGCCAGACGGCGCGGACGGCGCGGAACACCTCCAGCGGATAGCGGGCGCGGTTGGCGATGTCTCCGCCATACCGGTCGGTGCGCTGATTGGTCAGCGGCGACAGGAAGCTCGACAGCAGATAGCCGTGCGCGGCATGGAATTCCAGCCAATCGGCGCCGGTCTGCGCGGCCAGGCGGGTCGAGGCGACGAACTGGGCGAGAACCCGGTCCATATCGGCGCGGTCCATCTCTTTCGGCACCTGGCTTTCCGGCAGATAGGGCAGGGGAGAGGCCGAGATCAGCGGCCAGTTCCCCTCGGCCAGCGGCTTGTCGATGCCGTCCCAGGCCAGGCGGGTCGAGCCCTTGCGCCCGGCATGGCCGAGCTGGATGCCGACCTTGGCGGCGCTGTTGGCGTGGATGAAGCCGACGATGCGGCGCCAGCCTTCCATCTGGCGCTCGTTCCACAGGCCGAGGCAGCCCGGCGTGATGCGGGCGTCGGGGGCGACGCAGGTCATCTCGCCGAACACCAGTCCGGCGCCGCCCATGGCGCGCGAGCCGAGATGGACCAGATGGAAATCGTCCGGCACGCCGTCCTTGGCCGAATACATCGCCATCGGCGAGACGACGATGCGGTTGGGCAGGGTCGTGCCGCGCACCGAGAAGGGGGTGAACATCGGCGGCACCCGCTGCTCGACGCCGGCATGACGGGCGAACCAGCTCTCGTAATTCTCCAGCCAAGTCTTGTCGCGCAGGCGCAGATTTTCGTGGCTGATGCGCTGCGAGCGGGTCAGCATCGAATACATGAATTGCTCGGGCGGCAGCTGGTCGGCATAGCGGTGCCCGACCACCTCGAACCATTCCATGGCGTTGCGGGCGGCGTTCTGGATGCGCGCCACATCGACCCGGCGGATGTCCTCGTAAATCTTCAGCACGTCGGGAATCGAGGCGGTATCGTGGCCGGCCAGATTGAAGCGGTTGGCCAGTTCGATGGCGTCGTCGATCGCCAGCTTGGTGCCCGAGCCGATGGCGAAATGCGCGGTATGGGCGGCATCGCCCATCAGCACGACATGGGAATTGCCGTTGAAATGGCTCCATTTGCCGCAGATCAGGCGCTGGAAATTCAGCCAGGCCGAGCCGCGCAGATGGCGCGCATTGGTCATCAGCTTGCCGCCCTCCAGCACCTCGGCGAACAGTTTCTCGCAGAAGGCGATCGAGGCGTCCTGATCCATCTCGCCCAGGCCGTGCTTTTGGAACGCGTCGTCGGTGGTCTCGACGATGAAGGTCGAGGTCTTGTCGTCGAATTTGTAGATATGCGCCTGGAACCAGCCATGCTCCGTCTTGCGGAAATCGAAGGTGAAGGCGTCGAACTGCTTGTCGGTGCCCAGCCAGATGAAGCGGTTGGGGCGGGTGACCAGATCGGGCTGGAAGATCTCGGGATAGGTGTTGCGGATGCGCGAATTGACGCCGTCGGCGGCGATGATCAGGTCGGCCTCGGGGAATTCCGTGTCGCCGGTCGAGTCGTGCTCGAACACCAGCTCGACGCCCAGCGCCTCACAGCGCGCCTGCAGGATGTTCAGCAGCTTCTTGCGGCCGATGCCGACGAAGCCATGGCCGCTGGTGCGCTGGCGGGTGCCCTTGATCCAGACCTCGATATCGTCCCAGTGATTGAAGGCATTTTCGATCTCGGCGGCGGTCTCGGGGTCCCAGACCTTCATCGACTCCATGGTGGCGTCGGAGAACACCACGCCCCAGCCGAAGGTGTCATAGGGACGGTTGCGCTCGATCACGCGGATCGAATGGGCCGGATGCAGCTTCTTCATGAGCAGCGCGAAATAGAGGCCGGCCGGCCCGCCGCCGATACAGACTATGCGCATATCCATCCGCCGTTCGCTTGATGGGTAAAAATTTCAAAATTAAAATATATTCTGCGCTGTGGCTCGTCAAGAGGAAGGGTGGTGGGCGCTGATTGGTCATCCACAGATTTTCACAGATTGCCGGCTATGCCGGCGTAATGATGGAGCGTCTTTTTCCTGCCCGCTAGCGGGCAGTAATTTCTAAAACACGGCTCCGCAAAGCGGAGCGAACAGAGTCTCCATCCGTGTGCCGGCTTCAGCCGGCAATCTGTGAAAATCTGTGGATAAAATATCTACACTGGCCGTTCAGCTCGACAAATGCTGCTTCAAGGCGCCGAGGCCGGACAGCAATTCCGCCTTGGCCTCCCCGGAAAGTCCTTCGAACAGGCCGATCACCCAGCTTTCATGCTCGCGGGCGATCTCGAGGAAACGCTCGCGCCCCAAGGGAGTCAGGCTGATGATGGTGGTGCGGCGGTCGCTCGGATGGGCGGTGCGTTCCAGCAAGCCATCCTCGGCCAGGCGGTCGACCAGGCTGGTGGTGGCGCCGTTCGAGACCATCATCTGGCGCGACAGCTCGGTCATGGTCAGGCCGCCTGGCGCGCGTTCCAGCTGCGACAGCAGATCGAAGCGGGCCAGCGACATGCCGAACTCCGCGGTCAGCCTGCTTTGCAGGGCCGTCTCGATGTGGCTGGCGCAATAGAGCAGGCGAAGCCAGAGGCGGATGTCGGCGTGCTCGCCGGAATTGGGGCGCTGATCCATGACGTATAGTTTAGCATTAAAAATTATAGAGTGTAAGAAATCCCTCTTGCGTCCCGATTGATCTTTGATGTTTGATCAAACATCGTTTCAGTTTCGTGAAACCGAGGGAGGGGTGAGATGCCGTCCGAATTGGCGCCCATCGTCCGACAGACCTTGAACCAGAGCGTCTATGCCGAATTGCGGCGGGCTCTGATCAATGGCAGCCTGCATTCCGGCCAGGTTCTCGGCATCGTCGAACTCGCCCGCAATCTCGGCACCAGCACCATGCCGGTGCGCGAGGCGCTGGCCCGCCTGGTTGCCGAAAAAGCCCTCGAAGCCATGCCCAACCGCTCGGTGCGGGTGCCGCTGATCACCATCGAGCGGCTGGACGATCTGCTGCGCGCCCGCCTGCTGATCGAAGGCATGGCGGTCGAGCTGGCCGCCACCAACATCACCGCCTGGGAAATCCAGCGCATGCAGGAATTCCTGGCCGAGCCGGAGAGCGGGGACGCGTCCGCCGACGAAGCCTCGGTGCGCAACCAGCAATTCCATTTCATGGTCTATCAGGCGGCGCGCTCCGACGTGCTGCTGACCATCATCGAAAGCCTGTGGCTGCAATCCGGGCCGATCCTGTGGGAGGCGCGGCGCAGCTTCCTGCTGAACCATCAGGTCACCGGCGACAAGCATCACGGCGAACTGGCCGAGGCCATCGCGCGGCGCGATCCGCTCAAGGCCCGCTCCGCCTTGGCCGCCGACATCGGCCGCGCCTTCACCCTGCTGCGCCAGCGCGAAGCCGATGCGGCCATGGAGAAAAACAAGCCGGGAAGGAAGCGCACCAAATGAGCCAGGATGACGGCTTCGAGCTGTATGACCTGAAGGTCGAAGTGGTGGCGCCCCCGGGAGCGCGCCTCTATTGCAACGCCAAGGTGGGAGACCATTTCGAGCTGCGCGGCGAGATGCTGCATCTGCCGCCGGGGCAAGGCTTCTCGATCTATTCGCTGGCCGCCGTGCTGCCGCTGCTGGCGGCCAAGCAGCGCATGACCGATCCCAACGATTGGATGTCGACCGACGCCGACGTGGCCTGTCCCGATCCCAATTGCCCGTCGCGTTTCCGCATCACCCGGACCGGCAAAAGGCGCTTCAGCCATGCCGAGACCACTGCCGTGCCGTTGCCGGGGCAGGGGGAATGATGGAAACCCGCGAACTGGCACCGGGCTATTCGATTTCGCGCGTCATCCGCGGCGGATGGCAATTGGCCGGCGGACACGGGCCGGTTGACCGCACCGCCGCCATCGCCGGTTTCGATCTCTGGTACGAGTCCGGCATCGTCGCGGTGGATTGCGCCGACATCTATACCGGCGTCGAGGAACTGATCGGCGAGTTCCGCGCCGCCACCTTGGCGCGCCGGGGCAAGGACGCGCTGAGCAGGCTCAAGATCCATACCAAATTCGTGCCCGATCTGTCGGTGCTGCCGACCATCGACCGGACCTATGTGCGCGGCATCATCGAGCGCTCGCTGAAGCGGCTGCGAACCGAGCGGCTGGATCTCGTGCAGTTCCATTGGTGGGACTATGGCATCCCCGGCTGTGTCGAGACCGCGCAATGGCTCGACGAGCTGCGGCGCGAGGGCAAGATCGATCTGCTGGGCGGGACCAATTTCGACAGCGCCCATCTCCAAGCGATGGTTTCGGCCGGCGTGCCGGTCAAGACGATGCAGGTCCAATATTCGGTGCTCGACAACCGCCCCGCCGCGGCAATGGCGGCTTTGTGCGAGCGTCTGGGCGTCAGCCTGCTGTGCTACGGCTCGGTCGCCGGTGGGTTCCTCAGCGAAAAATGGCTGGGAAAGCCGGAACCGGAGCTGACCGGCCTCGAGAACCGCTCGCTGGTCAAATACAAGCTGATCATCGACGATTTCGGCGGGTGGAAATCCTATCAGGCGCTGCTGTCGGCGCTCGATGCCGTCGCCAAGCGAAATGGTGTGAGTCTGTCCACCATCGCCAGCCGCTATGTGCTGGAACAGACGTCGGTCGCCGCCGTCATCGTTGGCGCCCGCAGCCCGGATCATCTGAAAGAGAACCTCGCCATCGGCAGCGTGCGTCTCGGCGCCGCCGACTTGGCGGAAATCGATAAGGCCCTGGCTGGACGCAAGGGGCCGCTGGGCGACGTCTATACCTTGGAGCGCGACCGCTCCAGCCCGCACGGGGCGATCATGAAGTACGACCTCAACAAGGAATGATGCCAACGCACTGAACAACAAGGGGGACTGGGGAATGAGCTTATTCACTAAGTCATCGCGGATTGCCGTTTTACTGGCGTCCACCACCGCGCTTACGCCGGTCTGGGCGCAGCAGGCGCCGCAAGGTCCGAATGCCGGCTTCGACGAAATCGTGATTACCGCTGAAAAGCGCGAATCGACGGTCCAGAAAGCACCCCTCTCGATCTCCGCGATCAGCGGCGACGCCTTGCAGGAACAGGGCATCTCCAGCGCGGTCGACGCCCTGGCCGAAGTGCCCGGCGTTTCCTTCAAGACCGCCGGTCCCGGCCAGACCGAATTCGAAATGCGCGGCCTGACCTCGACGGGCGGCGAATCCCCGACCGTCGGCTTCTATCTCGACGACACCCCGCTGACGCCGCCGGCCATGGGCCAGAGCGGCAAGGTGGTGATCGATCCCAACCTGTTCGACCTCAATCGCCTGGAAGTGCTGCGCGGTCCGCAGGGCACCTTGTACGGCTCCGGCTCGATGGGCGGCACCATCAAGCTGGTTACCAACAAGCCCGATCCCAATGGATATTCGGTCAATGCCGACACCATCCTGTCCGGCACCGAAGGCGGCGGCTTCAATCACACCGAAAACATCATGGGCAACATCCCGCTGATCGACGGCAAGGCCGCCCTGCGCGTGGTGCTGACCGACAAGCGCGACGATGGCTGGATCGACCGCGTCGTCGTCTCGCCCTTCCCGACCGAGGTGAATAACAGCCAGTCGCGCGCCAATGTCGCCGCGGCGCCGGTCGCCAATGATTACAAGAACGCCAATTGGGAATTGCTGGAAGGCCAGCGGGCCAGCCTGCTGCTGCTCCCGGTCGACAATCTGACTGTCGAGGCCAGCGTCCTGCATCAGCGCATCGCGCAGGGCGGGCCGAACACCATCGACAATCCGCCCGGCAACGAGGCGCATTACCAGCCCTTCGACGAGCCGGAGCCCTATTCCGACAATTTCACCATGGCCAGCCTGACGGTGAAATACGACCTCGGCGCCGTCGATCTGACCTCGGCGACCTCCTATTGGCAGCGCCGCCAGTCGCAGACCCAGGACATCTCCGAGGCGATGCAATATTTCATCGGCGGTTTCCTCGGGCCGCCGGCCGATTTCCCCTTCACCACCGCCGCCGGCGGATTGGGCGCGGGCACCATCTCGGAATTGGACAAGACCCACCAGCTCAGCGAGGAATTCCGCATCGCCTCGAAGAATTCGGGTCCGTTCCAATGGCAGCTGGGCACCTTCTACAGCACCTTCAGCGCGAACTCGCATGTGGCGTCCTACTATGACGGCTTCACCGCTCTGTTCGGCACCAACAATCTGGCCGACAATCTGCGTATTCTGACGTTGGAGCAGGAGGCGGTGTTCGGCGAGGCGTCCTATCAGGTGCTCGATCAGCTGAAAGCCACCGTCGGCCTGCGCTGGTTCAACTACCACAGCGACTCGGCGACCCAGGTCAGCGGCGTGTCCGCCAGCGGCACCAGCGCGATCCAGTATGGCGTCGCGTCGAATTCCGGCGTCACGCCGAAATTCAATTTGGCCTATACGCCGTCGGACGATCTGACCGTCTATTCCACCGCGGCCAAGGGCTTCCGGCCCGGCGGACCGAACTCGCCGCTGCCGATGGCCGGCACGGTGTCGTGCGCCTCGGCACTGCAGGCCCTGGGCCTGTCCTCGGCGCCGAGCGAATTCGGTCCGGATACCGTGTGGAGCTATGAGCTGGGCGAGAAATGGACCTCGCCCGATCAGCGGCTGCGCTTCAACAGCGACATCTATTACGAAACCTGGGATGGCGTGCAGCAGCAGGTCGCGCCCAGCTGCGGCTTCAAATTCACCGAGAATGCCGGCCAGGCCGAAGTCTATGGCAGCGAAGTCGAGATCGCCTTCAAGATCACCCCGGAATGGACCATCACCCAGTCCGGCGGCTATACCCACGCCCGCATCTCGACCGGTTCGCTGTCCGCCGGCGTGACCGAGGGGCAGAAGCTGCTCGACGTGCCGGATTGGACCGCCAGCACGGCGCTGGTCTACACCCATCCGATCAACGCCGAATACACCATCATCGGCCGCTTCCAGAACGATTATGTCGGGCCGATGCAGGACATCACCTATGCCCGCAACGACGTGCCCGCCCATGACATCATGAGCATCCGCACCGGTTTCATGGGTACCAACTGGTCGAGCTTCCTGTTCGTCGACAATCTGACCAACAAGACAGCCTTGCTGGGCAATACCGGCGCTCTGTCGGCCAATGTGCCGATCTTCAACCGCGTCGCGACCAACGAGCCGCGGACCTTCGGCGTCGATTTCAACGTGCGGTTCTGAGGATGGAGCCGGAGGAAACCTATCCGTCGCGGCCTTATGCCTGGAGTGTTGTCGGCATCCTGGTCGCGACGGCCATCCTGTCCTACACCGACCGGCAGGTGCTGAGCCTGGTCGTCGATCCGATCCGGGGCGATCTCGGCATCAGCGACACCCAGGTCAGCCTGCTGCTCGGCACCTCCTTCGCGGTGATCTACGGCATCGCGGGCGTTCCGCTGGGATGGCTGGCCGACCGGGTGTCGCGCCGCAATCTCATCCTGGCGGGATTGCTGGTGTGGAGCCTGGCGACGTTCGCATGTGGATTCGCCCGCGGCTTTGGTGAGTTGTTTACTGCCCGGATCTTCGTCGGTCTGGGTGAGGCGGTTCTGTCGCCGGCGGCGATCTCGCTGATCAGCGATTATTTCCCGCCCTCGCGGCGGGGCACGGCGGTCGGGCTGTTCCTGACCGGGATCGCGCTGGGCATCGGCGGCGCCATCTTCATCGGCGGCGCGATGCTGCATCTGATCGAGAATGGTCTGCTGTCGTTCGGATTGGCGCCGTGGCGGACCTTGCTGGTGATGATCGGAGCACCCGGGCTGGTCTGGTCCCTGGCCATCCTGAGCATCCGCGAACCGGTACGCCGGGGGAAGGAAGCGACGGCGGATGAGGGCGGGGACGGGCAGCCGGTCTCCTGGCTGCGCGCCGCGCCGATCTTCATCGCTATCGCCCTCGGATCGCTGGTCGATAATGCGGTCGGGGCCTGGGCGCCGACTTTGCTGATCCGCGAATTCGGCACCGATCCGGCCCGGGTCGGTATCCTGCTCGGCATCCTGCTGATGGCCGGCTTTGGCGGCGGCGTGCTGCTGGGCGGCGTTTTGGCGGATCGGGCAGGCGGATTGGCGGGAAAGCTGCGGCTCTGCCTGATCGTCGCGCTGCTCATCGTGCCGGCTTCGTTGCTGGTCGCCTCGGGGAATTTCCTCGGCGCCTTGCTGGGCGTGCCGCTCTATTTCGCGTTGTCGGGGATGGTCACCGCTGCCGGTTTCTCGGCCATTCTCGACTTCGTGCCGAACCGGTCGCGCGGGCTCGCCATGTCGATCGCCTTTTTCCTCAATGTCGCGCTGGGCGCCGGGTTCGGGCCGACATCGGTGGCCCTGGCGGCGGAACATCTGTCCGGGCTGGGGGCCGCGCTGGCCTTCACCATCGCCTGCGGCTACGGGCTGTCGGCGCTGGCGGTTCTGCTCCAATTCCGCCTTTCCAGGAAATAAGCTTCAACATTGAAATATATATGTTGAAAACAACCGCGATCCTCCCTCATGCTTCAAGCGGGGTCGATGGGAGCGTCTGATGGAACCGACGGCACATGTGGACACGTTCGCCCGGGATAATCTTCCGCCTGCCGAGCTGCAGCCGGACTTCCTGCTGGACGGGTTCTCCTATCCTGCGCGCCTGAACGCCGCCGTCGAACTGACCGACCGCATGGTCGAACGCGGCTTCGGCGACCGCCAGGCGCTGATCGGCAATGGCCGCCGCCGCACCTACAAGGAGCTGGCCGACTGGACCAACCGTCTGGCCCGCGCTCTGGTCGAGGATTACGGCCTGCTGCCCGGCAACCGCGTGCTGATCCGCTCGGCCAACAATCCGGCCATGGTGGCTTGCTGGCTGGCCGCCACAAAGGCCGGCGCCGTGGTGGTGAATTCCATGCCGATGCTGCGCGCCGGCGAACTGGCTCAGATCATCGACAAGGCCGAGATTTCGCTGGCCCTGTGCGACTCCCGGCTGCTGGAGGAGCTGGAGACTTGCGCCGCCGGTTCGAAATTCCTGAAAAAGGTGATCGGCTTCGACGGTACCTGTAACCACGATTCCGAACTCGACCGCGCCGCGCTGCAAAAGCCGGTCAGCTTCAAGGCCGTCGATACCGCCGCCGACGATGTGGCGCTGCTCGGCTTCACCTCGGGCTCGACCGGCAAGCCCAAGGCGACGATGCATTATCACCGCGATCTGCTGATCATCGCCGACGCCTATGCCAAGGAAGTGCTGCAGGTCACGCCCGACGACGTGTTCGTCGGCTCGCCGCCGCTGGCCTTCACTTTCGGGCTGGGCGGACTGGCGATCTTTCCGCTGCGCTTCGGCGCCTCGGCGACCCTGCTGGAATATGCCTCGCCCAAGAATATGATGGAGCTGATCCAGACCTATAAGGCGACGATCTGCTTCACCGCGCCCACCGCCTATATCGCCATGATGGATGCGATGGAGACACAGGGCGCCGATCTCGCCAGCCTGCGCATCGCGGTTTCCGCCGGCGAAACCCTGCCGGCGCCGGTGTGCGAACGTTGGATCGCCAAGACCGGCAAGCCGATCCTCGACGGCATCGGCGCCACCGAGATGCTGCATATCTTCATCTCCAACCGCATCGACGACATGCGCCCGGGCTGTACCGGCAAGCCGCTGACCGGCTATCAGGCGCGCATCGTCGACGGGGAGATGAACGATGTGCCCGACGGCACCGTCGGCTGTCTGGCGGTGAAGGGGCCGGTCGGCTGCCGCTATCTGGCCGATCCCGAACGCCAGGCGTCTTACGTCCGCAATGGCTGGAACCTGACCGGCGATTCCTTCGTGCGCGATGCCGACGGCCATCTGCATTTCGCCGCGCGCTCGGACGATATGATCATTTCATCGGGCTACAACATCGCCGGCCCCGAGGTCGAGACGGCGCTGCTCACCCATCCGCACGTCGCCGAATGCGCGGTGATCGGCGTGCCCGACCCGGCGCGCGGCCATATCGTCGAGGCCCATGTGGTGCTGGCCGCCGGCATCGAGGCGGGGCCGGAAACCGCGAAGATCCTGCAGGACCACGTCAAGGCGACCATCGCGCCCTACAAATATCCGCGCTCGGTGAAATTCGTCGCCGAGTTGCCCAAGACCGCGACGGGGAAGCTGCAGCGGTTCACTCTGCGCGGACAGCCCAAGGCGCCTTGATTCGAGAGGGGCGCTGTAAGGTTTAATCCACAGATCAACTAATCTACGCTTGGAGAGGCTAGGAACTGTGGACACTTATCGTAGCCACAAGACGATAGCGGCGAGCGTTACGACGGCCAGGTAATTCCTGGCCGTCTTCTCAAAGCGGGTAGCGACACGGCGGAACTGCTTGAGCTTTGAGAAGCA